>Ga0210033_1000302_pt1 | contig 46897 bp, 30 predicted proteins | sample CryGeymeta201501_FD_185465 | JGI IMG/M metagenome (GOLD analysis project Ga0210033, IMG submission 185465) | Groundwater microbial communities from Crystal Geyser aquifers in Utah, USA - Crystal Geyser metaG 2015-01 (SPAdes) (version 2) | ecosystem: Environmental > Aquatic > Deep subsurface >... | reverse complement strand
AAAAAAGAATTAGGTATTATTACGTTTCAAGACTTCATTCATTTGTTTCCAAATAGATATATTGATCGTACCAAATATTATAAAATAAACGAATTACAACAAAGCAATGCCGATGTACAGATAATTGGGAAAATAACTCACCTCAAAATGGTGGAGCAAACCAAAGGTAAACGGCTCGTTGCTACTTATAAAGATGAAACCGGAAGCATGGAACTCGTTTGGTTCCGGGGTCACAAATGGGTAAAGGAGAGTTTAAAACTAAATGTAACTTATGTTATTTTTGGAAAAACCAATTGGTTTAATGGTGTTTTTTCCATGGCACATCCAGAAATGGAACTTTTAGAAGAACACGAACAAAATTTACGCTCGGCCATGCAACCAATATATCCTTCCACCGAAAAATTATCGAATAGTGGAATTACCAATAGAGTCATAAATAAATTAATGCAACAATTATTTATCGAATCCAAAAATAAATTTGCCGAAACTTTATCTCCTGAAATATTAAATCGCTTAAAATTATTACCTAAAAACCGAGCTCTTTTTAATGTGCATTTTCCAGAAAGTCAAGAGCTTTTGGCCAAGGCAATTTACCGCCTTAAAATGGAAGAATTATTTTACATTCAGCTACAATTAATTCGGAAAAACCTTATTCATAAAAGCAAAATTAAAGGCTATCCATTTGATGAAATAGGCACCCATTTTAACACCTTCTACAAACAACATTTACCTTTTGAATTAACTGATGCACAAAAGCGAGTTATCAAAGAAATAAGGAACGATTTAGGCAGTAAAGCACAAATGAACCGATTACTACAAGGAGACGTAGGTTCTGGCAAAACCATAGTAGCGTTAATGGCAATGTTAATAGCACTTGACAACGGTTTTCAAACCTGCTTAATGGCGCCGACTGAAATTTTGTCAGTCCAGCACTACAATAGTTTAGTGGAGATGTGTAGTAAATTGAATATCAGTATTTCATTATTAACTGGATCAAGTAATACTTCACAAAGAAAAGAAATCCATCAAAATCTAGAAAATGGCACTTTAGACATCTTAATTGGCACTCACGCCCTGCTCGAAGATAAGGTAAAATTCAAAAATTTAGGCTTGGCAATCATTGATGAACAACATCGTTTTGGGGTGGAGCAACGGTCCAAATTATGGCATAAAAATGAATTTCCGCCACACGTATTGGTGATGACCGCTACCCCTATTCCACGTACTTTAGCCATGAGTGTTTATGGCGATTTAGACCTCTCGATAATTGATGAATTACCTCCGGGAAGAAAGGAAATAAAAACGGTGCATCGATATGATTCTAATCGTTTAAAAGTATTCAAATTTATACGAGACGAAATAGAAAAAGGAAAGCAAATATATATCGTCTATCCATTAATTCAAGAAAGTGAAACCATGGATTATAAAGATTTAATGGACGGCTATGAAAGTATTGAACGCGAATTTCCCAAACCAAAATACCAAATTTCTATCGTTCACGGAAAAATGAAACCTGCCGATAAAGAATTTGAAATGAACCGTTTTATAAAAGGGGAAACGCAAATTATGGTGGCAACCACAGTCATTGAAGTAGGTGTAAATGTGCCAAATGCGAGTGTGATGATTGTAGAAAGTGCTGAGCGTTTCGGATTGTCGCAATTGCACCAATTGCGAGGTCGTGTAGGACGAGGAGCCGACCAGAGCTATTGTATTTTAATGACTTCTCATAAACTTAGCGCAGATGCTAAAGCTAGAATATCAACTATGGTACGCACATCCGACGGTTTTGAAATAGCGGAAGTAGATTTAAAACTTCGCGGTCCCGGCGATATGATGGGAAAACAACAAAGTGGCGTATTAAACTTAAAAATTGCTGACTTAATAAAAGATAGCGATATACTAAAAATAGCAAGAAGTTTGGCTTGGGAAATACTAAAGGACGATCCCGCACTTAAAAAGCCTGAAAATGCTTCTATTAGAAGTGCATTTGAAGAGTTAGTACGCTATAAAAATATTTGGAATTATATATCATAAACCACTAACTTTACAAAAAACTATTATGTATTATTTGCTTTATAAAAAAAAGGATGCTGAAAAGATTGAAGCAGATATAACACCATTTTTAAAAAATATAGATTTTAAAAGAGTGGTTTACAATACAGAGGAATCCTTCCATTTTTCTGAAAAAGATGTAGTTTTAACCTATTTGAACGATGACGATTTAAGAGAATTCTTACCTATATCTGCCAAAGGAAAATGGCAATTGGGTATTTTACCACATCCAAAAATGCTTTATGCTGCATCCGGTTTTGGTATTCCCCAAAAAATGGAGGAGATTCTAAAAGAAATTATCGAAACCGATACCACCCATCAACTAGACTTGACTTACTGCAACGGCACCTTAGTATTTCAATCGGTAAATATCGGAGAGGTGTTTGATTTTAGTGAAGGTGGCAAAAGCAAGGGAAGTTATGTACAGTTTTTTCGATTTTTAAAACAACTAAGAAAACTGCAATCCTTAAAACACAAGCCCTTTAGTTTTTTTATTAAGGATGAAAAAATAATTGACACTTCTGCATTAGGAATCCTTGCTGTAGAACATTCTAAAAGTTCACTTTTTTCCAAAAAAACCGTAAAAACGAACATTAGTAATGATGGTTTAGTACATCTTTTAATATTTTCACCCCAAAATATTTTAGAGTTGGTCTGGTTTTTTTTAAAGAGTTTATTTCCAGACATCCTAGTTTTAAAAAAAAGACCCAAATTTATAGGACTAATTAAAGCATCAGAAGTAACCATAAAAAGTACTTCTGTAATAATTTATACTTTAGATGGAATAAAACTCGAAGCGAATGAAATAAATTTAAAAGTCGATTTCCAATGCCTAACCATAGCGCATCCATTAAAAAATGAGCAATTAGCAATTAACTCCTCACCTAAAAGCTCCCTTTTTATTAATCATCTTCCTAAAAACGAAAAGAAAGAGGAGCTTATAAAACGAAAGTTACCCTGGCTGCGAAGAGCAACTTTTGAAGAATTTAAGGAACTTTTTGTTGTTTTAAAGGAAAATGCTGTTTTAACAAATGCCTATTTAGTAATGATGATTTTATCTACACTAATTACTGCATTTGGATTATATGCAGACTCAGCTCCTGTGATTATAGGTGCAATGATTCTTGCTCCTTTAATTTCTCCTATTGTTTCTTTTTCCATGGGTTTGATTCGATATGACATTCAGCTTTTAAAAACCAGTTTTAAGACCATCGTTATCGGCACCATTGTTTCATTACTATTTGCTTCCTTCGTAAGTTTGATTATTCCATTAAAAATAGAAACCCCTGAAATAAGTGCACGACTTACCCCAAACCTATTAGATCTTGGCATCGCTATTGCATCTGGTATTGCTGCTGCTTTTGCTCATGCTAAAGAAGGTATTGCAAAAAGTCTAGCTGGCGTTGCTATAGCAGTGGCATTAGTTCCACCTCTTGTTGTAGCTGGCGTTGGTATTGGTTGGTGGAATTGGGATGTTTTTTCAGGAGCATTTTTATTGTATTTAACCAACCTTTCTGGTATTATTATGTTTGCCGGACTTACCTTTTTGCTTTTGGGATTTGCACCCTTCAAAACCGCTAGAAGAGGATTAATATACTCTTTACTGATAGTAGTATTAGTATGTATTCCATTAACATTTTCTTTCAACCGAATTAAACAAGAAGCAAAAATAACTAAAACATTAGAAGGATATAAGATTGACCATATTACACTTCGCGAAGTTAGAGTTCGTTTCGGATCGCCTCTAACCGTTTCCTTAAAAATTATTAGTCCAAAAACTATTTCAGATTCTGAAATGAAAGAAATCAAACATCAAATAGAAGCAAAAGTTGAAAAAAAAATAAAATTAGAAGTTAGTATGGCTATAGAATTTTAATACCTTACTTTTTTTTTAGTTCTTATAAACTTCATCAAACACAATGGGTTTATTATCTTTGCAAACTCTTATTTTTAGAAACAAATTATGAAAATTTCATACAACTGGCTAAAACAATTTATCAACCTAGATTGGGATGCAGAAAAAACAGGCGAATTATTAACGGATCTTGGTTTAGAAGTAGAAGCTATTGAACCCTTTGTGTCGGTTAAAGGAGCGTTAAAAGGGATTGTTGTGGGTAAAGTAATTAGCTGTGTACCACACCCAAATGCCGACAGGCTAAAACTTACCAAAGTTGATATAGGTAAAGAATCTCTTTTACAAATAGTTTGTGGCGCTCCTAATGTGGAAGCTGGTCAAAAAGTACCCATAGCAACCATCGGAACAACACTATATGATGCAAAAGGAACTCCTTGGGAAATTAAAAAAGGAAAAATAAGAGGAGAAGCCAGTGAAGGAATGATTTGTGCTGAAGATGAATTGGGCTTAGGGCAAAATCATGAAGGAATTATGGTGCTTTCAGAAGATGCTACTATCGGTACACCACTTTCAACTATTATTGATGTTGAAAGCGATGAAGTTTTTGAAATTGGATTAACTCCAAATCGCGCTGACGCAATGAGCCATTGGGGTACTGCTCGTGACCTAAGGGCAGGACTTCTTCACAAAGGAATACAACTGGAGTTTATTACTCCTTCCAATTCCAATTTTAGAGTAAGTAATAGAACACATAAAATAGCGGTAGAAGTTCTAAACAAACTACAGGCTCCCAGATATTGTGGGGTAACCATCTCGGGCATAAAAGTGGAAGAATCTCCTGCTTGGATTCAAAATAGGTTAAAAGCCATTGGTATAAAACCAAAAAATAACATCGTTGACATAACCAACTATGTGCTTCACGAACTAGGCCAACCACTTCACGCATTTGACAGCGGTAAGATTTCCGGCGGAAAAATTAGTGTAAAAACGGTAGCCTCAGGCACTAAATTTACTACACTTGACGAAATAGAACGCGAACTTCATGAAGAGGATTTAATGATTTGTGATGACGAAAAACCATTATGTATAGCAGGAGTTTTAGGCGGTTTAGAAAGTGGCGTTTCTGATAAAACAACAAGCATATTTTTAGAAAGTGCTTATTTTCAACCTGTTAGCATTAGAAAAACTGCAAAAAGACATTCCATTAATACCGATGCTTCCTTTCGTTTTGAAAGAGGAATCGACCCTAATATTACGGAATATGCATTAATGCGCGCCGCCGTTTTAATTAAAGAAATTGCCGGTGGCGAAATAAGCAGTGATGTAATTGACATCTATTCAAAAAAAATAGAAGATTTTCAAGTGTTTCTTTCCTTTGAAAAAACGGTTAGATTAATTGGTCAAGATTTACCAAAAGAAACAATAAAAAACATTTTAACTTCCCTAGAAATAAAAATCAATAACATCACAGAAACAGGACTAGGGCTAACTATTCCTGCATACAGAAACGATGTTACCCGCGAAGCAGATGTGGTGGAAGAAATTTTAAGGGTTTATGGTTATAACAACATCCATTTTTCTGAAAAACTTAACGCTTCTATTTCTAAAACCAATAAAATTGAGGATTATCAAGCGCAAAATAAAATAGCAGCACAACTAAACGGACAAGGGTTTTTTGAAATGATGGCAAATTCATTAACAAACGTAAAGTATTCCGCCATAAGTAATGTAGTTGATTCTAAGAAAACAATAAACATCTTAAACCCTTTAAGTCAAGATTTATCGGTTATGAGACAAACCATGCTGTTTTCGGCATTAGAAGCCGTTGCTTTCAACCGAAATAGAAAAAGACCCGATATAAAATTATTTGAGTTCGGAAAAACCTACCACAACACCACAGAAGGCAGGATAGAACAAAAACATCTTTCCATAACAATAACCGGAAACAGAAACATAAATCATTGGCATACTGCAGAACAAAAAAGTGATTTCTTTTATTTAAAAGGAATAGTAGATGCTGTTTTTAGCCGATTTGGAATTACTTCTATAACAGCACTACCAGCAGCTAATTCTTCTTATTCTGAAGGAATTAAATATATAGAAAATAACGAAGAACTTGTTTCCTTTGGGGTGATTAAAAAAAGTATTTTAAACCAAATGGATATAGATAGTGAAGTTTTATATGCCGATTTTAAATGGGATAGCATTATAAAAATAGTAAAAAACCAAAGCACCAAATTAAAAGAAATTCCGAAATATCCGCAAGTAAAAAGAGACTTTGCCCTTTTGATAGACAATCACGTTAGTTTTCAACAAATTCACGATATTTCATTTCAAACAGAAAAAAAACTACTCAAAGACGTAACCCTTTTTGATGTATATCAAGGCAAAAATCTTCCGGAAGGAAAAAAATCCTATGCCGTTAGTTTTACACTTTTAGATACCGAAAAAACACTTACAGACAAACAGATTGACAAGATTATGAGCAAACTTAAACAACAGTTTGAATCTGAAATTGGTGCTGAACTAAGATAATTCAAAGAGTAAAATAAATAATTTCTTATTTAGACAATAAAACTCCATCTATAATATGAAAAAATCCGTTTTTATGATAGAAATTAGTTGGATAAATTTCACTTTTTGAACCGTTATATCCAATTATCATTAGAGTATCGCCTTCTTTTCTAAAAGTAATTTCCTGTCCGTTAAGCGTTTTATAACGAGCACTACCATGATTAATTTCAATGGTTTTTTCAATAGCATTTTTATCGACTCTGCCAAGAATTACATGAAAACTAAAGATATTTTTAAGTACATTTTTATCTGAAAATAAGGAATCTAATTCTTTTTTGGAATATTTTGAAAAAGCTTCATTACTTGGCACAAAAACGGTGTACATTTCATAACTACTAAGTTCCTTTTCTAATGCAGAAGTTGTAAAGGCTTTTACAAATTTGGAAAAATTTTCAATGGGTGCTAAATTTTCCATCAAGGTTTTGTTTGAATAGATAGTGTTTTCCTCTAAAACTGAAGTTCGCACTGCTGCGTCTGAATCTAGATATTTACTTTGCGAAAAACTTAAGCTCGCCATACTAAATGCGAGTAAACTAAGAAATAGTTTATTTATAAAATTCCATTTAATCATTATCTTTTTTTTATTTTGCTAATATACAAATATAGAGCCATAATTAGTTACAGGTATCAAGGACATTTCCTTATTTTTGCCTAAAAATTGAATTATGGAAAATAATGAAGAATATGTACACATTTATACGGGTCCAAGTATTTTTATTAAAATGCTTCAAAGTCATCTGGAAGATGTGGGTATTTATGCCATCATAAAAGATACAATGCAAAGCGGTTTGCGAAGTGGTTTTGGAGGTGGAATTCCCGGGCATATTCAACTATTTATAAGACAAAATCAAATAAAAAAAGCGCAACCCATTATAGATGACGCTTTAAAAGGTATAGAGTAACATTAAACCTGTACTGCATACATTTTATTTCGCAAATCCTTTATTTTAGGGTCAGACATATACTCATCAAAGGTGGTATAACGATCAATAGCTCCTGCGGGAGTTAATTCTATAACTCTATTAGCAATAGTATGCGCAAACTCATGGTCATGGGTTGTAAACAAAATGGTTCCTTTAAAGTTTTTTAGTGAGTTATTAAATGCTGTAATAGATTCTAGGTCTAAATGATTAGTAGGTTCGTCTAACATTAGGACATTAGCGCGCATCATCATCATTCGGCTAAGCATACATCTTACTTTTTCTCCACCCGATAGTACATCAGAGGTTTTTAACGCCTCTTCACCACTGAAAATCATTTTGCCTAAAAACCCTCGAAGATAAACCTCTTCACGTTCTTCTTCTGTTTTTGCCCATTGACGCAACCAATCAACCAAAGTTAGTTTTTCATTAAAAAAGGATTGGTTGTCTAGGGGAAGGTAACTTTGCGTTGTTGTTATTCCCCATTGAAATTCACCTGTATCCTGAGGTAAGGAATTATTTAAAATTTCATAAAAAGCAGTAGTAGCACGAGAATCTCTTGAAAATAAAACTACTTTATCGCCTTTAGCGAGATTAATATTCACTTCTTTAAACAAAACTTCACCATCGGTAGAAGCACTTAAATTTTCAATATTTAAAATCTGATCTCCTGCTTCGCGTTCGCGTTCAAAAATAATTGCCGGGTATCTTCTGCTTGATGGTTTTATTTCGTCAATATTTAGTTTTTCTATCATCTTCTTTCTTGAAGTTGCTTGTTTTGATTTTGCCACGTTGGCACTAAAACGAGCAATAAACTCTTGTAATTCTTTTTTCTTTTCTTCGGCTTTTTTATTGTGTTGTGCACGTTGTCTTGCTGCTAATTGGCTAGACTCATACCAAAACGTATAATTACCGCTATAATGGTTTATTTTACTAAAATCAATATCACTTATATGTGTACATACAGAATCTAAAAAGTGACGGTCATGCGACACCACGATTACACAATTATCATAATTTGCAATAAAATTTTCTAGCCAAGTGATGGTTTCATAATCTAAATCGTTAGTAGGCTCATCCATAATCAACACATCGGGGTTGCCAAAAAGTGCTTGTGCTATAAGGACTCTTACCTTTTGTTTTCCATCTATATCTTTCATTAAACTGTAATGCAAACTTTCAGGAATACCCAAATTTGATAGCAAAGCGGCTGCGTTACTATCGGCATTCCAGCCATCCATTTCTTCAAAAATTACTTGTAATTCCCCTATTCTATCGGCATTTTCATCGGAATAATTTTCATACAACGCATCTATTTCTGCTTTAATGGCAAACAAGTCTTTGTTACCTCTAACCACGGTTTCTAAAACCGGATAATCATCATACGCGTTGTGGTTTTGTTCTAAAACTGACATGCGTTTTCCGGCTTCTAGATGCACGTTACCGGACGTTGGCTCCATTTTTCTGGAAATTATTTTTAGAAAAGTAGATTTTCCTGCGCCATTGGCACCAATGATTCCATAACAATTTCCTTTGTGAAAAGTGGTGTTCACTTCATCAAATAGGATTCGTTTTCCAAATTGTACAGAAAGATTAGAAACTGATAACATAATTGTATTGTTTAATTAAATTGGGCGCAAAATTAACTAATTAGAAGCGTTTGAAGAAATATTAACGTTTGAAAAAACTGTTTTAACTCACAATTAACAACTTAAAATTGAAATTGAATTTACATTTGTGGTTAATGTTAATTATTTTTTTTAAATAATTGCTTATGAATAAAATACTACTAGTATTCCTCACAATCCTTTTTCTTAATTCCTGTTCTAACCCTACTACTGAAAAAGACAAAGGTGGATGGATTGGCGGTGAAATTGTAAACCCGGTTTCTAACCACATCCTTTTAACAAAAAATGAAAAAATTATTGACACAATTCCTTTAGATTCAAACAACCGTTTTCTTTACCGGCTGGATAGTATTGAAAAAGGGTTATACAATTTTATTCACAACGAATATCAGATTATTTATTTAGAGCCGGGCGATAGTTTAATGATATATTTAAACACTCTTGAATTTGACGAATCTTTGGCATTTAGCGGCAAAGGAGCAGAAAGAAATAATTTTTTAATAGAAATGTTTTTGTACAACGAAGAAGAAAATCAAAAAATGCCTGCCTTTTACCAACTTAATGCAGATCTTTTTATTCCAAAATTAGATTCAATGCGGCAAGTAAGATTAAAAACTTTAGATTCTTTTACACAAAAGCATATGCCTTGTGATTCCTTTTTAGAGGTAATACAAGCAAATATAAATTATGATTATTTTGCAAAAAGAGAGTTATATCCTTATGCACACTTTGGTAGAAAGAATATCGAAAACACAAACAAATTATCGGATAAATACTTTGATTTTCGTTCAGAGATAGAGTATAACAATAAAAATTTACAATCGTATTACACCTATTATCGTTTCTTATTAAGTCATTTTGACAATCTTGCTTTTGAACAATATAAAGACCAAGCCGATTATGATAATGAGTCCTATTTGCATGTAAGCAACAAACTAAAACAAATTGACAAATCAGTAACATTAGAAACTTTAAAAAATAGTCTTTTACGTTCCTCTACACGACAGTTTGTTATGAATAGCAAAAATAGGAATGAAGAGAAACTAATCCTAGATTTATTTAATTCCATAAGCACAGACGATGCACATAAATTTGAATTGGAAAAACTATCTGAAGCTTCTCAAAAAATTATGCCCGGAAATAACCTGCCAAATGTCTCCTTGGTGAATTATGAAAATCAAGTTCTAGGCTTCAACAGTATTATTAAAGAACCAACGGTTATTTATTTTTGGTCAGACAAGTCTGTAAATCACTACAAAAATGTCCATTCAAAAGTAGAGGAACTAACACAAAAATATCCTGAGTTCAATTTTCTAGCCATAAATACAAATGAGGATCAAGAAGCTTGGAAAAGAATAGTTAAAAAGAATAATTATAATAAAAATAGAGAATTTCGTTTTCAAAATCCAAAACTTGCTCTTGAAAACCTTGTAATTAGTGTTATCAATAAAGTAATGATAGTTGACAAAAATGGGGTGATTATCGATAACAACACTAACCTTTTTAGTGTGACTTTTGAAGAAGAACTTCTTGGAATTCTAAATCAATAAAAAAAAGTTAGAAGTTTAATTTTTATTCTACTAACTTTTTTTATTATTTATACGTAATACTTCTTCAATTACTAATTTCCTTTATTATAATCTGCTAAAAATTGAGCCAAACCAATATCTGTTAGTGGATGTTTTAATAACCCTACTATAGAAGAAAGTGGTCCTGTCATAACGTCTGCACCAAGTTTTGCACAATCAATTATATGCATGGCATGGCGTACCGAAGCTGCAAGAATTTGCGTTTCGTAACCATAGTTATCATAAATTAAACGTATATCAGCAATTAGGTTAAGCCCATCGGAAGAAATATCATCTAACCTGCCAATAAAGGGAGACACGTAAGTTGCACCAGCTTTAGCAGCAAGAAGAGCTTGACCTGCAGAAAAAACTAAGGTACAATTGGTTCTAATGCCATTGTCAGTAAAATATTTAATGGCTTTAATTCCATCTTTAATCACGGGTATTTTAACCACAATTTGTTCGTGCAAACTTGCAAGTTGTTCACCTTCATTTACCATTCCGTCAAAATCAGTAGCAATAACTTCTGCAGACACATCGCCATCTACAATGTTACAAATATCTACATAATGCTTTAAAATGTTATCTCTTCCGGTTATTCCTTCCTTAGCCATCAAGGAGGGATTGGTTGTTACACCGTCTAAAATACCTAAATCTTGTGCTTCTTTAATCTGGGCTAAATTTGCTGTGTCTATAAAAAACTTCATAATAACGATAGGTTTGTGTTGTGTTTTTATTTCATTTGCAAAAGTAACGAAGAAAACGCTTTAGGACATCAAAAATAATAACTATTTATTCTGATACTTTGCAAAACATTAGAGTTACTTTTTCAACTTATAATGCTTCATTAATAAATTTTCATACCATGTTCCCGGAAGCAAATTTTTTAACGTTATGGAAAATTTTTGCATAAAATTGCCTACAGTGTATCGCACTTTTGGATTTTCGGTTTCTATTATTTTTAAGATAGCTTTTCCCATTAGCAAAGGGTTTTTACCCGCATCTACGTGGGAATTCATCAAGTTTAAAGTATTTCCGTATGCTATTTTATATGGAGAATTATCTAATAAAGGAGCGTGGTATCTTCCTGCTGCAATATTGGTTGCAAAATCACCTGGAGCTACATTGGTAAATTGAATGCCAAAACTTTTCGTTTCCATGCGCAATGCTTCTGTGGTAATATCTAAAGCCGATTTACTTGCCGAATAAAAACCACGATAAGGTAGCCCCATATAGGCAGCAATAGAAGTGATATTTATAATTAATCCTGATTTATGCTCTCGCATTTGTGGAAGTACGGCTTTAATAACTCGTAAAGGACCATAATAATTTATTTCCAAAACGTTTTTAATTTCATCTTCAGAAGTTTCTTCAATGGGACCCGTAATTCCTACTCCAGCATTATTAATAAGAACATCAATTTTTCCTTCTAGAAGAACTATTTTTGCAATTGCTTTTTCAATAGAAATATTATCTTTAACATCTAATTCTAATAATTTAAAACGGGTATCAGGATATTTTTTGGGACTTCTGCTACTCCCATATACAATATACCCTTTTGATAATAGAAACTCTCCTATTGCTTTTCCTATTCCGGATGATGCTCCTGTAATGAAAACTATTTTTGGCATGGTAAAATTTATTTACTGCAAATATCTATTATTTTTTAACAATGAAATCGTGATGGGTTTCTAAAATTTATGTTTTTTCTTTTTTAAAAAAAAGTGGACAAAGCTACTGATAAATAACTTTGTGATTTTGCTGATTTAACTTCTTTGGTATTAAATTGATAGGAGAGATATAAGCTATACATATTCCATCTATAAAAAAAATCAGCACTTACAATAAACAAATTGGGTTGTATTTTTTTAATAAACAGAGCTTTATTATTCAACAAATCACCTTCTATTAAGCTATTATAAAAAACAAATTTATGTTTCGCCCCAACACCAAAAAAAAACTCGTTAGTTAAACTCCCTATCCTATCATTAAAAGAAGTTACTAAAAAATTTCTTTCTTTAGCAAATAAATATAAAAAACCATTAGACATATAAATGTCCTTTGAACCTAGAGAAATTTCGGAAATTGAAATTAATTTATTATCAAAAAATCCCTTCAAATAATTACCTTTAAAATTAATATGAAAATCATTTGGTATTTCTAAATACCAACTTGGTATGTCTTCACCAATAAGTCTGTGATACGATTTTTGAACATTTCCGGCTAAAGATTGAGAGCCAACCACACCTATTTCTGATTGCATCCCTATACTTGTATTTTTTGAAATAGTTTTATATTGAGCAGATAGAAATAACCACCCTGCAAAAGGTCTGTCAAATCTAGTAGTATCGGGAACAGATTTTTTAGTTGGCGTAATTATTTGTTGCCCTATTTCTAGTTTAAATTGACGCTTTCGTTTTTCATTAAGATCTTGTATTGTTCGAGTATAATTTATAAAATTGCCCGCAGTATAATATTTATCTGTTCCAAAATATAAATCATTATCATGCTGAATTGCTATTCGGTTTTTGAAGGTGTTCTTTTGAGCAGAATTAACATTAAAAAGTAAAAGCATAAAAAACAAGCAAGTACTTTTAATGCAAAAAGTGATAGGATAAAAATTATTCAACTAAAAACAGATTATATAAATTTAAATCAAAGCTACACATTTCCTTTTGAAAAATATTACTTTATAAAATAACAATCTTTGAAACTAATATAAATAATGAATTTTGTTTAAGAAAAAAATATTTAGCTATCACTTTGATTTAATAAAAAGAAAATGGTAAAACAAAATTAAAAAGATATTTTTTATATAATTTTCCTAATTTGAGTTTGCCCCCCCAAGTTAACTTGGGGAGACAAACTATACGTTATAAGTCCTAGTTAATTACAATCGCTGCGGGCTTTACATTGCTATTTGTGACACACTCTCTTTGCAAAAAAATGTTTTGAAATTAACGTAAATCCTGCAAAAACAGTTTTTAAAATATAGTCCTAATTAGATAACAAAAAAACCCTCATCTATAAGTATAGAGGAGAGTTTATTAAATTTTAAAAGACTTAATGTATTATAAAGCCGCAACGTGTTTTGCTAGGTTTGATTTTAGGTTAGCTGCTTTGTTATCATGGATGATATTCTTTTTCGCTAACTTATCAATCATAGAAACAACAGAAGGGTATAATTTTGAAGCCTCTTGTTTGTCTTCGGTTTCTTTTAGTTTTTTAATAGCAGTACGAGTAGTTTTATGCTGATATCTATTGCGTAAACGTTTTACTTCGCTATTTCTGATTCTCTTTAATGCTGACTTGTGATTTGCCATTTTTTTTCTTATTTGTATCTGTTGTAGTCCGTAGGGGAATCGAACCCCTGTTACCAGGATGAAAACCTGGCGTCCTAACCCCTAGACGAACGGACCGTTAGTTTCGGAGTGCAAACTTAAACTATATAAAGCAGATTTGCAACGCCTTTTTTAAAATATATTTTTGTAGTCCGTAGGGGAATCGAACCCCTGTTACCAGGATGAAAACCTGGCGTCCTAACCCCTAGACGAACGGACCATACAATTTTTTATTGCGGATGCAAAAATACAACTATTTTTGAAAGCCACAATTACTATCATTGTTATTTTAAAAATTAATATGCTTTTGCAAATAACACGCGTTTATTAGATGGTTTTCCACTAAATATACAGATGCCACTTTCTTGTTTTCCATCCATTGGAATGCAGCGAATGGTTGCTTTGGTAAGATTTTTAATCTGTTCTTCTGTTTCTGTTGTCCCATCCCAATGTGCCCTTATAAATCCTCCTTTACTTTCTAAAATCTCTTTAAATTCTTCAAAAGTGTTTACATCAGTGATATGGGTTTTTCTATAATTCAGTGCTTTTTGGTATAAATTTTTTTGAATTTCTGCTAAAAGTAATTCTACTTTTTCTGCAATAGTATCTCGGGAAATGATCTCTTTTGTTAACATATCTCTTCTAGCAACTTCAAGCGTTTTACTTTCTATATCCTTAGGACCTATTGCTATTCTAACGGGCACGCCTTTTAGTTCATATTCATTAAATTTCCAACCGGGCTTTTGTGTATCTCTTTTGTCCAGTTTCACCCTAATTCCTTTTGTTCTCAACTCTTTAACAATTATTTCGGCTTCGTCACAAACGGCATTGTATTGTTCCACATCCCTGTAAATTGGAATAATAACCACTTGATCTGGAGCAAGATTTGGAGGTATAACCAATCCTTTGTCATCACTATGCGTCATTATCAAAGCACCAATTAATCGCGTAGAGACTCCCCAAGATGTTGCCCATACATAATCTAATTTGCCGTCTTGAGCTGTAAATTTCACATCAAATGCTTTTGCAAAATTTTGTCCTAAAAAATGAGAAGTTCCAGCTTGAAGTGCTTTACCATCCTGCATTAATGCTTCAATACAATATGTTTCTAAAGCTCCTGCAAATCGTTCGCTTTCGGTTTTAGTGCCTTTAATAACCGGAATAGCCATGAAGTTTTCTGCAAAATCGGCATAAATATTCATCATTTGCTCTGCTTCTTCTAGTGCTTCTTGTTTGGTTGCATGCGCTGTGTGTCCCTCTTGCCATAAAAATTCTGAAGTGCGCAAAAACAAACGTGTTCTCATTTCCCAACGCACCACATTTGCCCACTGATTTATTAATAAAGGTAAATCTCTGTAGGATTGAATCCATTTTCTATAGGTGTCCCAAATAATGGTTTCAGAGGTTGGTCTTACAATAAGTTCTTCTTCTAATTTAGCATCAGGGTCTACTATAATTCCGCTTCCATCTTCAGCATTTTTAAGGCGATAATGTGTTACTACAGCACATTCTTTAGCAAAACCATCTACGTGACTTGCTTCTTTACTAAAGTAGGATTTAGGAATAAAAAGTGGGAAGTAAGCATTTTGATGCCCGGTTTCTTTAAACATTCTGTCTAATTCTGCCTGCATTTTTTCCCAGATAGCGTAACCGTAAGGTTTGATAACCATACATCCTCTAACGCCTGAATTTTCTGCCAAATCGGCTTTTACGACCAGTTCATTATACCATTTAGAATAATCTTCCGTTCTTGTAGTTAAGTTCTTTCCCATAGCTTGCAAAATTGGCACAAAAATTGTGTTAATTGTGTTAAAGTCTTATTAGTTTTTTGCAAAACTACTTAAATTTATAGTGTTGAACAATTAAATCCTTCTGTTATGAAAACTTATACCGCCACAAACAAAATTTTGAAACTTTTAATAGCTGTTACAGTTGTTATTAGCCTAGTATCTTGTGGCTCCTCAAAATATTCTGGAGACAACGATGGTATTTATAATACCTCTGTTGAAAAATCCTCTGATACAGAAGGTCAAACGGTCAATGAAAAAGATAATAGAAATTATTACAAACAATATTTTCAAACCAAAGCAAAAATTTATGCTGAGGAACCTGCTGATGATATCATTTTTACAGATGTTGAAGGTTATTCTTCTAAGGATTCCTATATAGATGAAAACGGTGTTATTTATGAAGAAGATGTTGATTATACTGAATCTTACGGAGGTTGGGGTGAAAATGCACAAGTATCCATAAATATTTATTCTAATCCGGGTTATGTATATTTCGGAAACTACTGGAACAGACCTTATTGGTGGTATGGAAGTGGCTGGGGATTGTCCTATTGGTATGGTGGATGGGGTGGATATTATGGCCCATCATGGGCTTGGGGTTACCCTTACTATTCAGGATGGAATTATGGTTGGGGTTATGGTGGATATCCTTATTATGCCTACAATCCGTATTATGGAAATTATCATAATAATTATTCGTATGCATATAATAGAGGTAGAAGAAATACAGATATAAACCGATCTAGTTCTAGAGTTCAAGGCAGAAATAATGTGGTTACCAACAGAAATAATAGGACATACTCTAGATCTGAAGTAGAACGAAGAATTAACACGAATAGAAGTTCTCAAGATGCTAGAGTAAACGCTAACTCATCAAGAAATAATCGTTATTCTCAACAAAGATCTAACTCAAACTCAACTATGAGAAGAGCTCCTAGTCGAAACAACTCATCACAAACAATTTCCAGACCCAATACAACAAGCAGAAGCTCAGGCACAATAAATAGTAGTGGAACAAATCGTTCCAGTGGCACTACAACCGGAAGTCGATCAGGAGGAACCAGTTCTCGAAGAGGTGGCGGAAAATAATCATTAAAATTTTTAACGAAAAAAATAGACATTATGAAAAGAATATTTTTCTTACTCATAGCGATATTTGTTACATCAAATATTCAAGCTCAAAGCATCATTGATGGCTTACGTTACAGCAGGGATATTCCTAATGGAACTGCACGTTTTAGTGCAATGAGCGGCGCATTTGGAGCTTTAGGAGGCGACCTTTCTGCTATCCAATCTAACCCTGCCGGCTCTGCGGTTTTTTTAGAAAATACCGCATCCGTTTCCCTTTCTTTTTTAGATACAAAAAATGAAACTAATTATTTTAATTCTACTGGGTCTTATTATAATTCAGAAGCAAACTTAAACCAAGCGGGGATTGTATTTGTTTTTGACAATTATAATGAAGATTCTTCTTGGAAAAAATTCACACTCGGGCTTAGTTATGAAACAACAAATAATTTTGATAATGAATATTTTGCTCGGGGACAAAGCAATAGCTCTATAGATAGCTATTTTTTAAATTTTGCTCAAGGTGTTCCTTTAAATCTGCTACAACTTCAAGCTGGAGAATCTATTTCAGACCTCTATCGCTTTTTAGGTGAAACAGAAGGATTTGGTGCACAACAGGCATTTCTTGGTTATCAATCTTTTATTTTAGACCCCACAGATCCTGAAAACCCAAACAATTCATCTTATTTTTCCAACATTTCCCCAGGCAATTTTAATCAAGAATTTTCTTTCAATTCTTCGGGTTATAATGCAAAATATACGGTGAATCTAGCAACACAAATAAATAACATATACTTAGGACTTAATCTTAACTCGCATTTAATTGATTATAGAGAATCTACCTACTTTTTTGAAAACAATAATAATGAAGGTAGTTTAATAAATGAAGTGGGATTTCAAAATAACTTAGTGGTTCTTGGAAATGGATTTTCGGCACAAATAGGTGCAATTGCAAAAGTTTCAGACTACGTTCGATTGGGTCTAAACTATAACACCCCTACTTGGTACACAATTTCTGAAGAAACCACTCAACAATTAGACACTAAAAGAACAGAAAATGGCACTGCTATCATAGAAAGTATTCGTCCAAATATTATTAATATTTTTGAAGATTATAAACTAAGAAGTCCAGGTAAGTTAACAGGAAGTATGGCCTATTTATTTGGAAAAGAAGGACTTTTAAGTTTAGATTATTCTTATAAAGATTATTCAAATATTCAATTTAGCCCTCTTAATGATCCTTTGTTTAATACTCAAAATAGTTTAATTGATTCGGCTTTAAAAGGAAGTTCCAGTATTAAATTAGGGGGTGAATACCGATGGAATCAAGCAAGTTTTAGGGGTGGTTTTAATTATGAAGAGAGTCCCTATAAGAATACGGAAATTATGGGAGATTTAACAGGTTTTTCTTTTGGTGCAGGATATAATTTTGGTTCCTTTCGATTAGATGCAGCCTATGCCCGAACAGAACAAGAAAAAAATAACCAACTATTTCAGGGTTCAGCTTTCACTAATGCAGTGACTGTAAACAGTATTAATAATTTTTTTACTTTAACCACAAGTTTTATTTTTTAGAAAACATCTAAAATATTTCAGAGAATAGTTTATAAACAAAAGAGGCTCCTTTCGGAAGCCTCTTTTGTTTGTGTTTAGTTTTTTTAATTTATCTTTTCAAAGTAAAATGTCCTCTAAATTGTTTTTGGGTGTCGTCTTCTGTGTACTCCACTCTAAACCAATAATCACTCGATGGTAGGGGGTTGCCATTGTATGTCCCATCCCATCCGGCACTCGTCGGACTTATTTGTTTTATCAATTTGCCGTGACGGTCAAATATATAAATTTTTGCCGTAGGATTGCCAGCTATTCCTATGATATTCCATCTCTCATGATATCCATCGTTATTCGGAGTGAAAAATCGTGGGTAATCTATTACGCCTACTTCTATTTCTACACTGCCACATCCATTCTCATCGGTGATGGTGATGATATGGCTGCCTGCACTTACGTTTTCAAAAATACCACTACTCTGAAAGGGTCCATCGTCTAATTGATAGACATAACTTCCTAATCCTGACGCACTGGCTTCTATGGTATGTATGCTTGCAAAAGCTCCTGTGGTGGTTTGTGCATCATAAATAAGTGGTGGTGAGGATAACACTACCGTGGTGCTCCCACTGTTTTCACATCCTGTGGTTTGATTGGTTACTGTTACTGTATATACCCCGCCTTGACTGGCTACTATACTTCCTTGGTTTTCGCCAAATTGTACCTCTCCGTCTATTTCCCATATAAAACGATACTCCGGTGTACTCAAGCCTGTGTCTATTACCGGTGGTGAGGTGGAGCCAAATTCTTCTACTATGGGGTTGCCAAAGGCATCTACACATAATCGATAGCTGTCTTCTAAGGTGATTACAGGTAATGGATCTACTACTAACTGCACTTCTACTATGGCAAAACAGCCTGCCGGGAAGGGTTGCTCTGGGTCATCTATCGGAAAGGTTACTCGTGCCCATAATGTGGCTGTTGCACTTGCATAGTTGGTCGTGGTGCTCCCTATTGGGTTTGCTCCTGACTCGGCTTCGGCTAAACTCTCGTGGTAGGTTAGTATATATAGACTCGGGTCTTGCCCGTTTAGTATCTCTGCATTTAAACTGCTTAAATCAAAGGTGCCTATACCACTTCCTTCTTCGTCTTCACAGGCTACTAATGCTACTGCAGGGGTGGTGGCGGTGGCGCCTTCCAACACGCGTAGTAAGAAAAATTGTTCCCCGCCTATGTAACAACCGGTTTCTGTGTTCAATATTCCTGTGTATATCGGCTCCGGATTTATCGTGTTTTGAAACGTGGTGGTGTTTACTATCGGATTTATTCCTGCTTGGGCTTCTACATCGGTTCGGTAAAACGTGATGCTATGCAGTAGTGGGTCTTGACCGTTTAATATCTCGTCTATCTTGTCTTCTAAGTTGAAGGTAGCTACTCCGTCGGTGTTGATTTCACAGGCTATCAGGTCGTCTAACTCTGCGCTGTCGTCCGGTAGTGGGTGTACTATCAGCGTTAATTCTACTATCTCAAAACAACCGGTGGTGGCGTTGGTTACTCGTACATATAAAATCTGTAGCCACGGGGTGGTGTTTTCATACGGCACGCTGCTGTCTATGGCTTGGGTGGGGTCGCCTTCTAATGCTTCTGCTTGGGTGGCATAATATAGTACGTCCCAATTGGCGCCATTTAGTATCTGAGATTGGGCGTCTAGCAAATTGAAGGCTTCTATCCCATCGCCTGCGTTGTTATCATCGCATAGCTCTAATGCATCGGGAACGGTTGGGGTCGGGTTGGGGAACACGCGAAGTACCAATCTGGTGAAACTCACGCAGCCTGTATTGCCGTCTATTACTCGTACAAAGATGGTCTGTAAATTTACCGTATTGACATAGGCGGTCTCCGGATTTATTCGGTTTACATCATTTTGTGCGTCTTCTTCTAATTCATAAAAACGTACTTCTACTCCGGCTACGCCTCCGGTTATCTCGTCTTCTTTTACCGTTAGGTCAAAGGTGGTGATGCCATCGTTGGGCTCGCCTAAATCATCGCACGTGTCTAAAGGGGTGGGTAAATTGGCCACTGGTCCTACCGATACTTCTATCTCAAAACTGCTTACTTTGTAGCAGCCGGTTGCGTTGTCTGTAAGGCGTACGTAAATTGTTTGTGGGTTGCTCGTGTTGGTATAGGCTTCCGGAGTGGCTATGGCATTGGTCCCTGCTTCTGCTTCTAATAGGCTTTCGTGGTAGGTTAATGTATAGGCTAAGGGGTCTTGGATGCCATAAATAATTTCTTGGTTTTGGGTTAAATCAAATAGTGCTGTTTCATCTTCATCGCACTGTACTATTGGGTCTATTTCTAATGGAACTACCGGAGTGGGGTTTACGACCAAGGTCAACTCTACTACCGTGTAACAGGCAGGTGTGGTACTCGGTGGTACGATGTCTCGTATTACTCGTACCCATAGGGTTTGTATCGGGGTGGATAAATTTTCATAGGGTACTGTCGTATCTAGCGCATTTACGCCTTCTTCAGCATCTAACAGGGTTTCGTAATAGGTGATCAATACATCGGTCTCGCCATTGGCTATTACTACTGTCATCGTTTCTAAATCGAAAAAGGCATAGCCGTCATTGTCCGGGTCGCATAGTGCATATTCGGCATCAACGGCATTGGGCAATGGGAGTACACGCAACAGTAGTGTGGTTTGTGCTTCACAACCTTCTGTGTTAAACACGCTTACATAAATGGTTTGCTCCGGACTTATTTCATTGGCATATGCCGCCGGATTCAGAATTGGGTTATTGTCTATCTGGTCTTGCTGGGTGGCATAATAAAAAACAGTGTAATTGCTGTTACCTCCTGTGATTTCGTTTGTGTATTGGGTTAAATCAAATATGGTGATGCCATCGGTATTGCTCCCGCTTGCTTCATCGTCACAGGCTTCTTTGTCTAGTGGATTGATTATTGTAGGAAAGGTGCCTACTATTAGGTTGAAGCTGCTTATTCGTACACAACCGGTTAGCAAACTCTCTAAACGTACCCATATGGGTTGGGGACTGCTCGTGCTTAAAAATAGTGTCGGCGTGGCTATCTCGGTGCCGGGTACGCCTGCTGCTGCATCAAATATATTGGTGTAGTAATTTGGCCCTATAAAATCGGATGGGGTTTGTACGCCTATAACAAAAGGACTGTTCTGGGTTAAATCAAATAGTGCATTGCCGTCTCCGTCTTGATCACAGGAAAATAAATCGCCAAAGCCTGCCGTGGGTACATCGGGTAAGGGTACTACAATTAATTGTAATTCTATGACATCATAACACGCCGGAGATACGCTCGGGGGGGTTACTATCTTTTCTACGCGTGCCCATACGCTGTCTAGGTAGGGGGTTGTGTTTACATAATTTGTAGGGTTGGCTATCTCGGTGCCGGGTACGCCTGCTTCTGCGGCTGCTTGGGTGGTGTAGTAGGTTACGGTAACATCGGTTTGTATGCCGATTATCTGTGCATCGCGCTGGGTTAAATCAAAGGTGGTTATCCCATCGTCTAAATCGGTGCCGCTATCGCATTCTTCTATGGGTGTTGGTTCATTGGCTATCGGATTGGGCAATACGACCAAGGTGAGTGTGGTGGTATTCTTACAGCCTCGAATGTCGGTTACTCGTGCTATTATCGTTTGTGGCGTGGGTTGGGTCGCGGGGGCTATCGTTCTGTTTTGATAGGCAGTTGGGTCTACTATGGCATTGTCTGCGGCTTCATCGGCCGGGGTTTCATACCACGTTACATCTAAAGTCAAATCGCCACCGGTGATCTCTATATCGCGGGTGGTTAAATCGAACGTGCTTAACTCATCGATTAGGGTGCTGCCATTTATCTCATCATCACACAATTCATAGGGTAAGGGTTGATTGGCTACCGGTAATGGGTCTACTATCAATTCTAATTCTACTATGGCATAACAGCTCTCGCCATTAGAAACCGGATCGGTGCTTGGATCTATACTATTGGCATTGCCTACTACTAATACATAAACAATCTGGTTAAAGGGTACTTGATTCTGGTAGGCGCCGGGGGTGACGATGGCTTGGCTGTAATCACCCGGTGGGGTTAATAAAGCGGAATCGCCTGCTACTACTGCATCACCCTGATTTACATAGTAATACAAATCGTAATGGGTCGGGTCTAAACCGTTGAGGATCTCTGCCGCTACTTGGGTTAAATCAAATACTTCAAAACCATCACCGGGATTGTTATAATCACATAGTCGTAATGGCTCCGGGGTAACTACTTGTGGGGTGTTGCGCACATATAATAGTAAGCGTACTATCGTGTAACAACTGCTTACGCTGCTCTCTACTCGTGCCCATACTTCGTCTTCATAGGGACTGTCGTTTACATAGGGCGTGGGTAACGAAAATATATTGTTGATCGCATCTAACTCGGTGCCGTGGTAAGTGACTGTTAATAAAGGATCGCCTAGGGTAATGTCCATATCGGCATCGCTTAACGTAAACGGCGCAAATCCATTGTTGTCATCGTCGCAGAGGATTAATGAAGATGAAAGATTAACAATAGGATTCTCAAGGACAACTAATTGAAAATTAGTAAATACCGCACAACCCGAATCAGTATCGGTAACCCTAACATAAATTGTTTGAGGGTTTGAAATATTTGTATAGGCTAAAAAAGGTAATGGATTTATATCATTATCAGCATCTGTCTGACTTTCATAAAATGTCAGTGTTATGTTTGGTGTTACAACTGTAATTTCAGGAATTTTTGTTATTAAATCAAATTCTGTAAATCCATCGGCAATTAAATCATCACATAACTCATAAGGTGTCATATCATCGGGTTGTGTAACAATAGGATTCAAATAAATCTGAATAGTGAAGGAACCAATTTCAACACAATTTATTATATTGTTTACAAGTCTAACCCAAATTACCTGAGGATTAAAAATGTTTGGATAACTGGTTGGATTTGGAATTGCATTTATTCCTGAAGCAGCATCGAACTGATTTAAATGATACGTCACTGTATAATCTGAAGGATCCCCACCACCAAATATAAATGCCTCTTGAACAGTTAAATCTATAAGATGTCCTGTTTCAAGAGGTCCATCAAAACAAAATTCGAGATCTTCTAATGCAAAGGGAAGAAAATCAACCGGACGGACTTCTATTAAAAAACTAGATGTAACATAACAATCAGTACTATTATTCTCTAATCGCACAAAAATAGTTTGAGTAGGAGAATTGATGTTTGTATATGCATCTGGGTTTGTTATGGGGTTTATGCCAGCTTCAGCATCTGCAAGAGTTTCATAATAGGTAACCGTAATATCGGTTTGCGCTCCTAAAAGTTCTGTTTCTGCAATTAATAAAAAGAATGTAGCAAAGCCATCATTATTTAAATCGCACACAACTATTGTTGATACTGGACCTGCAATAGGATTAAATATTAAGGTTACATCTACACTAAAATCATTGTTGTTTTCATTAGATTCCGGAATAGTACCTGTTCCATTTCCCACATCATCAACAACCGCTGTAAGAGTAAAAGTATCTGGAACTCCAATTGGAATTGTTAAATTCACCGAGCTACTTTCAGAACCATTAATTGGGATGTCTGCAATTGTTGCAGAGGATCCAACTAAAATACCATCAGCATAAAAAGAAATGGAAGTATTTGCGGGAAGGAAGTCTGTACTGTTCGTATTAAAAACTGTATAATCCACAGTAATATCTCTACTATCACAAACAAGTACTACATCATCAATTACTATTGTTGCATCTGGTAATTCACTTGCCAATACAACAACAATATTATTTATAATCACTCCATCTTGACCCGATGTAAGAGTTACATCCATGGTTGTATCTCCTACATTAACTTCGCTTTCAATATTATAAAAATCCAAATCCATATTCCACAAATCTGTACTGCCTGTAAAAGAATTTGTGCTATTAAATGCGTTGTTTGCAGGATTTAATGGCGGATTGCTTATTATAGTACCATTAATACTTACTGTTTCGTTTACGGCTATGGTAGCATCCCCTTCCCAAGCTAAAAATCCAATTTTTGCACCTAAAGTAGAAATTACATTAAGATTTTGCAGTTGAATTTCCAACAATGGATTTGACATAAAAACTCTTTCAAAACCATCGTAAACGCTTAATTGATTGTTAGTCAAGGTTGCTTCCTCATACACTATAATAATAGACCAACCTCCAAAATTTAAACCCCCACCGCAATAAGGAGGAATATCTGCTGATAAATCCAATTCTGATAATGTATAGACTCCATTTCCTGTCAATAGCAATTGTGCAGTAACATCTGTAAATGCACCAAAAAATGGAAGACTATTTATTGTAGTGGTAAAAGTTCTTGTAGGAACTTTTGGCACACCATTTAATAAAACATTAAAATCACCAGAACCTGATCCAGCCCAATATAAATAAGCTGCAACGAGTGTTTGTTGTGGTGTAAGATTTAAGGTTGCACTAGATGATGTAAGAATATTACAAGGTGCTCCTGTTCCATTTTCAGCAAGATTTAATGTATTACCAATTGCTACATAATCAAACCTACCATTAAATTGTTGAAATTGAGTAATAGGCTGAGCTATTGCCAACAATTGCATTATAAAGAAGAAAATTATACTAAAAAAAGTGATGTGTAATTCTTTTTGCATTATCTCATATCTAACCTATAAATATATAAATATTGTTATAGTTTTTTTAATTTATCTTTTCAAAGTAAAATGTCCTCTAAATTGTTTTTGGGTGTCGTCTTCTGTGTACTCCACTCTAAACCAATAATCACTCGATGGTAGGGGGTTGCCATTGTATGTCCCATCCCATCCGGCACTCGTCGGACTTATTTGTTTTATCAATTTGCCGTGACGGTCAAATATATAAATTTTTGCCGTAGGATTGCCAGCTATTCCTATGATATTCCATCTCTCATGATATCCATCGTTATTCGGAGTGAAAAATCGTGGGTAATCTATTACGCCTACTTCTATTTCTACACTGCCACATCCATTCTCATCGGTGATGGTGATGATATGGCTGCCTGCACTTACGTTTTCAAAAATACCACTACTCTGAAAGGGTCCATCGTCTAATTGATAGACATAACTTCCTAATCCTGACGCACTGGCTTCTATGGTATGTATGCTTGCAAAAGCTCCTGTGGTGGTTTGTGCATCATAAATAAGTGGTGGTGAGGATAACACTACCGTGGTGCTCCCACTGTTTTCACATCCTGTGGTTTGATTGGTTACTGTTACTGTATATACCCCGCCTTGACTGGCTACTATACTTCCTTGGTTTTCGCCAAATTGTACCTCTCCGTCTATTTCCCATATAAAACGATACTCCGGTGTACTCAAGCCTGTGTCTATTACCGGTGGTGAGGTGGAGCCAAATTCTTCTACTATGGGGTTGCCAAAGGCATCTACACATAATCGATAGCTGTCTTCTAAGGTGATTACAGGTAATGGATCTACTACTAACTGCACTTCTACTATGGCAAAACAGCCTGCCGGGAAGGGTTGCTCTGGGTCATCTATCGGAAAGGTTACTCGTGCCCATAATGTGGCTGTTGCACTTGCATAGTTGGTCGTGGTGCTCCCTATTGGGTTTGCTCCTGACTCGGCTTCGGCTAAACTCTCGTGGTAGGTTAGTATATATAGACTCGGGTCTTGCCCGTTTAGTATCTCTGCATTTAAACTGCTTAAATCAAAGGTGCCTATACCACTTCCTTCTTCGTCTTCACAGGCTACTAATGCTACTGCAGGGGTGGTGGCGGTGGCGCCTTCCAACACGCGTAGTAAGAAAAATTGTTCCCCGCCTATGTAACAACCGGTTTCTGTGTTCAATATTCCTGTGTATATCGGCTCCGGATTTATCGTGTTTTGAAACGTGGTGGTGTTTACTATCGGATTTATTCCTGCTTGGGCTTCTACATCGGTTCGGTAAAACGTGATGCTATGCAGTAGTGGGTCTTGACCGTTTAATATCTCGTCTATCTTGTCTTCTAAGTTGAAGGTAGCTACTCCGTCGGTGTTGATTTCACAGGCTATCAGGTCGTCTAACTCTGCGCTGTCGTCCGGTAGTGGGTGTACTATCAGCGTTAATTCTACTATCTCAAAACAACCGGTGGTGGCGTTGGTTACTCGTACATATAAAATCTGTAGCCACGGGGTGGTGTTTTCATACGGCACGCTGCTGTCTATGGCTTGGGTGGGGTCGCCTTCTAATGCTTCTGCTTGGGTGGCATAATATAGTACGTCCCAATTGGCGCCATTTAGTATCTGAGATTGGGCGTCTAGCAAATTGAAGGCTTCTATCCCATCGCCTGCGTTGTTATCATCGCATAGCTCTAATGCATCGGGAACGGTTGGGGTCGGGTTGGGGAACACGCGAAGTACCAATCTGGTGAAACTCACGCAGCCTGTATTGCCGTCTATTACTCGTACAAAGATGGTCTGTAAATTTACCGTATTGACATAGGCGGTCTCCGGATTTATTCGGTTTACATCATTTTGTGCGTCTTCTTCTAATTCATAAAAACGTACTTCTACTCCGGCTACGCCTCCGGTTATCTCGTCTTCTTTTACCGTTAGGTCAAAGGTGGTGATGCCATCGTTGGGCTCGCCTAAATCATCGCACGTGTCTAAAGGGGTGGGTAAATTGGCCACTGGTCCTACCGATACTTCTATCTCAAAACTGCTTACTTTGTAGCAGCCGGTTGCGTTGTCTGTAAGGCGTACGTAAATTGTTTGTGGGTTGCTCGTGTTGGTATAGGCTTCCGGAGTGGCTATGGCATTGGTCCCTGCTTCTGCTTCTAATAGGCTTTCGTGGTAGGTTAATGTATAGGCTAAGGGGTCTTGGATGCCATAAATAATTTCTTGGTTTTGGGTTAAATCAAATAGTGCTGTTTCATCTTCATCGCACTGTACTATTGGGTCTATTTCTAATGGAACTACCGGAGTGGGGTTTACGACCAAGGTCAACTCTACTACCGTGTAACAGGCAGGTGTGGTACTCGGTGGTACGATGTCTCGTATTACTCGTACCCATAGGGTTTGTATCGGGGTGGATAAATTTTCATAGGGTACTGTCGTATCTAGCGCATTTACGCCTTCTTCAGCATCTAACAGGGTTTCGTAATAGGTGATCAATACATCGGTCTCGCCATTGGCTATTACTACTGTCATCGTTTCTAAATCGAAAAAGGCATAGCCGTCATTGTCCGGGTCGCATAGTGCATATTCGGCATCAACGGCATTGGGCAATGGGAGTACACGCAACAGTAGTGTGGTTTGTGCTTCACAACCTTCTGTGTTAAACACGCTTACATAAATGGTTTGCTCCGGACTTATTTCATTGGCATATGCCGCCGGATTCAGAATTGGGTTATTGTCTATCTGGTCTTGCTGGGTGGCATAATAAAAAACAGTGTAATTGCTGTTACCTCCTGTGATTTCGTTTGTGTATTGGGTTAAATCAAATATGGTGATGCCATCGGTATTGCTCCCGCTTGCTTCATCGTCACAGGCTTCTTTGTCTAGTGGATTGATTATTGTAGGAAAGGTGCCTACTATTAGGTTGAAGCTGCTTATTCGTACACAACCGGTTAGCAAACTCTCTAAACGTACCCATATGGGTTGGGGACTGCTCGTGCTTAAAAATAGTGTCGGCGTGGCTATCTCGGTGCCGGGTACGCCTGCTGCTGCATCAAATATATTGGTGTAGTAATTTGGCCCTATAAAATCGGATGGGGTTTGTACGCCTATAACAAAAGGACTGTTCTGGGTTAAATCAAATAGTGCATTGCCGTCTCCGTCTTGATCACAGGAAAATAAATCGCCAAAGCCTGCCGTGGGTACATCGGGTAAGGGTACTACAATTAATTGTAATTCTATGACATCATAACACGCCGGAGATACGCTCGGGGGGGTTACTATCTTTTCTACGCGTGCCCATACGCTGTCTAGGTAGGGGGTTGTGTTTACATAATTTGTAGGGTTGGCTATCTCGGTGCCGGGTACGCCTGCTTCTGCGGCTGCTTGGGTGGTGTAGTAGGTTACGGTAACATCGGTTTGTATGCCGATTATCTGTGCATCGCGCTGGGTTAAATCAAAGGTGGTTATCCCATCGTCTAAATCGGTGCCGCTATCGCATTCTTCTATGGGTGTTGGTTCATTGGCTATCGGATTGGGCAATACGACCAAGGTGAGTGTGGTGGTATTCTTACAGCCTCGAATGTCGGTTACTCGTGCTATTATCGTTTGTGGCGTGGGTTGGGTCGCGGGGGCTATCGTTCTGTTTTGATAGGCAGTTGGGTCTACTATGGCATTGTCTGCGGCTTCATCGGCCGGGGTTTCATACCACGTTACATCTAAAGTCAAATCGCCACCGGTGATCTCTATATCGCGGGTGGTTAAATCGAACGTGCTTAACTCATCGATTAGGGTGCTGCCATTTATCTCATCATCACACAATTCATAGGGTAAGGGTTGATTGGCTACCGGTAATGGGTCTACTATCAATTCTAATTCTACTATGGCATAACAGCTCTCGCCATTAGAAACCGGATCGGTGCTTGGATCTATACTATTGGCATTGCCTACTACTAATACATAAACAATCTGGTTAAAGGGTACTTGATTCTGGTAGGCGCCGGGGGTGACGATGGCTTGGCTGTAATCACCCGGTGGGGTTAATAAAGCGGAATCGCCTGCTACTACTGCATCACCCTGATTTACATAGTAATACAAATCGTAATGGGTCGGGTCTAAACCGTTGAGGATCTCTGCCGCTACTTGGGTTAAATCAAATACTTCAAAACCATCACCGGGATTGTTATAATCACATAGTCGTAATGGCTCCGGGGTAACTACTTGTGGGGTGTTGCGCACATATAATAGTAAGCGTACTATCGTGTAACAACTGCTTACGCTGCTCTCTACTCGTGCCCATACTTCGTCTTCATAGGGACTGTCGTTTACATAGGGCGTGGGTAACGAAAATATATTGTTGATCGCATCTAACTCGGTGCCGTGGTAAGTGACTGTTAATAAAGGATCGCCTAGGGTAATGTCCATATCGGCATCGCTTAACGTAAACGGCGCAAATCCATTGTTGTCATCGTCGCAGAGGATTAATGGACTGGGGGTTTCGTTTATGACTGGGGGGGTAGCAAATTCAACAAAGAGAGTTCCTTCTGACGAGCAAACTCCGGCAAAATTGACAATTAATTTATAATTTCCAGTAACTGTAACGTTCAAAGAAGTAGATTCTTGGGGAGGAATAAATGGTAAGAAAATACCGGATCCAAGTGGTGATTCATACTGCCATTCATAGGTCGTTCCAGGAGGCGCATTATTGATTTGAGGGTTTATGGTATAGATTTCTCCTTCACAACGTGCTGTACCATTTTCTATCGTAAGGTCTAATCCCAAATCAATGCTGCCAATGTCAAAACTTCCAGCTCTAAAAAATACTGCAGAATCAAAACTAGAATCTCCCCGATCCGCAATAACCATTTTTAATTCATAAGTTTCACCTGGGATAAGGGTTGCTTGCGCTGATAAGGGCTGTGTATATCCATCAAATTGGATTTCATTTAAATTGTTTCCGCCCCAATTACTTATGTATAAATTTGGGAAAAAATTCACTCCAACAACTTCTGTTCCACAAGTAAAGTAGTCAGCATGAATGGAAAGAGTGCTGACCGGTACATTTGCAGAACCGGGAACAGCTGCAATATTTATTCCTCCATAAGGTGTGCCTGAATCATTAGGAATACCGGGACCACGCAATAAAAATGCAAAACCATCTCTAAATTGAGAATCACATTCAAAATCATCCTCATATTCTTCAGAAGCAAAAATAAAATCAAAAGAAACATTAGCAATTACAGGAACAAAAGTGAATTGAAAAATAGTAGCATTATTGGTTGGCTGATTATCTCCACTTTGGTTATCTAAAATAATTTTCAAATCATTATCTCCAGGCCAGCCTGCACCTGTACCGGTTGTAGACGAAGAATTATTAGGACCTTCAGCATCTACAGCAAAACCAGAAGATAAGATAATCCCTTCCTGAAAAGGAAAAGAGGTGCCGGTAGCATCAAAATAGCCCCAACTTCTTAAATTAATATCCCCTACACCTGCAGGATTATCTTGTAAAAGCACGAAATTAACTTCGGTACAATCGCCACCCCCGATAAGAACATCTGAAATTAATTGTTCAGCAGTAAATGAAGTTTCCGGAGCAGCGGGGTTATTTACATCTATAGATTGCGAATTTCCAAGATTATAAATTAAAAAGAGTATGGGGAGTAGTAGTTTTTTCATACGAGGCGTCTTGCAAAATTGATTGTACTTAACTTTATGGCTAAAGTCTATAATATTTATTCATTGTCAATATGTTAAGTTGTCAAATATATTGAATTACTCCTTTTTAATTTTATAAATTTGCAAAAAAATTAATATATGAATTCTTTTACTATAAAAACAGAAAAAACATCTAACTCAAATATCCTAAAATTTACTGCCAATCAATTTTTAAGTCCCTTAACAAGCTATGAATTTAAAAATATTGACGAAGCTAAACAAAGTCCTTTAGCTCAGCAACTCTTTTATCTTCCGTTTGTTAAAACGATTTATATAGCACAAAATTTTATTGCCATTGAAAAATTTTCCATAGTTGAATGGGCGGATGTGCAAGAAGAGTTAGCTTCACAAATAGAAACTTTTTTAAATTCCGGGCAGGCTCTTGTTCATGAAATTCCTCAAAAGAATAAAATTCCGGTAACTATTTATGCTGAAAGCACTCCAAATCCTTCAGTTATAAAATTTGTTGCAAACAAATCCTTAGTAGATGGCACTTTTGAATTCAAAAATATAGACGAAGCAAAACATGCCCCTTTAGCTCAAGCTTTATTTCAATTTTTATTTGTTAAGGAAGTTTTCATCAGTGCAAATTATGTTTCTGTTTCAAAATATGATAGTGTAGAATGGGAAGAAGTTACTCTAGAAATTCGTGAGTTTATAAGAAATTATATTGAAGAGGGAAAACAAATTTTAAAAGACGAAATTCTAAGTCAAACCAGTACAACAAAAGAAGAAAAACACACAGAACGTGAGGCGTTAGATGATATATCCAAAGAAATTATAAACATTTTGAATGAATATGTAAGACCTGCTGTGGAAAGTGATGGCGGAAACATTGAATTTCAATCCTATGACGAGCAAACTAAAACAGTGAAAGTGATGCTTCAAGGTGCTTGTAGTGGTTGCCCTTCGTCAACATTTACCTTGAAAAATGGCATTGAAAACATGTTAAAAGAAATGCTAAAGGATAGCGAGTTGAAAGTAGAAGCGATAAACGGATAAATTCTATTTATCATTTCTTTAACTTTGTTACTTTCTTTATTCCATTTTAAACACCTACTTTTATAGAAGTTTAACATTAAAAACAAAAATAATATGTCTGTATTAAAAGTAGTTGAAATTTTAGCAAATTCTCCAAAAAGTTGGGAAGATGCAACAAAAAACGCCGTTAACCATGCTGCCTTGACAATTAAAAACATTAAATCGGTTTATATTAATGAACAAAGCGCAGTAATTAAAGACAACCAAATTACTGAATTTAGGGTAAATGCAAAAATTACTTTCGAAGTTAAATAATTCTAAAAAAGAGAAACCCCCTATCTACAATTATAAAAGTTGTAGATAGGGGGTTTTTTTAATCTATTTACTATGATACATTCCACTTTTCAAAACGAATTAAACAAAGAAACAAGTCCATACCTATTACAACACGCTAATAATCCGGTACATTGGAAACCTTGGAATGTTCATACCCTAGAGTTTGCGCAAAAAGAAAATAAACTTTTATTAATAAGCATAGGATATTCCGCTTGCCATTGGTGTCACGTTATGGAAAAGGAATGTTTTGAAGATACTGCAGTTGCGGAGGTAATGAATTCTAATTATATCAATATAAAAATAGACAGAGAAGAACGACCTGATGTTGACCAAATTTACATGAATGCCCTTCAGCTTATAACCGGAAGTGGTGGCTGGCCCTTAAATATTATTGCTCTTCCCGATGGAAGACCTTTTTGGGGAGGCACCTATTTTTCAAAAGAAAACTGGATTAATGCTTTACAACAAATTCAACATATTTTTAAAAACCAACCTGAGAAATTATTAGAATATGCCGATAAATTAACCTCAGGAATAAAAACAATGGATTTGGTTTCCTTAAACAAGGATACCTTAGATTTTTCATCTTTTGACTTTAAATCCCTTATATTACAATGGGAAAATCAATTGGATTGGGAAAAAGGTGGAACCAAAAAAGCACCCAAATTTATGATGCCCAATTCCATAATGTTTCTAATGCGTTATGCCTATCAAACAGAAAATAAAACTTTATTAGAGTATGTAAACCTGACATTAACTCAAATGGCTTATGGCGGAATTTTTGATCACATAAATGGCGGATTTTCCAGATATTCGGTGGATGAAAAATGGCATATTCCTCATTTTGAAAAGATGTTGTATGACAATGCGCTATTAGTGAGTTTGTACAGTGACGCTTATAGTCTTACTAAAAAACCACTATACAAAGACGTGGTGTTTGAAACCTTAGCTTTCATAAAAGAAGAACTTACCGATAAAGGAGGCGGTTTTTACAGTGCCATAGATGCTGATAGCCTCAATAAAAAAGGTATTTTAGAAGAAGGTGCATATTATGTTTTCACAAAAAAAGAATTACAAACTGCTTTAGGCAAAGACTTTACACTATTTGCCGCCTATTATAACGTAAATAATTACGGCAAATGGGAACACGATAATTATGTTCTTATCAGAAAAACTTCGGATAATGAAATAATAAACGAATTTCAAATTACCAAAGAGGAATTGAGGGAGAAGAAAAAGGGTTGGAAAGTAAAATTACAAGAACTTCGAAAAACCAAATCCAAACCTCGCCTGGACAATAAAATTCTTACCTCTTGGAATGGCTTGATGTTAAAAGGATATGTAGATGCCTATCGGGCTTTTGGTGAAAAAGAATTTCTGGATATCGCTATAAAGAATGCCACATTTATTTCTGAAAAGCAATTGCAGGAGGATGGTACTTTGTTCAGAAATTACAACCTTGAAAAAAGTACTATATCTGCTTTTCTTGAAGATTATGCGTCCTTAGTAGCTGGTTACATTTCCTTATATGAAATTACCCTAGACGAAAAATGGGTGCTACTTTCTAAAAAATTGGTTGATTTTACCTTTGAGCAATTTTTTGATGTTTCCTCCGGAATGTTTTTTTTCACTTCCAAAAAAAATAAAGCTTTCATCACCAGAAATATAGAATACCGCGACAATGTAATACCCTCCTCTAACTCGGTGCACGCTAAAAATCTATTTTGGCTTGGTCACTTCTTTGATGATAAAAAATATATAGAAACTTCCAAACAAATGCTTAAAAATGTATTACCTGAAGTAGATGTCTATCCCTACGGATATTCCAACTGGCTGGATCTTTTATTAAATTACAGCATGCCATTTAATGAACTTGTTATTATTGGCAAAAAGGCAAAAGAGGAACTGACAAAAATACATTGTCATTATTTACCTAATACTTTAAAAGTAGGCTCTTTAATAAAAAATACATCGCCCTTATTCAAAAACCGATTTGTACCTTACAAAACTCTTTTCTATATTTGTACAGATAATCACTGCCAAATTCCCCTTTCATCTTTTGAAGATGTCTTGTTAAAAATTCAATAACACCTCTATTATAAAAGTGAAATATTTTACTTTAATTATAATTTTTTAAAGGATTAATTAAGTGCATAACATATTACATTTACTCTTATAATAGTTTTTCCCACTTATAACTAATAACTCAATTTATTTATACTAAATATTTTTATGGAACCTTTTAATTTTGAAGACATTAATAGTTACATTGTCCGCTTTGGCACTCGATTTTTAGATTTTCTTCCCAATATTATCAGTGCTGTTTTACTTTTATTCGTTGGGCTTTGGCTTATTAAAATGATTAAAAAGATTATTATAAGGATTTTTAATAGCAGAGATGTTGAAGAAACACTAAAACAGTTTTTATTAGGTATCATTGGATGGACTTTAAAAATCTTGTTATTTATTACCGTAATTTCACAACTCGGAGTACAAACATCTTCCTTTGTTGCAATGATTGCTGCTGCAGGTTTGGCTATAGGTTTAGCATTACAAGGTTCTTTAGCTAATTTTGCAGGTGGTGTGCTTATAATGCTATTTAAGCCATTTAAAGTGGATGATTTTATTGAAGCACAAGGGCAAAGTGGCACCATAAAGGAAGTAGCCATATTTTATACTAAAATGGTTACCATCAACAACCAATTAGTAATATTACCCAACGGAAAATTATCCAATGAAACGATCATCAATTATACTTCAGAGGGAAAGCGAAGAGATGTACTAACCTTCGGTATCTCCTACAATTCTGATATTAAAAAGGCTAAAGAGGTATTAATTTCTCTAATGAAAGAACAAGAACATATTTTAAAAGACCCTGAACCCTTAATTTTTGTGGCAGAATTAAATGAAAGTTCCGTCGATCTTTCTGCTAGATTTTGGGCATTAAACGAAAACTTTTGGGATTGTCATTTTTATACCATAGAGGAGGCAAAAACCAGATTAGAAGCCGCAGGAATAAACATTCCATTTCCGCAGAGAGATTTACATCTTTATAATGTAGAAAAAACTCAACCCAAAAAGGAGTAAAGGTTGCTTTCATAAACTTATAAAAATTAAAAAAACATTTGCATTTTACATTATGTATCTTGAAACATGAAAAATAATTGTTATATAAAAGTTTTATGAATCACTAAAAAAAATATTTACATCTATATTTCTTGCATTAAAATAAATATGGCTCTATATTTGTTAGTAACATTATCATTTTAAACAATGAAATGCTTTACTTCTAAACATTTAATACCAATAATTATGAAAAAATATCTTTTAGTAGTACCCTTATTATTTGCTTTTGTAGCTGTCCAAGCTCAAAGATCTATGGGAAATGCAATAGCTGAATATTTAATGCAGTTTCAATATGACAAAACAACAAAATTTGAAGATGTTGATTTAGAGAGCCTTGTTTATGTAGGAAGCCCTTATGCCGATAAAAACTTTATTGCCGGTGAAATTTACCACAACAATAAGTTAATTGCTGAAAATGTGCCTTTACGTTACAATGCTTTAATGGATGAAATGGAATTTAAAACTTCTTTTGATGAAGAGGATAAAAATTCTAGCGCACTAGTTAAATCGCCTGAAATTGATATTAAAATAGGAAACAAAATTTACCTATTTGTACCCTACCACGGAGGTGTAGAAAAAGGTGGTTATTTTGAGGTTTTGGTAAAAGACAGCAAATATGATTTGTTTAAAAAATATAACAAAAAATACTTTGCTGAGCAAAAAGCACAAACATCAATGACAAAAGACAATCCTGCAAGATTTACTGACAATAATGTGTATTACTTAGTTTCAGATAGTGGTACTTTTTATGAATTGCCAAGCAAATCAAAAGCATTCTCTAAAATATTTTTAAACAAAGAAAAAGAAATAGAAAGCTATATTAAATCTAGAAATCTTGACCTAAAAAATGAAAAAGACGTTATAGCTATTGTACGCTATTTCAATTCTCTTTTATAAAACTTAATTAAATAACTATTTATAAAAAAAGGGGAGTATTATACTTCTCTTTTTTATTGGTCAATACCCTCGTCTCAAAAAAAATTTCTACTATTTTTAAATTTAAATTTTAACAAATTTATGTAATTAAATTAACTCGATGAAATATAGAAAAATACTATATTCGCCGCTAGCATATTTTTTTAAATACTTTAAATCCTTTATATGAATAATTCACTTATTTTATTACTTGTAGTTTCCATACTAATTTTTGGCTCTACAAACGCTCAACAATATTCTGAAAATAACTCTCAAAATTCGGAAAAATCTTCTGTTACTATTGAAGAATATCTTACCTCTGCTAAAAAAATAACACAAGAATTTAAGGGTTCTCCTTTTATAAATGAAACATTTGTTGCTGGTGCCCTGTTAAATAATAATGAAGTTCTTATTTCCAATATTTTTTTGCGATATAATGCGTTTCAAGATGAATTTCAAGTAAAAAAATCAATGAATGCTGCTGAAACTAATTTAGAGGCAATACGGAAAACCCAAGATGTTTATATCAAAATAGCCAATGATATTTATACCTATAAAATACCCGATGCAACCCAAGGAATCGGCGGTTATTACCAAATTCTATTGGAGGGAAATACCTTTGATTTGTTCAAAAAAAATAGCAAAAAATTTATTGAAGGTGCCGATTCAGTAAACAAAATGACCGGAAATCACGCTGCTAGAATTGTGGATGAATCATTTTATTACTTAGTAAATTCAGATGGTAAATTTATGGAAATACCAAGTTCCAAAAGGAAAAGAATCGATGCCATAGGTGGTTCAAAAACTAACGAACTTAAAAAGTTTATTAAAAACAATAAGCTAAACATCAACAAGGAAGAAGACTTAATTAAAATTATTTCTCACATAAATGATTAATTGATTTTTAAAACACTATCTTAGTTTTTATTTGATTATTAATCTATTTCTTAAATATTATTCGTTTTGAAAATAAAATTTATACTTTTTATTTCCTCTTTAACCCTTACATTAAGTGGTTATAGCCAAGTAAATGAATCTGCATACAACAAAATGGTCAACATTGCTATAATGAATGAACAATTTTTGGAACAATACGGCATTTCAGAAGCAGACATAAAAAACATTGAAGGCTCACCATATTATAAAGATAATTTTCAAATAGGAGGCATTTACAATGCTGAAGGCGTTGTTGTTTCAGGCATTCCAATGCGATATAATATTTTTGCCGATGAAATTGAAATGCGGCCTTCTAGTAACCCGGATGATACCACTATAAAAAGTTTGGTTAAATCCACCGATATTTTTGCAAAAATTGGAACTGATAATTTTATTTATATCCTAAACACTAACTCTGGAGACAAAAGCGGGTATTTCAGTGTTTTGCTGGATGGCACCTATTTTGATCTTTATAAAAAATCAACGGTAAACTATATTAAAAAGAAATTTGCCGAAACCAATTACCAAAAAGATCAACCTGCAAAATTTATCAAAAAAGAAGTTTTTTATTTGGTAGATAATAAAGGCGTTTTTTATGAGCTTCCAAGCAAAAGAAAGAGTTTTATTAGCCTTTTTAAACAAAAATCGAAAGAATTAGAATCCTATATTAAAGACAATAAATTAAATATTACTAAGGAATCCGATATGATTAAGATTGTTAGTTATTACAATAGCATTCTTTAACCCCCTATAAAATCTTTTAAATAATAAGGTTCAAAATAAGCGACATTCTCAGTGTCATTTTTTTTGTATTTAGAAGCAGCAAGCAAGCACATTTCTTTAGAAGATGGTAATTTTTGATCTAAATAAATAGCGTTTTTATGGCTGCAAACTTCTTTAAATTTTTTATTAGCATTCCCAATAAAGGTTACTTGACCTTTATTTAGATATTCCATAAAGCTATTTTCCGCAAGAATTTCAGCTTTAATTTCCCTTATTTGTTCTCTTTTATTGTTAAAAACGCAAGAATACACTTCCATTCTTCTTGCGTCGAGCATTGGAATGATAAAGTCTGATTTTGTGTCGGCTTGTAATGCCAAAATTTGTAATGTAGGAATAGAAATTAAAGGAATATCTAATGCATAACATAAGCCTTTAGCCGCAGAAACTCCAATACGTAATCCGGTATAAGACCCAGGGCCTTTGCTTATTGCTATCGCTTTTAAATTGGTTATTTTAATTTTAGCTTCCTCTAAAACCTGTTCTATATAATGATGCAACCGCTCGGCATGTGAATATTTGATTTCATTATCTTCAAGCATTGCAAGTACCTTACCCTCTTTTGCGATGGCTACTGAACAATTTGTGGTTGAAGTTTCTATACAAAGTATCATTGTCATTAAATGTTATTTTCTAAAAAAAACATGCCATTACTTTGAAACTTTTTCTTTTTTAATTTCTACTTTATCTCCTGGTTTAAGCGTTTTTGTTACGGTGTTATAGGGTCCAATGATTACTTCTTCTCCAGGTTGTAAACCTTTTAAAATTTCAATATTGGTATCGTCTTGAATTCCGGTTTCTACCACTCTTAGTTTTGCTTCTTCCCCTACTTTTACAAATACACATTCAAACCTTTCTGTGGAAACTACAGTGCTTTTATCCACCGTAGTTTTACTGGAAGTAGTATCTGTTTTAATAACAATAGAACTGATTGGCACACCAATGACATTGCTTCGTTTTTTGGTCATGATATCCACTGTTGCTGTCATTCCTGGTCGAAATGGGGAATAATTTTCGGGTTTATTTTCCAACAAATCCTGATAGGATTCTGGAAGTATTCTTACTTTTACTTTAAAATTTGTAACCTGATCTGCTGATAAAGCACTTTCAGCTGAATTGGCTATAGAAGTTACTATGCCCTTAAACTCTCTTTTAAGATAAGCGTCAACCCCAACAATTGTAGAATCTCCAACACTAACTTTAACAATGTCATTTTCATTTACATCTACCTCAACCTCCATACTATTTAGGTTTGCAACCCGTAATATTTCTGTTCCAGCCATTTGTTGTGTTCCCACAACACGCTCGCCTAGTTCAACTCCTAATTTTGAAATAGTTCCATCAATAGGAGCATAAATAGTAGTTCTGGCTAAATTATCTCGCGCCTCATTTACAGTGGCTGATGCACTTTGAATGTTAAAATAGGCAGATTGACTACTTGCTTTAGCTACCTCAAAGCCGGAAACTGCTTTGTCCCATTCGGCTTTTGAAATAATTCCTTTTTCAAAAAGGGTTTTGCTGCGCTCGTAATTTGCTTTGGCTTCTGTTAATGAAGCTTCTGCCTGATTATATCCTGCTCGAACATTTTGAAGTGTTGCTTGCGATCGTTGTAACCCCGATTGATATAAATCGGGATTTACTTTTACTAATAAATCGCCTTTTTTTACCTGTTGCCCTTCAATAATAGGAAGTGCAATTATTTCTCCTGAAACCTCGGAGGATAATTTAATTTCGGTTTCCGGCTGGATTTTTCCGGTTGCCGCAACAGTTTCTATAATAGTAATGGTTTCGATTTTAGAAATTTCAACTTCTTTAAAATTTCCGCTTTTTCCAAACCAACCATTTTTCTTGCCTACGATAAGAATTAAAATTAGTACGGTAACTAGTACAGCTATTATGATAAGTGTTTTTTTCTTCATGTCTTCCTTTTTAATAGAGCTTAATTCCGAAATAGAGTTCTAGTACTTTCAATTTAAAAATATAATCATATTTGGTTCTTATGACTTCCGATTGCGCATTTTCTAACCGAAGTTTCGATTGGCTAAAATCAAAGGCGTTTAAAAATCCTACATCAAATCTACTTTGCGAATATTCATAGGCTTGTTTTTGTGCTTCTACTGCTACCAATGCAGCTTCATAGGCTTTAAGAGCACCTTTTACATCGGTATATGCTTGAAAAACATTAGCTTCAACATCTAATTCTGCTTGATCTTTTTGAAGTGCCGCGCGTTCTATATTTATTTTACTTCTTCTTACATTATTTCGAACTGCCAAACCATTAAAAACTGGAACGTTAAGTTGTAATCCGTAAAATGTTCCATCATTTTCGTACAGTTGGGTGGTAAAGTTTCTACCAAAAAAATCATTATCTGCCCATCTTGTGTTGTAGCCTGCAAATCCATTTATGGTTGGGTAATAGGCTCCTCTTGCAATTTGCAAGTCTTTTTTTGCTAGTATGAGGTTTTGGTCGGCAATTTTAGTTTCAAATCGTACTTGCTTTGCTTTTGCTATGATATCATAAACCGATTGTTCTGAAATACTAGAAATAGGAATTTCATAATCGACATCTACAATTTCAAAATTTTCATAATCCTTTATCAATAGGGTTTGTGCAAGGCTAATCAATGCAATTTTTATTTGATTTTCTGCTACAATGATGCGTTGCTCTTCAGAGGCCGAAGTAGATTTAATTTCTAACAAATCACCTCTAGGCACAACACCGGCGTCTACCAATTCGTTAGTTCGATTAAGTTGTTCTAGAGTAATTTGGTTTTGTGCTTGTATATTTTTAAGGTTTTCTTTGTTAAACAAGACTTGGAGATAGGCATTAGCTACAAAAAGGGCAATATCATCTTTTATTTTACCTAAATTATATTGGCCTGCCACTTGCGCTAATTTAGCTCGTTGTAGTTCTCTTAAGTTGCGAAGACCGTTAAACAAAGTCACATTCGTTTGAAAACCCATGCTTAAAGAAGTAAAGGTAGAATTAGTAAAGGTGTTAGTCACCGGGTTAATATTTGCCCCTGTATTAGAAGTTAATGAGGAATTGCCGTTTAGGTTTGGCAAGAAACTTCCTATGGCATCATCTTTTTGAATTTCAGTCAATTTTAGGTCTAGTTCTGATTGCTTTATAGAAATATTATTTTCGAGGGCATAGGCAACGGCCTCTTCCAAAGTCCATTTTTTATTTTGCGCCAAGTTTGTAAGTCCTATTAGAAGTACAAATACAAGAATACTAATTTTTTTCATAGAATTTTATTGTCTAGGAGTGAGTCTATCAAAATTTTTATTTGTTACAAAAATTTATATCAGTTTTTTACAGGCGGTACGATGGGATTCCAAACTTTTATTTTATGGTCTTTTGTAATTCCATTTTTAACTTCTACAAGAATCCCATCGCTAATGCCAAGTTCTACTTCTTTTCTTTCAAAGTTTTGATTTCCGTTTTCTACTTCTACATAAGGCTTTTGTGTGATAGAATCATATTGAACTAAACCTTCCTTTAAAGTTAAAACATTTTCTGCCTTTGCTAAAATTATGGAGGCATTTGCACTTAGCCCGGCACGAATAAAAGTGGAATCTAAGTTTTTTAATGTGCCTTTAATTTCAAATTGAATTGCTCCATTTTCTACATTTCCTTTTGGAGCAATGTAATCTAAAACTGCTTGAAAAGTTTTATTGTCTATAGCACCTACTGTAATTTCTAAGGGAAGGTTTTCTTTTAATTTACCCACTTCCGATTCATCTACTTTTCCTTCAAAAATCATATTTTTAACGTCTGCAATGGTGGCAATTGTTGTTCCTTCATTAAAATTATTACTTTCAATAACCTGATTACCGACCTTTACTGGAACTTCAAGTACCATTCCTGAAACGGTGGCTTTAATATCTGTATTTGCGGAGCTACCAAGACCTCTAGAAGTTCCTGTTCTTACAATTTCGTTAGTTTGTTGTGCTGAGGAATAACTTTGTTGTGCTTGTCGATAAGCTACATCTGCTTGGTCAAATTCATTTGCAGAAATAATTCCTTTTTCAAACAATGCTTTTTGGCGTTCAAAATTTTTGCGCTCGTTGTTTAAATTAATTTTAGAAGAAACCACTTGATTTTGTGTAGAAGCTAAATTAGTAACATTTGGCACAATGCGAAGTTTTGCTATTAAATCGCCGGTTTGAATAAATTCGCCTGGCTCAATATATATTTCTTCAATAATTCCCGAAATATTAGGCTTTATTAAAACTTCATCTCTTGGCACAATGCTTCCGGTGGCAACCGTTTTTTTAACTATTGTTCTAATTTCTGCTTTTTCAGTATCATAGACAACAGGATTCTGCTCATTTTTTTTATATAAATAATATAGTGCTCCAACAAAAGTGATGACAATTATAAATAAAATTACGATAGTTACTGATTTTTTCATTGTATAAATATGGTATTATAATGATTGTTATTTTTATTCTGTCCTGAGGGCATCTACGGGTTTTACTTTTATGGCATTTTGTGCGGGGATTAATCCTGCTAAAAGTCCAGAAAAAACCAAAATAGCTAGCGCAACACCTACAACAAAAAGATTGACACTGGGGTTAGCAAACATGGTATCAGGTGAAGCATTTTTTTCAAGAATAGTGTTTACCAGTGCAATTACTGCTGTTGCAAATACAATACCTGCCATACCGGAAACAATGGTTAAAAAAATAGATTCTAAAATAATTTGCGACCGAATGCTCCAAGGAGTTGCTCCTAAAGCTCTTCTTATGCCTATTTCTTTGGTTCTTTCTTTAACTACAATGAGCATAATATTACTTATACCTATGATGCCTGAAAGCAGAATAAGGATACCCACAAAATAAGCAACACCATTTAGTGCGATAAAGAGTCCGTTTATTTTTGAAAATTCTTCATATAAATCAAAATGACCAACCGCTCTGTCATCTTCTGGATGAATAGAATGTCGGGTTTTAATAACATCAAACACTTGCTCTTTTAATTCGGTAATAGATGCATTATCGTTTGCAGTTATAGCCATCCAGCCCACCTCATCTCCTTTATTAAACGCTTGTGAAAAAGCGGTAAAAGGAACAAATATTTCTTTTTGTGCTTCTTCTATATCGCCATTATTTGTGCTTTTTTTTCTATAGGTACCAACTACCATAAAATTAACCTCATTAATCTTAATGTATTCACCGATAGCAATTTCCCCTTTATCAAAAAGCTCGCTTTTTACAGATTCCCCAATTACGGCGATTTTTCTTTTATCCTCAATATCAGAATAATTAATAAATCTACCTGAAGTGATGTCCATAGGTTGCTGCATTATAATTTCAGGATAATCGCCATAAACATTAAAAGCGCCGGTTTGAAGGCCTCTCACCACGTTATTTGCGCCACCAAAACCTCCTAATTGATTTCTTGGTGACACATATTTTAAATCTGCCACACTACTTTTTAATGCGGCTACATCGTCTAATTTAAAGGTATAGCGTCTCCCTCTTGGCAAGCCTTTATAAGGTTTTGATGCCGTTTGCGACCACATAAACATGGAATTTGTAGCCATGCCATCAAAACCTTTTTTTACCCCATTTTCTAAGCCATTCCCAGCAGCCAGTAATATAACCAGGATAAAAATACCCCAAAGTACTCCAAAGGCAGTAAGTAAAGTCCTAAACCAATTGGCACTTAAGGCGTCTAATATTTCAGCCCAACTGTCTCTGCTGAATAATTTACTCATCTCTTAATGCTTCTATGGGTTTGATGTTTGCAGCTCTGTAAGCTGGGAAAAATCCGGCTATTGCTCCAGCCACAATTAATATAAATACTGTAATTATTGCTGTTTTAAAATCTACTGAGGGGTTGGATATATATTCGACATCAATTAAAGGACTAACAATTTCAAGCAATCCTAAACCAAAAATAAGCCCTGTAAAACCGGCAATGGTAGTAATAAAAATGGACTCGTGTAAAATCATTGCTATAATAGACCAAGGCTCTGCCCCAAGGGCTTTACGGATTCCCATTTCTTTTGTGCGCTCTTTTACAATAATGAGCATAATATTACTTACACCAACCACTCCGGCTATAATGGTGCAGATTCCTACACCCCAAAAGAAAAGGCTAATCATAAAATTAAGATCATAAAATTTCTTTGCGTTTTCTAAATTACTCCTAATATTAATTGCTCTTGTATCTTCTGCTGCAACGGTATGTTTGCTTTTTAATTGATTTTCTAGTTGTGCAATAAACACCTCTGAAGCTTCTACATCTTTATCAAAATTTCCTGTGCTATGAAGTGTATAAGCAAGTGTTCTAATAGCATCACCTGCATTAAAAACGCGCTGTGATGTGGAAAGTGGCATAAATATACGTGCTTCTTCTCTTTCGCCACCGGGATCAGAAAACACGCCAATCACCTTAAAGTTAATGCCTGTTATTTCAATATATTCGCCAATGGCATTTTTTCCTTTAAATAAATCTGTAAAAACCTTATTCCCAATGACAGCAACTTTTTCATAGTTTTGTTGATCTTGCAAGTTTATATATCTGCCTTGCACCAAGGATTCATTTTCTAAAAATTGAAAATCTGGAAGTACCCCCTCAATTCGGTAACTTCCAAATTCCTTATTATAGGTGGTTAATCCTGACCAAATACGATATGCTGGTGATTTATATTCTAAATGGTCTTGGTGTTTTTGAACAGTTTGGTTATAATCGTCATTCTTAAGTTGAATGAACCTACCCGGGTTTAAACCTTTATAACCTAACGATGTCACTCCTGTCCAAACGGAAATTTTATTTTCTGCATCTTTCTCAAACTGTTTCGCCACACCATTTTCCATGCCATTCCCTATGGCAAGAAGAATAACTAAAATAAATATACCAGAAGCCACGGAAAGTCCGGTAAGAAAGGTTCGCAGTTTATTTTTGCGAATGGTTTCAAATATTTCTTGCCAACGCTCTAACTCAAACATTTTCCATAGCTTTTGCTTTACGTTGATTTACCGTAGAATCGCTAATAATTACTCCGTCTTTTAAATGAACAATTCGTTTGGTCATGTGGGCAATATCTTCTTCATGGGTTACGATGAGGATGGTTTTTCCTTCATCATTAATACCTTGAATAAGTTCCATAACTTCATAAGATGTTTTAGAATCTAATGCTCCTGTAGGTTCATCAGCTAGTAACACTTTTGGGTCTGATGCTAGTGCTCTGGCAATTGCCACCCGTTGTTTTTGACCTCCTGAAAGTTCGCTGGGCAAATGAGTTGCCCAATCAGCAAGCCCTACTTTTTCCAAATAATGCATGGCTTTATCGGTTCGCTCGACTCGTTTTACACCTTGATAATACAATGGCATAGCAACATTATCAAGGGCACTTTTGTAATTTATAAGATTGAAAGATTGAAAAATAAATCCGAGAAATCTATTTCGGTAGCGTGCTGCAATTTTTTCGTTTAAATTTTTTATAAGTACTCCATCTAAAGTATAAGTGCCTTGGTCTGCTTCATCTAAAATACCCAGAATATTTAAGAGTGTAGATTTTCCAGAACCTGAAGAACCCATAATTGAAACCATCTCACCTTCTTTTACCGAAAAATCAATTCCTTTTAAAACATGTAGGAAAGTACTTCCTGTTTTATATGATTTATGTAAATTTTTAATTTCAATCATTCATTTTCAGCATTAATTTTCTTAGCTTCCACAATACTAATAATAAGCTATTCACAATATTAAAGATTGTTCCTTAAAAAAGTGTGAAATTGGTGTTAATACTTACAAGTGAATTATTAAAAATGAAGCTAATAAAAGAAAATTGTATCTTCTTTTTTTATTGCAAATAATAAGACAAACTTATTTGTTGATTGTTACAAAAAAACAGGTTAACTTTTTATTTTGTTTTTAGCTTCTTTCTGCTTTTGTAAATAAAATATCCAATAATGCCAACTAAAAGGTATGGAAAAACCATCAAATATAATATGCCATTATTGATGCCTTTTGCAGTTTCACCACCAGCTTCTGATTCTAAAACAGCACGACACATTGCGCATTGTGCATCTATATTTTGGGTTATCAAAAAAAAGAATATGAAAAGAAATAGTGCTTTTTTAAACATAATAAGGAGAAATCAATATATACACAATTACCCCAGTTACTGCCACATACAGCCATAACGGGAATGTAATTTTTGCTATTTTTTTGTGCTTGTCAAAACGTTTGGAAAGCGCTCTAACATAGGTTATTAAAACTAATGGAATTACTAAAATGGAAAGTAAAATATGCGATATTAAAATAAAATAATATAGTATTCGCATAGAACCTTCTCCTCTATATGGTGTGGAATCTGATGTCATGTGGTAAGCAATATACATTACTAAAAACAAAACAGAAAGAGCTATTGCGGTTTTCATTAAAATTTCGTGTGTCTTTCTATTGCCTTTTTTAATCTGAATTACTGCCGTAACAAGAAGAATAGCTGTCAGTCCATTGATGGTTGCATAAATTGGAGGTAAAAATCCTAAGCGTTCTACTCCCGGTATTTTTACAGTAAACAAAATAGCAACTGCAACAGGTATTAATACAGAAAGGGCGATAATCCATTTGTTGTATATATTATCTTGATTTGCGTTTCCTTGACCCATTTAAAGTAATTTTTTTATATCTTCTTTAAGCATTTTTATTTCAGAATCCTCTAAACCGTTGTAGTAAATTTTTGGGTTTCCAAATTCATCTTTTCTAGAACGAATATTCCCCTCTTTATCTATTAAAGCGAACAAGCCGGAATGCTCAAAGCCTCCTTCCGCTTTGTCGTCTTGCGCAGAGTAGAGCTTAAACCCATCATTGGATAATTTGTATATAATTTCTTTTTCTCCGGTAAGTAAATGCCAGTTAGGGTGAATAATGCCATATTCTTCGGCATATTTTTTTAATATTTGCGGTGTGTCATGCATTGGGTCGATGGTGATGGATGCAATACCAAAATTTGGATTGCCATAAAACTCGCTTTGCAACTTGAGCATGTTTTGATTCATAATGGGGCAGATACTCGGGCAAGTTGTGAAAAAGAATTCAAGGACATATACT
>Ga0210033_1000301_pt1 | contig 46970 bp, 31 predicted proteins | sample CryGeymeta201501_FD_185465 | JGI IMG/M metagenome (GOLD analysis project Ga0210033, IMG submission 185465) | Groundwater microbial communities from Crystal Geyser aquifers in Utah, USA - Crystal Geyser metaG 2015-01 (SPAdes) (version 2) | ecosystem: Environmental > Aquatic > Deep subsurface >... | reverse complement strand
GTGAGAATGGCACCTACCAGGAGTATCTTCGCGTGCTCAAAGACCGACTTGTCAAACTGTGGTGCGAACGGTGCTACAATTGCTGCAATCTCATCGGGGAGGATGAGCATCGCAGACCTCTTCGACTTGTTCTATAGTGCTGTGGTCTGTAGCTTACCCTCCCCGACCAGTTCACCGCCGGTGGATAAAGTCGAGCTGAGAACGCGGCATAGATCGCCTGACCGGCTGCCTGTCGGGCTATCCCGATGACTACTGGAAGTCATTCGTCGTCGCCAATCGGGAGATCGACAAGCGCCTCACCGACCCTGACACCCGACTTTGGTTCGTGGTGCCACCGAGCCGGAAGAGCGTGCGCGCGGAGTGGGGCTGCCGCGAGACGCTGGGCGACCGGGTCCCAATCGTCAGCGTAGCCGGGACGGAGCACCGTCTGATCGCGACCGTGGACGCGGAGAAGGCCAACCGGGCCGAGCTCGACGTGCCTGAGGGTGGATGCGCGGGGTGGGTGGAACTGCTGGGCGAAGTTGACGGGTGTGTCGGTGTCAAGATCGAGGGAGTGAAGCCGTTCTTTGGTGGCGTGGGCGGGATGGGGCTTCGGTAGTCTCGCCGGGGTTGTGCCTTGGGAACTCAGCAATGTCGGGGTGACTGGAGAGCCAATTGCAGAAGTGGTGAGGAAGTAGGGATTTCGGTACCTCGCGAGAACCAAGAGGGTGGGAAATCCAGTGGTGCACGAGGTACCGAAAGATGGAGTGGGAGAACAGGATAGCCGGTTTCTGGGAGCGTGTCCAGCGGTCGTTGTTTCCGCAGTTGGAGGGTGCGTTGGAGGAGCCGTTGACGGCGGTGCATCGGCGGTTGATTACGGTGCTGGAATTCGTGCGGGTGGAGACGCAGGTGCCGTGGCCAGTGCGGCGGGGCCGGCCGCGGAGAGATCGGCGCGCATTGGCGCGGGCGTTCGTAGCGAAGGCGTGCCTGAACTTGACGGAGACGAAGGACTTGGTGGAGCGGTTACGGGTGGACCGGGTGGTGCGGCGGGTGTGCGGGTTCGAGACGGTGGCGGCGATTCCCAGCGAGGCGACGTTCAGCCGGGCCTTCAAGGAGTTTGCAGAAGGCGGTCTGCTGGACCGGGTACACGAGTCGTTGGTCAAGGAACATGTCGGCGACAGCGTCACGTTGCACATTGCTCGCGATGCGACAGCCATCGAGGTGCGGGAGCAGCCGGTGAAAGCGAAGCCGAAGGCGGCGCCGCCGAAACGGAAGCGCGGCCGGCCGCGGAAGGGGGAGCAGCGACCGACCCCAGAGCCGACGCGGCTGGAGCGGCAGCAGCGGCAGTCGCTGGCGGAAGCCGTGGCGGAGTTGCCGACGCAGTGCGACGTGGGCTGCAAACGGAACGCCAAGGGCCACCCGGAGTACTGGATCGGGTACAAACTGCATGTGGATGTGACGGACGACGGGATTCCGGTGGCCGCGCTGACCACGTCGGCTTCGCTGCATGATAGTCAGGTCGCGATTCCGCTAATGCAGCAGACCTCGACCTGGATTCGGTACTGCTACGACGTGATGGACAGCGCCTACGATGCGGCGGCGATCCGGGAGGTCTCGGTGTCGTTAGGACACGTGCCGATCATCGACCCGAATCCCCGCGGCAAGGAGCCCGTCCCGTTGCCCCCGGATCGGCAGCGGCACCTCAACGCCCGCTCGGCGGCGGAGCGGTTCAATGCTCGGCTGAAGGATGACTGCGGTGGTCGGATCGTGCGACTGCGCGGTCACCGGAAAGTCCACACCTACCTGATGTGCGGGGTGTTGGTGATCTTAGCGGAAGCGGTGTTGGGTCTGTTGACCTGACACCGCTGGCCAACCCGCCGGACCCTCCGCAACGGTACGCCCCCAGGCTACCGGCGACCCCACACGCCGCCTCCCCGATTCACCGCCCCTCGTCGCGCCGAAAGCGTCCAGACCACCCCAAACCACCGCCCGTGCCGGCATCCGAATCCCTTCGCAGCCGCACTGGGCGGAAGTTCTGCAATTGGCTCTGGAGTGTGCGTATACGGGCCTGACAGGATACGCGCCCTTGACCCCCAGCCCCGATGCCATGGTGGATCGGCTGTGTGGCGACCACCATGGGTGTTCCGGCGGGACCAGCTCTGTCGCCGCCATGCAACGACATCCGGCCCGGCGATTGCTGACTGGAGCTACGTCCCGAGTGTCGGCCACAGTATCCCAGCAAGAGGGCTTCCCGCCGATGGTGGGCACGAGTCGCTCGTGACTCGAGAGGCTCCTCGACCCCACCGATGCCTCCATCACGTTTGTTGCGCTGAGGAACGTGGCGTCAGCGTTGGGCAGAGAGCTGGCGGGCGGATTGGTTCGACCCGTTCAGCGATGGTGCCCCGCGCGGCGGCACAGAAGAGGCCCGCGGTTGACGAGTGGCACGCTGAGGAGGTAGACTACACGCTCAACCATTGAGGTGCGGACGCTGATGGACCATGGTCTCCCACCAATGCAGGTGACGTGTTGACTTGGCCGGTTTTCAAGGAAGCTCTGCTCGTGGTGTGCGCCGTCACCGGCACAGGGGTCGGCGTCGTCGGCCTGTCTACATGGCGGAGACAGCTTCGGGGCACCGCGGACTTCGAGGTGGCAAGATCGGCTCTGAGGGCGCTGCTCAGAGTGCGTCCAGCCTTTTCCTTCGTCCGGAGTCGCGGAATCTTCGCCGCTGAGCTGCAGGACCGGGAAGGCGAGCGCCGGGCAGGCTCCGCTGATCGCTACTGCGATGAAGAGCAGGTGTTCGGTGCCCGGTGGCAGCACCTCTCGGCTGCCCTGGCTGATCTGGAGGCAGCGGTGGTGGAAGCCGAGGTCCTCTGGGGGCAGGACATACAGCGGCTCATCGACCCGATCCGGTCATGCGTCCGAGACCTCTCGTCAGCGCTTGACGAGTTCCTTACGCTTGCACGAGACGGCGACCTGTTTGATCGGTCTGAGGCCGTCAAGATCAGGAAGCGATTCCTGCAGCCCCTCAACGGCGACGACGCCCTATCAGCACTGCTAGCCGACGCCGTCAGGAATGTGGAGAAGGAGATGCGCAACCACCTGAAGCGGTGAGCTTGGTCCACTCAGCGAAGGGGGAGTCGCAGGGGTGGTCGATCTGCCCTTGCAGAAGAGAGATCGCTCCTTCACCAGACTCTCAAGGGCACGCTGAGCCGACCTGCTATTGGCGATGCCGGCGCGACCGAGAAACTCAGCGGCCCCGGAGGCGGCTCCCCCCCCACCCCGGGAACTCGCGGACACTGCCGCGTCTCACCTCCCGTTGGGCCCGATCCTCTCCACGGGAATCGGCTCGAAGCCGGGAACCTTCGCCCAGACTTCGGGCAGCTTGGCCAGGTCGAGGGGACCAGCTTCCGCGGAAGCCGGCAGGAAGGGGAAGTCGGTTGCCTGCAGTTCGGGGTTGTTTTCTCGCGTCAGCCATTCCTGCTCGACGCCTTTGGCCAAGGCCCAGGGCTGCTTGCATTGGATGAATATGTTGTTGCGCATCACGTTGCCCATTGGCAGGAGCGGCTCTTCGTCGAGCACGGTTGCGAGCTTGGGGTAGCGCGCTCGCCAGAGCGGCGAGAGGTAGTCGAGGGCTTCGCACTTGGCTTTGAGGTTCCACGACCCGGGCCTGTCGAGCGTGATGCCACGCGGGCCGCGCGCGTCGACGTGGATGCCTTTGGGCAGGTGAATGAAGAGGTTGCACTCGATCGTGTTGTCGCGCCCGCCGCCGAGGAGCACGCCGCGGCCGACGCCGCCGTAGACGATATTGCCGACGACGCGGTCGCCGCTGTCGCAGTCGTCGAGGTAGATCGCCTGCGAGCCGTGGCCGTCTTTGTTCGTGGTGCTGTGAATGTAGTTCCAGCGGACAAGGTTCCCGCGCGAAGCCCAGTCGCGGCCGGTGTAGAAGACGCCCACGTCGGAGTAGAGCTGGCAGACGTGGTGGACTTCGTTCAGCTCGAGCACGTGCTCGTTGCCGCCGTAAGAGACGCCGCCGGTCGGGCAGTCGTGGATGAGGTTGTTCGCCACGCGGTTGCCGCACCCGCCGAGGGTGACGCCGCGGCCGCCCCCCCAGTCGTAGCGACCGAGATGGTGCAGGTGGTTTGCCACCACGGAGCAGGTTCCCTTGGTGAGCGACTTGCGGTCGCCTGCGGTCAGCGACACGGCCTTCGACCCGGTGCGCGTCACTTCGCAGCCGCCGATGTGGTTGTCGTGCCCCCCGCCGCAGCCAATGCCAGCCAGACCCATGTTGCGGACGAGGCAGCCCTCGACGCGGGTGTTCGTGCATCCACTCAGTTGCACGGCCGAGCCGCAGCCGTTCTCGAAGACGAGGTCCTGCAGTACCAGGTTTGAGACGCCCTCGGCCTTGAGCAGCGGCGCCCGGCACAGCGACACCAGAACCGGTGTCTGGTCTATGTCGGCCGGCGGCCAGAAGTAGAGCTTGTTGGCTTGGCGATCGAAGTAGTACTCGCCGGGCTGGTCGAGCTCTTCGAACACGTGCAGTGCGTAGAACTCGCGCGGCGACTGCTTGTCGCGGGGGTTGCCGATCCCGTACCCGTGCTTGGCGGCGAGGCGCAGCTCGCCGGTCTCGGGGTTGTAGGTTGCAGCTCTCAGCGCCTCGTCCGCCCAGTCGTAGCACCAGAAGCCGTGCAGGTAGACCCCGCGAGAGAGGTCCCAGGACTTGGCGCGGTCGGAAGGGAAGCGGAACGAGCCGGGCCGGTACACTTCCCGGGTCACCCAGTGGATCGGGTCGGAGGCGCCGGCATCGACGACTTCGGTGAAGGCAGTGAACCCCTCGTTGGGCCACCGTGCCGACTGCATGGGCTGGTCGCCGAAGATGACCTCCTCGACGCCGGGCGCACGGAACTGGTCGGGCAGCTTGGCCAGGGCGGGGAAGCCTTGGGCTTTCAGATCGGCGACCAGCACGTTCTTCTTAGCGTCCGCGGAGATCAGCGTCTTCGCGTCTTCGGCCGGGATCGGCTGGAAGCCGGTCACCCGCTTCGCGCCAGTGATCCGGGCCTTGTGCGGGACTTCTGACCGAATCACGAGGGGCGCCTCCGCGGTTCCGCTGTTGGCCGCTTTCAGAGCGATGCCCTCGGGAACGTAGTACTCACCCTCCGTGAGCCAGATCGTTCCGGGTTCGGCGCCCTCCCAGGCGGCCAACGCCTTGCCCAGCGAGGCGAACGGCTGCTGCCGCGTACCCGGATTGTCGTCGCTGCCGGTGGGCGACACGTAGAGGTCCTTCGCGGGAAGGCCAGTTGCGGCACAGACGAGACAGGCGAGGGTGAGATTGCGCATGGCGGCACTGCTCCTGAGGGTTGGCGCTATGGCGACGACTGAACTGCGAGGTCCCCTCTTCCACGGACTCGCGCCAAGTCCTGCCGCCGGAGGCTCTCTCTGCTCGGAGCGGCGCCGAAAAGGTGTGGTGCGTTGGGGACAGAACCTCACGATTGCGAGGGGCGGGACTCAGACCCGGTCCCCTGGGGCGAACCACAGCACTATCTGACGTGCGTCCGGACGGAGATCCCCACATGCGTGACATGAGAAAGACGAGTGGAATCGCGCTGCTGGCAGCATTCGCGTTGGCTTCTGCGAACGCCGGCTCCGCGGCCGGGGAGCGCAACCTCTGCGACACCGTCGAGCCGCATCCCACCTGCCCTGGCGCCTTGCGCGCCAGCGAGGTCTGCATGCGCAGTCTGGTGCCGCGGTCGGCGCGCCCCGGGAGCCCTCACGACACGCTGCAGGCGATCCGCGATTTCCATGTGACTCGGTTGGAGTGGACCTACAGCTTGACGCCGGCGTTCATCGCGGCGGTCAAGGAACTCGGCGTCACCGTCTCCGGCGCCTGCGTCAACGGCTCGCTGGCCGGCGTCGACAGAAAGGCGCCCGAGTGGTACCTGCGCTACAGCGCCCTCGACCTCGATGGCAACCCCGTCGAGGCTCCCTGGATGCGGCCGTGGCCGGGGCATGCGCTGTGGGAGTGCATCAACAACCCCGAGGCGCGCGCGGCCTGCCTGCAGTATGTGAAGAACCTCGTGGACTTGGGCGTCACCGACCTCCAACGAGACGGGCCCGAGATGAACCACAGCGCCGTCAACTGGGGCGGTTGCTTCTGCAGGTACTGCGTAGCCGGGTTCCGCGACTACCTCAAGGCGCACGGTGACCCGGAGCAGTTGGAGAAGGCGGGTGTTGTCGAGCTGGACACCTTCGACTATGCCGCCTACCTCCGCGCCAAGGGCGCTCCCGTGGGCGATGCCTTCCGCCAGTACCCTCACGACTACCTGAAGGGCGCCTTCATCGACTTCCAAGAGCAGTCGACCATCGCCTTCCACCAGTGGTGGCGCTGCGAACTCAACGCCTATGCGGGGCGCTATGTGCCCGTGTCCACCAACAACGGCGTCTTCCACAGCACGCCCGTCCACCGCGTCTTCGACTCCTACATTGGCGAACTGAGCTGGGCGCAGGCGCAGCCGGAGCCGCTGTGGGAGGCAGCGCGCCAGGCTCGGGTTGAGGGCAAGGGGCAGACCACGACGATGCCGCTGCGCCGCGACGCTCTCGAGACACCGGAGTGGATCCGGCGCACGCGCCAGACCATCGCCACCGACTACGCGCTGGGGATGCACATCGAGGCGCCGTGGGACACCTACCTGCCCATCGTCACGGAGCAGCCGGCTCGGTACTTCGGGAAGGCGGCAGACTACGCAGACCTGTTCGCGCTGGTGCGGGCGACGGGCAGCTTGTTAGACGGTTACGAAGAGGCCGCAGTCACCGGCGGGCTGCTGCAGGACCAGCGCTGGACAGCCGAGAGGGCCCCGGTGACTGTGTTCGCCGAAGGGAGGCGCGTGTACTGCTTCACCCGCGCGCTGCCCGGGAAACCCGAGGAGCCTGTGGTGGCGCACTTGGTGGACTGGACCGACAACCCACAGCCCTTCACAGTCAGCCTGAACTCGACAACGCTGTTCGCGGCTCGGCCGCTGCGGGTCTCCATCGTCACCCCCAAGGCATACGACAAAGCGGCGCACGCCGCCGCCTTCGACACTCATAACTACTCGTCACTGGTCACCGAGACGGTGCTGGCGGAGGGCAAAGTCGCCACTGTGCCGGTGCCCGCGCTCAGGCCGTGGGGGCTGCTAATGATCCGGCCACTGCCCGAGGCGCCCGGCCCGTGGGCACCCCATCTTGCGCTCGTCGAGCAGGGCGGCAACCCGGCCCTCAGCCTGACCTCGCCGGACAGCGACGCGGCCATCCGGTTCACCACCGACGGCACCGAACCGACTCGCAACTCGCACCTCTACAGCGGTCCGCTACCCCTCGATGGACTCACCCAGGCTCGGGCGCGTGCCTATGACCTCGACATGGAGTCAACCGTGAGTGAGACTCGGCATCTCTCGCCAACGGGCCTGGCTTCGCAGGAGCTGCTGGCCAACGCTGACTTCGCGGCAGGGACGGCGAACTGGACGCCGGTGGTGTTCGAGGGGCTTGGCGACCCCGAGGCACTGACGGTCACCGTCGAGAACGTCGCCAGACTGGGCGCCGCCCCGGCGGCCCGATTGGCAGTGGGGAAGAGCGATGGCGTTCCCTACCATCTTCGGCTGACGCAACCGATCTCGGTGGAAGCGGGTGCCCGGCTGTACCTGACCAGCACGCTCATGGCAGATCGTCCAACGCAAGTGCGGCTCGGCGTCCAAGAGACACGGCCGCCCCACCGGGTGGTCATGATCCGCGTACTCGAGATCGGCCCCGAGCCCACGCCGTTGAGGATCAGCCTGCAGAACGAGCACCCCGATCTGCAGGCGCAGTACCAACTGGACCTGGGGTACGCCGCCCCCGGCACGACGGTGTGGCTGTCGGGCGTGCGCCTGCGGAAGCTCCGGTCGGAGTGAGTTGTCGGTCCCCGGCCCGCGTGCCTTACTGCGCCGCTGTCCTCGCCTCGAACCTCCTGACGTTGTCGAAGGCGACCACGTCCTCGGCAGCCCGGCCGTCGGCGAAGAGCATGACGACCGCCTTCGCAGCACCCGACGGGGCGCGACCGGCCACGGCGGTGGTGAGCCACGGGAGGGTGGGTTCGGCGGCGGAACTCGGCGACGGCGACAGCCCTCGGGTTAGGTTTGTTGTGCGCCGGGTCTCTTCGAGCCAGCCGCTCTTGGCATCCTGCCAGCTCATCCCCAACTCCGCCTTGGCAGTCTCGCCAATCCGGCCCCGGTAGTCGGCGACGACGAAGTACACGGCCCCGGGCGTCACCGGCACTGTCTGAATGTAGCATGCGCCCTTCACGGCGGTGAGCGTGACGTACCGCTGCTCCTCGGCTGAGACCCAGCGCAGCTTCCCGGCGCCCGGCTTCCGCTCCCAGAATGACCAACCGGGCGGAGCGCCGGCGTCGTTCCAGTCAGCGCCGGTGGTGTCGGCCTTCGCGCCCTCGGCGCGGTCGAAGGTGCCGTTGACGATCAGATCCTTGGGCTTTGCGTCGGGCAGCGTCCACAGGGAGTGCGCCACCGCCAGCATGTCACCGGTCGAGTCCGCCTTCGAGAGTTGCCCCAGCAGCGCCTCCGCCATGTCGCCTCGGTGGTTCTCGCGGCACCAGCGAAGCAACTGCCAGACCAGACCGGCCGACGCACCGGGGGCTGTGTAGTGGGCACGACCGTCAACCGGAATAACCGGCGCGAGCAGCGGCTCCTTGTCGATCACGTCCGCGAGGTGCCGCTGCCGTTCCAGGTCCGTAGTGCTCCCGGCGACCACCGTCTGCAGCGCCTGCGCTGCCTCCGCCGCCGAGGCGATTGTCGTCGGCGGCTTGCCGCTGTGGTAGACGGCCGAGTAGAGTTCCGTCAGGTGGAATGCCTTCGTGGTGAGGTCCACCCGCTTGCGGTAAGGCTCGGCCACTGCCAGACTCGCCGCAGCGTCAAGGAGTCGCCGTGCCTGCCGACACACCTCCGGCGGGAAGAGCACCAACTGGTTCGCATCGAAGAAGTAGCGGAACCAGACGGCGTCGCCGGTCTGGGTCATCCACTGGTGCTCGCAGAGTTCGTAGTACCGCCGCATGGGGGTCCGCGCGGGGCCGAAGAAGTTGGTATAGAAGTCGTCGAGCAGGGCGTCCACATGGCGGCAGACCAGCAACAGCACAGCGACGGAGCAGAGACACAGCGTGCAGCTCACAAGCAGCCACCTTTCTCGGCTGACGATCCCCGGGCATCGGCGTGCGGCTACTGGCCGCTGGTTCCCGCCAAGCGCGCCTTGAGCCACGCGTACAGGCTCGCGCCGATCTGCTTGTAGCCCACGGCGTTGGGGTGTACGCCGTTGTTGTCAGGATAGCCGTCCACCGGGTCAATGTTCAGCTCTGTCGGGACGACGAACAGGTGCTCCGCCTCGCGCCCGATGAACTTCTCCAACTCTCGTAGCACGAGCCGGTGCTGAATGCGCCTCCATCCCCACCGGTGGTAGGCGCCCTTGTAGTTCGCCTCGAAGCCGGACTCGCGAGAGTTGGGCGGCGTGGTTACGCAGAGGCCGAGGTCTGCGTCCGGAGCCGCTTCGCGGAACGCGGCGATCAGGACATCCGCCTGCGCGAACATGGCGTCGATTCGGGCGTCGAGGTTCGCCGGGTCCTCTGGGTTGGCGCCGAAGCAGTCGTTGATGCCAAGCAGGAACGTGACGAAGTCGGGGCGCTCGCCGCCGCACTCCTGGTCGAAGTAGCGCTTCACGTCGAGCACCGGTTTGCCGTCGGCGCCAAGGTAGACGAACGGGCTGCTCCGCTTCTTGTAGGTACCGTCCGGCTCAGGCTCGTAGTGCGTGGCGAAACGCAACCACGTCCACCCGCCATAGCCCTCGTGCGCCACGCCTTCGGCGGCATTGCCGGGCTTGAAGGTGCCCAGCATCTTCCACGTTGGGTTGCCCGGGAGCGAGAGCAGCCGGGCGACCTCATTGGGATAGGCAGTCGCGTGGGTCAGGCTGTCGCCCACGATGAGTAGCCGCATGGACCGACCCGCTCCCGCGTCTGCGGGCACAACACGCAGCGTTGTGGAGGCGTTCCCCAGTTCCTTGCCCTGCGCGTCGGCTACGGTCACGGTCAAGTGATGGGTGCCGACGTCTCCAGCCGCCGGTGTCACTGTCCACCGACGCTCCTCGCTTGTTCCGAGGTCGCAGGTGACGGTGAACCTGTAGGCTTCCGGCGTCTCGGTGAGTACGACGTTGTCGTAGTAGAGACTTGTCTCGATACCGGCGACGGCGTAGAACGCGGGCGGCAAGGTCAGCCGCAATGAACCTCCCGGCCCCCCTTGAGCCACTGTTGAGCGAACGCCCAAGGCTCCGAGCATGACGGCTGTGACTGCGAGCAGACGCAACATCCGAGTCTCCTTCTGAGTGGCAGCGGCAGGTGACTGCTGCCTGATACCCACTGAGTTTACCTCAGAACTCCCTGGCACCATGGACCCGGCGATGAGCCGCCGCGGCTTGAGTCAAGAGGCGGTATCCGCTATGATGCAGTGCGGATGCCAAGGAACCCCTGTCCGGCGCGTCCGGCAGGTGAATCAGTCTGGAGTTGAAGGAGCCGCACCGTACCCTCTGCACCCAGACGGGTTCGCCTGCCGGGCGAGCCGGACAGGGAGAACCGCGCCGCTGAAGGAGACCAAGATGACCAGCCACCTGCCCAACCACACACTCAAGCAACACCTGCCGCTGATCCTCGCAGTGCCGCTGCTGGCCTCAGCAGCCCTTGCCGACGACCTCGTGTTGTCTTCGGGCGGGAAGACGGGCTACGTCATTGTCCTGCCCAAGGACGCGATCCCCTCCGAAACGCGCGCCGCCAACGAGCTGGCCTCGTTCCTGCAGCAGATCGGCGGCGCCGCGTTCCCGGTTCAGGACGATGGCACGCCGCTGTCGGAGAAGGCGATCCTGCTGGGCAACAACGCGCACCTCGCCGGCCTGGGCGTCAAGCCGGATTGGGGGAAGCTGGGCAAGGAGGGATTCCTGTTGCGGACCGCGGGACCGCACTTGGTCCTCGCCGGCGGCCGGCCGCGGGGGACGATGTACGGCGTCTACGCCTTCCTGGAAGACAAGCTCGGGTGCCGCTGGTACACCTCCAAGATCAGCAAGATCCCGCATCGCGACGAGATCACCGTGGACGAACTGAACGAGACACAAGTGCCGGCGCTGGAGTACCGCGAGCCGTTCAACACGGACGGCTTCGATGCCGACTGGGCGTCGCGTAACCGGTGCAATAGCAACGCGGCGGCGCTCACTGAGGAGCATGGCGGGAAGATCACGACGATCCCGTTCGTCCACTCCTTCTACCAGTTGATCCCGCCGGCGACGCACTTCGCGGACCACCCCGACTGGTTCTCGGAGATCGACGGGAAGCGCACCGCGGACGGTGCGCAGTTGTGCCTGACCAACCCGGAAGTCACCGCCCTGATGATCGAGAAGGTGAAGGAGACCATCAAGGCGCACCCGGAAGCAGTCATTGTGAGCGTCTCCCAGAACGACTGGCGGGGGAACTGCCAGTGCGCCAAGTGCAAGGCGATCGACGACGCCGAAGGCAGCCCGGCCGGCTCGCTGGTGACGTTCGTGAACGCAGTGGCTGCGGAAGTCGGCAAGGAGTACCCCGACCTCGCCATCGACACGCTGGCCTACCAGTACACCCGCAAGCCGCCGAAGACGGTTCGCCCGCTGCCGAACGTCATCATCCGCTTGTGCAGCATCGAGTGCGACTTCGGTCAGCCGCTGGCAACGGGCGAGCGGAACAAGTCCTTCGCCGACGATATCCGCGGCTGGCATGAGTTGTGCGATCGGCTGTACATCTGGGACTACATCACCTCGTTCTCGCACTACATGGTGCCGTTTCCCAACCTGCACACACTGGGACCCAACGTCCGGTTTTTCGCGGAGAACGGCGTCAAGGGCATCTTCGAGGAGGGCAACTACGGGCCCGGCGGTTGCGGCGAGTGCAACGAGTTGCGCAACTACCTGCTGGCCAAGCTGCTCTGGAACCCCAACGTGGATGAGAACGCCGTACGGCAGGATTTCCTTGCGGGCGTGTACGGCCCGGCCGCGCAGCCCCTCGAGGAGTACCTCCGGTCGTTGCAGCGCGCCGTCGAGAAGCAGAACGTCGCCGTTCCGTGCTGGTTCACTCCCGACGCGCCAATCTTCACGGACGACCTGATCGCGAACTCGGAAGCCCTGTTTGACAAGGCCGAAGCGGCGGTTGGAGGCGACCAGGAACTCCTGCTGCGGGTCCGCCAGGCGCGGATGCCCATCGACTACGTCGTGCTGAACCGCAACGCCGGCAAGTCGCAGGGCACCTGGAAGCTCACCGACACCCGGTTCGAGCCCACGGTGCCGGATCCGGTCGCCGCGTCCAATCGGCGTTTCTTCGAGACCGCCAAGGCGGTCGGGCTCAACAACCTTCACGAAGGTGGGCAGAGCCACAACCCGGTGCATGTCGAGGAGTTCCACAACCGAGTCGGCGTTGCCTTGGGCGGCGTGGACGTGGACTGGATCAAAGGGGAACGGTTTGCTGCGGCACTCGCTCCCGAGTTGGGGTGTCGGGTGGTGGCCGTCCGCGAGGCAGCCTCGAAGACCGACAGAGCGATCTTCTCGACGAGCAGCGCGCAAGCGGCCGGCGCGCCCGCGTACCAGGAGGTGTTCTTCCCGAACCTCGGCGTCGACACCCCGTTCGCTCCCGACGCCGGCGAATACGCGACTGACCTGCCGAACGGGCTGAACGTCCGCCGCAATGTCACCGTCCTCCCGGCGGGGTTCCAGCTCGTGAGCAAGGTGCGCAACGGCGGACAGGATCAGCCGGTCCAGGCATCGGGCAGGCTGCTGCTGACGCTTTCCGGGGCGATTAGGGCAACCGGTGCCTTCGGCGAGAGAGCTGTCCCCGCGCTGGAACCTGGAGCGGCGGCGAACGTGGTGCTCACGCCCGCCGAAGTGGCGAACCAGCCGGTGACCTTTGCGTCGGCCGAAGGGGCTTCCGTTACCATCGCGGTACAAGGCCCCCTTGCCGGACTCAGTGCCGGCCGGGGACCGGACGGCCTTTTCGGGGTGGCGGTCGCCTTCGAGGTGCCAACACTGAAGGCGGGGGAGTCCACTCAGTGGACGAGTTCACTCACCTTCTCCGAGCAGACCGCCGGCGCGAAGGCGGACACTCCCGGCGCCCTCGAGTGCCAGGCCGCGATGCTGCCGTGCTACCGCGAAGGCGAGCTATCCGGGAAGCGCTTCGAGCCAACGGCGGCTGACGGCCGCGCCTCGTACATCATCGGCTCCACCAACGAATGGGCGCTTCAATGGTCGTACCCCGCGGCACAGTTCCAGCCCGGGCGGAAGTACGACGTGCTGGCGGCCGTCCGAATCCTCGCTGCCGACGTCACCGTGACCGGCGTCGGGCTGACCTGCGGCGTCTACAGCGTCCCGAACGCGGCGTACAAGACCGGCAGCGACCTCAAAGACGACGCCTGCAAGCCCGGCCAGTGGCAATGGCTCAAAGTCGGCACCGTGACCCCGGAAGGCGGCGACTACGTCTGGTTCGCGCCGGCGAAGAACCCGACTGTCAAGGAGATTCAGTTGGACAGAATCCTGATGGTGCCGGCGACAGAGGGCGGATGAAGGATTGCTTCCAGCCGGGAGTTCCACACCCATGTCGCGCTGGTCCCAGACCGCGGTTCGCTGTGTCCTGTGCGTCGGCGTAGCTGCGCTGAGCGCTCGCTGGCTTGCTGCTGAGGAGGTCCCCGACGTGCCGCTTGACTTCACCATTCGGTTGGACACCGTGCTGGAGCACGATGACGGGGAGTTCCTGTGGTTCCACCCACGGGTGGCGGCGGTACCTGGGGCTGGGAAGGACGGCCAGCCGGCCGTGGTCCTGACTCTCCAGAAGCACCTGGGGACCTCCGACCACTACTCCGGGCTGTACTCCATGCGCACCGACGACGGCGGCACGACGTGGACGGAGCCGGCGCTGCCTCCCGAACTGGACTGGCAGCGCGACGGCAAGGTCGATATCGCCGTCGCCGATGTCACGCCCGGCTACCACCCGCAGACGGGCAAGGTGATCGCGCTTGGCGCACAGGTGCGCTACAGCGCCACTGGCGAGCAGCTCGAGGATGTGCCTCGCGCGCACCAGACGGCCTTCAGCCTCTACGACCCGCAGACGAACGGGTGGACTCGCTGGCAGCGCCTGGACATGCCCGACGAGCCCGACTTCAACCTGGCGCGGAATGCCTGTTCGCAGTGGCTCGTCAAGCCTGACGGAACACTGCTGGTGCCCCTGTACCATGGCGTGTCGGGCTCCAGTCCGGCCAAAGTCAGTGTCGCGCTGTACCGCTTCGACGGAACGACCCTCACGTACGTCACTCGGGGCAACACGCTGGAGCAGAACGAGATTCGCGGGCTGGCGGAGCCGTCGCTGGCGTTCTTCGGCGGCAGGTACTACCTCACCGTTCGCCACGACCTACGCGGCTACGTGACGACAAGCGACGACGGGCTGCACTACGAGCCACTCAGACCATGGACCTTCGACGACGGCGCCGAACTGGGCAGCTACAACACCCAGCAACACTGGGTTGCCCAGAGCCAGGCGCTGTTTCTGGTGTACACCCGTCGCGGCGCCGACAACGACCACATCATGCGCAACCGCGCGCCGCTGTTCATCGCCCGAGTCGACCCGGAAAGGCTGTGCGTTCTGCGTGCTACCGAACGGGTGCTGATCCCTGAACGGGGCGCCACTTTGGGCAACTTCGGCGCCGCCGCGATCAGCCCAGACGAATCGTGGGTGACGGTGTCCGAGGGCCTCTGGAATGACGACGCCCGCAAGCGGGGAGCCAAGGGCGCCACCTTCGCTGCCCGCGTTTTCTGGAGCCGGCCGAACGAGCTGCTGCCCGGTGCGGCTGAGTAGCACGCCGAGTGGGGCCCCTGCGAGCGCCCTACACTCCCCGGGCTACGACACGTCAAGCATCGTGTTCTTCGCCTTCACGCGCTGCGGCTTGGAGTAGTGGTGGACTGCAATCTCCTCGGTCAAGGGAGTCGGCACGTTCACAAGGAACTCGGCCCAGTCCGGCGCGTTGTGGGCCACGTAGGCCAACCGGAGGTTGGCAATCAGCGCCTCCTCGCCCAGCGACAGATCCGGGAAGAGCACCGGCCCGGTGTCCACCTGGTAGTGGCCATCGCGGTCGCTCACGTTGAGGGTCTTCACCGGGTACTCCAGAGCAACCCGGTACCGTCCGTCGAGGGCGAACTCGGTCCGGGCCGAGAGTGCGCGGTTGCGGAACACCGCGTCGATGAGCTGCTCGACGGTCTCCAGGACCTTGCCGTCTCTCCAGGTCAGGTCGGTCCGGTGAAGCACCCACGCCTCGGCTGCCCTGCCCACCTGCCGCTCCGGCTGGACGCCCAGGCTGGGTGGGTAGAGCAGCACGCCTTTGTCGCAGCGATCCCAGCACTTCATGATCAGGAAGTCCGTCTCCGACACAACCGGGTTGAAGTCGGCGTTCGGAGCCGTCCAAACGTCGCGATCCACGCCCACGCGTTCTGTCTTGCACGCAGCGCCGAGCACAAACTGCGTGTCCTCCCCGGACCTGGTGTCGGTGATCACGCACCGGCACTCGAGCTGAATCCTGACGTGGTTCATGGTGAACGGCGGCTTGTGCGAGACCGTCACCGCCGGCTGGCGCTCGAGGTCGATGCGGAAGTGGAAGTAGGAGTTGGTGAAGTCGCAGATTCTGGACATTGGTTGCTCCTCGCTATCGCTCTCTTGCACGCCGGGCGGTCGTCTCGGACTTGCCCCGAGCACAAGTGCGTCCCGCTCTACCCGGACAACGCTGCCGCGCGCAGCAGGGCGACCGTCTCCGCCCAACAGCCGGGATCTCCACCCAGGAGGTCGACGGGCTGCCTCTTCTGCGCTGCGACGTATGCTTCGAGTTCGTCGAGAATCCGTGTGAGGCGGCAGCGGGTGTCGGCAGAGCCGGCAAGGCGGTACCGGATGGCGGCCACGACGGCTTCCGCGAACCGTCGGCCTACTTCCAGGCAGTGCGCGAGCCACCTGAGGTCCGGGTCCTCTCTCGCCTTGTTTGCCGCGCGGACATGGCGGAGTGCTTCCTCTGTAGCGGCTAACCGGCGGGTCCAACGGCCGTCGAGATCTTCCCAGGTCCAGCCGTGCTCCACGGGATCGCCCTTGAGTCGGCGCACGTCGCGGGTCACCGCCCACCAGACCCGCGAGACGGGACCGTGCCGTCCGTCGCCTCCGCTAAGGTAGGCGCGATACAACTGCCCTCCAGCCGAATCGCCCCACAAGCGGCGACACGCCCGGTGCAGGATGCCCCCCTCTTCGAAGACGGTCGGCGGGCGGCGGTGTCCGTGGGCGATTGCGCCGAAGAGCGTCTCGGCGCCTTCAGGGCCGGCAACCTCTTCGGCGTACCCCTGCGCCGCGCCGCTCCAGAGGAAGTCGGCATTCATGAGCTGCACCGGCTCCTCGTGAACGCCGCCGTTGCACAGAGAAACCGACTCCGCTCCCCGGTACAGGTGAGCGAGCGCTCCCAACACGTTCACCAGGTCGTCGGTCTGGTAGTTGTCGCCGCCGCCGAACGAGAAAACGTGGAGGCCATGGCCATTGCCGACTTCGTCCAGCGCGCGCCGCAGTTGGGCGATCCGCGCTTCGCCGCCCGGGTGGAGGAGCTGCTCCCGCAGGCCGAACTGCCCCCCCCTCAGCGGGCCGACCAGTGAACTCAGCAGGCGGAAGTACGCCACCTCCTGCTCCCACACCTCCGGCTGCCCTCCCTCGTGACGGTGCGTGTAGACAGGCGAGGTGAAGACGCAGACGAGGTCGTCCCCCGGGCAGTAGCCTTCGGCAACGGACACGGCGCTGAGGCGTTGCCGCAGCTTGCGGAACCAGGCCGCCACCGCTCCCGCCTGGCCGTCGGGGGAGGTCATCTCGTCGCTTGGCCACCGTCGCCGGCACTCCGCGCACCGGACTCCCCAGGCATGGCGGCTATCGGCAAACGTCCCCGCGTCGATGTCGTGGACGTACATGAATGCCGGCTGCACCTCGGCGACGAACTGCGACAGCTCGGCCAGCTTTGCCTCCTGCATCTCCTCCCGACTCACGGTGAGCCGGTCTGCCTCGACCCGCCGGTCGATGCGCAGCGCGCTGCCGACGTCAAGCGCCGGGTCGACGGAAAGGACCACCGGCACCGCGTCGGCCCGCGCGCCTGAACCGGGAACGGCCAACCGGCGCGACAGTGCTTCCGCGGCGTAGGAATCGGTGCCGCCAGTCAGGCGCGCCAGCGGGTGCGGGGAGGCAGGCGAGGCGCCAATCTGCAGCCCTCCCGGCTGCCAGAGAAGCTCCTTGGGCGTGGGCCAGAGGGCTGGTGCTGAGGTGTTGCTGGTCATGAGCGGGCGCTCGTGGCGGACGCGGTGTTCGGCCGCGACTTGTTCCTTGTCAGTTCGGTGGGATCGCCGCCACCCCTTCACTCCAGTTCGAGCAACACGGTCTCGTGCGCCTTCATCGTCAGCCCTACCGCTGCGCCGGCCAACGTCATCCGCGCCTCTCCCCGCACGTCCCGTACCTTTGTCGGCTGGTGAAGTGTCACCGTCTTCTCGCCAGCCGTCGAGGCATGGACGCACACGAACTGGTTGTCGACGAACAAGGCGTCACCCGTCTCCAGGTAGACGTGGCAGCCCGCGTCCAGCGCCAACCGGCGGAGCATGTCGGGCGTCAGTTTGGGGGCGCTGCTGAAGACGGTGGTCCAGCCCTCGGCACGGCGGCGGACGAGTCCGGGCTGGTCGGTATCTGCCAGGACGCCCAGGACTTCCGCGTCCTGAGCTTGCGCAACGAACACGGGGTCGACCGAGGTGTCATCGCCGGCGAGGACGGTGCCGTCTGCGGCGGTCACGCGAAGGGGCTTGCCCCACGGTCTTCGCTCACCGGCCAGCCCAGTCACCTCGCGGATCAGGTCGACGCCGCTCCCGTTCTCTCCATACAGCCCGGGGGCGTAGACCCAGATCGCCGTCGCCCCCTCGCGCTGGAGGCGGGCGCGGACCATCGCGCGCTGGCTGTCGTCGAGCTTGAAGGCGTTCAGGAAGAGGTAGAGCTTGTGGGCGGGCAGGCGTTCGTCGGCCAGATCATCCAACAGGTAGAAGTCCCAGGCGACGCCAACGCGCGGAAGGTTGATGAGGCTGTAGAGCGACAGGTTGCCAGTCAGCGGGTGCAGTGCGGTAACGTAGGTGAAGCTGCGCTCGTCGAGGACCACTGCGAGGTCGCCGTGAAACGGCCGGCGCCGTGCCAGGGACTCCCGGACGACACTGCGCATCTGCCCCAGCGCGGAGGCCAGTTCGGGTCCGGCCAGCCACCCGCCCACCATGTCGTAGTGGCTGACGGCGGTCCTCCGCGTCAGCACGTTTGCCATCTCGCGCCAGAGAACGGCGAGGCTGTCTGCCGGCGTATCGACTCGCCCGTACCCGGAGCCGGGCGCCGAGAGATGGGTGCGGTAGTCGGCTTCGGAAAGCCACAGCTTGCCATGCAGGCGCACGCTCTCTGTCGCTGACATGAACCCGCACGTCTCGCCGATGCCGCGATCGGTGTAGAGTGGCGGGCTCATCAGGAAGTCGATATCCGGATATGCCAGCACCTTGGCGAGCGCCAGGTGCGACGAGTCCTGCTGCCGCGGACCGTGCTGGGTGAGGTAGCCGTAGTAGGTGCCACACAAGGAGCGCCCGCCGGTGGCGTCCTTCACGACGCGGGCGAAGTGCCCGATGGCGTCGGCAGTCAGGTCGGCGAGGAACTGATAGTAGTCGATCACGGTTCGGTCGGCGGCGGGGTCGCGGAGGGCTCCCCAGCCGCCGGTGTGTCGCTGCTCTGCGGTAGGCATCTCAACCTTGGCCAATGGGCTGTCGGCGCCGTACCGGTCGCTCAGCCACCTGCGCCAGGCCCGCTGAGCGGGCGCACCGTAATCGGCCAGGTGGTTCTCCCACAGGCCCCATGACTGCCATTCGGCGGAGTAGCCGCTGAAGGGGATGTAGCCGAGAATGCGGTCGGCATACGGCGCCTGCTGCAAGTGGTCGATCAGGCGCCGCAGATCCTCGGCAATCTCCGTCCGCCACAGCGCAGAAGCGAACGACTGCGGCCCGTGCCCGCCATCGGCGTACAGACACAGCTCGTCGGGATGCGCCTGCTGCCACCAAGCGGGAGGGGTGATCCCCAGGTGCGGCAGGAAATACGCCTCGGGGTCGGCTTCAAGTGCCTCCGCGAAGTAGTTGTCGAACTCGGTGTAGTCGTAGTGGTCGAGTGTCACGTGGCCCAGGTCGGAAGCGCCGGAGCTACCGAACCAGTCGGAGAACCGGTGCACGCCGGCCCGGCCCAACTCCGCCTGCTGCTCGTGCTGGTGACCGCCCAGGATCGCGACGAAGAAGGGCGCCACGGGCTTCCCGTCGACGAACAACGCCGGGTCGCCGCCCAGCGGCTTCACTTCCGTCAGCGGCGGCTTCACCGTACCGGCAAGGGGGTTCTCCAGACGAACGGTTGCGCGCTCAGTCTCGTAGCCGCCCTTGGACAGACCGACTTCGAGCAGCCCGGCCCGAACGCTGAGCTGCGTGGGCTGGGCCCGCTGCCGCGTCGGGAGCTGCACCGTCCACTCGGGCGCGCCCGGCTTGAGCTGGACGGGCAACACTGCATCGCCCCACGCCCGCTCCGTAGCCACCACCCAGACGAGCAGTCGGCCCTGAGCCGGCTTGAGGTCCGGCGGCAGAGTCGCCCGCACGCGCACCTGAATCGCCTCCCCTGCAGTCACGACCGGCGAGGTCTCCACGCTCACCAGCTCACCTGCCTCAGCGGTGAGACCCGTCACCCCGGGCACGAAGGGCTGCTGGTCAACCGGCTCCAGTCGCACTTGGTCAAGCGCAACCCAGCGGTTGGCCTCGTTGCCCGGATCCAGGCGGAACGTGGTGATCTTCCCCGTAACGCCACCCCACTGCTGCGCGCCTTCCAGCGGCGCCACGTCCCCACCGAACCCGAGCTTCGTCAGCTCGACGCGGTACTCCGCCAGCCCTTTCGCGATAGGCAAGCTCTGCCCAAGGGCCCACCGGCCGTCGTCGCACTTGTAGTAGACCGCCAAGTGGTCCGCCGGGGCGGACGAGTACAGCCGGACGGTGAGCCGGGTGAGCACCTTGCCGTCGATCCCCTCCGGCGGCAGCGTGAGGAAGACGTACGGGTCCCAGGTGGTCGTGCCGCGCAGCAAGCCGCCGTCAACCTTGGCGGCGACCAGATTCCGCGCGCTCTGGATCTCGGCGTCGGTGTCGAGGTTCCAGGTAAGGGCTTGGGCGAGGGAAGCAGCAAGGAGGACCAGAAGGAGAGTGGTTCGCAAGGTTGGGTGGCTCCTATGTGGGCAGTTGCGCTGTGGCAGTTCAGCGTTGGGGGCGCCAACGCGACGGCCCAATCTGTCCGATCCGTCTGAGCTGTCCGATCCGTCTGAGCTGTCCGATCGGTCTGATCCGTCCGATCCGTCCGATCCGTCCGATCGGTCTGATCTGGCCGGCGCAGGCCCTACTCCTTCACCAACTCCAGCTTCACGTCATCGAGCCACACGGTGCCTTTGCCGTGGCTCTGAACGACGACGTAGAGACCGCCGGCGGGGTCGGGGGTGGTGGTGAAGCGGTACTTGAGTTGCTGCCACTCGGGGGAGCCCTTGGTCCAGGGGGCGACGCAGGAGGTGAACTTGCCTGCCAGCACCCACTCGGCGTACACACGGCCGGTGATGTCGCCGCCGTCGGTGCGCAGCCACAGGGACAGCTCGTACTCGCGGTTCGGCTCGACTTGGACGTTCTGCTGAACCAGCAGCGGCTGGAACTCGGCGTCGGGGCTGGTGAGCTTCAGGCAGTGCTTGCCGGAGTGCGGGTTGTCAATGCTCAGCTCGGCGCTGAACGGGTAGCGGACATTCCAGAGGTCCGGCACGTTTGCGCCCCCACTGTCGAACTCGAAGGAGGGATTCAGCGCGGCGTTTCCCGGTTCACGCATCGCCTCCGTGCTGGGCAGGGCGGGAAGCGACTTGAGTTCGGCCGAGTAGTCAGGGCGCGTGTCCTGTAGCTTCGTGCTGGTGGTGGCAACCAGAACGCCGTAGCCGGGCAAGACGACTTGCGCGGCGCCATTCCGCACCGCGAGCTGCCGACCGTTCTCGTACAGAACACGCAGCGACTTCAGCTTCGGCGGCAATCCCGACACGGTGGCTTTGGCTTCGCGGTTCTCGTTGTTGATGCATACGAGATACGTCTCGCCCCCGGCTGCGCGCAACAGGCACTTCACGCTGCCGGCGTCGGATTCCACCTTGGGCTGGAGAGCCGGCGTTGGGGCGACGAGCATCGGCGTCACGCAGCTCAGTTCGTGCACGATGGTCTTCGCGTCGGCCCACGCCTGGGAGGGTTTCGGCGTGTAGGGCGTGCCCCAGTAAAGGAGGCCGCGGGCGCCGTGCACGACGGCGTTGTAGGCCATGTAGCGCTGCTGTGCCAGCGTGGGATAGACGGCCTGCGGGTCGTCGCGCTTGCTCAGTGCCCGCCACGCGAAGCCTTGCAGCACCATGAAGATCGGCTTCTGGTCGTTGACGGCGGCGCGGTTCTTGTCGGCTTCGTCGCCGACCACGCTGAGCGTCTTGTTGGGCAGGTTCGACTGCGACTGCGGCTCGGGCACGGGGTAGATGTCACATCCGGCGATGTCGGTGGCGCGGTTGAAGTAGGCCAGCGTCGAAATGTGGTTGCGCGGGGCGTGGTTGGTCCAGACGGGGTGATCGGGGTCGAGTTTGCGCAGGAACTCGTAGCCTTGCAGCAGCCCCTCGGCGTTCCGCGAGCCCCACGCCGGTTCGTCGATGCTCTCCCAGACCAGCAAGGCCGGGTGCTTGCTGATCCCGCCGACTATCTCGGCAACCGTCTGCTCTCGCTTCTCCCGGTCGGTGGACAGATCGAGGTTGTGTGACAACACGACCCATGCCTTCAGGTCGGCTTCGGCGAGCCGGTCCAGCGCCATCGTCGTCGCTGCCGGCGGCCCGCCGTACGTGCACACGGTGTTGAAGCCAGCTCCCCGGAACTCGTCGATCATCTTCTCCGTGATCGGCGCCTCGTAGAGGCCCAACGGAAAGAAGGGCTTGTCGTCGACCACCAACGTCAGATCGTCGCGGGGGTGCACGCGCAGGGAGTCGACCGGCCGGTCGCGCAGCACGGCGAAGTCGAGGTCCTGCTCATGCTCCACCTTGCCGCGCCGCTCGAACTGCATGTGCACGAGGTACCTGCCCGGCTTCACCCCCTTCAATGGCAACACCGAGTCGATTTCGCGTCCGGTGGGCTTCGCCGCCTTTTGCGCCAGCGTGGCTCCGCCGGCCGCCGACTTCAACGTCGCCGTGAGCCGGCAGGCGCCCAGTTCCTCTTCCGCCACGTTGAGCTGTGAGCGCACGGTCACGTCGTCCCGGTAGAAGGAGTGGAACAGAGAGTGCTCCACAGTCGCCGCAAGAGTGAAGTTCCGCTCGAAGGAAGCGACCTGCCGCCCGCTGACTTGATCGACCGCCGCGAAGGCCAGCCGATGCGGGCCCGGCTCAAACACCTGGTACTCGAGGGCCAGCTTCCGGCGCGTGCCCGCCGCCAGGTCGCCGACGGGCACTGCTGAACTGCGCGGCGCTTCCGTGGGCGGGTAGACAGTGAGTTCTGCCTTGAGCTTGCGGGCGTCCTTTCCGCCGTTGGCCAGGAGCACCGCCTCTGCATTGCGGCCGAACGCGACCGGTGATTGCCCCTCTGGGCCAAAGGAGACGTAGTACGGGGTGAAGTCAGCCGCGACCTCGGTCAGCGTTCCGAACGTCTGCGGCGCGCCGAATCGGTCGCCGACCGGCGCCCAGGACGACAGTTCGCCATGCGGCTTTTCCTCGCGGCAGAGGTTCATGTCCCAAGTGGTGCCCGCTTTGTCGCTGAGCTGGAGGCACGCGAACGGGATCCGCAGTTCCGCAAACCAGCGACCGGGGGCGCGACTGGTCGCCGCCTCCCACGGTGCGTCCCAGTCCGAGGCGACCCCGGCGCCATCGCCGGAGGCATCGAACCGCGCGCCGCTGAGGCTGACAGCGAACTGGAAGAAGTTGAACCGGTCATGCGTCGGCCCGAGGAAGAGTTCCACGCAGTCGTCGGCGAACACCTGCCCGTCGCGGTTGGTCGCCTTGGCGGCCGTCTCGCCCAGCTTGTCTTCCAGGCAGGTGAAGCCGACGGACAGCGCGTCGTCATCGAACAGCACGCGGACGGATGTCTGCTGGGAAGCTGGTTTGTTGCCGCCGATCAGCATGAAGCCGCCCAGCTCCGGTGCCGACTGCCACGCCGGTTCGGTGAGTTGACCGTCGATCTTCGGGGGCGCTGGCGTTCGCGTGCCTTGGGCGACAGGCGGCTCGGCGGCGGCGCTGGAGAAAGGTGCGGCCGCGAGGACTGCAAGGACAGCAAGGACGGCAAAGCGTGAGTTCATGGGCGTGATTCCTTTCCCTAATTCCCTCCGAGAGGGCGGGGGGATGGGCCGCCTATTGTGGCATCGCTGCGGGCGGCGCACAACGGCACGCCCTCTGTCGGTTGGCAGGGACACCGGGGTCGCCGTTGAAGGTAACAGCCTGCCGAGGCGGACCAGACGACGCGGCAAGCCCGGGCGTCTCTTTTGGAGCGAACCCATGATACGAATGTTCTTCACAGTCGCGCTCGCCGTGCCGTTTGCTTCCGCGCAAGATGCCGTGGAGGTTGCCGCGCTCCTGCCCGGCAGCGGGATCCTGCCCTACGCCTGCGTGGAGCCCCCCAGCTTTGCCGGTTCGCTGCGGCGCTCCCTGCGGTGCCTGGGAGCGGCCTCGGTTCGGGCTGACGATGCCTTGGTCACCCGCTGGCACGAGTTGTTCACTGGTGAGCGACTGGAGTGGACGAGACCTGTTGGGCAGGTCCTGACGTCCGGGAAGGAGGCGACGCTTCGTCTCGTCGTGACCGACGCGGAGGTCGCGCTCAAGCCCGGCGCGTACCACGTCGTGGTCGACCTCGTGCGCGGCGGCAAGTCGGTCTGCGCAGGGCGGGTCGGGTCGACGACGCTCTATGCCAAGACTCCGGGAGAGAGCCCGCAGCACGTCCTCGCCAGTATGGGGCTGGCGGAGACGATCTTCACCAGGAACCGGCGGAGTGGCGGGTACTTTCACGCCAACAACTCGCGGTTGCCGCCGACGCTGGATCCCTTTGATGACTCCACATACAACGAGTTCATCAAGCGCTTTGGGGCGAGCCTCGTCGTCGGCCCGGAGACACACCCCGACGGCGGGTTGGGCTACCTGTACATGGCGCAGGCGTATCGGGTGATGGGCGAGGAGTCGCGCGCAGCCTACGCGGAGGACGCGCTGAAGTGGTTGCTCGACGGATGCTTCGACTTCTACACGGCACGGTGTGGCGGCGCGGGCAACGAGATGCAGCCGGGACCGAGCGCGCTTGCCTTCGACGCGGACGGGCCGATTGACGGCGAGCCCGGGCCGGGTCCTCGCAGCCGATGGGGATGTTCGGCTGCAGGAGAGCTGCCGGTCTGGACGGTGGACCTCGCCCGCACAGTCACCCTCGACTCGGCGACGGTCAGCTTCGGGGAGGAGCAGTTCGTCGTCGCAGACTTCGACCTGGAGGTCTCCTCCGCCGAGGGGACCTGGAAGCCCCTGTGCCAGGTGCGCGGCAACATGAGCGTTTCGGTCGTGCTCGACCTGCGGAAAGCGCCGGAGACGCAGCGTGCGGCGCGGCTCATCCGCATTCGCTTCGTGTCGCCGCCGCGCGATGGGCAGCGGTTCGTTCTGGACGAAGTGCGCCTGGAAGGCACGCCGGCCGATGGCGGCCCCACGACAAACTGGGCGACGCTTGAACAGGATGCGGTCGCGTCCGCCACGCGCACCGAGGGCCCGGCAGCGAAGGGCGACTGGCTGGACACCGACCAGAGCGCAGGCATTCTGCAGTTGGCCGCGAGGTCAGCGCTGTACTTCCGCGAGCACCAGCCGGACTATGCGGCTTCTCTGTTTCGTCGCTGCGGGCGGGTGGCTGACTGGGTCTGGCGCCGGAGTTGGACGCCGGACACGGAGGTCGGACTGCCTCTGCATCGCTACCGAGTGGAGGCCGGCACACGCGAGCGGCATGTGGACGGTTGGTGGGGATACGACGGGCGGGTGCTGGAGGGTGTCGCCTGGTGCTGCGCGGCCTATCCGGCCTTCCACGACGGCGAGCCCGCGCCGGCAGACTTCTCCCGAGCTGTGGACGCGTGCCGGAACCGCATTCTGCAGCTCATCGGCGAACGCGACGGCGACTACTTCCCGATGCCTGGCAATCACTGTCAGCACTTGGCGCAGCAGTACCTCGCCAGCGCGCTGGTGGCATGTGCGGCGGCCGAACAAGCCGCCGGTCTCACCGACCGCGCCAAAGAAACCCTCGCGGGCGCCGAGCGAATGATCCACAGAATGTGCTACGGATTCCCACGCGGCGAGGACGGCCGGCCACACCGTCCGGTCTACAACTCCGGCGACACCGGTCCGCACTTCTTCTACACAATCGTGGAGTACCTGGCGCGGGCGGGGGAGGATCCCGTCGCGGAGGATTACGTGTCTCGCCTGCCCGACTTCGTCTGGCTGCGCGCGTTGCCAGACCAGGGGATGCTCCGGGAAGCGGGGCATCGCGCAGCGGTTCCGTCCACGGCGCTGTGGGTCTGCCCGGAACACCGGGCGGCGTTGGCGCCACCGAAGGAAGCTGCAAGATGACTCCCCCGCATTCCGCTGCCTTCGACCACACCATCACCCACCGGCGCGCCCCAGCGCGATGGCGCCACGGCTTCCCGCTGGGCAACGGGGAGCTTGGGGCGATGTTCTGGGGCGACGGCAACCCGCTGGCGTTCACGCTGGACAAGGCCGACCTCTGGGACTTGCGCCGCAACGCCGACTTCATGGAGCATCCAGACTACAACTACGCCGGGCTAAAGCGCCTCGTGGCGGAAGGGCGCTTCGCCGAAGTGGACGAGATCTTCGAGAAGCGCGAACGGCGGGACAACCTGGTTGGACCGACCAAGATCAGCCTCGGCCGCGCGGAGCTGCAACTGGGCGAAGCGACCGAGTACGAATGTCGCCTGGAACTTGGCGCGGCAACGGTGGCGGGCGTCCTCAGGACGGAGGCGGGCGAGTACAGCCTGCAGTGCTTTGTGCACCGGGAGCGGAACATCCTCTGCCTGCGCGTCACCGACTGCCCGACCGATTCCCTGCTGACCTTCACGCCATTGGCCGACAGGAACGAGTCGCTGGCCGCGCTCGCTCACCCGCGGCCGACGCGCCGAAACGAGGGCGGTCTGCAGGTCGTCACCCAGGCGATTCCCGCAGGCGTGTGCTACGCCGTCGCCTGGAATCAGCGCGGGCCCGACTTCTTCTTTGTGGTCGAGAGCGCCGACTCTGAGGATGAAGCAACCGCGAAGGCACGAACCACCTGGGCGGAAGCGGCAGCGGCCGGCATCGAGGCGCTTCACCTGCAGCACCTCGAGGCGTGGCGCGCATTCTGGGCGGGGAGTGCAGTCTACCTTCCCGAGCAACGGATGGAGTTCCTCTGGTACTTCGGGCTATACCTTTTGGCGTCCGCCGCGCGTCGCGGCTCGATTCCGCCGGGACTGCAGGGGCTTTGGTCGATGGACGGGATCAGGCCGCCCTGGCGCGGCGACTACCATGCCGACATGAACGTGCAGGAGACCTTCTGGCCGGCATGCGCCTCGGGCCATCTCGACCTGCTGGATTGCTGGTGTGACTCGATGCGCGCGTCCCTGGAACCCGCGCGCGCGTTCACCCGCCGATTCTTCGGGAGCGAAGGCACATTCTGGCCGTGCTGCACGCTCCCGCACTTCACGCTCACCAACTGCTGGCATACGGTCCAGTTCGCGTGGAGTCACTCGGGTTGGCTCGCCTGGCTGGTTTGGCTCCGGTGGCGGCACAGTATGGACCTGGAGTGGCTCGCCGAGACGGGCTATCCGGTGGTCGCGGAGGTGTTCCGGTTCTACCGTGCCAATCTGCAAGCGGAGGCCGACGGCCGTCTGCACGTGCCGCTATCCAGCAGTCCCGAATACCGAGAGAACAAGCCCGAGGCGTGGTGCAAGGACCCGAACATCGATCTTGCCCTGATCCGGCGCTGCTGCGATTGGGTCGTGGAGATGGAGCAGGCGCTTGGTGCGGCCGAGTTGACCGAGGCGGCAAGAGAGGTCCGCGCCAAGCTGGTTCCCTCCCACCTGACGGCGAACAGAGAACTGTGCCTGTGGGCCGGGAAGCCGCTGGACGAGTCACACCGGCACCCGTCGCACCTGATGGCAATCCATCCGGCGATGGAGCTGACCATCGAGGGCGGCGAGGAAGCGAACGCCCTCATCGAGGCCAGCCTCCAGCAGTACTTCGCGCTCGGGCAGTACCTCTGGGCGGGGCACACGTACGCCCAGTTGGCCAGCCTGGCGGCCGTCGTCGGCCGGGGTGAGTTCGCCTACGACTGCCTGCTGCACTTTGCCGAGTACTGGCTCGGCCCCAACGGCCTGCACTTCAACCGCGACACCCGCAACACGGGGACGACCGCCTACCGCGGCCAGGACCTCCAGTTCACCATGGAGGCCAACTGCGGCATCAGCGCCGGCCTCAGTGACATGCTGGTCCAGGGCTGGGGCGACACCGTGCGCGTCTTCCCCGCTGTTCCGGACCACTGGCGAGAGGTCGCCTTCCGGGCCCTTCTGACCGAAGGCGCGTTTCGCGTGTCCGCCGTCCGCTGCAACGGACGCACCGTCTGGGTGGAGGTGGCGGCGGGTGTGGACCGAGAGCTACGCCTGAGGGACCCGTTCCCGGGCCAGCCCGTTCAGGTCTCGGGCGGCGAGCTGCGGCGGGAGGGGCGCGATTGGGTGGGCGAACTCAAGGAGGGGCAGACGGTAGCCCTGTCACTTGACGGACTACCAAAGTCGCTCGAGCAGGCTGTCGCGCGAGTGCGCGACAGCAATCCATCGCGGCTGGGGCTGCGGTAGGGCATCCCGAGGCCGGCGCCCTACCGGGCCACGCCGAGCTGCCGGTAGTGCGCCTCGACCTCAGTCGGAGTCAGGGCGCGGTCGTAGAGCTTCACTTCGTCGATGACGCCGACGAAATTGTGCTGCTGGTCGCCCTGGCCGTAGCTGCCAAGGCAGAGCTTGTTCTCCGAGGGGACGACGGCCCCGAGCCGCTCCAGGGAGCCTCTCTCCTTGCCGTTGACGTACAGGCGCATTGTCCGGCGATCATACGTCGCGGCGACGTGTGTCCACTTGCTCAACGGGACCGGGTCTGGATCGGCGAGCAAGTGGCTCCAAGCGGTCTCTGGGATCTGCCAGCAGAGCGCGCCGCCGCCCAAGCCCAGTCGGTAGCCGGTGTTTGCCGCGCCGACGGTGTTGAGAATCCACCGGTCCCCCTGGTCGGGCATGTCCGTCTTCAACCACAGCTCGACGCTGATCCCCTTCGGTGGGAAGAGCAGTTCGTGCGGCGCCAGAGACACGGAACCGCCATCGCACCGGAAGCCCTTGCCGCGGACCCCCTCGGTCAGCTTGACATCCTGCTTCACGCCATCGAAGCCGCCCTGGGAGGAGTCGCGGGCGAGGTACTCGTCTTCGTTGTCGAAGGACCACCAAGCGACCAGATTGTCGATCACCTTGCGTTCTTTCCGCACGCCGATGCCAAGGATCTCTCGCTGGCGTAGGTACACGTGCTCCGGCGGCGCAAGCCCGACGTCTTCGGGAATGACGTGCTGGCACGGCCGCTTCTCGTCGCAGAAGACCTCGCGGATTACGTCCACATACTGGAAGCCGAATCCGGTGGTCGGCTCGAGGTAGTGCCCTTCGCCGAACTCGTCCCAGTTGTCGAAGACGACCAGACGCTTGTCGAGGCCGTTGCCCGGCGTAGCGTCGATGATCTTCCTCGCCTCCTGGCAGGCGGTGCGGAAGTGCGCCGGCGAGGGGTCTGCCCAGTACGACTGAGCCTTCGCCCCATGCCAGGGCCGCGGGTCCCAGCCTTGCATGACCGACACGATATCGGGCAGCGCCCCGACGGCCTTCTTGCCGAGCCAGATGTCCTTCTCGCCTTCGACGTGCGCCCGGTTTGAGACTGTCGCGATCCCCTCGATGTCCCGGCCCGGCTCCTCCTTGGGCTGGCTCCACGTGGCGTAGGCGGAAGTGGCGTCCCAGCCCTCCTCAGCGAGACGCTTCAGCAGCCCCTCGTTTGCGGCTTCGGTACAACCGACGATCCACAGCCCGTCGAACCCGTGCTTCCGGCACTCCGCCCGCATTTCGTCGAGCACCTTCCGGGTCGCCTCTGAGCCGCCCAACTCCGGCGCTACCCGTTCCGGCCGCCAGACGAACAGCACCGGCTTGTTGTCGACCTTCACGTAGGACGGGTGGGTGAAGTAGTTCTTGATCCAGAACGGCAGCACGTTGTCCATCAGGTCGTCGCGGTCCTTGACGCCTTTGGCGCAGCCGTTCTCCCACATGAGGCTGAACTTGAACTGGTCGAGGTACTTCGCCTTGAGCAGGCCGTCGTGGATGGCATGCCCCAGAATCTGGTGGATCTCGGGGCTGAAGTCGCTACGGTACCAGCAATAGATGAACCCCTGAATGCCGTGCTCCAGCGCGTACTTGATGTGCCAGTCGGCGACCTCGGGCGTGCCTTCGTCGTACCAGCCGAGGGCCGGCTTGCGCTCCGGCCACGGCTCGATCTTCTCCCAGCCGTAGTGCGTGCCGGCTTTCCACAGCGGGCAGTAGTGCATGAGGGTGAGGTACGTGGATTTGGCGGGGGTGGGCGGGGGGACGTAGGCGGCTGTCGGCAGACCGCACGGCGGCTCGAAGCGGAGGGCGAGGCGCTTCGTGGCAGCGGCGGACTTGTCGGACTTGTCAGACCCGGCCGACTGGTCTGACTTGACGGCGCCCTGCCCGACAAGCACTTCCACCTCCCCTGACACCGACCGCTCCGCCCGCACGGTCCATGCGAACGTCTCGGCGCCGTTGTAAGGCACCGAATCGACGCTCTTCACCGGCTCGTCCACGAGGCGCACGCCGGCAGGGACGCGCAGCTCGGCGCGCACGTCCTTGGCTTCCACGCCGAGGTTGCGGGCAACGGCGATGATCTGCTCGTCACGGCCGGCGCGAAGGATGGCTCTGCCCGGGGCCAGGTTGCGCACGTAGAAGAACGGCTTCCCTTCCGGCTTTTCAGAGAGCCGGAGTCCGGCGAGGCGGAGCTGGTGTGTGCCCCCGCCGGGAACCGATAGCCCCAACAGCTTCAACCGACCACGCCACGCAGGATGCGAAACCAGATTCGCAAAGGAGGTCCGCTCCAGGTTCCAGACCGGCACCACCGCCAGCCCCGAGCCGTGATCGGTGACGAACGTGAGGTTGGCCAGCTTGGCAGTCGGAGACCGCACCTCCAAGCAGACCCAGGTGTTCTCGCCGACATCCACGTCCAGGGCCGGGTTCACCAGCATGGCGTTGTCGTTCGGGAACTGCGCATCGATCGTCCCCTCGCGGACGCTCATCGTCGCTCCCCACTCCTGCTGCCAGCCTTGCCAACCGGCGGCCGCGCCGAAACGGGCGTCCTTCACACGTCGCGCCGCGGGCGTCTGCTCAACCATCGCCGCCATTTTCTTGGTTTGCTCGACGCTTGGGTTGCGCAGCTTCACTTCGTCGAGCCGGCAGTTGGCTTTGCCGAGCTGCAGCGGGTTGTCCGTCGGCTTCGGCGCCCCGATCCGCGGGCCGGCGGCCTTCTCGTCGTTGACCTCCAAGGTGGCCTCGGTGCCGGTCCACTTCGCCACCAGGTGGTACCACTTGCCCGCCACTGGCACGCCTACGCTGACCCGCGGCTCCCACCCGTCCAGGTAGACGAAGAACGAGAACCGCCCGCCCTCGCGTTGGTCGTCCAAGCGAAGCTGGTACTCGCTGTCCTTGTAGACGAACTGCTGATACCCCGTCGGCTTCTCGTCGAAGTACACCCAGCAGTCGAGGGTCAGCCCTGGGGCGAGCTGGAGGTCGGGGCTGTTGGGAACCTGGAGCGTCTGCCAGTCGAGCTTCACGGCTTGGCCCTGCTTTCCCTCGGCGTACTTCACGTTGTCGCCGACGGCATTGTGGTCCTTGCCGGACGCGTCGTTGAGGCTGCTCTCAAAGGGCAGGCGAGCGGAGAGGAAGTCGTCGGTCGGGGCACCGGCGGCAAGGGTGCAGACAGACAGCAGCAAGGGGGTGGGCAGCACGAGTTTCACGGCGCGGCTCCTCGGTGGTGTGGCGGGTTCCGGGCGCCCTCGATTGTACCCGGTCGCTTGACGCCAAGCGGCTTCCTTGCCGAGAGCGCCCAGCCAGCCTGACGCTGCGCCGACCTCGACCGCCAGCCGCAGACCGACGCTGTCGAGAAGTGCGCGCAGACTCGACAGCCGGGGGTGCCGCGTCGGGAGAGCATCCGGTCCATGCTCTCCCGGCTCAAGTCCGCTTCGCCCGCGACACGCGACATGCCGCGAGCCTTCGCCACATCGCGCAGTGCAAGCAGGAAGACCTCGGGCATACCGTCCTCGAGCGCGGCAGTCAGATAGGCCGCAGCTTCCTTCGGGTCCTGCAGGGCCTCCAAGAGCCCCTCTTCGTAGCTGGCGGTCAGTTGGTTGATCTGAGCCGTTCGGGGAACTCGCCCCAGTACGTCTGCGCCGTCCGGATGTCTCTCTTCTGTGTGCGTTTGTCTCCGCCGCATAGCAGGATCGCCGCCGTTCAGAAACCACTCGTGCTCCTGCTCCGTGTTCGCACTGCTCGCACCTGCTCACGAATACTGCCGAAGTCCTGCGGACCATCGACGGACACGCTGCCCCACATGTCGAGCAGAGCCTTCGTCACGGGGCGCAGGACGACCCCCTCGTCGCGTTCCACGAACGCCACGGGATCGCCCTCGCGATGGCTCGGGTGCAGTGGCGCGGCGCGCGGGACTGCTGGCTGGCCGTCTTGGCTCACTTTGGCGGTTACCACCGGCTTGCTCCCACTGACAGGCGTCCTTGTAGCTGTGGTTGAGGGTCACTCGCAACTATAGGAGCTCATCTGACCCACCCGCCCTCACACAAACCTGTCCTCCTCAATCGGGTACACCCCCCACGCATCCCGCACGCGCTTCATCTCCAGGATGTTCTCCTTCTTCGCATCCACCGCCAGCGAGTGTGACGAGCCCATGATGAACCCGCCGCCAGGGGCCGCGTGCTTGAAGGCGTAGCGGGCGTCGTTGCGGATGCTCTCGACGTCGCCGAGAATGATGTGCTCGTGCCAGATGCCGCCCCAGAGGGTCATCCGGTCGCCGACGCGTTTCTTCAGGTCCTGCAGGTCCATCCCGCCGCTGTGCTGGATGCCTTCGTAGGCGTCGTACCCGGCGGAAGCGAGGTCGTCCACGACTTCATTGACGTTGCCGCAGCAGTGCTTGAGCACCTTCAGCCCCATGGCGTGCGCCTTGTCGCAGTAGGCTTTGTGCCAGGGCCAGACGTGTTCGCGGTACCACTTGGGGCTGGCCAGCAGACCGGTCGAGTGGCCGAGGTCGCCGCAGGGCATGACGCCGTCGATGGGCAGGTCTTTGTAGAGGTCCAGCCCCTTGACCATGCAACTGCCGGCGAGCTTGGTCAATAGTGCGCACTCCTTCGGGTAGAGCGCCAGGTTGATCAGCCGGTCTTCCTCGGTGTGACCGAAGGAGGGGAACGCGATGTCGCCCGACATGACCAGAATGAAGTGCGTGTCGCCGACCTCGCGGAGGAAGTGGCGAACGACTTCCCACTCCGACTCGTCGGGCCGGCCGACCTCTTCGTGCTCGACGCGCTCCAGTTGCGCCTCCAGGTCCTCGATCTTCGGCGGCGCTGCCGGGGGGCGGTTGATCTGGTAGGGCATCAGATCGTGGGTCGAGGCCGAGATGCGCAGGAGGTCGCCCGCGCCGTCCCGAAAGGTGACCTCGTCGAGCTGCTCCAGAGGCTGTGGGTGGTAGCCCTTTGGCGGCACCCGGCTGACGAACACAATGTCCATCTCCAGCGCGTGAATCAAGTCGAGTCGGTCTCGCTTGATCGCCTCCACCACCTCGTCGCGCCGGCCGTCCCAGTACGCCTTCGTCTCGCGGAACTTGGACTGGACGAGCGTCTTGCGGCCGAGGATGTCCTCGTAGACGTTATAGTCGATGGAATGCTCGCCCCACGGAATCCGGTCGGGTTCGCGGTGTTCGAGGGTGGCGTAGACGCGCTCTTTCGGGGTCATCAAGTGTCCTTTCGTGGGAGACGCCTGCGGTCAGCGGCGCTCTATTCGCTCAGATTTCGCCGCTCCGCCGGAGTGCCTTCAGGCGCCGTTCTGCCTCCCGGTAGAAGTTCTCGAGGGGGCCGACCATGAACACCAGGCAGAAAGACTCGGTCTGATCTGGTTGGTCCTCCCTGGGTTTGAGGACGCAGATTGCCTGCCAGGCCCTGCCACGCAAACCTCTGAGCCGGGCCGTGTCCCTCTCCGCCCGGGGGGTGAATCTGAGGGCGTGGGTTGGTTCAGCCACCTTCCAGGTCGACTCCCCATTCCGCGGCAATCTCCTCAATGGTCCGCGTCTTGCCCTCCCGGTACTCCTTGAGCGCGTGCTCTGCCAGGAGGTCGAAGGGGTTCTCCGCTCTGGAGTAGTGCAGGACCGACCCTTCCGGGTGCAGGTAGTATGTGTCCCCCGGCTTCACGCCCGCCGCTTCCCGAACCGCCTTGGGGAGGGTCAGGCGGCCCTTCGTATCTACGCGCACGGCGATGGCTTCCATCATGGTGTTCTCCTCAGGAAACGTAACTCGACGCGCCAGCGGAGGAAGTCCTCGGCTTGGCGGCTTCGGCTACAAGGCTAACTCTACTCTCGTTGTCCCGATCCGTCAACGCGGGACGGGCGCACGGGCCGTCCCGCGTTGTGAGGGGGCGCAGCGTGTGCTACACTGCCCTTCCTGCCGGTCGGCCCGCAAGTGCCGAGCCTGTACCACGAGGAGACAGACCATGGACCTCACTGCACTCCTGAGCGGACAACTCACGGTTGCCGATGGCGCTTGGGGTACCGAGCTGCAGAAGCTCGGGCTCGACCAGGGCGCCTGCCCGGAGGAGTGGAACGTCACCCACCCGGACCGGGTGCGGCAGGTGGCGCGCTCCTACGTCGAAGCAGGGAGCGAGATCATCCTGACCAACACGTTCGGCGGCAACCAGTTCGCGCTGGCCGGCCACGTGCCTGGCGACCGCGTCCACGAGCTGAACAAGGCTGGGGCGGCGCGCTCCAAAGAAGCGGCGGCGGGCAAGGCGCTGGTGGCCGGCTCAATCGGCCCCAGCGGGAAGCTGCTGCTGATGGGAGACACCACCTCGGAGGAGCTGGCGGAGGCCTTCGCAGTGCAGGCGGCTGCGCTGGTCGAGGGCGGCGTGGACGCTCTTTGCGTCGAGTCCATGGCTGATCTCGAAGAAGCGCTGATTGCCGTCCGCGCCGCCAAGGCGACGGGCGTCCCCGTGATTGCTTCGTTGACCTACGACTCCGGCCCGGACAAGACCCGGACCATGATGGGTGTAGACCCAACCCAAGCGGTGCCCAAGCTGCTGGACGCAGGCGCTGACGTGGTGGGCGCCAACTGCGGGCTGGGCATCGAGAGCTACATCAAGGTGTGCGAACTGGTTCGCGCTCAGAGGGAGGGACCGGTGTGGATCAAGCCGAATGCCGGACTGCCGGCAGTGGAAGGCGGCCGGACGGTGTACCGCCAGTCCGTCGAGCAGTTCTGCTCCTTCGTGCCGCAGTTGCTGGAAGCCGGAGCGACCGTCCTCGGTGGTTGCTGCGGGACGACGCCGGAGCATGTTCGGCGGTTGGCGCAAGCGCTGACATTGCGGCGAGCGTAGTCTGTCGCGGAAACTCGGGGAGCACGGAGAACCACCAAGCATGAAGTACCTTCTCGCCACGATCCTCTGCGCGTTGGCGGTATTGTCGGTGGTGGTGAGCGCCCTGAAGCCAGGGGCGCCGCCGCCGGGCAAAACGCCGCTGGTTTGGGTCAGCGACAACAATCCGCAGCGCGCCCCGCAGATCGAGTCGTTCAACAAGCTCTATCCCGACTGCCTGCTGGCGCTCGACCCCAACAACACGGGCATCACCAAGGTCATCGTCCAGACTTGCGCCAAGGTGGGGCCGGACATCATCGACGTATACGGCATCCACCAACTCCAGACCTACGTGGATGCTGGTGTCGTTCTGGACGTGACCGACGTCGCCAAGCAGCGGGGCTTCGACCCCTCGGTGACCTACCCGAAAGCCGAAGGCGAGATCACCATCGACGGCCGGCAGTACTGCTTCCCGTGCAACGTCAACACGAACATCCTCTTCCTCAACAAGAACCTCTTCGATAAGTACGGTGTCCCGTACCCACCCGAGCGGCCGACCTGGGATGAACTGGTGGCGACCGCCGCCAAGCTGACCATCCGCAAGCCGGGAAGCAAGCTGCCGGAGTGTTTCGGCATGGCCAGCATCGGCTGGGAGGAGCTGGTCTACATGGCCGGCGGCCGGTTCTTCAACGAAGACGGCACCCGGTGCGTGGTGGACTCGCCGGAAGCGATTCGCGCGTTCGGCTTCTACCAGGACCTGATGTACCGGTACAAGGTCATGCCCACGCCGCTGGAGCAGTCGGCCATGTCCAGCCAGGGCGGCTGGGGCACCGGTTGGCGCAACTGGTTCGGCTCGCAGAAGATCGCTATGATCGCCATCGGCAAGTGGGCGCTCATCACCTTCCGCCAGTTCGCCGACGAGCAGCGGCAGGAGCGTGACCAATGGCTTCACGACCACCCGGGCCAGGAGTACCCCGACTTGCCTCCCCTCCGCATGGGTGCCGTCCACCTGCCGCGGTTTGTCGATCAACCGAACCGCTGCATCATCGCCGCCCGTAGCGCCGCCGTGAACCGGTTGAGCCCCAATGCGGACAAGGCCGTCAACTTCCTGGAGTACCTGGCAAGCAAGGAGTACTGCGACACCATCAACGAAGGCGCCGACGCGTTGCCCGGGAACACGAAGTACGCCACGCTGGACTACATGCAGCGCTTCGCCCAGAAGGGCGAAGGCGAGGAGATCAACCGGCTCACTCTGGAGGCCACCCAGTGGGGGATCGTCCGGGAATTGAGCCCGTTCGTGGACGGGCAGACAGCGCTCCGCCTGATCACCACCCAAGTCCAGCGACTGGAGGCCAGTCCTGACGCCGACGTGGCGGACGTATGCCGGGCGGCAGCGCAAGACGTGAATGAGGAAATGAAGCGGAACGTCGCTGGTGAGGTCCGCCTGCAGATGCTCTGGAACCGGCTGACCATGAAGCGCACGCAGGCGACGTGAGGTCGATGGACCCGTCCGAACGGCTGCGCCAACTCGTTCTCCGCTCCGCTTCGGCGCACAACGTCCTGCCCCTCACCTCGGCCTGCAACGCCCGCTGCACGTTCTGCAGCCATTCCCTGGACTACCCGGGTCTGGACGTCCAGCGGCTGTACCCGCGCGACGTGGAACTTGTCCGGCAAGCCCTCGCGTTCTTGTCGCCGGAACGCAAGGTTATCATCGGCGAATCGGCCACGCGCCTCATCGAGGGCGAGCCGCTCACCCACCCGCAGTTCCTGGAGATCCTGAGGCAGGTCCGCCAGCGCCTGCCTGAGACCCCGATCCAGGTGACGACGAACGGCAGCCTCCTGACTAAGCACGTCGCGGCGCAACTGCGGCGCCTGGCGCCGCTCTCTGTCAGCCTCTCCCTGAACAGCCACGAGCCACACGTGCGCCGCCAGTTGATGCGCGACGCACAGGCCGAAGTCGCCGTGCGTGCTCCGCGACTGCTGGCGGAGCACGGGCTCCCGTTCGAGGTGAGTGTCGTCGCCGTCCCGGGCGTCGTGGCAGCAGCGTCCGCGTTCCAGACCATCGAGTACGCCGGGGGGCACGGCGCTCGGCGGGCCAAGGTGTACGTGGCAGGCTGCAGCGCCGCCATGTTCGCCCGGAACGGTTGGGACGCCTCGCCGGGCAGGTGGGACGCGCTGTACGACGACTTGGAGTTGGGGCGTCTGGAGTGTTCCATACCGGTCACCTTCCAGCCGCCGCGCCTCCAGTCGTTGGCGGCGGAGGTCGCCGGCGTGTTCCCAGGTTCCCCGGCGGACGTTGCGGGCGTCCGGCCGGGCGACGTGATCACCCGAGTGGGCTCGAAGGGGATCAAGTCCCGTTCACATGCCCATTACCTCCTGGGCCGGTCCGAATCCGTAGCGCTGGAGGTGCTTCGGGGCCCACAGCGGCTGACTGCCTTGGTGACCCAGGACACCGACGAGCCGTCGGGGGTGGTCTTGGACGAGGATCTGTCCTTGATCCGGCTGACTGCTCTGGAAGCCAGGCTGCGTCAGGCTCCCGGACCCCTCCTCGTGCTCACCTCGCTGCCGGCCGCGGCGTTGGTCCAGTGTGCGGTGGCCCGGGCGCGGACCAAAGCGGGCGTGACGGTCGTCCCCGCTCGCAGCGGGCTGTTCGGCGGCACTATTGCGTGCGCGGGCCTACTAATTGTCGAGGATTTTGTGGCGGCAGGACAGACGGCCTGCGCCTCAACCGCCGAGCCGTTCGCGGCGGTCCTCCTCCCGGCGGAGCCGTTCGACGAGGCAGGCCTGGATCTGCTGGGGCGGTCGTATCTGGAGGTTTGCGAGCGACTCGAAACGCCGGTCACCCTCCTCTGACGGGCAACGCACGGTCTGACGTTCGCGGAGAGCGGCGGCGACGGGGCGGGCACGACCTCCGGGTGTTCGAGGCTGCGTTCCCGTTGCCCTTACGCACCCGGGGCCGGGCTGGTATAATTTCGCGCCGTTTGGCCGAACGGGCAGCTTACGTGCGGCTTACATTGTGTGGCCCGCTGAAATGGCCGAGAGGATGAAGCTCCGACGCGATTAAGAGGGAGGGATCGTGACGCATGCCTCTGTTGCGGACCTGCAGGAGGTCCGGGTTGCTGTTGACGGGCAAATAGGCTCACCAACACGTGCCGTTGTCACCTCAGGAGGAGACCCACAGTGAAGCACACGTTGTCTTTAGTTGCAGTAATGATGCTGTCCGGGTTCTAGCCGGCGCTGGCCCAAGGGCAGGATGTCGACGCGAAGATCAAAGAGATCGACGCAAAGATGAAGGACCTCGAACGCCTCAAGTCCGAACTCGAGCAGTTGCGTGGGCAGCTGCAGCAGTCGCCCGCCGCCAAACCCGAGTGGACCGAGAAGGTCAAGTTCAATGGGTATTTTCGGTTCATCCGGATAATGCGTACTTCTCGTGAGAGCGCTTGGCTTGCAGGGGTGTCGCCGAGGCTTCGCAGCCTGAGTTTGCCGCCTTGGGCTGCCGGCAGGCTCTCGTCGGGCACAGGAGAAGAACAGGACCGGGTCAGGGACTCGGTCCTGCCTGCCGTGTAGCACCGAACGGCGCTCAGGTCGCTCTCCAGCGTTGCCCTATCCTCCGTCCGGCACCCGAGAGAGTAGCCGAAACGTCTGGAGCAGTCAACGGTCTGAACCTGCCGGTAGCCAGAAGCGCTAAACTCACGAAGTACGCATTATCCGGATGAACCGTATTTTCAGGCCAGAGGCGCGGCTCGCGACGGCGCCGGCAACCACGACGACAAGACGATGGGCGTGATCTCGTGGACGCGCATCGGTCCCGATCCGCTGACGACGGCCCTTGGTTCCCAGACGAACACGGATTGGGCAATGGCCTTCGTTGACTACAAGTGCAACCAGACGTGGACCACGCGCGTCGGGCAAGCGCCGGACTGGTTCGGTCTCGAGACAGCGCAAGGTTCGTCCAAGCGCATGTCGCTCGAGCGCGCTGCAGTCCTTGAGGGTGGGCCGACGCTCGCCACCCCGATGGGGCTGTACTTCGCCGGTCCCTGGGACGAGGGCGTCTGGCTCATCCGCAACCCCCAGAAGGCCGGTGAGCCGCAGGCCATCCTCGGCTACTTCAGCGGCAACTTCCGCGCCCGCGACACCGACACCAGCAAGGACGTATCGCTGGACCTCAAATGGAAGAAGCCGTGGGGAGAGTACGGGCTGAGTTGGTTGGACGGCAAGTTCGCCACCGCTGGTGCGTTGGTGCCGCTCAACGACCGCAACGCCAAGCTCGCCTACGTCCGCTGGGATCCCCAGTCCAGCGCGTTCGCGCTGCAGGCTGAGTACGTCGACGGGAAGCTCTTCGGCAACAGCATCAACGGCGCATACGCGCAGTTGGAGTACAAGATGACGCCGCAGGGCACCGCCTTTGTCAAGGCGGAGGAGTACGACCCCAACGACGCCAATGCCAGCGATAGTTACCGGGCGCTGCACGTCGGCTATCAACACCGGCTGGACGCCAACAACGCGTTGACGCTTCAGTACACCGTGGGCTACAACCAGGCAGGCCAAGTAGCGGCCCCGCCGCTGCGTCCGGGCCCCGGACGCGACGATCAGCTCGGGCTCCAGTGGCAGCTCGGGTTCTAACGCAAATCAGGAGGAGAGGCGGGCCGAGGTCGGCCCGCCTCTTCGTTCTGCAGAGCATTTCTTTGCGGACCGCTAAGCCCTCGCGGCAGCCGGAGAGCGCCATCCCCCGGAGGTAACCGCAGCAATGATCTGGAATGTCCGCAAAGAGTGCCTGAGCGCCGACGAGCGTGAAGCGGTGCAGCTCAAACGACTCCAGAACATGCTGGGTAGCGTCAAGGGCGCCGTGCCACACTACCGCCGGGCGCTGACCGACGTGGAGCCGCAAGACCTCAAGAGCATGGCCGAGCTGGCCAGGCTGCCGTTCACCGTCAAAGACGACCTGCGAGAGATACCCGCGAAGGTTAAGAACACACCGAAGTGGAAGTTCGCGGAACTTCCCCGGCAGGCGTGCAGCAGACGTAGGACAGAGGGTATTCTCCCAGACGGAGCCGAAGTCGCACCGGGACTTCGGTGTGTTCTTAACCTTCGCGGGTAGAACTACCCGGACGACCTGTTCGCCGTGCCTATGGAAGACGTGGTGCGGGTCCATTCGTCGTCGGGCACTACTGGGCAGCCGACGGTCGTCGGCTACACGCGGAGCGACATCGGGCTTTGGGCCGAGACGGTCGCGCGCACGTTGTGCGGCGGTGGCGCGATGCCGCACGACATTCTGCACAACAGCTACGGCTACGGGTTCTTCACCGGCGGGCTAGGGTTCCACTACGCCGCCGAGTTGATCGGCTGTCTGACAATCCCCGTGGGCGCGGGGAACACGGCGCGCCAAGTCGAGTTGATGCGTCAGTTCTCGGCGACGGTGGTCCACCTTCTGCCCTCGTACGCGCTCCGTGTGGTGCACTTCTGCGAGCAGGAGAACCTCAGCATTGCCGAGGACCTCAGCCTGCGGATTGGGTTCATCGGGGCCGAGCCGCACACCGAGAGAACGCGCCGGCGGATTGAGACCAGGCTCGGCGCGAAGCTCTACAACTGCTACGGGCTCTCCGAGATGTGCGGCCCGGGCGTGGCCCTGGAGTGCCCCGCGCAGGACGGACTCCACATTCGGGAAGACCACTACCTCGCCGAGATCCTTGACCCAAAGACGCTGGAGCCTGTGCCCGAAGGCGAGCAGGGCGAACTGGTGCTCACCACGCTGACGCGAGAGGCCATGCCGCTGATCCGCTACCGCACGCGCGACGTGACCCGCTTCCTCCCCGGCGCTTGTCCCTGCGGCCGGCAGCACCGGCGAATCGAACGGATCCTCGGCCGGTCGGACGACATGCTCATCGTCCGCGGAGTCAACCTGTACCCGATGCAGGTTGAGCGCGTGTTGATGGGACTCGAGGAAGTGGGCAGCAACTACCGCCTCAAGCTCAAGACCGAACGCGACATGGATGACCTGCTCGTCCAGGTCGAGATGCGCCCCGGGCTGTTCTACGACTGTTTCGAGCAGCGGCTTTCGCGCCTGACGCTCGGCGAGGGTCTCCCGACCCCGCCGCACACGCGACCGCAAGGTCTCAAGCTGCCACGGAGACCTCGCGGTCGGAACCGGGGGCACAGTCAGAGACCGGCCCCAGCGGCGCCGGTCTCTCGCTGCTCGACCGCATTCTCGCAGGCAGCCACGAGTACGCCAAGGAACTGGGCGAGCGGTTGAAGGGCCGCGTCTTCGAGCAGGTCTTCCCCTTCCTCGCCCGCGGCTTCATCGAACACGCACAATGCAACGGCACGACGGTTGAGGACAGTCCCGAGAACACCACTCACCAATCCCAGCCTCAGACTGGCTCTGCCAGTCTGCCCACTCACCAGGTATTCCAGGGCACGCTCACCTTTCTCTACCGCCTCCTCTTCGTGCTCTACGCGGAGGCGCGCGATCTCCTGCCGGTCCGCGAGCAGGGCGGCTACTTCGAGCACAGCCTCAACCGGCTGAAACACGAGGTGAGAGACAAGGCGGGCCTCGACGTTGAGCAAGTTGAGGCGCGCCTGGCGACGGCGTACTCGAAGACGGAGACCACGCTGTACGAGCGGCTGTCGGAGCTGTTCGCTGCCATCGACACCGGGCGGCCGGCGCTGAACCTGCCGACCTACAACGGCGGGCTGTTCCTGATCGACCCGGCCGACGACGACCGGACGGATGAAGCGCAGCACGGCCGCTTCCTGCGCGATTACAAGATTCCCGACTACTACCTCGCCTGCGGGCTCGACCTGTTGGCGCGGGATGAGGACCCGAAGACGAAGGCGCTGGTCTTCATCGACTACAAGTCGCTGGGCGTGCGGCAGCTTGGGTCGATCTACGAAGGGCTGCTGGAGTTCCGCGTGCGGATTGCGCCGGAGACGATGGCGGTGGTGAAGGGGAAGAAGACGGAGGAGGTGGTGCCGCTCAAGGAAGCCCGGCGACAGAAGCTCCCGATCCTCAAAGCCGGCCGCGGCAAGGACGCGCCCGAGCGCACCCTCGCCAAGGGCGCCGTGTACCTCGAGAACGACCGCCGCGAGCGCAAAGCCACCGGTTCCTACTACACGCCCGACTACATCGTCAAGTACATCATCGAACACACCGTGGGGCCTGTGCTGAAAGAGAAGTTCGAGCAGGTGACCCCGCGGCTGCGGGAGGCGCAGAAGGCGTATCGGCAGCGGATCAGGAACAACGAAGCGGTCCGCAAGCAGGGCAACGAGCCGCTGCCCGGCCACAACCCCAAGTTGGTCGCCCAGAGCTTCCGCGACGCGGTGGACGAGCTGTTCGACGTGAAGGTCCTCGATCCGGCCATGGGCAGCGGGCACTTCCTGGTCGAAGCCGTGGACTTCATCACCGACAAGACCATCGACTTCCTCAACGGCTTCCCGTGGAACCCGGTCACCGCCACGCTGAACCAGACCCGCGACGCCATTCTCGGCGAAATGCGCAAGAAGGAAGTCAACCTCAACCCCGCCCGCCTGACCGACATCAACCTGCTCAAACGCCACGTGCTCAAGCGCTGCATCTACGGCGTCGACCTGAACCCCATGGCCGTGGAGCTTGCCAAGGTGTCGCTCTGGCTCGACTGCTTCACCCTCGGCGCGCCGCTGTCGTTCCTGGACCATCACCTGAAGTGCGGGAACTCGCTGATAGGGGCGAAGGTGGCCGAAGTGCGCAGAGCCGTTGGCGAGTCCACCGTCAAAGGCCACACCCAGCTCGACCTTTCGGCTCCCGCTTCGCCGGCCTGCTCAGCGCCACGGAGATCATGCGCCGCGTGGGCGAGTTGACCGACGTGACCCCCGACCAAGTCCAGCTCTCCCGCCGCGAGTACCGCCGCGCCACCGATGCCCTCGCGCCGTTCAAGCGCATCCTCGATGTCTACGTCAGCCAGTGGTTCGGCAACGGCGACGCGGCGTTGGAGTTCCTCAAGTCGGACGAGGCGGAGGCGTTCATCGCAGCGCGAGGGGAGGGCGAGGCTCCCGCCGAGCCGCCTGTCTCGCCATCGACCCCGGCTCAGCAGGAGCTTCGCCCTCCCCTGCCCGAAGTCGCCCGCACCGCCCTCGCCGCCCGCGACGAGCGACGCTTCTTCCACTGGGAGCTGGAGTTCCCGGAAGTCTGGTACGGCCCCCGACCCGACGCGCCGTCGGTGGTGGCGGAGAAGGACAACCCGGGGTTCGATGCGGTGGTGGGGAATCCGCCGTACGATGAGCTATCCGAGGACGCACTTGGCCGGGAGATCGCCGAGAGAGGGTTCTTGGAGGCTTCGACCGTCTACGGAGCAGTCGGCGGAGGGCGGTTGAATTGGTACCACTACTTCCTGCTTCAGTCGCTTGCGCTCACACGCGGGAACGGTTGCCATAGCTTCATCGTGCCGATGTCCTTGCTTGCCGATCAGTTCACACGTTCGATACGGCTGCATGTCCTTGGCAACAACCGGCTTCGATCTGTGGAAGCGTTCCCCCAGAAGGATGATCCGGGTGACCGAGTCTTCAAGGAAGCCAAGCTTCCGACCTGTGTCTACGTGGCCATGCGGGGTGGTCGCAGCGACAGCTTCCGTGTCCGCGTGCATCCTGGCAAGGACATCCGGCTTGACTTAGCCGGCTACTTGGCCGACCTACTGACGCTGCAGAGGCTTGCCCCGGAGAACGTCGGGATACCGTTGGTTACCCAGGGAGGTTGGGAGCTGCTACGCAGCATCGCCCAGAACGATCGACTTGGCCGGCTCCACGATTGTGGCGCGGCCCCGGCTTCGGGCGAGATCGTGTTCAACAAGGCGTTTCGTCCGTACCTCACCGAGGACGCCACCCAGACACTTATCCTGCGGGGATCGCACGTCCAAAGGTGGGAGGTCGTGGACGAAGCGAAACAGGGCGCGCCACTGTATCTGCGCAAAGAACGTTATGTGGCGGCGTCGCGCCGTGCCGTGGGCGAGTTCCCCTTCGACTCGGCGCGCGTTGTCTATCAGGAGTGCGCGGCCATTGACAACTGGCGGCGCGTGATTGCCGCCCATCTTCCTGAAGGCAACGTGTGCGGGCACAAGATCTGCTACTTCAGGGACTACAAGTGTTCATTGATGGCGTTGCTCGCCGTGTTCAACAGTAGGCTGATCGACTGGTTGGTGACTGTGCTGAGTACGAACAACAGTCTTCCCGCCTACCTGGTCGGCGCATTGCCATTCCCGGCTTTCACCTCCACTGGTTCCGGCCGACGCGCCGGACCGAGCGCACAGGCGTGTGAACTGTACGCGGAAGACGTTGCTGGCGGCTGCTTCGAACGCCTGCTGGCTTCCGTAGACGACCGCCTTGCAGGGCGGGGAGCAGACCTCGACGTCGTCCACGACCTCCTCGCCCACCTCGCCCAGGTCATGACCGACTTGAACAAGCAGAAGCAAGCCGAGATGAAGCGGTTCTTGGGCGACCTGGAGGCGCGGCTGAAGATCGAGCCCAAGGGCGACGCGGAAGGCATCGAGTCGCTCACCGGCAAGACCACGCTGAAGAACTACCTGGGCGACTACCAGAAGGGCCAAGCCCCCCAGCCCTTCGACGCCCTCGAAGACGTGCTCCGCAAGAACCGCTCCCGCCTCGCCGCCCCGATCGCTGACCCCGCCTTCCTCGCCCGTCTCCGCGACGACTACGACGCCAGCCTCGCCAAGCTCCTGCCGATCAAGGAGCAGCTCGCCCGGACGGACTGGCTGATCGACCAAGTGGTGTATCGGTTGTATGGGTTGACGGAGGAGGAGGTTGCGGTGGTGGAGGGGAGAAATGACACTTGAGAGGAGTCAGGTGAATCAATGAACTGGTCGCTACAAGCGTTGCTGGCGTTGGCAGTGCTACTGCCTGGATTCGTTGCGCTGTCCGTTATCGAGGGGCTGGTCGTCCCCAAGAAGCGCGCCGAGCTGGAGCGGGTCGTCGCGGCCCTGCTCTACAGCGCCCTGGTCCACGCGATTGCATTTCCGCTCGCCTTCCGGCGTTCGGAAGGCAAGCCCTTCGCCGTGGGTGCGGACGGCTCACCCGACTGGGTGACCATTGCTGGGTTTGTGGCGGGCTACCTGCCGCTCGTACTGGGGATCGCCGTTGTCATGGGATTCCTGTTCGCGTTGGCCATCGCCCACGACTTCCCGCTCCGCTGGCTTCGCGACCGAGGGCTGACAAAGCGAACCACCCTTCAGAACGTCTGGTCCGATGTGTTCTCTCGCCGTTTGTCCCCCGAGAAGTCGTGGGTTATCCTGAACATGGAGAACGGCACGCGCCTCTTCGGCTTCCCGGTGTTCTTCCCGGATTCGTTCGAGGAGGGCACTTGGTTCCTCGGGCATGCTGCTTGGATCACGCCCGAAGACAAGCTGGAGCCGATTCACGGAGACGGAATCGTGGTGACTCCTTGCCACAAGGTGGCCTACGTGCAATACGTGGACGTAGAGGAGAGGTCCAAGAAAGGAGATGATTCACATGCCGGTCAGACTGAACCCAGGCCGTAGCGTGCTTGTCAGTCCGGGCGAAGTCAGCGAGGGTGCAACGAACACACAGGCGTTCCCCCTGCGCAAAGGCATGAAGAACCTGCCCGAGGTGCCCATGCAGCCCGTTCACATTGACCACAACCCCGAGGTGCCGCGCCCGGCGCCCGCGGCAGCCGACGGAGCCTCGGCGAATCCCGCCCCCAGCACACAGCCGCCAGCCGTCAACACCGGCGACTGACAGGGCGACCGACGGCTCGCCAATCAACAAATGCAAGGGCCCCGCGCCAGCGGGGCCCTTGTCACGCCAGCCCTATACGGGCTATCCAACTCCAGTTTCGCTGGATTGGCTTTCGTTGTACTGCACCTGACCCGCAGCGTCAAGGCGCGACGGGCGACACCGACCGATGGAGCTCCACCTGCACCTCGCCGACCTCGTCCCCGGCTTCCTGATCCGCACGCGCGGCAGCGAGGCCGCCGATGCCCTGCGCCAGCGAATCGGCGAACACGAGATCCGACGCGCGATCCTCGACATGCAGGCCGACTCGCCTGTAGGTCAAGGCTTCATTGACGAGATGGTTGTTCAGGCGGCGCGGATCGAGGCCGAGGGCGGCCCCGAGATCGTGTTCGTTGTTCGCGACGCCGACATGCTCCGCAGATTCCAGAACACCGTGAACTGGCGGGACCTCACCTGCCGCGTTCGCCTCGCGGACGAGACGGAGATCCGGACGCTGGAGCCGGACGGGACTGAGCCCGACCGGCCGCCGGTGCGGTTCGAGACCAAGGCGGAGATCTTCGGCGGCGCCGCCGACGCGTCCGTGTCCTGAAAGGACACCGTGAGAGTAGCCCAGGGATTCATCCCTGGGGACACGGCGGGAACTCCCTCCACCCCAGTCCTGCAAGGACGGCTGACCGCGTGCGGACGCCTTGCTCAGCCGTCCCTTCGGGACTTCGGCTCCTCCCGTCGCCGCAGAGTCCCAGGGCTGGAAGCCACTGGGCTATTGTCATGCTGCCCCTCCAGGGCGAAGATCCCTTGGCGCGGCTGCTCGATTCTGCGGGGAACCTCGGAGATAGCACCGATCATGCCCCTCCCCTTCGTCATCGACAACGAGAACACCAAGCTCGGCGACGCACTGAATGAGCTGTTGGCCGAGCGGGCGACGACTTCGTTGGACATCGCCAGCGCCTACTTCGCGGTGAGCGGGTACAGGCTGGTGCGGGAGGGCTTGCAGGGGCTGACGAGCTTCCGGCTGCTCTTGGGTGCCACGCCGGAGGTGGCGCAGGATCTGGGCTTGCGGCCACACGCGCAGCGGGTGGCGGACGTTCTGCGCGGGGAGCTGGAGACGGCGGCGCTGTCGCCGGCGATGATGGAGCTGGTGGAGGACCTGATCCGGTTTCTGCGGCGCAACGAAGTGCGGGTCCGGGTGTTCCCCAAGGGCTTCCTCCACGCCAAGTGCTACCTGTTCTATCACGATCCACCCACCGAGGCGCCCATGCAGCCCGTTCACATTGACCACAACCCCGAGGTGCCGCGCCCGGCGCCCGCGGCAGCCGACGGAGCCTCGGCGAATCCCGCCCCCAGCACACAGCCGCCAGCCGTCAACACCGGCGACTGA
>Ga0210033_1000300_pt1 | contig 47015 bp, 33 predicted proteins | sample CryGeymeta201501_FD_185465 | JGI IMG/M metagenome (GOLD analysis project Ga0210033, IMG submission 185465) | Groundwater microbial communities from Crystal Geyser aquifers in Utah, USA - Crystal Geyser metaG 2015-01 (SPAdes) (version 2) | ecosystem: Environmental > Aquatic > Deep subsurface >... | reverse complement strand
GCCTCGATCAGCGACATGCCCGACGAGACCGCCCGCGCCATCCTCAAGGCCGTCGCCGACGCCCTGGGCGAGGCCGCCGTCGCCGACGACCCGAAGGACGCCTCCGCCAAGCAGCTCAGCGCCGGGCTCAGCGACAAGCCGCTCGAAGCCAAGGCCTTCGCGGTGATGCTGCGCGAGAAGCTCGCCGACGTGCCCGACGAAGCGCGCAAGGCGACGCTCAAGAAGCTGGTCTCGGGCGGCGCCAACGCGGCGATGCTCGAGGGGCTGGAGTGGGCGGAGGCCGGCGATGAGCAGCTCTCCGAGGACCGCCTGATCGGCGTGCTCACCGGCGCGGCCAAGGCGGGCGTCTCCAAGGGCGTGTCCGAGACGGGGAAGGCGGTCCAGAAGACCCGCTCCGAGCACCAGAAGCTCAACCGACAAGCACAGGCCACGGCGCTGCTCCAGCGGTGCTCCATCGCGCTCCAAGGCGACGAGCGCCGCGCCTTCCTCGCGTGGGTGGGGACCTCGGACCACGCCCTCGACGCCCAAGCGGACGCCATCACCGCCCACGCGGCCTTCGCGAATGAGCTGTGGGTGCCGCTGCAAGCCAAGCTCGACCTCGCCCTGCCGGACCAACACTCCGAGGCGACCGAGGCCTATCGCGCGTGGGTGCTCGCCAAGCCTGAGAAGGCCCTCGACCTGGTGGACGATGTGTCGTACGGGGCGTTCTTGGAGCGGCAGCGCTCTGTCGTCGGAGCCCTCGCCGAGCAGCGCGCGTCGGCGGGCTACAAGAGCCTCAGCGCGCACGAGCAGGCTTGGTTCGATCACGCCGCCGCGAAGCCCGAGGCCATGTCCGACCTCTCGCAGGACCTCCCCGAGCTCGGTGTGCGCGTGGACGACGACGCTCACCGCACCGCCTTTCAGCAGGGCGTGCGGGCCGCGACGCTCAAGCTCGCGCAGCAGTGGGTGCGCGAGCAGGCCGAGGACGAGGGCGACTCCGCCAAGGCCAAGTTCATCAGGACCCACGCCGAGCGCTTGGCTCACGGGGCTGACGACGCCCGCCCAGGCGACGTGGTCGCTCGGGAGCGCCTCATCCAGCGGATCGATCGGCTGTACGAGTTCTCGACCCGAGGCTGATGGCCGCACGCCCGGCCTTCCCCTCCTCGTTTTTGTGGATAGGCTCCTCCATGCCGCTCCACGCCCTCGAACACGACTACGCCTCCCTCCCCCAGCGCTGCTACGCCCACGTTCGGCCCACGCCGGCGCCGGCGCCTAGCCTGCTCGCGCTCAACACGGCGCTCGCGGCGGAGCTCGGCCTCGCACCCGATGACCTCGCCAGCCCCCTCGGCCTCGCCACCCTCGCCGGGAGCGTCGTACCACCCGGCGCCAAGCCGCTCGCCATGGCCTACGCCGGGCACCAGTTCGGCCACTTCGTGCCGCAGCTCGGCGACGGCCGCGCCATCCTCTTGGGCGAGCTGCGCGCGCCCGACGGCTCGCTGCGGGACGTGCAGCTAAAAGGCGCTGGTCGAACGCCATTCTCGCGCGGTGGCGACGGCCGGAACTGGCTCGGGCCCGTGCTGCGCGAGTATGTGATCAGCGAGGCCATGCACGCCCTCGGGGTGCCCACCACCCGCGCGCTCGCCGCCGTCGCCACCGGGGACACCGTGCTGCGCGAGCGCCCCAGGCCCGGCGCGGTGCTCACGCGCGTCGCCCAAAGCCACGTTCGCGTCGGCACCTTCGAGTACTTCGCCTGCCGCGACGACGTCGACGCCCTGCGCGCCCTCGTCGACTACGTGCTCGCCCGGCACTTTCCCGACGACGTCGGCGCCGCCTCCCCTGCCCTCGCGCTGCTGGCGCGGGCCGTCAGCGGGCAAGCCGAGCTCGTCGCGCGCTGGCTCTCCCTCGGCTTCGTGCACGGCGTCATGAACACCGACAACTGCTCCGTCGTCGGCGACACCATCGACTACGGCCCCTGCGCCTTCCTCGACGCCTACCACCCGGAGAAGGTCTTCAGCTCCATCGACCGAGGTGGGCGCTACGCCTTCGGCAACCAGCCGCACATCGCGCAGTGGAACCTCATGGTGCTCGCCCAGTGCCTCGTGCCGCTGCTGAATGAGCACGAGCTGACGCTCGCCGAGGCCGCCGTGAACGCCTTCGCGCCCCGCTTCGACGCCGCCTACTCGGGGAGGATGCGCGCCAAGCTCGGCTTAGAAGCGGACGAAGCGACCGACGCCGCGCTGGCCGACGACCTCCTCGCGCGCATGGCCGACGGCGAGGCCGACTTCCACCTGGTCTTTCGCGCGCTCAGCGAGCTCGACGCCACGCCAAGCGTCGCGGACGACGCGCTTCGCGACCTGTTTCGCACCCCGGCGGCGATCGACCCGTGGCTGGACCGCTGGCGGGAGCGCCTGCGCTCGGAGGCCCGCACGGACAGCGCGCGCCAGCGGGCGATGCGCGCGGTGAACCCCGCCATCATCCCTCGAAACCACAACATCGAGGCGATGATCGACGCCGCCCTGCGGGGTGACCTCGCGCCGCTCCACCGGCTCATGCAGGCGCTGCGCACCCCGTTCGAGCTGGGCAACTACGCCGATCTCGCGCAGCCGCCCGCCCCGCACCAGGTGGTGACGCAGACCTTCTGCGGCACCTGAACGCCTACAGGTTCTGGTTGGGCCAGTAGCCCCACATCGGCTTGCCCTTGTCCAGCGGGAAGCGCCCGGCGACCACGCCCGGCCAGATCACCAAGGCGGATCCTGCCCCGGTCGAGCTCGGGTGCGCGTGCAGGTAGGTGCCGGGGCGATGCGGGCCGCCTTGGGTGCCGCAGAGCCCCCAGCTCGTGGTCATGCCCGCCGCCCACACGCCGTTGAGGACCGAGCCCGTGAGCGACTTGCAGTAGGAGCCATAGGTGACCGTGCCCGGCGCCCAGATTTGTTGAGGGTAGGACACCCACGACAGCGCGCTGTCCCACTCCAGCTTGGCGACGACGATGTTCGGCTGGAAGTGCTGCGCGCCCTCCATGCCCATCGCCGTGAGGATCTCTTGCTCCTCTGGGTCGCGGCTCGTCCACACGGTGCCGGTGACGAGGGTGCGGTAGACCGACCAGCGCACGCCGGTGTTGTTGTTCCAGTTCGTGCGCGAGCTGCCGCTGATGTCGCCGATCTGGTTGTGAGAGATGCGATAGAAGGGGTAGTCGTAGCGCTGATCGTAGCCGTCGTGCATGACCACGCCGCTGTAGGCGATGTCGCCGACGACGTCGAGCGCGGCCGCGGGCGTGTCAGTGCCGATGCCGACGTTGCCGCCCGAGTACTGCACGCCGCCGTCGATCCCTGGCGCCCACACGTCGACGTCCGTCGCGCACACCCAGGCCGAGCCGTCGAACTTCGGAATCTCGTCCGCAGCGCAGCTCAGCGCCTCCACGCCGTTGTGGCCGTGCGCGTTCGCAGCGACGCAGCTCCAGGCCGCGCCGTCGAACTCCGGGACCTGGCCCGACGCGCAGCTCAGCGCCTCCACGCCGTTGTGACCATGGTCGCCGCGGGCGAGCGTGCCAGGGGTGTTGCCGACGCTCAGGCGGTCCATCGAGATCGTTCCCGACATGATCTCAGCGGCGTCGTGGGCGTGCGCGTTGGTCTCCTGGCAGGCCCACGCGGTGCCGTTGTAGAACAGCTCCTGGTTGGTCGCGCACGCGGGCGGCGTCCACCCGTCGTCGGTGCCGTCCGCGAAGCCCGCCGGTACGGCGCTGAGGTCAGACCAAGCGACCTTTGCCGCGCCGCTGCTGTCGATGACGGTGTTGCCGTTCACGCGGATCTCCGTCGCGTTGACGATGCCACCGTCGACGTTGGTGGCGGTGTCGGCCCGCAGCGCCCATGGCACGCTGTGGAGCTGGAGGCGCGCGAGCGGAGGCGCGCCGTCGACCGCCATGCCAAGGTAGACCTCGTCCGAGCCGAAGTCGTCGGGGTTGAGCGGCGTGACGTCGCCGAGCACGACCGCGTAGTAGCCGTCGTCGAACTGCACCGTGTGCGGCTCGCTCCAAATGACGGCGCCGCCCGAGGGTGCGTCGTTGAGCGAGAAGGCGATGGTGTGCGAGCCCGTGAGCGGGTCGCCAGCGGCGTCGAACAAGCGCCCCTGGTGGGTGAAGGTGAGCGGCGCGGCCACCGCGATGGACGCGGTCGTAGCGAGCACCGCGAGGGTGGAAAAGACAATTGAGCGCATAGGCCCCCCAGAGGTCCCCCCAAGCCTACGCCCAGCCTCGCGCGTTCACAAGGTGCCGACGACGATGGTCACCGGCAGGTCCGCCTCGGGCGACGCCGCCCCAACTTTTCACAGCGCCAACGCCCCCAATACGCTAGGCAAACCTATCCCCTTCGCTGTTGCCCCGAAGTCGCTGGAGGCCCCCATGCTTCGCTTGTCCCCGCTGCTGCTCGTCATCCTCGCCGCCTGCGACCCCGCCGAGGTGCACGACACCGACACCGGCAGCGGTGGCACCGACACGCAGGTGGACCCGGGCACCGTCGACGCCGACGGCGACGGCTCCTGGGCCACCGACGACTGCGACGACGCCAACGCCGACGTCCACCCAGGCGCCGCCGAGACCCCCTACAACGGCCTGGATGACGACTGCGACCCGGCCACCCTCGACGACGACCTCGACCAAGACGGCGTCGTCAACGCCGACGACTGCGACGACACCAACGCCGACATCAACCCCAGCGCCGCCGAGCTCTGCAACGGCGTCGACGATGACTGCGACGGCGCCATCGACCCCGCCACCGCCGTCGACGCCAGCACGTGGCTCGCGGACGCCGACGCCGACACCTTCGGCGACGCCAACGCCTCCGTCGTCGCCTGCGTCGCCCCCGCCGCGCACGTCGCCGACGACACCGACTGCGACGACACCAACGCCGCGGTGAACCCAGGCGCCACCGAGATCCTCGGCAACCTGCTGGACGACGACTGCGACCCGACCACCTCGGACATCCCCCCCGCCGATGAAGACGGCGACGGCTACAGCGTCGACGTCGACTGCAACGACGCGGACCCGGAGCTCCACCCGGGCGTGCTCGACCCGCTCGACGGCGTCGACCGCGACTGCGACGGCCTAGACATCGCGCCCATGCCCACGCTCGGCTTCTATGTGTCGGCCACCACGGGCTCCGACACCAACCCGGGCACCAAAGAGCAGCCCTTCCAGACCATCAACCGCGCCATGACCGCGTCCGTCGACTACGGCGACCTCATCTTCATCGCGGACGGCACCTACAACGAGAGCCTCCTCGACGTCGATGACTCGCTGCTCGGCGGCTACAGCGCCGACTTCACGAGCTGGGATCCCACCGGGCACCGCACCGTCGTGCAAGGCGACAGCGGCTTCGACGCCATCTCCTCCTTCGAGATGGAGCTGCTCTGGTCGGGCTTCGACGTGCGGGGCGGCGTAGACGGCTACGGCGTCGCCATCACTGGGACGTGGGGGCCTGCAGATCCCCCCATTGCGATGCGAGATGTGGACATCACGTCGGACAATATGGCGCTCTGGGTCGACTTCGACGGCACCGTTGCCCTGCAAAACGCACATATCACGTCGGTCTTTGGCAGCGCCGCCGAGGTGAGCGGCTACGCTACCATCCACGACAGCGTCCTGACCGGCGGCTGGTACGGCCTGGGCGTGGCCGAGGGCGAGGTCGAGGTGCTCCGCAGCGAGCTCGACGGCACCGAGGCCGGGCTCGCCGTCTTCTTGATCCAAGAGTCACAACCGCCGTGGGCCTACGTCGCGGACTCCACCATCACCGGCGACCACTTCGGCGTCGACGTCCAGTTCCGCGTCACGCTGATCGAGCGCAGCACCATACGGTCACGCGGCACCCAAGCCTACCCGTTCTCCGCGGGCATCATCGGCACCTACGACCTGGAGGCGAACCGCTGCATCATCGAGGGCGGCGCCGGGACCGCCGACGCCTACGGCGTGTACGGCGACTTCGCGACGACCATCCTCAACAGCGTGGTCATGGCCCACAGCGCCCCTGAGCGAAGCTTCGGCGTGTACGCGCAGCGCGGCATGACGGTCGTGAACTCCTATGTGCAGAGCCGTGACGCGGGCACGCTCTCCGCGGCGGCCTACACCGACTACGGCATCAGCTCTTGGGAGAGCATCGCCCTCACCCTCACCAACACCGTCCTCGACCTCGACCTCAGCCAGCCGCAGAGCGCCTATCCGCTCTTCCTCAACCGGCGGCCCGCGGGGAACACCTTCGCGCTCGACGGCGTCCTCTTCGCCCAAGGGGACGCCGACCCGGCGTGCCTGATCGCCTTCGACGACCCCAACGCCCAGCCCGTGCAGTGCTTGGACGCCACCGCGGCCAGCTCGTGCACCACCTGGCCCTTCGGCTGCACCAGCGCCACCAGCATCTACTACGGGCCGCACAGCTACGTGGACAGCCGCACCGACTGGCACCACGACGCCACCAGCGCGGTCACCGACCGAGGCGTCGTGCCCACCGCGCGCGTCTCCGACCCCGCGCTCTACGACCTCGACCTCTACGGCTCGCCGCACAGCACCACCGCCTCGCCGCTCCGCGACATCGGGCCTACGGAGTAGCGCTTGCCCGACGCTCTTCAGCCTGCGGATGACCGCTTTCGCGTCTTCCCCCAGTTCAACGACCCCGCGCTGGCCGAGCACGCGCGCTCCAAGCAGCGCGTCGGCGCCTTGGTCCACGCGCTGTTCACCGGCGACCGCCTGCCAGACCGCTTCGCGCGCGCCCTCGCGGAGCGCCGCGCGATCAACCTCAAGGAGCTGCTGGAGTCCTTCGAGCTGTACGAGCGCGTGCGCAAGCGCGTCCGCGCCAAGCACGTCGTCGACCTGTGCTGCGGACACGGGCTCACCGGCTTGCTCTTCGCCCTGGGCGAGCGCAGCGTGGAGCAGGTCTTCTTGGTCGACCAGCGCCGCCCGGCGAGCTTCGACGGCATCCTGGCGGCGGCGGTGAGCGTCGCGCCCTGGGTCGCGGAGAAGGTGCGCTTCTTGGAGATGTCGGTCGAGGACGCCGCGCCAAGCTTGCCTCGCGGCGCCACGGTGCTCGGCGTTCACGCCTGCGGGAGCCGCACCGACCTGTGCATCGACGTCGCGGAGCAGCTCGGCGGCGCCGTCGCGCTCATGCCCTGCTGCTACCGAAGCGCCAAGCGCGAGGGCCCCGCCGCCCTCTATCACCAGCTCGGGCGCGCGCTCGCCGTCGACATCCACCGCACCTACCGCCTGGAGCGCCTCGGCCTCAAGGTCGACTGGTCCGCCGTCCCGCGCGCGGTCACGCCCATGAACCGCGTGATGATCGGGTGGCAGCCCGAATAGCGACGAGTACACTGACCCATGCGCGTCCTCGGCCTTCACAACGGTCACGATCCCTCGGCGGCGCTCGTCGTCGACGGCGAGCTCGTCGTCTTCATCGAAGAAGAACGATTGAACCGATGCAAGCACGGCGTCGGCATCCTGGAGTTGCACGCGCTCGCCGGCACGCAGCGCGCCCCGCTGCCCGATCGCGCCCTGCGCTACTGCCTCGACGCCGCCGGACTGCGCGTCGACGACCTCGACGCCGTCGTCGTCACCAACGACCAGCCCGACCTCGCCGCGCGCGTGCCCATCGCCGACCCGGCCCGCGTGTACGCCATGCCCGCCGGCACCCACCACCTCGCGCACGCCGTCGGCGCCTTCTTCGCCTCGCCCTTCGACGACGCCACGGTGCTCGTCTACGACCACACCGGCAGCAGCTTTGAGCGCGGTGAAGCCGGAGAAGCGCCCACCCCGCTCAGCGACGCCGACCTCGCGCAGCGCCTCGGCCCTAGCCGCGCCCTGCACGCGGCCCCCGCGGCTTGGGTCTACGAGAGCGAGAGCGTCTTCACCTTCGATCGCCGCGCTGACGTCGTCCCAGAGCGGATCTTGCACAATCTGCACCCGCTCAAGCACATGGGCTCGCACGGGCTGGGCGCGATGTACGCGGCGATCTGCATCCTGACGGGCTTCTACGACCCCAAGACCGGCTGGGACGAGCCCGGAAAGCTCATGGGCCTGTCGGGCTACGGCCGACCGCTGGACGCGCCGTGGGGGCTGCTCGAGCACGCGGGCCCCGACTTCGACTTCGACCCCTTCGCGCGCTGGCTCGCCGCAGCTCACCAAGGAACGAGCGCCAAGACGGCGGACCTCGCGCACGAAGCCCAGCGCGTCCTGGAGCACTGCGCCCTGCAGCTCGCGCGCTGGGCCCGCGCGCACAGCGCCTCGCGCAACCTCTGCCTCAGCGGCGGCGTCGCGCTCAACGTCCACGCGAACGCGCTCATCGAGCGCTCCGGCCTGTTCGACCGCGTCTTTGTCATGCCCGCGTGCAGCGACGCGGGCAACGCCATCGGCGCCGCGTTCTGGTTCGCCGCCGCCCACGGCGACGCGCCGCAGCCCCTGACCCACGCCTACCTCGGCCGCACCTACGCGGACGCCGAGGTCGACCGCGCCCTCGTGGGCTATGAGAGCGAGCGCCTCGCCGATGATGTGCTGTACGAGCGGGTCTCAGCGCTGCTCGCCGACGGGGACGTCGTCGCCTGGGTGGAGGGCGGCGCCGAGGCCGGCCCGCGCGCCCTCGGCCACCGCTCCCTGCTCGCGGACCCGCGCACCGCCGCCATGCGCGACCACCTCAACATCGACGTGAAGGGCCGCGAGCCCTTCCGCCCCCTCGCCCCCGCCGTCTGCTCCGAGGACGCCGCCGCCTACTTCGATGTCGGCGAGGCCCCCTTCATGCTGCGCGCTGCCACCGTCCGCCCCCACCGCCGCGCGCAGCTCGGCGCCGTGGTGCACGTCGACGGCACCGCCCGCCCGCAGACCGTGCGCGCCGAGGTCTCACCGCGGCTCCACGCGCTGCTGCGCGCCTTCGAGCGCCACTCCGGCGTGCCCGTGCTCCTCAACACCTCCTTCAACGGCCCCGGCCAGCCCATCGTCGAGACCCCAGCCCAGGCCCTCGACGCCCTCTGGACGCTGGAGATCGACGCCCTCGTCCTCCACGACCGCCTGGTTGCGCCACCCGACGTCTGCGCCGCACAGCTCGCCGCGATCGTCGACGCCGAGGCCCAGCTCGACGCCGCCCTGAGCCGGCCGCGCCATCAGCCGTGGGTGCGCCGCATCCACCAGCGCTTCGGTCTCGACTCCTGCGCGCAGCGCAACGCGATGGCGGTGCTGCTCAACACCTGCACACCCGGCCGCCCGCAAGACGCGGCGCTCGGCGACTTGCCCGACCTGCTGCGCGCCAGATTCACCCGCTTCTTATTGAGGCAGAGGCTGCTGTTTCGGGTGCGGGGCTAGGAGTTACAGGTTGCCTCCTGCCCCCTGCGGCTGTCGCACGCGCCTCCACCAAAGCACCGAAGTGATAGGCTCGGCGCGGAGGGTTCATGGCCAAGCGTCGCCCCATCACTGGCACCCCCTTGCTCGTCGCTTCGGCGACCGTCGTGCTCGCTGTGGGCTGCGGCGGCGCTTTGGGTGAGACCGCCGTCGTCGGCAACCTCATGCCGCCGCCGCCGCGCAGCGTCTGCGTCGACACCTCGCCCGCCGACGCCGTGGTCACGATCGACGGGAACGTCAGCGCCGCGCCCTGCGTGGACGTGGAGAGCTACTGGGAGCACAAGGTGCAGGTCTCGGCGCCGGGCTTCGTGACGCAGACCACGGTCATTCCCGGCGAGGGGTCACCCGACCCCGTGAAGCTCACCATCGAGCTGGCGCCCGAGCCTCGACGCGCCCCCCCGCCCGTGGGCAACCTCATGCCGCCGCCGCGCGTCCCCACGCCGCCGGTCAAGCCCCAATGAGCGAGGAGCTCTTTGAGCTGGAGCTGCTCGGCGGCGCGGTGGAGCAGGCCTACCGCGAGCAGCGCCCCGAGGTGCTGACCATGCCGTGGGGCACCATCGACCCCAGCCTCTACCCGCCTGAGCTGGTGCTCGCGGCCCAAGAGTCCTGGACGGGCGCCGCCTTTCAGGAGCACCGCACCGGCGCAGCCTGCGCGGCCACCCTGCAGTCGCTCATCGAGGCCCGCGCCCCCGTCGACCTCATCGCCCTCGCGAGCCGCTTCCCGCTGGATGAGATGGTCCACGTCGAGCTCTGCTCGCGCCTGGCCATGGAGTTCGGCGGCGGGGCCTCCATCACCTACGAGCCCGACGCGATGGTCGCCACGGTCGGGCAGGGTCAAGCGCCGCTGCTGCGCGCGTCGCATCAGGTGGTCGCCTTCTTCTGCGTCGGCGAGGCCCTGTCGATCCCGCTGCTGCACGGCGCGTGGCAGGCCTGCACGCACCCGCTCACCAAGGCCGTGCTCAAGCGCATCGTGCAGGACGAGGCCGACCACGGCACCTTCGGCTGGTTGTACCTGGACTGGGCGCTGCAGCACCTCGAGCCGCAGGACCTCGTCGCGCTCGGGCAGACGGCGGACCTCGCCATCGACGGCGTGCTGCTCAACTGGGACGCCATTCGCGCTCGACCCAAGGCGGCGCGTGAGCACGTCCACGACCTCGGCTGGATGCAGACCGACGCCTACCTCGACCTCGCGGCGTCCTCCCTCGACCGCTACGTGCTCAAGCCCCTCGCCGCGCGCGGCGTCCCCACGCGGCGTCAGGCGGCCCGCTGAGCAAGCTCCAGAGCGGGCCTCTGCCGCTCGCGGCGCTGCGGCTCGCCGTCGGCGCGATGTGGTGGCTGCTGCCCGCGCTCTGGTCGGCGCCCGCGCTCGCGAGCCTGCCCCTCGCCACCGCCCCCGTCGGCGCCGCCTGGCTCGCCCCGTGGATCGCCCCCGGCCCGGCGCGCCTCGCCCAGGTCGGGGTGCTGCTCGGGGCCGCCATCGGCTTCTTCGGCTTCTACGCCAGGCTTGGCTTCGCGCTCGTCACTGTCTGCGGCCTCTACCTCATGGCCATCCCCCAGTTCTTCGGCGGCGTGCAGCACTACCACCACCTGCTGTGGCTCTCGGCCTTGCTCGCGGTGAGCCCCGCGTCCGACGCCTTGGCGCTCGGACAGTGGCGCCCCGTGCCCGGCCGCTCGCTCGGCTGGGGCCTGCCCACCCGCGTCGCGTGGGCGCTGCTCGCCTGCGTCTACTTCTTCCCCGGCCTGCACAAGCTGTGGGCGCAGGGCTTCGGCTGGGCCGGCGAGAACCTGACCACCCTGATGTACTGGAAGTGGGCGCAGAGCTGGGACTTCGAGCCCCTCACCCGCCTCGACCACACGCCGTCGCTGCTCGCGGCCGGCGGCGTCGCGGTGCTGCTCTTCGAGGTCGGCGCGCCGCTCCTGCTCTACAACCGCTGGACGCGCCTCTGCTTTGTCTTGGTTGCGACGGCCTTTCACGTCGGTACCGCGCTGTGGTTCAACATCCACTTCTGGGGCCTGCTCGTCTGCTTCGCCGTGCTGCTGCCCTTCCCCGAGCCCACGCAAGCGCAGGTCGAGCGCCCCGTCCGCCCCGCCGCCGTCGTCGGCGCGCTGCTGCTCTCCGGGGTCGTCGCGAGCGGGCTCACGGCCACCACGCAGGGCTGGCCCTTCGCCTGCTACCCCACCTTCGAGCGCGAGGTGCCGCGCTGGATGCCGACGCTCGTGCTGGTCGGCCTGGACGCGGACGGCGCCGAGCACCCCGTCCCCGAGCGCGCCCTCGCCGACGCCGCCCACAGCCAGGCCTTCTACAGCGAGGCGTGGGGGGTGAGCGGCCTCTATGGCCCAATAAACGCCGAGGCGCTCGACGCCTTCGCCCGCCGCGCGCTCCTGCGCCCCGCCGTGCGCGCCGCCCTCGGGCCGTCCAGCCGCGTGCGGGTCGTGCTCGCCCAGCGCTCGGTCGACCCCGACGCCCCCGAGCTGACGCGCGGCGAGGTGCTGCTGGAGGTTGAGGTCGCACCCCGGCGCTGACGCGCAAGAGCTCACACCCTGGCGACCTCGACCCGCGCGTCGTTGTAGCAGGCGCCCTGCCCGCGCGCGTCGACGTGGTCGGGGACGAGGGCGTTGGCGGTGCGGCCATCCAGAGCGCTCCGGCGCCAGAGGCCCTTCGGGATGCTGCACACGCCGGGGCGCAGCTCGGGGTCGACCGCGACGAGCAAAGTGCAGCTGCCGACGCTGTTCCAGACCCGCGCGGTGTCCCCCGCCGCGAGCCCGCGAAGCGCTGCGTCCTCGGGGTGCAGGCTGAGGCGCGCCTCGCCCTCGCCGAGGGTCTCGAACAGGGTCGACGAGATGCCGCGCCCGGAGGCAGGCGAGATGAGGATGAGCGGCGCGTCGGCGTCCACGGGCGGCGGCCTCAAAACTGGGCCTTCGTCGCCGACAAGCTGAATCTTGCGCGACGGGAAGGCGTCCACGAACTGCACCGGGTGCGGCAAGCGCACGACCCCGTCCGCAAGGAGCCGCTCCCAGGCGTCGTCCGGCGCGGCGCGGGTCGCTGAGACCACCTGCTGCGCGAGCTCCTGCTCGCTGACGTCCAGCTCGGGGCCGGTGACGCCCAGGGCTGCGGCGAGCTCCTGAAAGACGCGGTGATTGCAGCGCGCCTCGCCCACGGGCGGGATGGCCGCCTCGGCCCACTGGAGCACATAGCCGCCGTAGCTGCGGGTGAGATCGCGGTGCTCGACGAAGGTGGTCGCGGGCAGGACCACGTCCGCGTAGGCGGTGGTGTCGGTCCACACCTGCTCGTGGACGACGGTGAACAGGTCCTCGCGTTGCAGCGCGCGCGTGAGCCGCTCCTGCTCGGGCATGGTGGCGACGGGGTTGCAGTCGTAGACCCAGAGCGCGCGAATCGGTGGGTCGCGCAGCGAGTCCAGCGCGCGGCCGAGCTGCACCATGTTCACGGCGCGCGTGGGCGGGTGCGTCGGCGCGAAGCGGGTCTTGTCGACGCGGTAGCCCGACGATGTGGACATGATGTAGCCCGCGCCGCGCTGGCCAAACTTGCCGTAGACCGCCGGTAGTGACAGGATCGCGCGGATGGCGTCGGTGCCGTTTCGGCTCCGCTCGACCCCCCAGCCGCAGCGCAGCAGCGCGGGCGACATGGCGGCGTAACGCTCGGCGAGCGCCTCAATCTGCGCGGCGGGCACCCCGCACACGGCGCTGGCGCGGGCGACGTCCCACGGCGCGACCCAGGCCTGGAGCGCGTCGGCGTCCTGGGCGTGCGCTGCCAGGAAGGCGGCGTCGCTGTGACCCTGCTGGAAGGCGATCCTCAGCAGGGCTAGGGCGAGCGCGACGTCGGTGCCGGGGAGCGGCTGGAGGTGCAGCGTCGCGTCGCGGGCGAGCGGCGTGCGGCGCGGGTCGACGACGATGAGGTCGCCGCCACGCTCCAGCAGACGGCGCGCCGCGGGCACCAGGTGAACGCCCGAGGCGCTCGGGTTCACGCCCCAGAGCACCAGCCCGCCCGCGTGGTCCACATCCGCCGGATCGGTGGACGGCAGGTCGCCGTAAACGGAGCGCACCGCCGCGCCCGCGTTGAGCGCGCAGGCGCTGCTCACGAGCTGGGTAGTGCCGAGCCGCGCCCAGAGCCGCGCGTCGAGGCCGTCGCTGGTGAGGTAGCCGTTCGAGCCACCGAACCAGAAGGGCAGGATCGCCTCGCCCCCAGACTCGGCGAGGATCCTGGAGAAGCGCGACGCGATGAGCGCGTAGGCCTGCTCCCAGCTCACCGGCTCGAAGCGGGCGCCGGGGCCCTTGGGGCCGACGCGCACGGCGGGCGTCGCGATGCGCTCGGGGCCGTGAACGCGGCGCCCAAAGCGCGCGACCTTGCTGCACAAGAAGCCGGCAGTGAATGCGTTACGCGAGGCGCCGTGCAGGCGGTGCACGAGGCCGTCGCGCACCTCCACCTCCACGCTGCAGCGATCCGGGCAGTCGAGCGGGCACACCGAGGGATGGGTCGTCATAGGTTCGCCCTATCCCGCTCGGGAACGGTCCGGTTAGCGTGCGAACCTCGCCCCCGGAGCCCTATGGCCGCCCCGCCCCCGCCCGAGCTGAACCTCATCGTCACCGGGCAGCGCACCTTCGCCACCGTCGATCTGTACCACCGCGCCTTGGAGGCGCCGTGGTGGCAGGTGCTCGTCGCCGCCTTCGCCGGATACCTCGCGGTGAGCGTCGGCTTCGCCGGTTTGTACCTGCTTGATCCTGGCGGCATCACCGGCATCCAAGAGCCGTTCGACGTGGTGTGGTTCAGCGTTCAGACGCTCTCCACCATCGGCTACGGCGCGATGGTGCCACAGCACACGCTCACCCACGTCCTCGTGACCTTGGAGAGCTTCGTCGGCTTGCTCGCGGTCGCCATGGGCACCAGCTTGATGTTCGCGAAGGTGTCGCGCCCGACCGCCCGCGTGAAGTTCAGCGACGTGCTCGTGGTCGCGCCCTATGACGGCGTGCCCACGCTCATGTTTCGCATGACGAACGAGCGCCGCAACCAGATCGTCGAGGCGCAGCTCCGCATCAGCGCGCTCATGGAGGAGCGCAGCGTCGAGGGCGAGACCATGCGCCGCGTGCGGCACCTGCAGCTGGAGAACGAGCGCACGCCGTCCTTCCGCCTGACCTGGACCGCGATGCACCGCCTGGACGCCAGCTCTCCGCTGTACAATCTCAGCGATCCTGCTGTCTGGGAGCGCGTCATCGCGCTGGTCGTCACCTTCTCGGGGCTGGACGACACCTTCCACCAGACCGTGCACGCGCGGCACATCTACCAGCGCGACCAGCTCCGCTTGGATCACCGCTTCGTGGACATGATGGAGTACGGCTCAACGGGTCCGACGATCATTCACTGCGAGCTCCTGAGCGAGATTGTCGCGATACCACCCGCATAGTCGCAGGCATCCACCAAGAGCTAGCCGACGAGAGCGCCGTTTGCTCGGTGAGCGGCGCCCACGTGCTTTACAATCGGGTGGCCCCGAAATACCCGTTGGGCCGTCGCCCCGACCCCATGAGGCTCCTCCATGCGCTGCACGCCGCTCGCTCTCTTGCTCATCAGCTCCGCCGCCCAGGCCGGAGACCGCTCGACCGCGCCCGTGTCGTTCCATGGTTCTACCGATCTCTTTCGCGGCAGCCAGCTCTCGGACTTCTTCCCCGCCGACGCGAGCCTCTCGATCCGCTTCGCCGCCGACCTGGACTCGCACCTCGACGTCTCCACGTCCGGCGAAGCGCACCTGACGTGGCCGGAAGCGAAGCTCAACCAAGCGTGGCAGGACGTGAAGGGCCCCGGCGCCGTCACGCTCACCACCCACGTCGACCTCTCGGCGGACGTGGCGGTCGACCTGTGGGGCTTCAACTTCACGTACAACATGTGGAACCAGTCCTTCGACTGGGTCGGGACCAACCAGCACGACACGCTGCTGCTCCCCGGAAACGGCGCCAACGCGGTCACCGCCGAGGTCAACCGCATCGAGTACGGCGCGCTGACGTCCGTCTACCAGGTGAACAGCTTCGTCACCTTGCACCTCGCTGGCGACATCGCGCCCAACAACACCGCCACCGTGTCCGGGCAAAAGATCCGCACCAACCGGCGCGATGTTGCCGACCTCAGCCAAGCGGCTACCCTCGACCCGCCCGAGCTCAACCAGGGCACGCTGGACCTCGAGTCGCAGTGGTACGGCAACGTCGTCGCCAGCTTCGCCATGGACATCACGCCGACCATCTCGCTCTGCAGTGACTTCATCGGCTGCTACGACGTGCCGTACACCTACCACTGGAAGATCGCCGACGACACGCGGGCCATCAAGAGCAACCCCGAGGCCTTCACGCTCGCCATCCCCGCCGTCGTGGTCGACGCCAACGAGCTGCGCTTCGGCGACGTCGACATGGGGCGCTCCAGCTCCATGACGATTCACGTCGGCTCGCGCTCGCAGGCGACCCTCACCGGTCAGGTCGTGTCGGACCACCCTGGCGTCACCGTCACCCCCAGCACCTTCTCGCTGGAGACTGGCGAACAACAGGCGATCACCGTCACCTTTGCGCCGCAGGTCGATGGAGAGATGCGCGGCTCCGTCATCGTGCAGAGCGATGACCCCACCCAGCCCGAGCTCGCCGTGGACGTCTTCGGCGCAGGTCACGCCGTCATCGACCCCGGCACCGACCCGATCGACACCCAAGACACCAGCGACACCGGTGTCATCGACGAGCCGGGCGGCTGCGGTTGCCAGAGCAGCGGCGCGCCGATGGGCGTCGGCGCGGCGGCGCTCGCCCTCGCGCTCAGCCTGCTGCGTCGACGTCGCTAGCCGACTAGCTGGCGGCCGCAGCCTCGACGACCGCGCCGCCCGCCGCGCCGCCCATGACGAAGACGAAGGCGGCCAAGAGCAGGAAGAAGAAGAGGTAGAGGCCGAAGTTGATCGACGCCATCGCCGCGGGGCGGTTGGACGAGATCGGCGCTTCTTCGCGGTAGACCTTGGCTGTGACCATGCGGCCCATGATGACGCCGGCGAGCCCGAAGACGATGCCGCACGGGCCAAGGAACCAAGCGGCGAGAGACACGCCCCAAGCGGCCTTGGCGAGGCCAGCCGCGGGCTCGGCTTCTTTGTCCCGCATCATGCTGATGGCAACCCAGAGGTTGTAGATCCAGATGAGCGAGGCCAAGCAGAGCAGACCACCGCCTCCAAATCCAGCCATCCACAGCTGGCTACTAATCTCGGACATGTGCGCTCCTAAAGCTACTGGGTCGCGATGATACCGACGGCGATCCTTGAGCACAAGGAACACCGCGATCCTTGCGCGCATTGCTGTCATCGCGTGTAATTCCGGCTGGCGGGTCAGTATCGCGCCTCAAGCGGCTCTCAAACAGGGGCTTTCCGGCGTTCTACAAGCACAACGAAACAATGACACCAGTTCACCCGTCCAGAACCCCACACGACAAAATATTCTGACCGGTCAGTATACAAACAAGCCCACCGGTCGGCCGAAAAAGCGGTGTTTATGGGGTTGCGCGGCCGATCGGGCCACCCTATACAGGCGGCGTGTCTCCCCCGAGCGCGCGTGCGCCGCCACAACCACCCTGACGCCAGGGTCCTACGCCAGGAGAGTCCATGAAGCGCTTTACCACCGTCGCAGAAGCCATCGCCCAGGTCGGCACATTCGTTCCCGAGAAGGGCTTCGTGTTCCAGGACATGAAGGGCGCAGAGTCCACCTTCCTCTTTACGGACATCGAGGTGGCGACCGCCCACCGCGCCGCCGCTCTCCAAGCGCTCGGCCTCCGCAAGGGCGACCGCTTCGGCCTCATCGTGGTGGACCCGCAGGACTTCGTCCTCACCTTCTTGGCCGCCATCCGCGTCGGCGTGCTGCCCGTCCCGCTCTACCCGCCCATGTCCTTCGGCGGCTTGGACGCCTACGCCGAGCGCACCGCCAAGGTCCTGGAGACCTCCGAGGCCACCATCCTCGTCGCATCCGCGCAGCTCCAGAACGTGCTGTGGAGCTTGGTCGACGCGGTCCCCACGCTCCGCAAGCTCGTGTGCGTCGAAGAGCTCGCGGACGCCAAGGGCACCCCCGCGTACCCGGAGATCCTGCCCGAGGACATCTGCTTCCTCCAGTACACCAGCGGCTCCACCTCAGACCCCAAGGGTGTCATCGTCACCCACGCCAACCTGATCGCGAACTGCGAGAACACCATCCTCACGGGGCTGCAGCTCACCCCCGAGCACGACGTAGGCGTCACCTGGTTGCCGCTCTACCACGACATGGGCCTCATCGGCTTCGTCGTCGGCCCCATCATCCACGGCATCCCCGTCGTGTTCATCCCCACGCTGCGCTTCATCAAGCGCCCGAGCGTCTGGATGGAGACCATCCACGAGCACCGCGGCACCACCACCTTCGGCCCGAACTTTGCGTACGCCCTCGCTACTCGCCGGGTCAAGGACACCGACCTCGAGCGCTGGGACTTGTCCTGCCTCAAGGCGTGCGGCTGCGGCGCTGAGCCCATTCAGCCCGAGACCATCCACACCTTCACCAAGCTCTTCCACGAGAAGTGCGGCATGCCCACCAACGCGGTCCTCCCCGCGTACGGCATGGCCGAGGCCACGCTCGCCATCTCGTTCAAGCCGCTCGCCGAGGGCATGAAGACCCACGTCGTCGACGCCGAGACCTTCCAGGGTGAAGGCAAGGTGCAGGACCCGGTCGAGGGCAAGCCCTACTTGGAGCACGTCTCTTGCGGCCCCGCTTTCCCTGGGCACGAGATGGTGGTCATGAACGAGCAAGGCACCATCCTGCCCGATGGCTCCGAGGGGGAGATCTGCTTGCGTGGCCCGTCTACGACCCCCGGCTACTACAAGAACCCGCAGGCCACCGCCGAAGCGCACCGCGACGGCTGGCTGCACACGGGCGACCTCGGCTACCTGCTCGACAGCCAGATCTACATCACCGGCCGCCTCAAGGACCTCATCATCCTCAACGGCCGCAACGTGCACCCGCAGTCGGTCGAGTGGGTCGTCGGCGAGCTCGATGGCGTCCGCAAGGGCAACGTCGTCGCCTTCTCCCGCCCTGGCAAGTCCAGCGAGGAGCTGGTCGTCGTGGTGGAGATGCGCACCCAGGACACCGCCGCCCTGGAGGCGGAGATCCGCCGCGCGGTGCAGGCGCAGGTCGAGCTCGCGGTCGCTGATGTCGTCCTGCTCGCCCCCGGCACGCTGCCCAAGACCTCTTCGGGCAAGCTGCAGCGCCGCAAGGCGCGCTCGATGTACCTGCTCGGTGAGCTCGGCTCGGAGGCCGCCCGCGCCACCAGCGGGTCGGGCAGCAAGCTCACCCTCGCAAAGCACGTCGCAAAGTCGATCTGGAGCCGCGCGAAGGCCACCGCGCTTCAGCGCTGATAAGACCCCGCGCGTACGGTCCGGCCGCCCCGGGGGTGCTTGTAGGTCCCCGCGGCGGCTTTTCTCGTGATTGGAGTTCGTTTGTCTGCCATCGCCATCGTTGGAATGGGGTGCCGCTTCGCCGGCGCCCCTGATCTGCAAGCGTTTTGGAAGATGACCCTTGAGGGTCGCCACGCTTTTGGCCCGCCCCCCGCCGACCGCTGGAACGCTGAGGCATTTTTTGACGCGGATCCGCGCGCGGTGGACAAGAGCTACGCTCCGGCGGGAGCTTTCCTTGAAGATGTGCGCTCCTTCCCCGCGCTCACGTTCGGCATCTCGCCGCGCCGCGTCGAGGTCATGGACCCACAGCAGCGCTACGCGATGGAGGTCGCCCTCCAGACCATCGAAGACGCAGGCTACAAGCCCAGTGAGCTGCCTCATCGGACCGGCGTCTTCATGGGCGTGCTCACCTCTGAGTACCGCACGCTGAGCGGCTCACGCACCTTGGCGCAGCTCATGGCCGCGGGCCACTTTGGCAAGCCCATGGCGGACGTGACGGCGCTCGCCGAGTCGGTCGAGAACGTCGTGGCCGGGCGCCCCTTCACCGCCCCCGGCGTCCTCGTCAACATGACCGCCGCAGCCGTCGCCCAAGAGCTCGATCTGCACGGCCCGGCCTACACCACCGACGCCGCCTGCGCCTCAGCGATCGTCTCCATCGCGAACGCCGTCAGCATGTTGCGCTCCGGCGCGATCGACGCGGCCGTCGCCGGTGGCGCCTACATCTGCCTCACGCCCGACCACCACGTCGGCTTCTCGCGCATCGGCGCCATGAGCGCGTCGGGCGTCTGCCGCCCCTTCGACCACCGCGCTGACGGCTTCGTGCAAGGCGACGGCGTCGCCACGCTGCTGCTCAAGCGCGTCGAGGACGCCGAGCGCGACGGCGACCGCATCTACGCCGTGATCGAGGGCATCGCCCTCAACAATGACGGCCACGGCGACGGCCCGATGGCCCCCCGCACCGAGGGCCAGAGCGAGGTCGTCACCGCCGCTTGGGCCGACGCCAAGCTCGCCACCGACACCGTCGGCTACGTCGAAGCGCACGGCACCGGCACCACCGTCGGCGACGCCGCCGAGTTCCACGGCCTCCGCGACGCCCTCGGCGATCCGGCAGCGGGCGCCTGGCTCGGCTCCTCCAAGGGCAACATCGGCCACACCATGTCCGCGGCGGGCGTCGCCGGCATGGTGCGCGCGGCGCTCGCGATTCACCACGGCGTCATCCCGCCGATGGCCAACTTCGAGCACCCCAAGGACGAGCTCGGCCTCGCCCAGACCACCTGGGGCATCCCCACTCAGGCGCAGGCGTGGCCTCGCCAAGAGCGCGTCGCGGGCGTGAGCTCCTTCGGCTTTGGCGGCACCAACGGCCACGCGGTCCTGCGCGGCGTCGCGCCCCACGCCCAGCCCCCGGCCCAGCTCGAGCTCGTGCTCATGTCGGCTCCCGATGAGGCGAGCTTGCGCGCCCTCGCGGGCCAGACGGCGCGGCTCATCGAGCAAGACGCCAGCCTGACCGTCGCTGGCGTCGCTCGCGCCTGGGCCGCGCGCATCCGCCAGCCCGCGCGCCTCGGCGTCGTCGCCGGGACGCGCGAGGACCTCATCGCGCAGCTCGCCGCCTTCGGTCGCGGCGAGCGGCCCAAGGGCGCACACATCGGCACCGCCCCCGAGACGCCGCCCAAGATCGCCTTCCTCTTCCCCGGACAAGGCGCGCAGCGCCCCGGCATGATGGGCGATCTGCAAGCGCGCTTCCCGCTCATCTCTGCGAGCCTCGCCCGCATCGAGCAGGAGCTCGGCGACGCGCTGCCGCTGCCCCTCACCCACCTCATCTACCCCGATCGCCGCGCGGTCCCTGTGGACGAGGACACCGCCGAGGCCCAGCTCACCGACACGATCGTCTGCCAGCCCGCGCTGCTCGCGTGCAGCGTCGCGCTCACGGAGCAGCTCGCCGCCCTCGGCGTCACGCCGCACGCCGTCGTCGGCCACTCCCTCGGCGAGTTCACCGCCGCCGCGGTCGGTGGCGTGCTCGACGCCGGCGCCGCCGCCCGCTTCGTCGCCTCGCGCGGCAAGGCGATGGCCGCGCTCCCCGGCGATCACGGCGCGATGGCCGCGATCATGGCCGAGCACCACGAGGTCGAGGCCCTGCTGGTCGACGGGGCCGTGGTCGCGAACGTCAACCACCCTCGCCAGCTCGTCATCTCCGGCACGCGCCAGGCCGTCGCCACCGTCGTCGAGCGCGCCCGCGCCCTCGACTACAAGGCCGTCGAGCTCGCCGTCAACCACGGCTTCCACTCGCCGGTGCTCGCCGCGCTGGACACCACCGAGCTCATCAACAGCTTGGACATGAGCGACCCCAAGGTGGTCGTGGCCTCGGGCATCGCCGATCACCCGTACGCCTCGGCCGATGAGGCGCGTCAGGTCTTCCAGCGGCACGCCATCTCGCCCGTCATGTTCTCCCGCGCGCTCAAGCAGTGCGTGGACAGCGGCGCGGACCTCTTCCTGCAGGTCGGCGCTGGCGGCCCCCTCGCCGCCTTCGCGCGCGGCTCCTTGGACGGCGGCCACCGCGGTATCATCTCCTTGGCCAGCACCGACGATCACGACGGCGGGCGCTCCTTCTTCGAGTCCCTCGCCCGCTTGTGGGTCGCGGGCGCCGACATCGACGTGCGCCCCATCGCTGGCGCCGGCGGCGTCGCGAGCGTGCTCCCCTCGGTCTACCCCCGCCGCGACTACTGGCTCATCAAGGACAAGCGCCAGACCGCGCTCAACCTCAAGGGCTACACGCCTCGCGCCATCGTCGAGGCCCCAACCGTCGCTGAGACGCTGTCTGCGAGCACCTCAGCGCCCGGCGATGCCCCTGCCGACACGGTCCTCGACCGCGTGCTCGGCGTCATCGCCAAGGTCTCCGCGTACCCGCGCGAGTCCCTCAAGGTCACGATGGGCCTCATCGACGACCTCGGCTTCGACTCGCTCATGGTGAACGACCTCGCCACGGGCCTCGCCGACGCCTTCCCCGGCATGGGCGGCATCCCGCAGGAGCTGCTCATCAACCGCCCGTCCGTGCAGGACATCGTCGACTTCGCGCGCACCGCGAGCAGCGGCACCGCCGCCACCGTCAGCGACGACGATCCGCTCGACGCCTACGTCTCAGCGTGGGTGCCCGCCCCGCTCCCCGGCATCGAGCGCCGCGCCGTGCGCGGTCACCACAAGGTGCTGATCGTCGGTGACACGCTCGCAGCGCCCCTCGCCGCCGCCTTCGAGGCCCTCGGCCTCGGCGTCACCCGCTGCACGCCGGCCCAGGCCGCCACCGCGCCCATCCCGAGCCTCCTGGTCTGGACCGCCGGCCTCGACGACGCCCCCCCCGTTGGTGCCGTGCTCGCCGGCGAAGCCGCCTGGCCCGACCTCGCCGCGCCCCTCGTCGACACCCTCGACGCCATCGCCAAAGCCAACCGCCAGGCGGACGTGATCGTGCTCCGCCGCGCCGACAGCGTGTGGGCCGCCGCCCTCGCCGGTGTCAGCCGCGCCCTCGCCCGCGAGTGGACGGACGCGCGCGTGAAGTGCGTGCAGCTGGACGACGACCTGTCCGACAACGGCGTCACAACGGGCATCTTGGACGAGTGGCTCGGCGTTGATCGCACCGTCGACGTGCGCCTCGGCGCGGGCACTCGCGCGGTCGCTGGCTTCGCGCCGGCGCCCGCCGCCGACGCGCACCCGCTCAGCCCCACGGACGTCGTGCTCATCACCGGCGGCACGCGCGGCATCGGCGCCCGCCTCGCCAAGACGCTGCTCCCGAGCGGCGCCACCCTGCTGCTCCTCGGCCGCGGCGAGCTCTCCGCCGACGCCGCCGCGCTGGTCGCCGAGGCCCCGCAGCGCGTCCGCCACCTGCGCGCCGACGTGAGCGACACCGCCGCCCTGCGCGCCGCCCTCGGCGACGCCAAGGTCACCGTGCTCGTGCACTCTGCGGGCGTGCTCGCCGACGGACCCCTCGGTCACGTCGACGCCGCCACCGGCGCCCGCGCGCGCGCTGTCAAGGTTGGCGGCTGGCTTAGCGCCGTCGCCGCCTGCGGCCCCACCCTGCGCCTCGCCGTCGGCGTCGGCTCTTGGGCGGGTCGCTTCGGCAACCGCCACCAGGCCCACTACGCCGCCGCCAACGCGCTCCTCGCCGAGCTCGCCGGCGCCGCCCCTCGCGGCGTGCGCGCCGCCGTCGGCGAGTTCGGGCCGTGGACCAACAGCGAGATGGTCGCCACCATCCCCGAGGCCATGCGCGCCACCATGCGCACCGAGGGCGTGGACTTCGTCGGCGACGCCCCGGGCGTGCAAGCGCTCCTCGGCCTCATCGAGCACAACAGCGGCGCCGTGACCTTCGGCCGCGACCTGCCGCTCACCAGCCGCGCGGTCTCGCTCAGCCACCCGATCGACGCCGCCGCCCAGCCCTACCTGCGCGACCACGCCATCGACGACACCCCGATCCTGCCCCTCGCTGGCGCCGCCGACCTGCTGGCGCACGCCTCCGGCCTCGCCGCGCCCTTCGAGCTCCTGGACCTGCGCCTCTACGCGGGCGTGACCGCCAAGGAGCCGCTCACGCTCTACGCCTCAGCGGATGGCGAGCGCATGGAGCTGCGCCACGGCGCCAAGAAGAGCTTGGCCTACCGTGCCCGCGTGCGCGCCTTCACGGGTCAGGCCCCGACGCCCGAGCCCACCGTCGGCGGCGACGCTAGCCCGCTGGAGCTCGCGACCTTCTACGACGACATCACCTTCCACGGCCCGCTGCTCCAGGGCATCACGGCGGTCGAAGGGGTCGGTAAGAACTTCATTCGCGGCCGTGTTCGCACCGGCACCCCCGCCGAGTGGATCCCCGGCAGCTCCCGCGCGGCCTGGGTCATCGACCCGCTCGTGCTCGACAGCGCCATGCAGCTCTCGGCCATCGTCGCCTGGGCGCGCATGGGCCGCGCCGGCACGCCCGTGGGCATCCGCCGCTACGTCCAGCTCGCGCCCTTCCCCGCTGGCGAGCTCATCGCCGAGGTGCGCTTCGGCGACCTCGACAACAGCTCCGACCGCTTCGAGGGCGACATCGCCCTGCGCGCCTTGGACGGCGCGCTGCTCGCTGTCGCCGAGGGCGTCGTCGCCGAGCTGCGCCAGGTGGCCGCCATCGACGACACCCCCTTCACCATCGATCCCGCGTGGACCGACGTCTCCCTGTGGCCCGAGGCCAAGGACGTGGCCATGCGCCTCGACGGCGCCAAGCTCATGGGCATGAAGAACCCCTACTTCAACGTGCACGACGGCACCGCCCGCGACACCACCTCGGTCGAGGGCCGCGAGCTGGTGAACTTCAGCTCCTACAACTACCTGGGCCTGTCGGGCGATCCGCGCGTCATGGAGGACGTGCACCAGGCGGTCCTCCGCTACGGCACCTCCGTCAGCGCGTCGCGCGTCGCTTCGGGCGAGCGGCCCTTCCACGGCGAGCTCGAGCACATGCTCGCCGAGTGCCAGGGCGCCGAGGACGCGATCCTCTTCACCGCCGGGCACGCCACCAACGTCACCACCATCGGCCACGTCATGAAGGCCGACGACCTCATCCTCCACGACGAGCTCATTCACGACTCGGTCCTGCAGGGGGTGAAGCTCTCGGGAGCGGCTCGCCGCGCCTTCCGTCACGACGACGCCGCGCACCTGGAGCAGCAGCTCCGCGAGCTGCGCCGCCACTACAAGAAGGTGCTGATCGTCGTCGAGGGCGTGTACTCGATGGATGGTGACATCGCGAACCTGCCAGCCTTCGTCGCCCTCAAGAAGAAGTACGGCTGCCTGCTCATGGTCGACGAGGCGCACAGCTTCGGCATCATCGGCAAGACCGGCCGCGGCGCCTACGAGCACTTCGGCCTGCAGCCCGGCGACGTCGACCTGTTCATGGGCACGCTCTCCAAGAGCCTGGCCTCGTGTGGTGGCTGGATCTCAGGCTCCAAGGCCATGATTCAGTTCCTCAAGTACACCGCCCCTGGCTTCGTGTACTCGGCGGGGCTCACCCCCGCGAACGGCGTGGCCGCGCTCTCCTCGCTCAAGCACATGCTCTTGGAGCCCGAGCGGGTCCAAACACTACAGGCGAACTCCGCCTTCTTCCGCGAAGAGCTCGTGAAGCACGGGCTGGACACGGGCCCCGCCAAGGGCAAGTCGGCGGTTGTGCCGGTCATCACTGGCAACTCGATGCACGCCCTGCTGCTCTCGCAGCGCTTGGCCGAAGCCGGCGTCAACGTGCAGCCCATCGTGTACCCGGCCGTCGCGGACAACGCCGCCCGCTTGCGCTTCTTCTTGTCGTCCACGCACACGACAGAGCAGCTCGCGCAGACCGCCCAGAAAGCCGCCACGATCCTCGCCGCCGTTCGCCAGGAATTTCCTGCGGTCTGAGGCTGATTGACAGCGGGGTGTCCAAGTGGCATCCTGCTCCCTTCTGGATGGGAGTCCTTCGATGCGCCGTGCTTGGCCACTCCTCGCTTTGGTCCTCGTGGGCTGCCGCCATGAGTACACTTGGGGCTCGTTTGAGCCCACCCCGCCCCCCGAAGACGATCACGGTCTCTGGCTCTCCGCGGACGCCGCGCCGGGCGGTGGCCTCGCCTTCGCCTTCTACGACCGCACCCGCACGGCGCTCGGCTTCGCCGTCGCGCGCAACGTCGGCGACGTGCTCTCTTGGGACGTGGAGAAGGTCGACGGCTACCCCAGCTCGGACGGCCTGGACTCTGGCGATCGCGGCACCTTCTGCTCCATGAAGGTCGCGCCGAGCGGCGTGGTCTGGATCAGCTACCACGACGCCACCAACGGCGCGCTGCGTGTCGTGCGGCGCCCCACCGGCTCGCAGCCCTGGGACGAGCCCATGCTCGTCGACGGCGGCAGCGGCGCCCACCCACGCACGGGCATGTTCACCTCGCTCGCCTTCGACAGCGCCGGTTTCCCCGTCGTCGCTTACCACGATGACGCAGCTGGAACCCTCCGAATCGCGCACACCTCGGACGGCACCACCTGGCAAACAGACACCGCTTGGACGGGTCAGCCCGGCCCAGACGGCGCCGCAGCCGACGTCGGTGAGTTCGCTAGCTTGGTCATCGTCGACGGCGTGGAGTCCATCGCCTTCTACGACCGCGCCAACGGGGACCTGCACCTGCTGCAAGGCACGGCGGGCAGCTACTCCGACACCGTGGTCGACTCCACGGGCGACACCGGTCAGTGGCCCTCGCTCTGGACGGATGGCACCACGCTGCGCATCGCCTACCAAGAGGTCACCAACCAGGACCTCCGGCTCGCCACCCGCTCGGGCGCTGGCGCTTTCCAAATCGAGACCGTCGATGATGGCCTCTACCGCGGCGCCGACTCCGCCCTCTTCGAGCGCGACGGCGAGCCGCAGATCGTCTACTTCGACGGCCACGAGAACAACATGATGCTCGCCACGCCCTCCGGGTCCCAGTGGGCGCTCACCCTCCTCGGCGGCGAAGACTCGGCCCTCGGCTTCTTCAACGAGGTGGTTCAGGCGGACGGCCACTGGTGGGCCGCTTCGTACGACTACACCAAGCGCCAGATCTTCACGCGGAAGCTGGACTGAGCCGGACACTGCTAGCCCCGCCGCGAATCTTGCTCTCGGCGCTGCTCGCGCTGGCCTGCGTGCCCGCGTGGGCCGGCAACCTCGTCGTGGACGTGCTCGACGTGGGCCAAGGCGACGCGATCCTCGTTCGCACCGCCGAGAAGACGGTCCTCATCGACACCGGCGACCGCGGCGCGGACACGGTCAAGCAGCTGCGCACGCTCGGGGTGGAGCGCCTCGACCTGCTCGTCTCCACCCATCCGCACGCCGACCACATCGGCCGCACGGAAGCGGTCCTGCGCGCCTTCCCGGTCGGTTTGTACCTTGATAATGGCTTGGAGCACACCACGTCTACGTACGCCGGTGTCATGGCCGCCATCGACGAGCTCGGCGTCCCCTACGAGGCCGCGTTTGAGGGGCAGGTGCTGCGCTTGGGCACCGAGGCCACGTTCACCGTGCTCAACCCGACAGACCCGCCCCTCAGCGGCACCCGCTCGGACCTCAACAGCAACTCGGTCGTCCTGCAGCTCGATCACGGCGATGACCGCATGTTGTTCATGGGCGACGCCGAGGAGCCCACCGAGGCGCGTCTCGTAGCGAACGGGCTGGGCCATGTCGCGCTGCTCAAGGTCGCGCACCACGGCAGTCGGCACTCCACCAGCCCAGCCTTTGCCAAGGCCACGCACCCCGACATCGCGATCATCTCGGTGGGCGTCGACAACCGCTACCACCACCCCGCCGACAGCACGATCGACCGCCTGAGCGGCCTCGGGGCGATGGTGTACCGCACCGACCTCTCCAGCGACATTCGCGCTGTGTCCTCCGGGCACGGCGTCGAGGTGCTCGAGGGCTCGATCTACGAGCTCGGCGACGGTCGGGACGCGTTCGTCGATGCAGCCCCGCCCCCGCAAATCGCGGCGGAAAAGCCACCGAAAGCGGAAAAGCCCCCCAAGGTCTCCACGCGCCCATCGCGCGCCGAGCGTCGCGCCGCCCGCAAGGCCGATCGTCAGGCAAAGAAGAGCCCGTGGCCGATCGAATCGTTGCCTTCTCGCCAGAGCGGGAACAACGCGCCCTACTGAGGCGTTGGAGTCGTCATGACCGTGACCGTCATCATCGACCGCATCGAAGCGGAGCTCGCCGTCTTGGAGGTCGGCGAGCACACCGTTCACTGGCCCGTCGCGCACCTCCCCGAGGGTGCCGCCGAAGGCTCTGTCTTGCAGCTCTCCCTCGGCCAAGCCGCGCCGGACGAGGCCTCCCGCCGCGTCCGTAGCCGGGCCGGCAAACGCAGCCAAATCGACCTCTGATCGCGGAGTCCGCCATGCAGTCGCTCCTCCTGTTCGTGATGCTCTTCCTCTCCCAGCTCGCGTGGGCAGGCCCGGTGGACATCAACCTCGCCACCGCCACCGAGCTCGACGCGCTCCCCGGCATTGGTCCGAGCAAAGCGGCCGCCATCGTGGCCTACCGCGATGAGCACGGCCCGTTCGCGAGCGTCGACGACCTGGACGCGGTCTCTGGCGTCGGCCCCGCTACGGTCGCGGGCCTGCGCGACCAGGTCATCTTGAGCGGAGCCGCTGCCCCCCCAGCCGCGCCCTCCGCCGCCAAGCCTACTCCTTCGTCGACCCCCGCAGCGCCAGCGCCCAAGCCCGCCGCCGGTGGCTCGGTGAACATCAACACCGCCACCGCGCAGGAGCTTCAGCAGCTTGTAGGCATCGGCGCGACCAAAGCGGCCGCCATCGCCGCCGATCGCGACGCGAAGGGCCCCTTCGCGAGCTGCACCGACCTCACCCGCGTCACCGGCATCGGCCAGGCCACGGTGGACGCCGTCCGCGAGCAGTGCGTCGCCAAGTAGCGCCGCTCACCAGAAGTAGTACAGCGCGGAGCTGCCGCAGCCGCAGCAGCCCGCGAGCAGCGCCGTCGCGCCACAGCCCATGAGCCACCAGCGCTTCTTGCTGCCGGGCTCGCCGCCGACCTCGTCGAAGAAGCCGCCGCGCTCGACCCGCGTCGCGATCTGCTGCCCGCCCGCTTTTACGCGCGCGAGCGCACCGCGCAGCGCCATGGACTGCACGTCTACCTGAACCGGCCAGGTGGAGGGCACACGCCCGAGGCCCGCGAGCGGGCGCAGCAGCGCGCCGGTCGCCAAGTCGACGCGCGTAAACTCGGCGTCGTCCGTCGCGAGCGCCAAGAAGAGCTTGGGGCCAAACCCGAGCGTCACGATCGGGCGCTGCGAGGTGATCCGCGCGACGGGCTGCACCTCGCCGAGCTCCACGACCGTGGCGGAGAGCTCGGCCACCGAGAACGCCGCGAGGACCCCGTCTTCGTTCACGCTGAGCGCGCGGGCAGCGCCGCCGATCGACGAGGTGCGCGTGAGCCGCAAGCTGGTGCTTGGCGGAGCGGCGACCGGAAGCTGCCCATCCGGGGACGGCGCGCTCGGCGCGGGGCGCGCTGCGGTCTTGGTGTGCTCGACGCGCAGCAGGTCGTTGCCCGCCGTGACCACGAAGTACCCGAGGGTGGTCCAGGCGATGGCGTGGATGTGCGCGCCGACGGGCAGCACCGCAGAGGCCTCACCGGTAGCGGGGTCGCGCAGCTCAAGGACGCCGTTGTCAAAGCCGAGCAGCAAGCCGGGGGGCGCGAAGGCGCCCGCACACAGGCCTTCGACGCTGATGAGGTCGAAGTCGCCGGTTCGAGCGACCATAGCGAGGTGACGCTCGCCGAGCACGGCGCAGAGGCCATCCGGGCCACCCCACACGAGCCCGCGGCAGCGAATATCGAGGCGCGCCTCGCGCACCAGCGCGCCGTCCAGACGCCGCCACCACTGAACGTGCCCGTCGGTGTCGACGCCGATGACGGTGTCACCGCAGATGCCGAGGCCGACCAGGATGCCCTGAAGGAAGTGCTTCCAGAGCGGTGTGCCGTCCGCGCCCGAATAGGCGATGAGCTCCGGGCCGTCGGCGCACGCGATCAGCGCGCCGGAGGGGTCGTAGCACGCAGGTGCACCGCTCATGCGCCTTCCTCTTCGGAAGTGGGCGCCGTCACCGGCACGCGATCGAGCGCGTCGGCGGCCTCGAACAAGTGCTTCTCTTCGTCGACCGCGACGAACATGTCCCACACGCCCGAGAGCGACGCGTCCGGCTCGACCGGCTCCTCGGCGGCGTCCGTCGGCCGAGGCAAGCGCGCGGTGAGGACCTCGATCACCTGCACCACCCCTGACACGCTGTCGAGCGCGGTGAGCGGCAGCTCGACCTCGCGGAACACCGGCAGCACGACGCCGTGGACGGCCTCGGCGACCGCGTGGTGGAGCTCGTGCGGCAGCAGCGCGTCGACCTTGTCGACCCAGTGGTGCGGCGCGCGTGCGCGGTAGTAGTCGCGCACGGCGATGGCGTTGGGCTGGTCCGCCCCCACGAGCGCGGCGCGGGCGTGTGCGACCAGCAGCGCCTCGCGGAAGCGCCGCACGCCAGCCAGCGCCTTCACCTCCATGCGCAGCGCCTGCCCGACCCCGCGCACGGGGTCGATGCTCTGCCACAAGCGACGGGCGCCCTCGGCCGCGATGAGCGCCACCGTGGGCTCGCCGATGCGCACCCCGTGCTCCGCGATCTGAAACAGCGCCGCGGCGACGCCGTGCTGATGCTGCAGGCGCGCGAGCATGCGCGCGCCGTCGACCAAGCAGTCGAGCGCGGCCCCATCCCCTTGGCGGCTCAGGGTCTCGCCCAAGCCGATGAGCGTAAAGCCTTCGAGCTCGAGGTCAGCGACCTGGCGCACGGCCAGCAGCGCGTCTTCGTAGCTGTGACGCGCCTCGTCGAGGTGGCCCATCTGCACCATGAGCGCGCCGAGCGCGCGCTGCACCCGCGCCTCCAAGCGGCGCTCTCCCTTGGTTTGCGCCATGACGAGCGCGCAGTTCAAGCGCCCCTCGCCAGCGACCGCCTCGCCCGCCAGCCGGTCGATCTCGGCGAGGGTGAGCAGCACCTCGATGGCGCCCTCGGCGTTGTCCACGCGATCGTGCAGGTCGAGCGCGGAGGTGAGCACGCGACGCGCGTCGTCGTAGCGCCCCTCGCGCATCGCCAACCGCCCAACCGCGGCGCGAACGCCGGCCGAGGACGGCAGCTTGCCCATGCTGTCGAACAGATCCGCCGCTTCGTGAAGCAGGGTCTCGGCCTGCGACACCGAGCCCAAGCGCACGAGCCCGTCCGAGCCGATCACGAGCGCGTGCGCAAGCCCTTCGCGCGCGGACGAGCTGTAGGCGGCGTCGGCCTCGACGTCGCCGAGGCGCACGAGCTCGGACGAGAGCGCCCGATACGCCGCCTGCGCCTGGCGCGCCCAGCGAACGCCTTCTTCGGTGTTGCCCGCCTGCAAGTGCGCCTGCGCCAATCCGCGCAGGGCGTGCGCCTCGCCCAGCCGCGCGTCGAAGCCTCGAAAGCTGAAGAGCGCCGCTTCAAAGGCAGCAATTGCCCACTGGACCTCGCCAGCTCTAAGCTCGCGTTCGCCAATCTCTAGGTGCCGGCGGCCACCTTGAACTCGTTCGCTCATGCGCTGCTCCAATGCCGGTCAGTATGGCTGAACGCGTCCGCGAACACCACACCACCGGCTGCGCTCGCCCAAACGCAGAGAGCCCGCAGGCTCTTTCGAACCTGCGGGCTCCAGCCGACATCGGCACCCAGTTGCGCTCCTACAGAGTCTCTCGCTTCTGGTACGGCGCCTCTTCCGCCATCTTACGATGAGTTCGAAGCAACCTCTCATGGGGTTGACCGGATCCTCCAGGACGTCTCCGCGGCGAAGTGAGTCGCCTCCATTAGACGCGCCATGCTAGCCGCTCGTTGGTCTTCGCAGCTCCCTCCATGACCTTGGCTCCCGCCGGTCTCCGAGGTCTTCGCACGACGCGCAGTCGGCCTCATGTTGCGATGAGTCGACGCGCCCCGCTCCATCTTAGTCTCCCCTTCAGAGTGTGACCGCTCCCAGAGCTGGTTCGAGTCCCCCCGCCCCTCCTCTCATGGAGTTCGCTCCGCCTCCCCGCCGATCTCCCTGTTGGTGTCCACTCCCGCACGGTCTCCCGCGCTTCGGTCAGCGGCTACCGCCCCGCCGATCCCGTTCCGCCCTCGTGGTTTCACACCACCTCGACGGTTTTCCCCACCAACAGCTCGCGGGTCTATTGCATCCCGCTACCGGCCTGAGGTTCGCCGCGTTTCGACACCTGCTGCTCCGACGCCCTGCGCCTGACCAGCCCGTGCGTCCCCGCGACGCGCACACCCCTCGAAGGACGCTCCCCGCTCTCAGCCGCGCTGCGTCACCGCAGCCCTTGCCCCCCTGATGTTTTCGCTCCCACCCCCTTGGTGAAGCGCGAGCGCGTGCGCGCGGTCATCACCGCATCGTCGCTGCTCTCGCCATGAAGCGTTCATCTTCGAGGCTTTGCTCCGAGCTCGGGTCTGTACCGACGACGCGCGTTGCCACAACACCGCCGGCCTGTCCTCCCATGGGCTTCTGCGCTCGCCCCGAACCGACCTTCATCGCGCCGCATCGTGTCCGATGCGCGCTTGATGACGCCTTGTCGTCTGCACGACGGGTCCGAAGAGAGCATGACGTCAAAGAGCGACCCACCGGCCTAAAAGGCTGTTGGGTATTCCTTCTTGGTCCACCGGGCTACCGATGCCGGCCTGTGCTTAAGCAAGCACCGGGCCAAGCGCCGCCCGCGATAGAACGCCACGAATTCGCCGATCGACGGGAAATCGATTTCACCTCGTGCCGGCACGCTCAGGCCGCTCGCCAGCGATGCCGTCCATACCCAGCGTTCCAACTCACCAACTACGCACCACGGCGGGCTTCCACTTGGGCACCTCACTGCCCACCATATGTGGCGACCGAGCCCCCACATCACCGAGGCCGTCCCGACCCGCCGCACCGTGACCTAGGCTTCCGCCTTGGAGGTCCCCGATGCACCACACGCTGCTCATCGTCGCGCCCACGTCCGCCGAGCGCAGCCGCCTGAGCGCGCTGCTATGCGGCCCGGGGCGCGAGGCCGTCACCGCGTCGTCGAGCGCCGAGGCCCTCGCGCTCCTGCACGACCTCCGCCCAGACCTCGTGGTCGCGTCGCTGGAGCTCCCTGACGCGCCGGGCTTCGACATCGTCGATCGGCTGCACGCCGCCGCGCGCGAGACCCCCATCGTCGTGACCACCCGCTCGCAGAGCGTACCCCTGGCGGTGCAGGCGCTCCGACGGGGCGCGAGCGACCTGGTGGGGGCCGAAGAGCCCGGGCAGCGCTGGATGGCAGCCATCGACGAGGCCCTCGAGCGCATTCGCGGGCGGGTCGATCTCGCGCGCGCCGAGCGTGACGTCGAAGATCAGTACGGCTTCAAGCGCCTCGTCTCGCAGAGCCCGTCGATGCTCCACGTTTTTGACCAGGTGCGCGCCGTCGCGCCGACCGACGCGACCGTGCTCATCCTCGGCGAGACCGGCACGGGCAAGGAGCTCATCAGCCGCAACATCCACGACCGCAGCCGCCGCGCGGGCAAGCCCTTCATCGCCGTCAACTGCGGCGCCTTCGCCGAGAGCCTACTGGAGAGCGAGCTGTTCGGCCACGAGTCGGGCTCCTTCACCGGCGCCGAGGGGCGACGCGCCGGCCTGTTTGAGATGGCGCACGGTGGCACGCTCTTCCTCGACGAGCTCGGCGAGACCACGCCCAACGTGCAGGTGAACCTGCTGCGGGTGCTGGAGACGATGACCTTTCGGCGCGTGGGAGGGCGCGACGAGGTGCGCGTCGACGTGCGCATCATCGCGGCCACGCACGTCAACCTCGAACGAGCGGCGGCTGAGGGTCGCTTTCGCGAGGACCTCTTCTATCGCCTCAACGTCTTCCCCATCGACCTACCCCCGCTGCGGCGTCGCCGCGAGGACATCGCGCTCCTGCTGCACCACTTCTTGCACGAGCTCGCGGAGGCCTACGAGGTTGAGCCCCCCACCGTCGCTGGCGACACCCTCGCCCTCATCGAGCGCTATGACTGGCCCGGCAACGTGCGCCAGCTCCGAAGCCTGTGCGAGCGCTGGGTCATCACCCGCCCCGGCCAGGCCGTCGAGCTCGCGGACCTACCCGCCGCGCTCCACGCGCCCACCCCGAGCGAGCGCCAAGCCGGCGAGCTGCACATCGACGAGCGGCTCTCGCTCAAGGACAACACCACCCCGATCGTCGAACGGGTAGAGCGCGCCTACCTCTTCCGCCTGCTCCAGCGCTTTCAGGGCCACCTGGAGCGGACCGCCGACGCCGCAGGCATCACCCGCCGCACCCTGTACACCAAGATGCGCCAGTACCAACTCGACGGCCGCGACTTCAAGGGCGGCCGCGCCGACGAAGACGACGAGGGCTAGAGTACACCTGCGAGCCAGACCTGTGGCGGCGTGGCGAGGCCGAGCACGCAGCGGCGCGCGGCGTCCACCCAGACCGCGTGCTCCATGCCGTCGAGGTCGACGACCATCGCGACGAGCTGGCCCGGCGGCACCCGCGCCGAGGCGTCGATGAGCACGGCGGCCATCGCCGCGGTGGCGTAGTCCCCGTCCTTTCGGGCGTGGGCGCCGTGGGCGGTCCACAGCGCCGCGAAGATGTCGCGCTGGCCCACAGCGACGGAGCGCTTGATCCGGCAGTCGCCGAGCGCGCGCAGGGCGTGGGCCACGTCTTCGGCCTGCGAGCGGCGCGGGACGACGGGGGTGGGCAGCTCGACCGCAGCGGGCGCGGGCACGACGACGCGCGGAGGCTCGGGCGCGACGTACGCGGGCTCGGGAGCCTCGGTGACGAGCGTGGCCTGCGCGGAGGCCGGGATCGCGGGCGGCGCAGCGGCGATGACCGTCGCTTGGGCCGCGAGGAAGTGCGCTTCTTCCCGCCGCACGCTCCGCTCGACAGAGGCGGTCGCGTCTTCGTGCGAGATCTCGGGGACAGCGAACTCACCCGTCGTCTCGAACTCCACCGGCGCGGCGACGGCGTTCACGGGCGCCTTGTACGCGACGCTCGGGGCCTCAGCGCCCGACATCGCGCCGAACTCGCCCGTCTCGTCGAGGTCGATCATGCCGTCGTCGTGCGCGGGCACTGCCTTGGGAGTGGCCTTGTCCGCTGCCTTTTCCGTGGGGTGGCTCGCAGCGGCGAGCGCCTCCTTGGCGCTGCGCGGTCGTACGGCACGCTCGGAGAGCGACGGCTTCTTCTTCTTGGGCGCGGGTGGCATCTTGATCTTCTCCCTGTCGACGAGCCGCTCATCGTACGCGAACGGCGTCAACGACACTAGCTCAACGCTGCGGGAGCAGCGCGCGGAGCTCCTCGCCCGTGAAGCGCTGCGCCGTCATGCAGAAGTGGCAGGTGACCTCTGCGCCATCGTCCTCTTCGATCATCTCGCGCAGCGGGGCTTCGCCGAGACCTTGGAGCATGGCGCGCACGCGCTCGCGGTTGCAGGTGCACGACCAGAACAAGCCGGACGAGTGCAGCGGCGTGATCGCGTGCCCGAGCAGGTGGTTCTTGTGCAGCTCCTCGAACAACACGGTCGCGGGCGTACAGGCGACTGGGCCGAAGATCGCGTCAAAGGCGTCGGGCTCTAGCGTTGCCTGCGTGGCGTGCTGGGGCAGGCGCTCCACCCAAACCCCGCCAGCGAAGTCGATCTCGCCCTGCTCATCTTGGGTGACATCGATGCTAAGGTAGCCGTGCACTTGGTTCGACGAGCCGAGGTGGGTGGCGAGCGCAGCGCCGAGGCTCTGACCGCTCACCGCCGTCGTGCCCCGGTAGAGCTCGCGGCGCGCGTCCGACTTGATGACGAGCATGGCGCCGTCAAACGCGTGGACAGGCGGCAAGGACGAGGGGCGCAAGCGCGCGCGCAGTCCGCCCTCGGCGTTCATGTCCGCAGCGAAGGAGATGCGCGGAACCTCGGCTTGAACCTGAAGGGTCACCCGCTCTTCGCCCTTGATGGTGGACGCCAGCAGGCCGGTGGCGACGATGCCCTCGGCGGCGAGGCGCGCGGCGTTAGGGCCGAGGCCGTGTACGCGCCGCGTGTCATTGGCCACCTCGCTCGCTTCGACGATGAGCAGGCGAACCGCGCCTCCTGCCGCGAGGGCGTGGTACACACTCATGGGGACTCCTGAACGCGGACGGGCACAATCACCGTCTCCAGCGTCGAAACAGCGGGAAAACACAGACCTTCGCGGCAGCCCTGGTAGCGAAGCTGGACGCGCACCAACGCCGACGGCGCGTCGAAGCGCTTGGGCGCCTTGAGCGGGACGTAGATCACCGCTGTGGTGGCGTACTGCTCGCGCGTGTGGCCCTTGTTGGCTGGATCCGCGGCGAGCTCACCGACCGGCATGTCGGCGCGCCCCGCGGACAAGCCCCCGGCGTCGACCACCTCGACGTCCACCTGATCGCGGTAGACGTGCGTGCCCGACGGCACGACCAGGTGCAGCTCAAGGCGACCCTCGGTGCCGGGGTTCAGCACGAGCGGCTCGATCGTCCACGAGAAGGGGTCGCCCTCGGCAACCGGCGGCGCCAAGAGCGAGCTGTCATAAGGATTCGCCAGCGCGGGCGACCACAGCCCAGCCAGCAACAAGAAGATCACGCCCATGGCGCGGCTCCTAGCGCAAACAGCCCTCGTCGGCATGGTCCTCCTCGTCATAGAATGCCCTCCCCGCTTCCACCTCGGAGAACGCCTTGCCCCTCCTCACGGATTCCCTCCCCTCCCCGCTTCGCCACATCCACATCATGGGCATCTGCGGCACCGCCATGGCCGCGCTCGCAGGCATGCTCCAAGACGCTGGCTACCGCGTCACCGGCTCCGACACCGGCGCCTACCCCCCTATGTCCGACTACCTAGCGGGCTTGGACATTCCGATTCAAGTAGGGTACAACGCCAGCAACTTGGATCCGAAGCCCGACCTGGTCGTCGTGGGCAACGTCGTTCGCGCCGTGTACGAAGAAGCGCAAGCGCTGCTCGCCTCGGACATCCCCTACTGCTCGCTGCCGCAGCTCCTCGGCCACCTCTACCTGGAGCGCGCGCACTCCGTCGTGTGCGCGGGCACGCACGGCAAGACCACCACCACCTCCATCGCCGCCTGGCTGCTCCAAGCCGCGGGTTTGGAGCCGGGCTTCCTCATCGGCGGCGTCGCCAAGAACTTCGACCGCACCGCGCGCGCTGGCGCGGGCTCGCACTTCGTGATCGAGGGCGACGAGTACGACACGGCCTTCTTCGACAAGCGCCCCAAGTTCCTTCATTACCGCCCCAAGACCTGCATCCTTACGTCGGTTGAGTTCGACCACGCGGACATCTACACCGACCTCGACCACGTCAAGCGCAGCTTCCGCGACCTCATCGCGCTCATCCCCGAGGACGGCTGCCTCATCGTGCGCGGCGACGACGCTGGCGCCGCCGACGTCGCCACCGGCGCGCGCTGCGCTGTGTGGACCTACGGCCCCGGCCGCGAGTGGGACGGGCGCATCGAAGCCGTGGACACCGACGCGGGCACGATGGACTTCACCGTGCTGCGCAACGGGCGCTCCATCGGGCGCTTTACATCGATGCTCGTCGGCGAGCACAACCTCTACAACCAGGTCGCAGCAGCGGCGGCGGCGATTCGCGTCGGGGTCACGCCCGAGCAGCTCGCCATTGGCTTTAGCGGCTTCGCTGGGATTAAGCGTCGGCAAGAGGTCATCGGCTCGCCCGGTCAGGTCACCGTCGTCGACGACTTCGCCCACCACCCCACCGCGGTCAAGGTCACGCTCGAAGCCCTCCGCCAGCGCTTCGGCGACCGGCGCATGTGGGCCGTGTGGGAGCCGCGCTCGGCCACCTCGCGGCGCGCCACCTTTCAGGGCGCCTACGCCGAGGCCTTCGACACCGCGGACCAGGTGATCGTCGCGGCTCCCTTCGCCCAAGAGGGCATCCCTGAAGCGGAGCGCTTCTCCTCTGAGCAGCTGGTGATCGACCTCAGCGCGCGCGGGGTCGACGCGATCACGCTGCAGAGCGCTGGCGAGATCGCGGCGACGCTCACGGCGCGCGTTCACCCGCACGACGTGGTCGCCGTCCTGTCGAACGGCGGCTTCGACGGGCTGCACCGCGACCTGCTCAAGCGGCTCAGCGAGCGGTTCTCGGCTTAGCGACGCTGCACGCCACGCGCGGGCGCGGCAGGCGGCGCGGGCTCCCAGCAGGTGATCTTGCCGTAGGACGCTGTGCAGCGACCCTGCGGCGTCTGCGCGCACGCGACCTGCCCATAGGACTCCGTGCAGCCGTAGCCACAAGCGGTGCGCCCATAAGCGCTGACGCACTGTGCCTGCGGTTCGGGCGGCGCCCAGCGGTCGTCGCGCGCGGGCTCCAAGCGACCCTGCCGAGGCGGATCCCAGCAGGTCACCTGCCCATAACTGGACGTGCAGCGCCCCTGCGGCGTCTGCGCGCACTGCACTTGGCCATAGGAGCTGACGCAGTCATAGCCGCAGGCGGTCTTGCCGTAGGAGCTGAGACACTCGCTCTGGGGTCCGCGCGCTGGCGCTTCGTACCGAGGACCGTCGCGGCGGTCGTCGTCGCGACGGTCATGCTCGTACCGGTCGTTCTCGTAGCGCGCGCCGCGCTGCGCGCCGCCGCCATCGTCGGCCAGCGCGTTGGACGAGATCGAGAGCAGCAACATGAGGGCGGTGAGCATGAGACCTCCGAGGTTGCACGCTCCGACGCTGGACGCGGCGCTCGATTCGTCACTAAACGTCCCAGCGCAACCAAGCGCCAGCGCCCGTGCCCTCGCGCAGGGCGAGCTCGCCCGCTTGACGGCGCGCGATGGCGATGGCGATGGCGAGCGGGCCAGCCGCCGCTCCGCAGCTTCCGAGCTGGGCTTCGTGGGGCAGCGCCGCCAAGGCGTCGGCGCGGCGCACCTCACCGCCGTCCACGAGCGTAGCGAGCACGGGAGCGCCTCGCGCAGCGGCGCGCTCCGCCGTCTCAATGAGGAAGACGACCGCGGCCTCACCTGGAGCGCGGGCGGGGCCCGCCCAGCCCAGGCGGACCTGGTCGCGCGCAGAGCCGGCGTCCACGAGGCTGTCCGCCCCGCCGACCAGCGCCGCGTCACACTGTCCCTCGGCGACCGCACGCCAGCCCTCGACCATCGCCGCTACACCGGCGGCTTCGGCGCCCGCCCGCGTGCCACCCGGGCCCGTAATGTCCAGGTTGATCGCCACATGAGCGAGCTGCAGGTTCGGGAGGGTGCGCAACGAGGCCAGCGGCGGATACGCGGCGCGGCCTGGGCCGTCGAAGGCCTCGACGTCAAAGCGCCCGTCCACTTGGGAAGCGACGAGCGAGGCCTCGGTCTCGCCATCATCGGGGGGCTCGCGACCGACGCCCAAGAACAAGCCGAGCTCGGGGTCGCGCTGGTCGCCGAGCGCTTGCGCCGCAGCCCACAGCGCGAGCTCCGCGGCGCGCGGCATGAGCTTGCGATCCTTGCGGCGCTTGAGCAGCTTGCGGATGTCGACGTCCGCGAGGGCGAGGCCCGGCACCGGCAGCCCGTCGCGCTCATCTCCGGCGAGGCGCACCCCGCTGAGGCCCTGTTCGAGCGCCTGAGCGATGGCTTCGGCGCTCTGCCCCAAGGCCGCGACAGCGCCCATGCCTGTGACGACGACCGTCCTCATGGCGCGGCCACGACCAAGGTGGCGTTGGAGCCGCCAAAGCCGAAGGCGTTAGTGAGCGCAACGCCCGGCTCCAGCGCCACAGGCTTCCACGGCACATGGCGCACGGCGCAGTCGGGGTCGGGGGTGTCGAGGTTGATCGTGGGCGGCGCGACGCGCTCGCGCACGGCGAGCAGCGAGACGATCGCCTCGACCACACCGCACGCGGCCACAAGGTGCGCCATCATGGACTTGGTGCTGCTCACGGGCACCCGGTCGACGTAGGCCCCGAGCGCGCGAACGACGCCGCGCGCCTCGGAGAGGTCGTTCTGCGCTGTGCCCGTGCCGTGCGCGTTCACATAAGCGACCTTGTCTGGGCCGATCTTGGCGTCGGCCAGCGCCGCGAGCATGGCCTGCGCGGCGCCGCGCCCGTCCGGAGGCGAGTCGGTGATGCGCCACGCGTTGGACGAGCACCCGTAGCCGCGCAGCCAGCCGAGCACCGGCCCCACGCGCGCCGCGACGCGCTCGCTCGCGAGGATCATGACACCAGCGCCCTCACCCAGGACGAAGCCGTCGCGGTCGAGGTCGAAGGGGCGGCTCGCGCCTTCGGGGTCGTGGTTGCGCGTGGAGAGCGCCCCCAAGCGCGCGAAGCCCGTGACCATGAGCGGGTGAACGAGCACATCGACGCCGCCCGTGATGGCGACATCGACCTCGCCGCGGCGAATCGCGAGCAGCGCCTCGCCGACCGCTTGGCCCGAGGAGGTGCACGCGGTGGAGAGCGTAGCGACGGTGCCGCGCGCGCCGACCCGCCGGGCGACCTGCTGTGTAGGCGCTGCGGGCATGTGGGCGGCGACCTCGTCCGCGTTCGATGGGCGCTCGTTCAGCACGCGATCGGCGAGCTCGGTGAGGTCCGGGCGGGCCGCTTCGCTGCCCATGAACACGCCGATGCGCTCGGGGCGAACGCGCCCGAGCTCCACGCCAGCGAGCGCCTCATCCAAGGCCTCGTCGATGAGCGCTCGGTAGAGCGCCAACCCGGCGTGCGGCAGGTGGACCTCGCCCGCGAAGGTGACGGGGTAGCGCGACGCATCAAAGCGCCGAATCGGCCCGACGCCGCTCTTTCCGGCGAGGAGCGCGGCCCAGTTGACCGCCACTCCGCTGCCAAGCGGCGTGGTCATGCCGAGGCCGACGATCGCGGCGTCGCTCATGATGTCCAGACCTTGGGGTCGAAGCCCGGCCACAAGCGCGCGAGCTCGGCGCCTTCGACGGCCTCCAAGCGCGCGCTGTCGGCGTTGTCTTCTAGGGGCACCGCGTTGAACACGAAGACCTCCTCGGCTTGCGCCATGATCTTGCCGTCGACGCGCGAGCGCACCTTCATGATGGCGCTCTCGTCGCGCAGCGCCACGAAGTCGGCCTCGAGGATCACCTCTTGGCCAGGCTTCACGAAGCGGCGGAACTTCACGTCGCGGATCATCGACAGGATCGGAAACGGCCAGTCGCCACGCTGCTGGCGCACCGTGTAGCCGATGGCCTTGCCCGCGAGCTGGGCCATCGCTTCGAGCTGAAGCACTCCCGGCACAACCGGCCATCCGGGAAAGTGGTCCTGGAAGATCTCAAGATCTTCGGGCCAAGTCATCGCCCCGCGAATGCGTACGCCGGGCTCAAGCTCATCGATTCGGGTAAGGAAGATCCATCTCATGGGTGTGCACGCTATCAGCACGCGGACGCCTGTTGGGGCTATACTCTCGCCGGAGGCACGCTTGCGAAGCATCTACCTCGGAATCATCCCGCTCCTCTCTGGCTGCTGGAAAGTTGACGCCAACACGCTCGACGTGCAGGACGTCCCCTACGAGCCCACCGCCGAGGTCGCGCCCGCTGGGTGGGTCATCCACTCGTGGACGCTCCCGGTGACCTGCCCCGACGGCGAGGCGTCCAACCTGTACGCGCTCTACCCGAAGGACGCGGTCGGCCCCCTGCCCACCGCGATCCTCTTCCACTCGGGCGCCTTCGACTACGTCGACGCGCCGTCAGACGCCGATCCGATCTCAGGTCCGCACTACGCCAGCCCGGAGCTGCGCTTGGAGCGCGAGTGGGCGGTGCGCCGCACCTTCGCGACCCTCGGCCTGCAGTCCGATCCCGACCCGCAGGAGCACCACACCGGCGCGCTGCCCATCGCCTTGGCCGAGGCCGGCGTCGCCGTGCTGCTCCCCGCGAACTGCTGGGGCGACATGTGGCACGGCGCCCAAACGCCGGTCTCGCGCGTGAACGATCCCGCGGAGTTCATTGAGCGCCGCGGCTTCGAGGCGGCCTCCTTCGCGTGGGAGGTCAGCCAGGGCACCGCCGCCGTGCAGCTGCCCTTCCAGATTGACCGCTCCAAGCTCTACCTGCTCGGTCAGGGCGAAGGCGGGCGCGCTGTCACCGAGCTGCTGCGCGACGGCGCCAAGCCCGCCGGCATCCTGCTGGACTCCACCGCCGACGACCTCGGCGCCTACTGGGACAACCTCGACGTCTACGCCAACCGCATCACCGGGCTCGAGCGCATCTGGCCCGCCGGCGCCGCGGCCACGCAAGAGGGCGCGCTCGCCTGGGCCACCAACGCGCAGCTCCCCGCCAAGGTCGCCTACGTGTACTCGTCCTTGGACAGCCGCATCCCCCTCGCCGCCCACAACCCCGCCCTCGCCACGCTGACGGCCAGCGGCGCGGATGTGTTCGAGCGCGACGTCGCGGTCTCGCGGCACGTCGCGACGGCGGGCGATCTGGCCCTCTCGCGCGAGGTCGTCGGCTACTTGGTCGGCAACTGACGACCCTTCCAGGTGGCGGTCCCTCGGCTGGTCGCCACCGCTGAGTCGAGCAGCAAGAACGCCAGCAGCCAGTTCGCGATGCCGTGGGTCAGCAGGCCGATCCAGCGCTCCTGCTCGAACACGCCGTCCAGGTAGGCGCGCACCGCTTGGATGCACAGCACCGCTACGAGCGAGGCCGGGAGCACGTCAGCGGGGAGCAGCCCCACGAGCGCGAGGGTCAGCACGGTGTACGGTCCGAGCACGATGAGCGTGTGGCCGAGGAGCAGCGCGCCCAGGTTGAGCCAGCTCCAGCGCAGCCCAGGGAACAGGTTCTTTCGCCAGCCCGCCCAGACCTCGGCCCCGGAGGCGTACATGCGGCAGCGGAACAGCGCGCGCATGAAGACGAGCTGGTAGGGCACCTTGGCGCCCTTGAGCGCGAGCGCCATGCCCACGTCGTCGAGCACGTTGCCGCGCACCGCCTCGTGACCGCCGACGGCCTCGTAGCCCGCACGCCGGAAGAGCAAGAACTGCCCGTTGGCGAGCGCCTTGTCGGGCTTCTCCGGGTCGTTCACGTCCTTGAGGTCGTTGCCCGCGAGCAGCAGCCCCGCGATGACGGGCTGCAGCACGCGCTCAGCGAAGCTCACCATCTCCAGCTGCCCGAAGCCCGAGAGCGCGTCGAGCTCGTGCGCTTCAGCGTAGGCGATCGCGCGCGACACGGCCTCGGGGGCGAGCCGCACGTCGGCGTCGATGAACAGCAGCCACGCGCCAGTGGCCTGCTGCCCCGCGCGCTGACAGGCCCACGGCTTGCCGAGCCACCCCTCCGGCAGCGCCCCTCCGCCGCCCTCGATGATGCGCACGCGACGATCGCCGAAGGCGCGCACGAGGTCGCCTGTGCCGTCGGTCGAGCCGTCATCGAGCACGACGAGCTCGAGCTTCGCGTGATCCTGCTCCAACACCGCGCGCACGGCCGCCTGAATATTGTGCGCCTCGTTGCGCGCCGGGATGATCACCGACACGAGCAGCTCCGGGTCACACGACGGGTCGCCCGGGCCGACCTTGTGCTCGCCGCGCTTGCTGCTCGTCACCGCTTTCAGCAGGATCAACGCCCATAAGCACGCTACCAGGCTCATCCACACGACCACGAACGTCACGAGACCTCCAGCCAGCCCGCGAGGAGCCGCTCGAACGCTTCCCCGTGCACGAGCACCGGGTCTTTTACCTGTCCATCGACCGCGCCCTGCGCCAGCCGCTCGGCTCGGTACCGCGCGAAGGTGCCGTCGGGCACGACGAGCGCCTGCGCCTGCGTCAAGCGGCCACTGGAGCGCTTGCTCGCGTACTCGTTGTTGAGGGCGCACAGGGCGGTGTCGAAGACGGCGGCGTCGACGACCGCGCCCTCGACCGCCACGACGTAGGTGGAGACCTCGGCCAGGCGCACGCCCACCGAGAAGCCGACGGGCTCACCGCGCAAGGAGCGGCTCACCGCCTGCGCGGCTTGCGCCTCGGCCACCTTCTCGCCCGTCACAGAGAGCACGTCGCGCCCCTTCCCGACGAAGCTCAGCACGGGCGTGGCGCCATAGCGCCCCTCGACCCGCACCAGGTCGTTCATGTCGTAGCGAAGCAGCCCAGCGGTGGTGGAGATGACGAGGCGATACGTCGCTCCAACCGGCACATCGTGCAGTCCAAACACCTGTCCATCGTCAGCGACGAGCTCGAGCAGGTGGCCGTCCGCCCACGCGACGCCCCCGGTCCAGCTGCTGTGGAGCGGGATGGCGAAGTAGCCCTCGGAGGCGGAGATCCCGACCTCACGCACCGGCACCGTGGCGCCCAGTGCGGCGGGCAGGCGCTCAATGAAGAAGGGCGCGGCGCCCCCCTTCCAGCAGTTGATGGAGGCGAGCTCCCACGCCGCGGTGAGGCGCCACTCGGGCAAGCGGCGGCGGCGAAGGCGCAGCCACCAACGCCAGCGCCACGCGGCAGGCAGCTCGCGGGCGGGGCCGTGGCAGAGCGTCCCGTCCGCGAGGTCGCGCTCGAGCGCGTCGCGGTGCTGCTGAAAGGCGCGCGCGAGCACGAGCAGCGTGGACGGGTTGGCGGTGGTCCAGGTGCGCACGTCCTGCGCGAGGGCGAGGCGCAGCAAGCAGTAATGGCGCAGCTCAGCGTCGGGCAGCGTGAAGACGTCGAAGGGAACGGCCATTCGGCGGCGCACCAACCACGGCTGCGCCCGCTGCATACGCCCGGTGTTGGAGCCGTAGGGCTTGCCCGAGGGGGTGAGGCCCTCGGTCGCTGCGCCGACGGTGGTCAGCGCCCGCCCGCGGGTGACGGCCTCTTGCTCGGCGACCATCGCGAGCACCCAGAGCGCCTGCGCGTCCGCGACCTCGCGCGCCCAGGTGTCCGTCACCGGCAGCAGCTTGGGCACCCCCGTCGTGCCCGAGGTCTTCACGAAGGAGCGCACGGGCTCCGCGAGCAGCGCGCGCTCGTCGCCAGCTGCGAGGGCGTGGAGGCCGGCGGCGTGGTCGTCGTAGGAGCGGATCGGCACCGCGGCCCGCAGCCCCGCGAGGTCCTGGACGGAGGTCAGCGAAAAGTTCTGTTCAGTCCTTGTTCCTCGCAGCGAGGCCAGCACGCGCTGCAGCGCCTGGTGCTGTGCGGCGCGGGGGTCGACGACGCCGCGGTGGAAGCGATCAACCAGGTCGCGCCGAAGCCCCCGCAACAGGCGGTACGGGCCGTTGCCGTCGGGCCCGAGCGTCGGAAGCTCCCAGCCCTCTGGGAGCTCGCTCCGGGCGGCGATGGTGGCGAGCTCGGACAGGTCGTGCTCCGCGGTGTGGACGCGGGCTCTTCATAGCACGCGCCGCGCGCGCGGGCGTCAACGGGCGCCCCGTCGCAGCATTCGGAAGCGCAAGAATCCGCTCTCACGCTAGGTCTGCCGTTGACTGAGGGGGGTTCCCGCAATACCCTGCGCAACCGTCTTGCCCCCCCTTTAGAGGACCGATGAAGACTGGCGAAGCCATCGAGGCGCAGGGTCAAACGTGGCGGGTCGGGCAACGCCTTGGAACCGGCCTGTGGGGATCTTCGTGGGCGCTCCGAGACGACGCGGGCCACGAGCGCGTGCTCAAGGTCGCGCACCAAGCGGCGCTCATCCACAGCGAAGAGCCGCTCCCCGCCGACTTCGACGCGATCTGCGCCGCCTGCGCGCGCGAGCAAGCCGAGCTGCTCAGCGCCGCTGAGCACGCCTTCTTGCCCACGCTCGAGCTCACCCTCGACATCGACGGCGCCCCGGCCTTCATCACGCGCCGCTACGCCTCGCTGCATGGTCGCGTCACCACCATGCCGCTCGGCGAGCTGCTCGACCTGTTGCTGCAGGTCAACCGCCAGCTCGAGCTGCTCCACCGCTCTGGCCCCCACGGGAACCTGCGGCCGAGCAACATCCTGCTCACTGAGCACGGCGCACCGCTGCTCGCCGACTTGGCCACGCCTGCGCTGCGCCGCTCGTGGCAGTCGCTCACGGCGCTCGCGTCGCGCGCCAGCTACCACCCCCCCGAAGCCATCGGAACGCCGATCCCCGCTTGGGACACTTGGGCCGTGTGCATGCTGCTCTTCCGCGGCGCCACAGCGCTCACCGACGCCCCCCGCGCCGAGGTCGAGCCGCTGCCCACCACCGGCTTGGACAAGCTGCAGCTCGCTACGCTCAAGGACCGCGCCCTCGCGCGCTTCGCCGATGAGCACGCCAACCCGCGCTTCGCCAACCGCGCGGCCGATCGGCTCAAGTCACTGCTCCACCGCGGCATCACGGCCGAAGCCGCCCCGTCGCCGCCCTACCGCTTCCACGACGCCGCCGCGCTCACGCCCCGCATCCAAGAGGTCGCGTCGCTCGTCTCGCCGCGCGTCGACACCGTCGGGCGCCTGCTGCTCGCGAGCGCCGCCAAGAACAGCGTCTTTCAGGCGGGCGACACGCCCCGGTTCAGCATCACCGTCGGCACGAGCTGCGACGCCACCACCCACGAAGACATCGTGTGCGGCATCCAGATCTTGGACCGCGACGCCGCTGGCGACGCCCGCGTCGCGGTGCCCGGCGCGCGCTACACGGTCAAGCCAAGCCCCGGCGGCCGCGTGCGCTTCGAGTTCGAGCTCGTGGACCTCGCCCCCGGTCGCTTCCGCGCCAACATCGCGTTCGCGGTCAAGGACTCCGGCCACGAGCCCACCGTGGCCAGCGGTGAGTTCGAGGTCCGCCCGCCCCCCGGGTACGTGCCGCCCACGCGTCAGGACTTCGAGGAGTCCTCGCCGATCACCTTCCCTGGCGCGCGCCCCGAGCCGCTGCACACGTCCAAGGATCTGAGCCTCTCTTCGCAGGATCCCTCCTTCGACATGGCCGAAGCGCTCGCCGCCGACGCTGGCGCGCTGCCGATGCCCATCGCGCCCTCCACCGCAGGGCCTGTGCCCGAGCCGATCACGCACCAAGTCGTGCCGTTCACGCGCACCGCTGTCGCCAACGACGACTTTGGCACCGCCCTCTCCGACGCCGAGCCCCCAGAAGCCGACCCGGAGCCCAGCCCGGAGCCCATGCCCGCGCGCGCACCCGAGCCCATTCGCGCACCCGAGCCGCCCCGCTCTGCCGCGCCCCCGCTGCGCGGCCCAGCGCCGCCCGCCGTCGCCACGCCCATCGCGCCCGCCTCGCCCGGCGCATGGGAGGCCCTGCCCAGCGCCGACGACCTGCCCTCGCCCGAGCCGTGGGTGCCAGGCGGCCGCGACACCTCCGACCTTCCGACCTGGGGCGAAGACCTCGACGCCCAGCCAACCGCTTCGTTTGAACAACAACTTCGCCGTCTGCTTGAGCGAGCCCGCGCCGACCTTCAGACCGCAGCCCTCATCGGCATGGTGCTGATCTTGTCGGTGATCTTGGTGCTCGTGACCTTGCTCAAAGCGTGCACCTGAAGGAGCTCCCTCGTGAACATCCGCTTCTCTGCCCTTGATCTCCAAGCCTCCTGCGACCTGCTCATCGTCGGCGTCGCCAAGGGCCTCGACAGCGACTTCGACTCGCTCGACCACGCGTTTGGCGGCGAGCTAAAGCGCCTCGCGGAGGCTCGCGAGTTCACCGGCGCCGCCGGCTCCAGCCTCGCCCTCCCCACCATGGGCCGCATCGGCGCTCGCGACCTGCTGCTCCTCGGTGTCGGCGACGGCGACGAAGACGCTGTGTGGGCCGCCGCCTGCAAGGCTGGCAAGGCCGCGCGCGCCGCCAAGGCCACCTCGGTCCAGCTCGCGCTGGAAGGCCTCACGGCCGACCGCCAGATCCTCGGCTTCGGCTCAGGAAACTACGCCTACCTCGCCTACAAGCCAGAGTCCGAGCGCA
>Ga0210033_1000296_pt1 | contig 47440 bp, 48 predicted proteins | sample CryGeymeta201501_FD_185465 | JGI IMG/M metagenome (GOLD analysis project Ga0210033, IMG submission 185465) | Groundwater microbial communities from Crystal Geyser aquifers in Utah, USA - Crystal Geyser metaG 2015-01 (SPAdes) (version 2) | ecosystem: Environmental > Aquatic > Deep subsurface >... | reverse complement strand
CGTCCTACGGCGGCACCGGCTACACCGCCGGCAGCGCGCAGGACTACGACCGCGCCCACGCGCTCGATGTGCCGCAGCTCTTCGCGTTTCTGCGCGCCACCCAGCCCGCAGCATTCACGAAGCTTGCGCTGGCCGACGCGCACGACGCCAGGGACATCAATCGCCTAAAGTTCCTCAAGCGGCTGTCGGATGAAGTGGGCAAGCGTGGTGTCATCGATGTGCTGCGCAAGGGTGTGGCGCACGGGCCGCTGCACTTCGATCCCGGTGCGGATACCCAGGCGGAAATCGAAGATGACGACATTGCCATCGACGCCATGGCCGGGTAACCACGGACTCGCCATGCCGGTGCCAGCGCAGCCGAAGATTTACCACATCATTCATGCCGACCGGCTGGCCTCGGTGGTGGCTGACGGGTGTCTCTGGTGCGACGCGATCATGGGTCCTCGCGCGGCTGCCGGCACCACCATCGGCATGAGTGCGATCAAGCAGCGTCGGCTGCAATCGCTGCTCAACTCCCGTCCTGGGCTCAAAGTCGGCGACTGTGTGCCGTTCTATTTCTGTCCGCGTTCGATCATGTTGTTCTTGATCCATCGTGGAAACCATCCGGACATGCCCTATCACGGCGGCCAAGGGCCGATTCTTCACCTTGAGAGCGACCTGCACGCTACGGTAGCTTGGGCGGAGCAGCACGATCGGCGCTGGGCATTTACCTTGTCCAACGCGGGTGCGAACTACTTCGAGGACCGCTGCGAGATCGCGCAGCTCGGCGAAATCAACTGGGGTGCCGTGCATGCTTCGAAGTGGGCTGGCACCGGGGTTTCAAGCCTGGTGAAGGAAGGCAAACAGGCCGAGTTTCTCGTGGAGCAAAAGTTTCCCTGGGAGTTGGTCGAGCGCATCGGCGTAAGTTCGCCGCGATGGGCGCAATCGCTCGCCGACCAACTTCGATCCTGCGCGCACCAGCCGCGGATTGAGATCATGCGGGACTGGTACTATTAGTCTTGGAGATTGCGATGATCGAATTCACTACCGGCGACATCCTGAAGTCCGACGCCGAGGCGTTGGTCAATACCGTCAATTGCGTTGGCGTGATGGGCCGTGGCATAGCGCTGCAATTCAAGAATGTGTTCCCCGAGAACTTCAAAGCCTACGGTGCGGCGTGCAAGCGCGGCGAGGTGCAGCCGGGCAAGATGCACGTGTTCGAAACCGGGTACATGACTAACCCGAAGTACGTGGTCAATTTTCCGACGAAACGGCACTGGCGCGGCAACAGTCGAATCGAAGATATCGAATCCGGTCTGGTAGCGTTGGTCGCCGAGATTCGGGCGCGCAAGATTCGATCGATCGCCCTGCCACCACTGGGCAGTGGCCTCGGCGGCCTGGACTGGAGCGATGTGCGTGCTCGGATTGAAGCGCGTCTGTGCGACCTGGACGATGTTCGCGTGCTGGTGTTCGAGCCCAGCGGCGATCCCGCACCGAAGGCCGGTCACCGCTCCACTGAAGTTCCGCCGATGACGGCCGGGCGCGCGGCACTCGTCGTACTCCTCCACCGCTATTTGGGCGGACTTCTCGATCCTTTCGTCAGCCTGCTCGAAGTGCACAAGTTGATGTATTTCATGCAGGAAAGTGGTCAAGCGCTCAAGTTGCGCTATGCGAAGGCAGCGTACGGGCCTTATGCAAGCAATCTGGGCCACGTGTTGCAGGCAATCGAAGGACATCTAGTGTCCGGATATTTCGATGGTGGCGATGCGCCGAACAAACCAATGGCGCTCGTGCCTGGGGCGGTGGCCCAATCTGAGCAGTATTTGTCTGATGACGGCGAAACGCGAGCGCGATTTGATCGCGTAGCCGCACTGGTCGATGGGTTCGAGTCGCCGTTTGGACTTGAGTTACTGGCGACGGTGCATTGGGTAGCAACGCGCGAGGGCGCTAAAGACGCTGCAGCCGCCGCCACGCAGGTATACGCGTGGAATGAACGCAAGGCGCGATTCTCCGCGCGCCAGATCGGTCTCGCGTTCGACGTGTTGCAGCAGCAGGGTTGGTTGAACCGCGCTCACGCCTAGTCACCCATGACCACCGACACCAGCGAGAAGGGCCTCGAAACGCTGATCATGCGGCAGATGACCGGCACCGACGGTCTCGCCGTCACGCCTGGCGTCATGGCCGAACCGCCCGCGTCCTACGGCGGCACCGGCTACACCGCCGGCAGCGCGCAGGACTACGACCGCGCCCACGCGCTCGATGTGCCGCAGCTCTTCGCGTTTCTGCGCGCCACCCAGCCCGCAGCATTCACGAAGCTGGCGCTGGCCGACGAGCACGACGACGCCAAGAACATCCACCGGCTCAAGTTTCTCGCCCGGCTTTCGACGGAGATCGGCAAGCGCGGCGTCATCGATGTGCTGCGCAAGGGTGTGGCGCACGGGCCGCTGCACTTCGATCTGTTTTACGGCACGCCGTCGCCGGGCAATGCCAAAGCCGAAATGCTGCACGCGCAGAATCGTTTTTCGATCACCCGCCAGCTCGCCTACAGCATGGACCTGTCTGCGTGTGCCCACGCACAGGCAGGCGAGACGCGCCGCGCGCTCGACCTGTGTCTATTCATCAACGGCCTGCCGATCGCCACCTTCGAGCTGAAGAACCGCCTCACCAAGCAGACCGTCGAGGACGCTGTCGAGCAGTACCAGCGCGACCGCAACCCGCGCGAGCAGCTGTTCGAGTTCGGTCGCTGCGTGGTGCATTTTGCGGTGGACGACAGCGAGGTGCGGATGTGCACCGAGCTGCGTGGCAAGGGCTCGTGGTTCCTGCCGTTTAACAAGGGGCACAACGACGGTGCGGGCAACCCGCCCAACCCGCATGGCCTGAAGACCGACTACCTGTGGAAAGAGGTACTCACCCCGGCGGGGCTGACCGACATCCTCGAGAACTACGCGCAGATCGTCGAAGAGAAAGACCCGCGCACCGGCAAGAAGAAGCGCAAACAAGTATGGCCGCGCTATCACCAGCTCGGCGTGGTGCGGCAGGCGCTGGCCGACGTGCGTGCCTTTGGAGCGGGCAAGCGTTACCTGATCCAGCACTCGGCGGGCAGCGGCAAGTCGAACTCCATCGCGTGGCTGGCGCACCAGCTCATTGGCTTGAAGCGCGATGAGAAAGAGGTCTTCGACTCGGTCATCATGGTCACCGACCGGCGCATCCTCGATAGCCAGATCCAAGCGACCATCAAGCAGTTCATGCAGGTGAGCGCGATGGTGGGTCACGCCGAGAACTCAGGCGACCTGCGCAAGTTCATTCGGGACGGCAAGAAGATCATCGTTTCGACGGTGCAGAAGTTCCCCTTCATCCTCGACGAGATCGCCACCGAAGCTGGCCGGACCTTCGCCATCATCATCGACGAGGCGCACTCCAGCCAGGGCGGCAAGACCTCGGCGGCGATGAGCCAGGCGCTCGGCGACCAGGCGGAGGATGAAGACGCCAAACCCGACCCCGAGGACACCGTGAACGAGGCGCTCGCCAAACGCATGGCGGCGCGCAAGATGCTGACCAACGCCAGCTACTTCGCCTTCACCGCCACACCCAAGAACAAGACGCTGGAGATGTTCGGCGCGCCGCTGCCGCCCGATGCCGAGGGCAAGATCAAGCACCGGCCGTTTCACAGCTACACCATGAAGCAGGCGATCAAGGAGGGCTTCATCCTTGATGTGCTCAAGACCTACACGCCGGTGGACAGCTACTACAAGCTGGTCAAGAAGACCGAGGACGACCCCGAGTTCGATACCAAGCGGGCGAAGAAGAAGCTGCGCCGCTATGTGGAGAGCCACGACCACGCGATCCGGCTCAAGGCCGAAATTATGGTCGATCATTTCCACGAGCAAGTGCTGGCGACTGGGAAAATCGGCGGGCAGGCGCGGGCGATGGTGGTGACCAGCGGCATCGAGCGGGCGATCCAGTACTACCACGCCTTCAAGACGTATCTGGTGGAGCGCAAGAGCCCGTATCAGGCGATTGTCGCGTTCTCCGGCGAGCACGAATACGGTGGCGCGAAAGTCAGCGAGGCAGCGCTCAATGGTTTTTCAAGCGGCGACATCGCCGGGAAGATCCAGGCTGACCCGTACCGTTTTCTGATCTGCGCCGACAAGTTCCAGACCGGCTACGACGAACCGCTGCTGCACACGATGTACGTGGACAAGCCGCTCGCCGGCATCAAGGCGGTACAGACCTTGTCGCGGCTCAACCGCGCCCACCCGCAGAAGCACGACTGCTTCGTGCTCGACTTTCAGAACAACAGCGAGGCGATCACCATCGCCTTTCAGGACTACTACCGCACCACGCTGTTGGCCGAGGAGACCGACCCGAACAAGCTGCACGACTTGAAAACGGCGCTGGATGCAGCGCAGGTGTACTCGCCCGAGCAGGTGCAGCGGCTGGTGACGTTGTTTCTCGGTGACGCCGAGCGCGACCAACTCGACCCGGTGCTCGATGCTTGCGTGGTGGTCTACAAGAACAGTCTCGACGAAGACGGCCAGGTGGATTTCAAGGGCAAGGCCAAGGTGTTTTGCCGCACTTACAGCTTCCTGTCGTCGGTGATTTCCTACAGCAACGCCGAGTGGGAGAAACTGTCGATCCTGCTCAATCTGTTGGTGCCCAAGTTGCCGGCACCGCAGGAGGAGGACCTCGCCAAGGGCATCCTCGATGCCATCGACATGGATAGCTACCGCGTCGAAAAGAAGGCGGTGCTGAAGATCGCGCTGGCGGATACCGATGCGGAGATCGAGCCGGTGCCGACCGACGCGGGCGGCCGCAAGATCGAACCCGAGCTCGACCGCCTCAGCAACATCCTCAAGACGTTCAACGAGCACTTCGGGACGACGTTTACCGATTCAGACCGCATTTTCCGGCACATTCGCGACGATATCGCGCCCAAGGTCGCCGCCGACGCGGCCTTCCAGAACGCGAAAGCCAACACCCCGCATACCGCGCGCCTTGCCCACGACCAGGCGCTCGGCAAGGCGGCACAAGGCTCCATGAAAGATTTCACGCAGTTCTACAGGCAGTTCGTCGAGAATGAGTCGTTCAAACGATTTGTCGGCGACATGGTGTATGCGATCACCAATCCGTAAGCGACCACCAACGCAGGCTAACAACAGCACGAAGCCCAGGACGAAGCCCAGAGGACGAAGCCCAGAGGACGAAGCCCAGAGGACGAAGCCCAGGACACCCACACTTCCGAAATTTCCTACCCAAAATTCAGTGTTTGCCCGATGTCGAGGTAAGGCTGGTGCTTTCGCATGGGTGTCCGGTTGCTTTCTCCTGATCGACACGGAGCGCCGGGCGCTGGGCGTGGCCGGTAGAGCGTGGGCGTCGCGATATCTCCGCAAAGCGAGGGTATCCGGCTGCTTCGGCCTTTGCTTCCTCCCGGTTGCTTCGAAGCGCGGGTGTCCGGTTGCTTCGCGATAAAGCCGTGCAGCGCCGGTCACCTCTACGTTCGGTGTGACAGGCTATGTCGCGTTACAATTCTGTTCGTTCTGTTTCGGAGACCAATCATGAATTTCAGCATCGAATGCGAGGAAGAGGTTGATGGTCGCTGGATCGCTGAGGTTCCTCAGCTTCCCGGCGTCCTGTGCTACGGCAAGACTGCCGATGACGCCATGGCAAAGGCAGAGGTGCTTGCCCTCCGTGCCATGGCTGAACGTCTTGAGCAAAGCGAGTCGCGTCCCGTCGAGATCAACATCTCCCTACCCCTCGCCGCATGAGTCATTGGCCGTGTGTCAGGGCCAAGCGTTTGCTGGCGGCTCTATTTGGCATTGGGTGGAAACTCAAGCGACAGTCTGGATCACACCGCACGCTGTCACGCGAAGGATGGCCCGACGTCGTCTTCGCATTTCACGATGACGAAGAAATCGGTCCCCGGATGCTGGCTCGTATCGCCAAGCACACTGGCATTACTCCAAGCGACTTGTAGTCCTGACAGTATTCTCGGCGCCGCCGAACCCATCATTCCACTGGGCGCAGCCCCCCCCGTGCCAAGCTCCCCTGGACAACTACCGCTCCCAAATTACTGAAGGAGAAGCCCAGAGAAGAAGTCCAGGACAGAAGTCCAGGACACCCACAATTCCGAATTGTCCTGGACTTGCGTCAGCCATCTCGCCTTCGTCCTGTTTCGGTTTTTACCGGAAAAGTGGGTGTCCCGTGCCCTTCTCACATGGTCCGGAATGCTGGCTTCCCATGAGCCGGAATATCCAGTTGGGGTCGCCCATATCAACGTATGGTCGTTTGTATTGCCGAATGGTAATCTTTGCTCATGGCACACACTCGCTTTGACTGGGACCCCGACAAGGACGTTGAGAACCAAGGAAAGCACGGAGTTTCCTTCTCGCGTGCCCAGCGCGCCTTTGCGGATTCACAGCGCGTGATTGCCAAGGACGTCACTCACAGCCAAATCGAGGATCGGTTCTATTGCTTCGGCGAAGTTGATGGGGGCGTGCTCACGGTGCGGTTCACTTACCGCGCTTCGGTTATTCGAATCATCGGCGCCGGCTATTGGCGCAAAGGAAAGGCAATCTATGAGCGCGAAAATCAAATACACCAATGAACCCCTTGGCGAGGTTCAGGTGGTTCCCGACTTCCTTCCCTCGCCAGCCGAATTGGCATTTCGTGAGGAAGGCATCAAGGTGACTTTGGCTCTAAGCAAGAAGAGTATCGAGTTCTTTAAGTCGGAGGCCACGAAGCATAAAACTCAGTACCAGCGCATGATTCGTCGGCTCATCGACGCGTATGTCGATGCCCAGCCCCCACCGGTTGCTCGAGCGGACGTCGCGCATAAAGCCGCGCGAGGGCGCTCAGCTTGAACGTTAGGCCGCACAGACCCAGCCCCCCCCCGTGCCAATGTCCCCTGAGACAATTGCCTAGCCCTAACTTTCGCGTAGCGGAGGTGCAAGCGCTCCCGATGATGAAAGACACTGTGCGGGTGCGATATCGCGCGAGGGCAGAGGTAGTGAAAAGATCTGATGGCACTGACCGTGAAATCTGACCACCCAAAAACCGCGCTCCGACTCCGGCTTGGTTGGGCATCGCTGCGCTCACCCCAACCTATGTCTTTCACGCTAATTACTGAAGGTAGTCTCCGCTCCTGAACAGGCCGATGCCAACGCTTTTGTCGTTGCAACCGAGGCCACTCCCGGGGTCGGCTGCGCTGCATGCGGGCTGCTTGCCGGTTAATCTGGTCGATTGGCACAAAGCGCCGGTGTTGGTAGCGTGAAGTTGTCCCACTGCAATGAGTCGAGACTGGCCGATGGACCCGATTTCCCCCTGGCGGCTGTGCGTGGCGCCGATGATGGACTGGACCGATCAGCATTGCCGGGTGTTTCATCGTCTGTTGGCGCCGCACGCGCGTTTGTATACCGAGATGGTGAATGCGTTGGCGATCCGTCATGGAGATCGCGCGCGGTTGCTCGGTTTTGATCCGAGCGAACATCCGTTGGCGTTGCAATTGGGTGGTTCTGATCCGCGTGTGCTGGCCGAGGCGGCGCGGGTCGGGGTGGAGTTCGGTTATGACGAGATCAATCTCAATTGCGGCTGCCCGAGTGATCGCGTGCAGGCCGGGCGTTTTGGCGCTTGCCTGATGCGCGAGCCGGCGCTGGTGGCCGATTGCGTAGCGTCCATGCGTGCGGCGGTGGCGGTGCCGGTCACGGTGAAATGTCGTATCGGCGTGGATGACCAGGACGAGTTTGCCGCGCTGCATGGTTTTGTCGAATGCGTGCGGCAAGCCGGTTGTGAGGTGTTTATCGTGCATGCACGCAAAGCCTGGCTGAAGGGTTTGAGCCCGAAAGAAAACCGCGATGTGCCGCCGTTGGATTACGCTCGCGTGCGGGCGCTGAAGCGGGCGTTTCCGGAGTTGACGATCGTGCTCAATGGCGGTCTGGTTACGACCGCTGCGGTGCTCGAGCATCTGGCCGTCGACGACGGCGTAGTGCTCGATGGGGTGATGCTGGGCCGGGCGGTGTATCACCAACCCTGGTGGTTGCATGAACTCGACAGTTTGCTGTTTGCGGCGGGATCAAATCGCCCGCAAGACCGCGCCGAGCTGTTGCAACGTTGGCGGCCGTATGTGACCAGGCAATTGGCGACTGGCGAGGCCTTGGCCCATCTGACGCGGCATCTGCTCGGGCTCTATCAGGGGTTGCCGGGCGCGCGAAGATTCCGTCGCGTGCTGAGCGAACGCGCGCATCTGGCCGGCAGCGGTTGGGAGGTGGTGGTGGCGGCACAGGCGGCGTTGGGGAGCGCGCAACATGACGAATGATGGGGCGATGATTTTCGACACTGCGGCGGCCTGGCAGCGCTGGCTGGCCTGCCATCCGCCGCTTGTTGGGGGCGCGCTGACGGCGGCGTCGGTGGTGTTGGTGCGGCCCGATGGGTTTTCTCTGGCGGCGGAATCGGCCAGCGATAACCGCTATATGGCGAGCGGAGCGGTGGACGCCGAGCTGGCCCTGCGCCAGCACGCGGCGCTGGTGGCGGCGCTGGCGGAAGTGCTGCCAGTGAAGGTGTTCGCCGGGTCCATCGATACCCCCGATGCGGTGTTTCCCAACAACGTGTTTGCCAGTGTGCCAGGGCGTTTGTTGATCGGCGCGATGCGCCATTCGGTGCGCCGACGCGAAGCCGGGCGCGCGGATCTTCCCGACTGGTTTGTGCGGCGGTTGGGTTGCTCCATCGAGCGGCTCGATGCGCCGGGCGTGGTCGCCGAATTGACCGGGGTGCTGGTGATCGACCACGCTCGCAACATCGGCTACATCGGCCGCAGCGAACGCGTCAATGGCGCCGGCGTGCTGGCCTTGCACCGGGCCTTTGGTCTCGCCGCCAGTTTTGTTTTTGAGTTGGCGGCGACCGAATATCACAGCAACGTGGTGCTGTCGGTGCTGGCGGGACGGGTGTTGCTGATCCATGCCGGATCGTTTGTTGATCCGGCGGTGCCGCTGGCGATTGCGGCGGCGTATGGCGCGCAGGTGCTGTGGATGAGCGATGCCGAGAAAGCGGCATTTTGCGGCAATTGCCTGGCGCTGGCCGAGGATCAAGTTTGGATGAGCGCGGGTGCCGCCGCCGCGCTGACCACGGCGCATCGGCGACAACTGGAATCCGCAGGCTTTGCCATCCGCGCCGTCGACCTGAGTGAAATCGAAAAAGCCGGCGGCAGTTTGCGTTGCTGCGTGGCGGAAGTGTGGTGAGCGATGCTGCGGATGAACCGATTGATTTTTGCCGACCGTCCCGGATGACCAGCGCCGCTGCGCTGCATTCGGGTTACCGGGCTACCGGCTTTGTGATTGTTGCATTACCTTGGTAAAGTGGCGCCATGAATCCGACCACAAAACTCACCGCGCAAGCGCAGGTATCGGTACCGGCGGCGGTGCGTCGCCAGCTTGGCCTGGGGGTGGGTTCGGTGCTGTCGTGGGAAGCCGATGACGACCGGGTCATTGTGCGGCGTGTCGGGCAGCATAGTTCGGTCGCGATCCACAACAAGATATTCCCGAAGCCACCCAAGCGGAAATCGGCGGACGCGATCAAGGCTGGCGTGCGTGCGTACATGATCAAGCGCCATGCGCGCGGTTGACACGAATGTGTTGGTTCGCTTGCTGGCTCGCGACGATGCCGAGCAACTCAAGTGCGCCGAAGCGTTTGTTGCCAAAGGGGCTTGGGTGTCGCACCTGGTGCTCGCAGAAACCGTGTGGGTGCTGGCCTCGGTTTACGATCTCACACCCAGGCAAATCGCCATCGCGATCGAGATGCTGCTGAACCACCAAAATCTGGTGATCGACCGCGCCGAAGTCGCGGCTGCGGCGTTGCAGCGATTCCGCCTCAAGCCATTGTTGGGTTACACCGATTGTCTGGTGCTCGAAGCTGCGCGCAGTGCCGGCCATTTGCCGTTGGGTACGTTCGACCGGGGACTGGCCAAGCTTGATGGGACACAACGCCTGGCGTAATCGTTGGCGGCGGGGCTGAGGTGGTGAGCACTGTGATGCGGCTCGACGCGCCTTTGGCCGCTGCGCGCTGACACGACGATCCCCACGGCGCGCAGCCCTTTGTCCTTGCACATTCGGTAGTTTTCAGGCATCAAGCGGGATGGACTTTTCCTTGTTGACGCAGGCAATCTGATCGTGACCGCTAGCTATCCCGTGATTGCCCACAAGTTTGGGGGTTCCAGCATGCGCGATGCCGAGCGCATCGCGGCCGTTGCCGACATCCTGTTGGCGCGCCGCGATGAGCGCCAGCTGATTGTGGTGTCGGCGATGCAGGGCGTTACCGATGGTTTGATCGCGCTGGTGCAGGCGGCATCGGCGCGTGAGCCGGATTGGCGCGAGCGGCTGGATGCTTTGGCGGGTCGTCATCTGGAAGCGGCACGGCAATTGGCGGGCGCCGCGCAGGCGCCGTTGTGCGCCTGGCTGCAGGCGGGCTTTGCCGATGTCGCCGATCTGTTGCACGCCTTGTCGTTGATGGGCAGCATCAGTCCGGAGGCGATGGATCTGGTGCAGGGCATGGGCGAGGTTTGGTCGTCACGGCTGCTGGCCGAGCATCTGCGCACGCGCGCGGTGGCAGCGGATTGGCTAGATGCGCGCGAGGTGTTGCAAGTGCGCCCGGAAGAATTGGGGGTGATGGTTGATTGGGAAACTTCCCAAGCCGCCTACGACGCCTGGTGCGCCGAGCACCGCGCCGACCGCAGCGTGGTTACCGGTTTTGTGGCGCGTGACTTGCAGCATCGCGTTACCACGCTGGGGCGCAATGGCAGCGATTATTCGGGCGCCATTTTCGCGGCGCTGGCGGGTGCCAGCGAACTGCATATCTGGACCGATGTCGATGGCGTGCTGAGCGCCGATCCGCGGCTGGTGCCAGAGGCGGTGCTGGTCGAACAGCTCAGCTATCACGAGGCCTGCGAACTGGCCTATTTCGGTGCCCGCGTGATCCACCCGCAAACGCTGGCGCCAGCGATCGAACGCAATATTCCGATCACCATCCGCAACACTTTTCGGCCGCAGCATCCGGGATCGCGGATCGGCCCGGCCCGCACCTTGACGCCGCCGGTGAAGGGCGTCAGCGCCGCCGATGGCATGGCGCTGATCAACGTCGAAGGCGCCGGCATGATCGGCGTTCCCGGCACCGCCGAGCGTCTGTTTGGTGCGCTGCGCCAGCAGGGTATTTCGGTGGTGATGATTTCGCAGGGGTCCTCGGAGCACTCGATTTGCTGCGTGGTCCGCGCGATCAATGCGGAGGCGGCACGACTGGCGCTGGCGGAGGCGTTTGCGCGTGAGCTTATCCGCGGCATGATCCAGGCGATCAGCATCGAGACCGGCATCAGCGTGCTGGCGGTGGTCGGTGATGGTATGGCCGGCACGCCGGGCATCGCTGCGCGCCTGTTTGAACATCTGGCGCGTGGCCAGGTCAATGTCCGGGCGATCGCCCAGGGCGCCTCCGAGCGCAATATTTCGGTGGCGATTGCGACCCCGGATGCGACCCGCGCGCTGCGCGTGGTACACGCCGGATTTTATTTGTCGGCGCAGACCATCTCGATCGGCATCATCGGCCCCGGCCATGTCGGCGCGGCCCTGATCGATCAGATCGCCGCGATGCAGCAGCGCTTGCAACAATGCGGGCTGGACTTGCGGGTGCGCGCGATTGCCGGCAGCAGCAAATGCCTGCGCGCCAGTCAGCGCCTTGATCTTGGCGCCTGGCGGGAAAATTATGCGGCGCTGCCGACGGTGGCCACCAGCGATCTCGATGGCTTTGCCAGCCATGTTCACGCCGAACATTTGCCGCACGCGTTGATCGTTGATTGCAGCGCCTCGAGTCTGGTGGCCGATCACTACGCCGATTGGCTCGACGCCGGCATCCATATCATCACGCCGAACAAAAATGCCGGCAGCGGACCACTGGCGCGCTATCAGGCGATCCGTGGCGCCAGTGCCAACGGCGCGGCACGATTTCGGTACGAAGCGACGGTCGGCGCCGGGCTGCCGGTGATCTCGACGCTGCGCGACCTGATCGATACCGGCGATGCCATCGTCTCGATCGAGGGCATGTTCTCCGGCACGCTGGCGTTTTTGTTCAACCGCTTCGATGGCTCGCAGCGGTTTTCCGAGCTGGTGCGGGAAGCCATCCAGCTTGGCTATACCGAACCCGATCCGCGGGACGATCTGGATGGCCGCGACGTTGCCCGCAAGCTGGTGATCCTGGCGCGCGAGCAAGGCTTGGCGATGGATCTGGCGGCGGTTGCGGTGGTGAGTCTGGTGCCGGAATCGTTGCGCGGCGGCAGTGCTGCGGCGTTCCTGCAAAACCTCGCGGCGATGGACGCGCCGATGCAAGCACTGCTCGATCAGGCGCAGGCAGAAAACCGGGTGCTGCGCTTCGTCGCCCGCCTGAATGCACAGGCCGAGGCCAGTGTCGGTTTGCTCGCCCTGCCGCGCGATCACCCGTTTGCGCATACCCGACTCACCGACAACGTGGTCCAGTTCACCACCCGTCGCTACGCCAGCAATCCGCTGGTCGTGCAGGGTCCGGGCGCGGGTCCGGAAGTCACCGCTGCCGGGGTGTTTGCCGATCTGCTGCGGGTGGCCGCCCACCTGGGTGCCAAATTATGAGCCGCGGTGACTGGGCTGAGGCTTACGCGCCGGCCAGTGTCGGCAATGTCGCGGTCGGTTTTGATCTGCTGGGGCAGGCGCTGGTCGGCGCCGGTGATCGGGTGCGGGTGCGGCGGGTGGCGGGCGCAGCGGTTCGCGTGAGCGCTATTTGCGGCACCGTGCTGGATTTGCCCCGCGACTGCCAACGCAATACGGCAGCGCGCGCCGTGGCCGCTTTGCTGCGCGCGCAGGCGGCCGATTTTGGGGTGGATATCGAGATCGAAAAAGGCATTCCGCTGGGCTCGGGCATGGGCGGTTCGGCGGCCTCGGCGGTGGCGGCGCTGGTGGCGGCCAATGCGCTGTTGGCGCAGCCGTTGCCGCTGCCAGCGCTGTATCCATTTGCGCTGGAAGGCGAGTTTGCCGCCAGTGGCGGTTATCACGGCGACAACGTGGCGCCGAGTTTGCTTGGCGGGCTGGTGCTGGCCACGCACAGCGGTTGCCTTGCGCTGCCGGTGCCGGCTGGGTTGAGCTGCCTGCTGCTGCATCCCGATCTGGTGGTGGAGACCAGGCGCGCCCGAGCGTGTTTGCAGGCGCCTTACGCCATCGCCGATTTTGTTGCCCAGGCGGAGGCGCTCGCGCTGTTCCTGTGTGGGCTGGAACGCGCCGATTTGCGGCTGATCGGCGCCGGTCTGCGAGACGTGCTGGTAGAGCCACGGCGCGCGCATTTGATTCCCGGATTCGCCGCCGTCAAGCAGGCGCTGCTCGATCACGCGGCGCTCGGCGCCAGTATTTCTGGTGCCGGGCCGAGTGTCTTTGGCTGGTTTGCCACGGCGGCGGCAGCGGCCGCAGCGACCAGCGACGCGCTCGCCGCTTTTGCTGGCGCCGGTTTGTCAGCGACGGCGCTGCTGTCGCCGGTCGCGGCTCCGGGAGCGAGGTTGGAAGCATGCGCTGCGTAAGTACCCGTGGCCACGATACGGCTTCGCTCACCGAGGCATTGCAGCGCGGCTTGGCCCGCGATGGCGGGCTCTATGTGCCGGCGCAATGGCCACGGTTTGCAGCGGCGGCGTTCGCCGGAGCCGATTCCTTGGCGGCGGTGGCGACGCGGCTGTTGCAGCCGTTTTTTGCCGATCATGTGTTGGCCGACCAGGTCGGCGCGATCTCGGCGGCGGCGTTCAACTTTCCGCTGCCGGTGATCGAACTGCGGGCACCGCGGACTTATCTGCTGGAACTTTTCCATGGCCCGACCGGCGCTTTCAAGGATGTCGGTGCGCGCTTTCTGGCGGAAGTCTTGAGCCGACTGCGATCCCCATCAGCGCCGCCGGTGACGGTGCTGGCGGCGACCTCGGGCGATACCGGTAGCGCGGTCGCCGCGGCGTTTCATCGGCGACCGGGTTTTCAGGTGGCGATCTTGTTTCCAGACGGACGGGTGTCGGCGCGGCAGGCGCATCTGCTCAGTTGCTTCGGCGACAACGTGCAGAGTTTCGCCGTGCAGGGCAGCTTCGACGACTGTCAGGCGATGGTCAAAGCCGCGTTTGCCGATGCCGATTTGCAGGCCCGCTGTCCGCTGACTTCGGCCAACTCGATCAGTCTCGGGCGCTTGTTGCCGCAGGCGGCGTACTACGCGCAGGTCGCGCTGGCGCATTGGCAGCGGCATCAGCGGGCGCTCAATTTTGTCATTCCGACCGGCAATCTCGGCAATGGCCTGGCCGCGCTTTATGCCCGCAGCATGGGCTTGCCGGTCGGTGAGGTGGTGCTGGCGACCAATGCCAATCGGGTGCTGCCAGAGTTCCTGGCGAGCGGTAATTATCAACCGCGCGCCAGCATCGCCACCCTGGCCAATGCCATGGACGTGGGAGCACCGAGCAACCTGGAGCGCCTGCGCGCCTTGTTTGCCAGCACCGCCGAGTTGACCCAAGCGGTGACCGCCGTGTCGGTGACCGATGCCGCCATCGCCGCCCGCATCCGCCGCTTTTTCGCCGACGAAGGCCGCGCCATTTGTCCCCATACCGCGGTCGCGGCCGAGGTGCTGGCGGGTCTTCGCGAGGGCGGCGATCAGCGCGATTGGTGCCTGGTTGCCAGCGCCGATCCGGTCAAGTTTGAGAGCATCGTCGAGCCGCTGATCGGGCAAAGTCTGGCCGTGCCGCCGAGCCTTGAACATTGGTTGCAGCGGCCGGCATTGGCGACGCCGATCGCGGCAACCGCAGCGGCTTTGCGGCAACAGCTACTGGCGCGTCAAGGATCGGCCATAATCGCCGAATGAAACGGGATTCCATCAACTACACGGTGGTCGGGTTGGTCGTGCTGCTGGCACTTTTGCTGCTGCTGGCCAGCCTGTTCGTGATCACCGGCAAGCGCACTGGTAGCGTCAGTTATTTTGTGCGCTACGCCGATGTCACCGGTTTGAGTTTCGGTGCGCCGGTGTTCTACCAGGGTTTTCGCATTGGCCAGGTCGATGCCATCGAACCGCAGCGGCGGGCCGGCAAGACCGAATATCGGGTCGAACTGGCGGTGCGGCGGGATTGGCGGGTGCCCAAGGATTCGGTCGCGCTGCTCGCCAGCAGCGGCTTGCTCGCCGATGTCGCCGTGGCGATCCGTGAGGGCAGCAGCGTCGAGCTGCTCAAGCCGGGCCAGGAACTCACCGGCCAAGCCGGCGGCGATGTGTTTGCGGCGGTCAATGGTTTGGCGCAAGAACTCAGCGTGCTGACCAGGGATCGGCTGCGTCCGCTGCTCGAAACCCTGTCCACCCGGGTCGATTCGATCAGCGCCCGCGTCGACGCCAGTACGCCGACCTTGCTGGCCGAAGCCGAGCGCTTGCTCAAGCAACTCAATCGTGCCTCGACTTCGGTGAACGCGGTCTTGTCCACCAGCAATCGTCAGCACGTCGATCAACTGCTCGCCGATCTGGCGGCGACCGCTGGCAACGTCAAGCAGGTGTCCGCCGATTTGGAAGCCACCCGCAGCGCGCTCGATCAATTGCTGGCAGAACTGCACGGCACGGTCAGCGATAATCGCCCCGAGCTGCAACAAGCCGTGGCCGATTTCGGCCAGGTCACGCGCTCGCTGGCACGCCGCATCGAAGCCATTTCGCAGAATCTGGAAGCCTCCAGCCGCAACTTCAACGAGTTTGCGCGCGAGGTTCGCCAGCATCCCAACCGCTTGATGTTCAGCCCCAAAGCCGACGCCGTGATCGTCGAGGACGAGCAACCATGATGCCGATGCTGCGTTGTTGTGCCTTGGTCTGCGGCGGCGTCGCGACACTGGCTGGCTGCGCCAGCGCGCCGGTGCCGGACTTGACCTACTACCGGATGCCGGCGCGCGTGGAAACTGCGCCGATCACCGCGACGGCGCCGCGTTTTGCGCTGCCGATCATCGTCGATGCGTTGGTCGCCGATGGCGTTTACAACGATTTGTCGATGCTCTATGCCAACCAGCCCGAAGGCAGCATCCGCGCCTATCACTATCAACTCTGGGAAAACTCGCCGGGGCTTTTGCTGCAACGCCGCCTGATCCAATTTCTGCGCGCCCGCAACGCCGCCGCCCTGGTCACCGATCGCTTGCCGCCGAGCCTCGATAGTCGGCGCATTTTCGGCCGAGTCGACAGTTTTGAGCGCGTCCACGCAGCGACCGGCTGGAGCGCGCGGGTGCGACTGGAATTGCGCGTCGAGCAAGGGGCGCGGATGCCGCCGTTGCTGGTCAACGATTACGCCGCCACGGTCGCTGCCGATGGCGACGGCATGCGGGCCAGTGTGCGTGCATTTGCCGCCGCCATCGATCAAGTTTTCGACGCTTTCTGGGTTGACCTTGGCGAGTTGCCACCGTGATCGGCCAGCGGTTAGCCGAGGCTGAGCGCGTCCGCCTGCTGGCGGCCATGGGTTTTGAAACCTGGCGACGGCGCGACCCCAACGCCTTGCCGTTGCGGACGCCGGAAGCGGTGGCGCCAGTGCGCCCGCGGGCCGACCCACGATCCGGCGCGGTGCCCGCTCCGGCAGTGGCAGCGGTGCTTGCCACCGCGCCGCTGGCAACCGCTACCGTCATCACCGCCATCAACGCCGCACCGACGCCGACGCCGACACCACGAGCCCAGGCGCAACGGGCACCCTGGCGCGGCGATGCGGTTTTGCTGGTGCTGGAACATCGTCGTGAAGCCGACGCGCCGCTGCTGCGGGCGCTGGCTCGGGTTCTGCCGGGCTGCACCGTCTGCACGCCGGATACCGTGCCGCAAGGGGTCGCGCGGTTTGCCGTGCAGGTCGGCATGGCGGCGCCACTGCCGAGCGACGTGCTCGGCGTGCGCGTGCCCACCCTCGCGGAGTTGCGGGGTTCCGCTGCCGCCCGCCGCGCCTTGTGGTGGGCGATCAAGCCGCTACTCAAACCGTTGTCGTCCTGATCGATGGCCGCCGCAGCCGATGCCATGGCCATGTGTCGGCCGATGCGCGAAGCCGATCTGGGCGAGATCATGGTGATCGAACAGCGCGCTTATGAGTTTCCCTGGACCCAGCAGATTTTTCGCGATTGCCTGCGCGCTGGCTATCACGGATTTGTGCTGGCGCTGCCGGCGGAAATCATCGGTTACTTCATGCTGTCGGTCGCCGCTGGCGAAGCGCATGTGCTGAATATCTGCGTCGATCCCGCCGAGCAGTGTCACGGCCATGGCCGCCGCTTGATCAATCGCGCCATCGATCTGGCGCGCTGGCACCGCGTGCAACGGGTGTTTCTGGAAGTGCGGCCGAGCAATCTGGCCGCTGCCCATCTCTATCAAGCCATTGGTTTCAACGAAATCGGCCGCCGCCCGCGTTACTACCCGGCGCGCAACAATCGCCGCGAAGACGCCCTGGTGATGGCCTACGAGCTGCTCTCTGATTAGACAAGCGGGGATCAAGTAGCCCGCATGGAACGAAGTGGAATGCGGGGGATCAAGCGGGGGTGCAAGTAGCCCGCATGGAACGAAGTGGAATGCGGGGGATCAATATGGCACCAAGTAGCAGGGACCAATCAGGTGTTTGGCTTTTCCCCGGGCTTCTTTCCCGGATTGCGCTGCGCTTCATCCGGGCTACGCACTGCGGGTCGCCATTGGGTTGTCATGGGTAGGTCGGTTCAAAGCGCGCAGCGCTGGAACCGACGGGCTCACTACGGCGCTTGCAGCTTGCTCAACTGCTCGCGCAATCCGGCCAGCAAGGCGGTGAAGTCGGCGAGCCGGGTGCGCTCCTGTTCGACCACCGCAGCCGGGGCGCTGGCGACGAAGCTGTCGCGACTGAGCTTGGTCTGGCATTTTTCGATCTCGGCAATAACGCGGGTGACTTCTTTCGCGATGCGCTGGCGCTCGGCGCCGAGATCGATCAGCCCGGCAAGCGGAATCAGTACCCGCAGTTCGTGCAAGATGGCGGTCGCCGACGCCGGCTCCGGCTGGCCAACCGGCAACCATTGCGGCACTTCGGTGCGCGCCAGAAAGCTGATCTGGCTGGCAAACTTGGCGACCCGTTGGCGGTCGCTGGCGACGCCATCGGCAAACCACAGCGGAATCACTTTGGCCGGCGAGATATTCATTTCGCCACGGATGCGGCGGATTCCGGCCAGCACCGCCTTCAGCCATTCGATCTCGACGACCGCGCTGGCGGTGCTGCTGGCCTCGGCGGGCGATGCGCTGGCGGATTGCGGATAGGCTTGCGTCGCGATGAATTGACCGGTGATCGCAAGGCCCAGACGCGGTGCCACGTTCTGCCAGATTTCTTCGGTGACGAACGGAATCAGCGGATGCAGCAGTCGCAAGGTGGTTTCCAAAACCCGCAGCAGGGTGCCACGGGTGGCGGCGGCTGCGGTGGCGTCATCGCCGTTGAGCGCGGGCTTGGCCAGTTCCAGAAACCAGTCGCAGAAGTCGTTCCAGACAAACTCGTAGAGCGCCTGCGCCACCAGATCAAAGCGGTAGCAGGCAAATTGTGCGTGTACTTCGGTGATGGTCAGTTCGAGTCGATGCTGGATCCAGCGTTCGGCTTCGGTCAGGGTGCTGATCGCCATCGCGTTGGTGGCGTGGTAGTCCTCGGTGTTCATCAATACGAAGCGCGCCGCGTTCCACAACTTGTTGCAGAAGTTCTTGTAGCCATCGCAGCGCGCCAGATCGAACTTGATATCGCGACCATGAGTGGCGAGCGCGGCAAAGGTGAAGCGCAGCGCGTCGGCACCGACGGCGTTGATGCCATTGGGAAACTCTTTGCGGGTGGCTTTCTCGATCTTCTCCGCCATCTGCGGCTGCATCAATCCACTGGTGCGTTTGGCGACCAGGTCGTCGATGAGGATGCCGTCGATCAGGTCCAGCGGATCGAGCACATTGCCCTTGGACTTGGACATCTTGTTGCCGTCTTTGTCGCGCACCAGGCCGGTGATGTAGACATCCTTGAACGGCACCTGGCCGGTGAAGTGCTCGGTCATCATGATCATCCGGGCGACCCAGAAGAAGATGATGTCGAAGCCGGTGACCAGTACCGAGGTCGGCAAAAACTCGGCATAGCCATATTTTTTCATCGCCGCCGGGTCAGGCCATCCCAACGTGGAATGTGACCACAGCGCTGAAGAAAACCAGGTTTCGAGTACGTCGTTTTCGCGGCTGAGCGGGCGGCCGGCGGCGCCATCCTGATCGGCCAAGGCTTGTGCCGCCTCGGCATCGCGGGCGACGTAGATCTTGCCAGCAGCGTCGTACCAGGCCGGGATGCGATGGCCCCACCACAATTGCCGACTGATGCACCAGTCTTGAATATTGCCGAGCCAATGGCGATAGGTGTTGATCCAATTGTCCGGCACAAACTTCACCCGACCGGGCGCGCCAGCGACGCCTTCGACCAATTCCAGTCCACGCCGCGCCAGATCATCCATGGCAACGAACCACTGCCAGGTCAGATACGGCTCGATCACCTGGCCGCTGCGATCGCCACGGGGCACCATGAGTTTGTGCGGCTTTTCTTCGATCAATAAACCCAATTCGGTGAGGTCGGCGAGCACCGCTTTGCGGGCGACGTAGCGATCCATGCCGCGATATTTTTCCGGTGCCTGGTCGTTGATTTTGGCGTCTGGGGTAAAGATGTTGCGCAGCGGCAAGTCATGGCGCTGGCCGATGGCGTAGTCGTTGAAATCATGCGCCGGGGTAATTTTGACGCAGCCGGTGCCGAAATCTTTTTCGACGTAACTGTCGGCGATGATCGGGATCTCGCGATCGCACAGCGGCAGCCGCAGGGCCTTGCCGATCAGATGCTGATAGCGCTCGTCGTCTGGATGCACCGCCACGGCGCTGTCGCCGAGCAGGGTTTCCGGGCGCGTGGTAGCAACGACCAAACTGCCGCCGCCATCGCTGAGCGGGTAGGCAATCGACCAGAGCTTGCCGTTTTCTTCCTCACTCACCACTTCCAGATCGGAAATCGCGGTCAGCAGCACCGGATCCCAATTCACCAGTTTTTGGCCGCGATAGATTTTCTTTTCTTCGTACAGGCGCACAAAGGTTTCGATCACTGCTTGCGAGAGTCCGGCATCCATCGTGAAGCGCTCGCGCGACCAATCGCCGGAGGTGCCAAGGCGACGCATCTGGCGGGTGATGGTGGTGCCGGATTCCTCTTTCCACTGCCAGACGCGCTCGACGAAAGCCTCGCGGCCGAGGCCGTCGCGGCTCAACTGTTCGCGCGCCAGATTGCGCCCAACCACCATCTCGGTGGCGATGCCGGCGTGGTCGGTGCCGAGCTGCCACAAGGTGCGTCGCCCCTGCATGCGCTGATAGCGAATCAGCGTGTCCATCAGCGTGTGTTGAAAGGCGTGACCCATGTGCAAGGTGCCGGTGATATTCGGCGGCGGCAGCATGATCGTGTACGGCTCGCCATCGCCCGCTGGTGCGAAATAGCCGCTGGCTTCCCAAAGGGGATACCAGTGCGCCTCGATGGCCTTGGGTTCGAAACTCTTGTCCATGCTCGCTCCGTAACGCACGGACTTGGCCGTGCGCGATCACTGTGGGGAAAGATGCCAAGGCTACCAAGCCGGCGCCGAGCATGCGACCTTGGCCAAAGATTTAGGCCGTACCCGAGCACTCATGGGGGCTGCCCTTGTGGGAGCGCCGTGGGAGCGCCGCTTGCGTCGCGATTGTTCGCAGGTTCGATAATCGCGACGCAAGCGGCGCTCTTTCAACAGCCGAAGGCACTGTGTTTCTGCTGCTGCAAGGCCCGCCGACCGTGCCCAGTGCCTCGCTATACTGCGCCGCTCCCCTCCCCAGCAGATGCTCTGATGACGACCGCCGAAACCTGCGCCAACGATCAGTTTCTCGGCCATCCCAAAGGGGTTTACGTGTGTTTTTTCACCGAAATGTGGGAGCGTTTTTCGTTCTACGGCATGAAGGCGCTGCTGCTGCTGTATTTGCTTCAGCACCACCAATTTGGCGATCGCCGCGGCCTCGATGTGCTCGGTGCTTACGGCGGCCTGGTGTATTGCATTCCGGTATTCGGCGGCCTGCTCGCTGATCGCTATTTGGGTATGCGCAAGGCGGTGATTTTCGGTGGCATCCTGCTTTGCCTGGGCCACGCCGGCATGGCGGTCGAAGGCAATGCCGCGACCATCGTCAACGGCGTGGTGGTGCGCGATCAGTCGGCGTTGACGGTATTTTATTTCTCGCTGGCGCTGATCATCATGGGCGTCGGTTTTCTCAAACCGAACATTTCCACCATCGTCGGCAAACTCTACGCGCACGACGATCCCCGCCGCGATTCCGGTTTCAGCCTGTTCTACGCGGGCATCAATCTGGGCGCATTGTTTGCGTCGTTGGTGTGCGGTTATCTCGGCCAGACTTTCGGTTGGCGCTATGGTTTTGGTGCCGCCGGTATCGGCATGCTGCTCGGGCTCGGTTTGTTTTTGTGGGGCCAGAAATATCTGCGCGGCCACGCCGAGCCCGCGGATCCGGCGCAACTGCGTGCCGCTTCATGGTTGGGTCTGTCGCGGGAATGGACGATCTATCTGGTCGCGGTGGTCGGTCTGCTACCGGTGGCTGGCTTGATGTGGGCGGTGGCCAACGGCGCGTTTGCGTTGGGCGGCGAAATCTCGCTGGCGCTGTTGTTGATGATCGTCGTGCTGATCGCCGTGTTGGTCTGGTTTGTCTGGTTCATCAGCAGCCAGTGCACGCCGGTGCAGCGCCAGCAGATGCTGGTGTTGTTGGCGCTGATCACTATGGCATTGATTTTTTTCACGCTCTATGAGCAGACCTACGGCTCCTGGGTCACCTTCAATGATCGCCTGCTGACCAAGGATCTGTTTCCGAGTTTTGTGGAGCAAGGGGCGCTCCCCTTACCCTGGTCGATCGCTTCGCTGTTGCTGGCGCCGGGTGCATTTGTGGTGGCGGCGACCTGGTCGGATCGCGATCCGCAATCGCCGGGGCCGCGCTGGCTGTTCATCGGTGCGTTCGTGCTGATGCTCGGTTTTCTGGTCCGCGATTCGCTGGTACTGCCGCAAACCGCAGGCTCGCTCACCTATCTGGGGGCGTTGTTTATCGTGCTGTTGGCGCCGCTGTTCACCGGGCTTTGGGGCTGGCTTGATCGCTTCGGTCTGGATCCGTCCAAGCCGATCAAGAGCGCTTACGGTTTGTTGTTTGCGGGCTTGAGCTTTATTCCGTTGGCGCTGGCGGCACAGCAGGCGGGTGCCACCGGGGTCATGGCCAGCGTCTGGTGGCTGGTGCTGGCGTATCTGATTCTGGAAATCGGCGAGATGTGTCTCTCGCCAGTGGGCTTGAGTGCGGTCACCCAATTATCGATGCCCAAAGTGGTCAGCCTGATGATGGGGACCTGGTTTCTGGCCACGGCATTTTCGGAGACGCTGGCGGCGCTGTTCGGCAAACTTGCCGCCATCGAAATTGCCGATGGCCAGTCCATGGATTGGGCCGCTGCCGCCGCCAAGTACGAGCACTTGTTCTGGCTGATGATGTGGATCGGCGTCGGCTTTGCCGTGGTCGCTTTCCTGATGGCACCGCTGCTCAAACGCGGCATGCATGGGGTGAGATAACCCGCCATTGAGGGTAAGATGGCAGCCACAGAGGGTTCGGCAAGCGGTGCCCGTCAATGTCCACGATGATTCAAATCCGCAATGTTCCCGATCATGTTCATCGCCTGCTCAAAGCGCGTGCAGCGTTGGTGGGCAAGAGCCTGAGCGATTTGGTCCGCGAGGAACTGGAACTCATGGTGGCGCTGCCATCGCCACGGGAACTGCAACAGCGCTTGGCCAATGCCGAACGTTTCGGCATGGCCTTGAGTTCGGCCGATTTGATTCGCCACGAATGCGACAATGCATGAGTAGCATCGGCGAGCTGTTTCAATGAGTCGGATATTTGTCATTGATGCCTCAGTTGTGGTGGACTTAGGCGTCGCGCAGAAATAACTTACCCATCTTGCTGGTTCTTTCGCCCGCCTGCGTCGTTGCACAAAGCGTCACATAGTCCGACTATGCTCCCCTTTGTGCGCCTTGCAGGCGAACGAAAGTCCGGCGCAATCTGCGCAAGTTATTTCTGCGCAACGCCTTACGCCAACTTGATGACGACGATGTTGCTGGGCGGGCTTTGGCACGGCGCCAGTTGGACGTTTGTGGTCTGGGGTGGTTTGCACGGTGTTTACTTGTCGGCGGAACGCTGGTTGAGCGGGCGCTTTGGTCGCGCCGCACTCTGGCAGCATTGGGCCGCGCGTTGGGCGCTCGGGCTGCTGACCTATGCGCTGATCAATATCACTTGGGTATTTTTTCGCGCCCAGGATTTCGCGACTGCCTGGCGCATGTTGCAGGCCATGCTGGGCCTGAGTTTGGTCGGCCAGCAGGTGCTGCCGATGATCGATCTGATTCAGGTCACCGGCGTCACCCTATTGATGCTGGCGGCGCATGGATTTATGCGCGATCGCGAGCTGCACGCGGTGGTGATGGCGCTGCCGCGCTGGCTGCTGGGCGTCGTTTGGGGCGCCATGCTGTGGCTGATTCTAATCACCCAGGGAGAAAGCCATGCCTTTATCTACTTCCAGTTCTGAGCCCACCGCCGTGGCCGAAGTGTTGTTCGAGCGGCCGCTGCCCTTGCTGGGTCGCGCGCCGTGGCTGGCGCTGCTGATCGCGGTGCTGTTGATGGTGGGTTGGGAAACCTGGGTGCGTGCGCAAGGGGTGACGCCCGGCTACCGCAATTCCGATGAACTGTGGGCGGAACAACGGCGGCGCATCGACCGGGGCGAGGGCGATGGCGTGGTCATTATCGGCTCGTCGCGCGCCTTGTTCGATATTCAATTGGGGGTATGGGAGCAGCTCGCCGGTCGCCGACCGATTCAATTGGCGCTGGAGGGCACCAGCCCGGTTGGCGTGCTCGAAGATTTGGCGGCAGACCCCAAGTTCACTGGCACCTTGCTCGTTGGTGTGGCACCTGGACTATTTTTCTCCGGCTATGAGTATCGCCACGATGCTTTTGCCAATTTTCGCAAGGAAACGCCGGCGCAGTGGTCGGGCCAGCGGTTGTCGATGCTGATCGAACCCTGGCTGGCTTTCTACGACTTTGATTTTGCGCTGCCGGCCGTGCTGCGGCGCCAGCCACTGCACAATCGCGACGGCGTGCCGTTCCGGATCGCGGTGCGCAAGTTGTCGAACATGGGCCGCGATCGCAATTCGCGGCTGTGGGACAAGTTGGTTGACGATCCCGACTATCAGCAGTTGGCACGGCGTATTTGGGCGCAGGACTGGCGGCCGCTGGCCGAGGAACCGGAGCCGAAACGTAAACACATCCTCGAAGCCCGCGGCAAACAGATCGAGCGCGCGGTGGCGGCGGCGCGCCAGTTGCAGGCGCGTGGGGTCGCGGTGATCTTTGCGCAGATGCCCTACGCGGGTCATTACGCGATCAGCGAGCCGGATATCGCGCCGCGGGCGTTGACCTGGGACCCGCTGATCGCGCAAAGCGGGGCAATCGGTCTGCACTTTCAGGATCACCCGGAAATGCAGGGCTACACCTTGCCCGAGTGGTCGCACATGAGCGGGCCCGAGGCTGACCGCTTCACCGCCGCGCTGTACCCTTTGATTCAGGGCCAACTCGCGGCCCGGAAAACGGTGGGAGCGGCACGATGAAAATCTTGGTGGCGGTGGATCTGTCGCCGGTTTCGGTGAAAGTGATTGAGGCGGCGCGATGCGTTGCGGTGGCTGCCGGTGCCGAAGTATTTGTCTTGCATGCCGCCGCACCGGAACCGGATTTCGTTGGTTATGACGCTGGCCCCGGTGTCGTTCGCGGCCAGGTTGCCGAAGAGTTGCACCGCGAACATCGTGCCGTGCAGCAATTGGCCGACCGTCTGCGCGGCACCGGCATCAATGCTACGGCGTTGCTGATCCGTGGCCCAACGGTGGCGATTACGCTGCTCGAGGCCGAGCGACTTGGGGTCGATCTGATCATCGTTGGCAGCCACGGCCATGGCGCGATTTACGATGTGCTGGTCGGCAGCTATTCGGCCGGCATACTGCGCAAGTCGCCGGTACCGGTGCTGGTGGTGCCGACCCGCTGATGGAAAGCTGGCTACTGCTTAATCTGTTGATCAGTTCGATCGGGCTCGGCTATTTTTTGTACGGTCGCAACACCCGCGCGATCATGCCGATGGCTTGTGGCATCGGCATGATGATCTATCCGTACTTTGTGACCTACTGGGTTTGGCTGCTGTTGATCGCCGCGCTGCTGATGTTTTTGCCGTGGCGTTTTCGCTTTTGAATCAGAGCGCCAGCCACTGCTTGCCGACACCGATCAGCGCCACCAAGAACAGCAACAACCAAGTCACGAAACCGACCACAAAACCACCTTCGCGCTTGCCCGCCGCCTGCCAGTAACCGAGCAGATACCAGAGTCGGCCGAGCACCCAAAGGTAGCCCAGCGCCGCCACCACCATCGGCGGAAACGGCGAATACTGCGCCGCCAGCCACAACGTCGGCAGAAACTTCAGCGTCGCTTCCTGGCTATTCATCTGCGCACGGAACACGCGCTCGAAATCCGCATTGCCGGTAGTCGCCGGTGCGTGAATGCCGAACTTGCCGCGGGCGCGGCCGACGGCAATCGCGGCGATCAACAAGACCAGTATCGTCAGCAGCGTAATCAAGGCGGCGTGCAAGGGCATGGGCTGGGCTCCAGACAAGAGTAAAGTCAGACTATAACGATGTTGGCATCTGCTCGGGCGGATTGCCACGGTTCGCCATGGTTTGGCGGTGGCTGGCGTGCCGATTGGCAAGCCCGCTCTGCGGTTTCGGGTGGTGGCCGCGAAGCGTATGCTGCGGTTTTGTCCTTGCTCGGACGGGTGTCCAGCCCATGCAGCTTGGAACCAAAATAATACCGCTCATTCCGGGCGGTTCTATCGGGAGAGGAAAATGAACAAGTACGCGCGTGGAGTGATCGCAGGTTTGCTGGCAACGCTGGTGTTGTCGATGCTGATGTTTGCCAAGGGCATGATGGGGGTGATGCCGGAACTCGACATCATCGCCATGCTCAGCATGAAAATGGGCGGGTCGATAATGATGGGCTGGTTGGCGCACCTCATGATCGGCGCGCTCGCCTACGGTATCGGATTTGCTGTGCTTTATGGGGTGTTGCCGGGGTCTACTGCTACCACCAAGGGCATTGTCCTGGGCGTGGTCGGTTGGTTGATGATGATGTTGCTGGTAATGCCGATGATGGCCATGGGTATGTTTGCCATGAGCCTGGGAATCATGGCGCCGATGATGACCTTGGTGCTGCACATCATTTTTGGCGCCGTGCTGGGTTGGGTGTACGCCAAACTCGCATGAACAGGGGCAATCCCGGGCGCGCAAGCACTCGGGATTGCTGCCATGGCGATGTTATGTTGGCGCGGGTCCGTGGTCACTAAGGCGTTGTAAATCATTAAAGGTGGCGGATTGCGAAGGATTTTGCCCCGTCTGCAAGGCGCGCATAGTTCGACTATGAAACCCTTTGCGCAACGAAGCAGACGGGGCAAAAGACCAGCAAGATGGCATTTACAACGCCTAAGGCCCCGGCGGGAAATCAGGCGCTGATCGTCGCGTCCAGCCTCGGGTAATCGGTGTAGCCCTTGGGACCTGGCGTGTAGAGGGTGCTGGTATCGATGGCGTTGAGTTCGGCGCCATGAGCCGAGCGCTCGACCAGATCCGGGTTGGCCAGAAACGCGCGACCGAAGGCGATGGCATCGGCGCGACCGCTGCTGACGGCGGCCGCGGCGCTGGCCGGGTCGAAGCCACCGTTCAACATCAACACACCGGGAAAATGTTGCCGCGCCAGTTTGGCCAGCGATTGCTCGGCGGGCAGTTGCTGATCGGCGTGGCGCAGTTCCAGAAAGCCGAGCTGGCGGCGTGAAAGTTCCTGGGCGACATAGGCGACCAGCGCCGACGGATCGGAATCCACCATATCGTTGAATCCGACCAGCGGCGAAATGCGCACCGACACCCGCGCTGGACCCCACACCGCCATCGCCGCATCGACGACTTGCAACAATAGTCGGGCGCGATTTTCGATGCCGCCGCCGTAGGCGTCGTCGCGATCATTGACCCCATCGCGCAGGAATTGGTCGATCAAATAGCCGTGGGCGCCGTGAATCTGCACGCCATCGAAGCCTGCGGCTTTGGCGCGCTCGGCGGCGGCCGCAAATAGTTCGACGATGCCGGCCAGTTCAGCGGTCGCCAATGGCCGTGGCAGTTGATACGGTTCGGCGCCATTGGGCGTGTGAATGGTGTCACCGCGAATTGCTTTGGCACTGCTGGAGATCGGTTGGCTACCGCCGTTCAAGGCCGAATGCGCGGCGCGACCGGGGTGCCAGAGTTGTAACTGAATACGGCCCCCGTTGGCATGGACGGCCCCGGTCACCCGGCGCCAGCCGTCAGCGCAGGCGGCATCGTAAATACCGGGTTCCCCGGTGAAGGCGCAACCATCCGCTGCCACCATGGTGGCCTCGGCAATCAGCAAGCCGGCACTGGCACGTTGCGCGTAGTACTCGGCCATCAGCGCGTTTGGTATATGGCTGCCACCGGCGCGGGCGCGGGTCAACGGCGCCATCACCAGTCGGTTGGGCAGGGTGATGTCGCCCAAACTGAGTGGGGAAAATAATGAAGTCATGGTGATCCTGATGCGGGTCGCCGACGGCAACCAAGGGTCGATACAGTGGGGGCGCCAACGCCCAGGCACAAGGTCGTGGTCGCGCCGTTGGTCGATCAACCTTGGCGGCGGTTTGGCAACATGCGCAGCAAGGTGTTGTCGTGTTGGCGGTAGTGATGAAACAGCGCTGCCGCAGCGTGCGCACCGATCAAGTAATAGCCCACCGTGGCGGCGGTCTCGTGGATTTCTTTGAAGTTGTGTGCCAATGATTTGCTCTTTGCCAGCAGCGCCGGTAACTCCAGGCCGAACAACGGGATCGGTTTACCGGTGCTGCTCAAAAGCAGCCAGCCAACAATGGGCATGCCGATCATCAGCAGGTACAGCGCCAGATGCATCAGTTTGGCGGTGTTGGCCTGCCAGCGCACGGGCGCGGGGTGGATCGGAGGCACGCCGCCGACGATGCGCGCGACGAGGCGGACCACGACCAGAATCAGCACCGACAAGCCGAGCATGAAGTGCCAGGTTTTCATCAGGTCGCGAGTTGCACTGCCTTTGGGAAAATAGCCGCGAAACTCCATCAGCGAATACACCGCGGCCAGCAACAACAACATCAACCAGTGCAGGTTGATGGACCAACGACTGTAGCGATCTTGGCGGATTTGGGCGCTCATGACAGGGGCTCGTGGTGGGTAGCAAGGGCGTTGCGGCGACCGCGCTCTGGATAAAAACGATCGGCGATCACTGCCGGCATTCAAAAATGGGTACTGCCGTCGCTGCCGTATCCGCCAACGATCCCTTTGCTGGCAACGGCGACGGCATCGTGGGCGTGCAAACTCTCGTGGTGGTTGACGCGCAGCTGGAAATCGGCCAGGTGCGGGTCCGCTTGCAGTGCCGTTTGCACGCGCCGGGCGGCGTCCTCGCAGAACATCAGGTTGTGGGCGTTGAGCCGAGCAAACGCCTGCTCATCCTCGCGCTTGACCGCGGTTTGCACCGGCGTTTGCAGCGCGCCCTCGATCCGGTCGATCAAGGCTTGTAGCGGAAATTGGTCGAAACTCGGCAGCAGGCGAACGCGCACCTGCGCCGTGCTGCGCTGGCTGTGCGGCGTTGCCGCCATGCCTTGTTCGCTGCCCAGCCAGTCCACCACTTGCTGCGCGTCAAGCGGCTGGCGGGTATCGAAGTCGGTCTGAAATTGCTGCTGGATCAGTTGCCGTGCCAACGCCGCCGAGCATGGGCAGGTACTCGAATAGACCAGGGTCAGCGTGACTTCGGTCGAATACCTGCCGTGATCGAGCGTGCCGGTGATGCGCGCCGGATACGAGCGCCAGCCACTGTGCGCGGATTGCAGTGCCGGCCGACGCAGCAAATAGTCGAAGTCGATTTGCAACGCGGCCCGATCCGAAAGTTGCGCCTGCGAGGTAACAAACTCATGCAGCACATGGCGCACCAGGGTTGGGGTCAATGGCTCGTTACCGATCCAGCGATCCACCAGCAGATACAGCCGCGACATGTGGATACCGCGAGCGGTGCCGGCACGCAGGTTGACGAAGGCATTGACCCGCGCCGCCAGACGCAGGGTGGTGGCGTCGGCATTTTCCAGTTGCACCGGCAATTCGACGGCGCCCATGCCGACCCAATCCAGCGCCGGATGGTGATCGGGCAACGCGTTGACGGTGATGTCGGCAAGTTCCGGCAGCGGTCCGGGTCGATGAGGCATGGTCTTGAGGATTCCGTGGCAGCGCCTTGATCGAGCGCAATCGGTTGGCGTGCGCAGCGCAGCGCCGGTTCGGCATTGTAACCGGATGCCGTGGTGCGCCGCCCAGCAAGCGCCCTGCCGATCCCGGCGAGCGCCGTGCCGAAGCGCTACCATCGGCCCATGGACGCCGATGTCGAAAGTTTCGTCGATCAGATGAATGCCGAGATCTTTGCCGGCTTGCTACGCCAGCATGGTCTGACCCCCAGCGTCGGCACTGCCGATGCGTTGGCGGCGATCGGCCTTTGGGGGCAGGCGCTGGGCGATTTCAAAGTCCGGGTACCCAATCGCGAGTTGCTGATGGCGCGCGGGCTGCTGTCGCGTTGGCAGGCTGGCGAGTTTGCGTTGGATGCCGATCTGGAAAACGGCGCAGACACGCCACCAGGCCCGGTCGATGACTGAGCACAGCGCCGGTCCTCTGGTCCACGCTTGTACGCAATGTGGGGCCTGCGAGCCGGTGTGTCCGGCGTTGTTGTCGCCGATGCGATTGCATGCCGCGATCCGTCGGCTGGATTGGGCAGATCCCGATCTGGTCGGCTTGTCGGCTTGCACCGAGTGTGGCGACTGCCTGCCGGTTTGTCCCAGCGCCATCGGCCTGGTGGCCGACTTCCGTTACGCCAAGGCCGAGATTGCCTGGCAGCGGGAATTGCTGGCGCGCGCCGATGCCGCCAGGCGTCGCTTCCTGGCGCGGCGCCAACGATTGGCCGAAGCAGCCGAAGCCCGCAACCGTGCATTGGCCGCCAAGAGCGAAAATCCGACGGCGTCTGCCGATGCGGCGGTCGATCTGCTGCAAGCGGCGTTGGCGCGCGCCCGCACAAAACACCTGGCAAAAAAAGCGGAAGTGGACGGCGGCGCCTGAGCAATCAGGCCCGCAGCCAACGCCCAGCGGCGGCCAGCACCACGGCCAGCGCCACCAGCGCGGCACCGATCATCGGAACCAGCATCAGTGCACAGGCGCCGATCATCAACGACGCCAGCGCCCAGGCGTTGAGACCCAGCTCGGGTTCCGGATAGATCGCCGACTTGAACCAACGCGCCGCCAGATAATCCAGACTGATGCGTCCGGGGCCGTTGAAAATCAGCGGCAGCAACAGGATGGCAAACAGCAGCGGCAGTTTGAAATTGCCAAAGCCGTCCGGCGTAATGACGTAGCCTTTGAGCAGATTGCTCCAGCCGCTGAAGACTTCCCAGTGCACCGCCTTGATCGCGACGAAATCCAGAATCAGCAGGCTGAAAGCCCAGAACCGGGTGGCCAGTCCCAACCACAGGAAGGCACCACCGAGAATCTCGAACCAGGTGGCGATCTGCCAGCTCAGCTCCGGCGGCACCGCGCTGAACGGGAACGGAAAATTGCTTTGCACATCGGCAAACCAGTTTTCGCCGTGATATTTCTCCAGGCCGGATTCCATGAACTCCCAGCCCAGAATCAGCCGGATCGCCAGATTGGGCACGGCGTCGCCGACACCGCGCAGGCGGGCGATCAAAACTTGCCAGAGGTTGATGAGCTGGTTCATGGTGGGGTTCCTCAATCGGTGGGTTTCGGCACTAGCGTGCCGAGCAGGATGTCGCGTTGGCGGAATTGTCGCAGTGCTTGGGTGGCCGCTGCGATCAGCGTTTGCGGGTCTTCCGGGTTCAGCGCCTGCACCAGGGCTTGCGCCACGTCCAGACCCGAAACCCCGGGGTTTGCTTTCAGCAGCTCCAGCAATTTGAACGAAAGCGGGTTGGCTTCGGTGAACACGATTTGGTCGTCGCGGTTGCGGGACACGATCAAAAAAGTGGCTTCGGCCGGCACCGCTGTGGGCTGAAAATCCGCACGAATGCGGTGCACCGGGTAGCGATATTCCAGCAGCCAGGCGAGCGGTGAAACCAGTGCCGGGCCCGCGATCACGTCGCCTTGCGGATCGTGTTCGATCGCCGCGATCTCGTGCTCGTCGATCGTCAGCGCCAGCTCCACCCACTCGTAATGGGCGAGCTCGGCGAGAAATGGCGGATCCGGTTCACCGCGTTCGTTGCGTGCCAGCAAATAGCGATGAAACTCACGGCCGAGTTCGGTGAACAGCGGCGTATGCGACTCGTGTTCGGCATAGAAGCGGCGCAGAAGATGCTGCCAGCGGTGTTCGCCATAAAGCTGCTTGATGACCGGAAAGCCGATCGACAGCAGGTTCTCGATATTGTTGAAAAACAGCTCGCGGTAGATTTGCAGGCGCCGCTCTTCGATGCCGGCGGGCGCGGCATGCGCCTGTGGGTCGCGCAGATGGGCGGCGAACGCGTATTGCAGTGCCTGGAACGGTGACCCGGCACTAGCCATGCCGACTCAACCGGCTGGCATTTTGCGGCGCTGCTGCACCCGCTGCCGTCGATTGCAGACTGCGGATTTGGGTAATTTCGTCGAACAGTTCTTGCACGGGCGGGAAATTGAAATCGCGTTCGAGCAGGGTCGGCTTGACGCCAAACTCGGCGTAGGCGACCGCCAACAGATCCCAGACCGTGGCGATCACGGCGGCACCGTGGCTATCGATAATCAGGTCCGGGGCTTGGTTGAAGTGGCCGGCGATGTGGCAGTAGGCGACCCGGTGTTTGGGCAATCCACGCAAAAACGCGAGCGCGTCGTAGCGGTGATTGACGCTATTGACGTAGATGTTGTTGACATCGAGCAGCAAGTCGCAATCGGCCTGCTCCAGCACGCGCTGGATGAACTCGAGTTCGGTCATTTCGGCGCCGATCTCGGCGTAATAAGAAATGTTTTCCATCGCGATCCGACGTCCGAGCAAGTCTTGCACCCGGCCGATGCGCGCGGCGACGTAATCGGCGGCGGCTTCGGTAAAAGGGATCGGCATCAGGTCGTACAAGTGTCCGTTATCGGAACAGTACGACAGGTGCTCGCTGTAAGTGCGGATCTGGTGTTGGTCGAGAAAACGGCGCAGCTTCCGCAGGAAGGTCTCGTCGAGCGGTGCTGGCGAGCCGATCGACAGCGACAGGCCATGCGCGACCAGCGGATAGCGCTCGGTGAAAGCGCGCAATTGGCGGCCGAGTAGACCGCCGACCTGCATCCAGTTTTCCGGAGCCAGTTCGAGAAAATCGAAGTGGCCCGGTCCGGCATTCTGCAACGGGCCCAGCAGGGCCCGTCGCAGTCCCAGTCCTGCGCCTTGAACGGTCAATGGTTCAGGACCGATGGGGTTCATCATCGACAACTGAAGATTAGTGCTTGTCGTCAGCCTTGGCTTTTTCGGCCGCAGCGGCATCCATCTTGGCCTTGCCTTCGCCGCAGCTACCTTCGGCCTTGGCTTTGCCTTCGCCGCAGCTACCCTCAGCCTTGGCTTTGTCGCCAGCGGCCATGGCGGCCTTGCCTTCACCGCAGCTACCTTCGGCCTTGGCTTTGTCGCCAGCGGCCATGGCGGCCTTGCCTTCACCGCAGCTACCTTCGGCCTTGGCTTTGCCTTCGCCGCAGCTACCTTCGGCCTTGGCTTTGTCGCCTGCGGCGGCAGCAGTGCCGTTACCCGCAGCAGCGGCTTTGGCTTCAGCAGCTTTCTTGGCGGCACCGCACTTGCCTTCACCGCACTTGCCTTCGGCCTTGGTCTTGGCCGGGGCTTCGTCACCGACCAGCATGTAGCCGGTGCCGAGGTCATTGAGTGCGAACGAAGCGGCACTGGCGATACCCACCGAACCGAGCAGAGCGGCGCCGATGGTCAGGGCCAGGGGATTGAATGATTTCTTGGACATGTTTAACTCCGGATGTAAAACATGGCGGGAAACCGCCCGCCTTCGTTGTCGCGCTAGCGACGATACACAGGGTAAAGTACCGAAGTGACCAGAGACACCGTGGTCTCGCCTGCCATCTTCGGACCTCAAAACTAAGACATTGCGCCAAAATTGCAAGCGCTGCTGTCCCAGTGCCCCATTGGACCGGTCGATCTGGTGCGTGCTTTCAGGGATCAGCCAGCGTTGCTGAATGCGACGTTCATCGTTTTGGATTGGGCGTCTTTTGGCGATAGCCGCACAGTGAGCGCAGCACGCATTGCCCACAGCTTGGCGCGCGCGCCTTGCAGACGTAACGCCCGTGCAGGATCAGCCAGTGGTGGGCATCGCGCAAAAACGCCGGTGGCACGGCTTTCATCAATGCCTTCTCGACCGCCAACGGCGTCTTGCCGGGCGCCAGGCCGGTGCGATTGGCCAGCCGAAAAATATGCGTATCCACCGCCACCACCGGCCAGCCGAAAGCGGTGTTCAGCACCACATTGGCGGTTTTGCGGCCGACGCCAGGCAACGCCTCAAGCGCCTCACGCTGCGCCGGCACCACGCCATCGTGCTGATCCACCAACAGCCGGCAGGTCTGCAAGATGTGGCGGGCTTTGGTGTGGTACAGGCCAATGCTGCTGATCTCGGCCTTGAGCGCGGTTTCGCCCAAGGCCAGCAGCGCGGCCGGCGTGTTGGCCAAGGCGAACAATCGACGCGTGGCCAGGTTGACCGAGCGATCCGTGGCCTGCGCCGACAGCATCACCGCGATCAACAATTCAAACGGTCCGGAATACAACAGCTCGGTTGTCGGCTGCGGATTGAGTTCTTGCAAGCGCGAAAAAAATTGGACCCGATCAGCGAGCTTCATGCGTGCCTGTGGTGGTGGTCATGACCAGGGTCGAGAGTGTGGCAAGTCTGTGGTCGTGGTCAATGCCGGCGTTGCCATGGTCGCCAAACGCATCGCCTGCCAACGCCATCGCTGGCACTGCGCGCGCTATCCTGCACCCATGAAACCGATCCGCTTTTCCAACGCAATGCTTGAACGTTTTCGTGGCTTTCTGCCGGTGGTGGTGGATGTCGAGACCGGCGGCTTCGATGCCAACCGCGACGCGCTACTCGAAATCGCCGCCGTGCCGATCCTGATGAATAGCCAGGGCAGCTTGATCTGCGGCGAGACCACGACCACCCACGTCGCGCCATTTCCCGGTGCCCACATCGACCCGCGTTCGTTGGAAATCACCGGCATCGACCCGACCCATCCGTTTCGCGGTGCGCTGGAGGAACGCGAAGCCCTCGACCTGATCTTTCACCCGGTGCGAAAAGCGCTCAAAGCCAGCGGCTGCAATCGCGCGATCCTGGTCGGCCACAACGCCCACTTCGATCTTGGATTCGTCAATGCCGCGATCCGCCGCACCGGCTACAAACGCTCGCCGTTTCATCCCTTCAGTTGTTTCGACACGGTCAGCCTGGCCGGACTGGCGCTCGGCCAGACCGTGCTCGCCAAAGCCGTCGCCGCGTCCGGCATGATCTGGGATGCCAGCCAGGCGCATTCGGCCGTGTACGACACCGAACGCACCGCAGAATTATTCTGCGCGATCATCAACCAGTGGCAACGATTCACCGTGCAAAGCAGCGACGCCGTGCCGCCGGCCGTGGCAACCAGCAACGACACCGAGCTCGATGACAATGCCTTGCCGATCTTGTTCGCCGCCCACACTTAGGCATCGCGCAGAAATAACTTACCCATCTTGCTGGTCCTTAGGCGTCGCGCAGAAATAACTTGCCCATCTTGCTGGTTCTTATCGCCCGCCTGCGTCGTTGCACAAAGCGTCACATAGTCCGACTATGCTCCACTTTGTGCGCCTTGCAGGCGAACGAAAGTCCTGCGCAATCTGCGCAAGTTATTTCTGCGCAACGCCTTAAGGCTTAGCCATGCCGATCTACGAATACGCCCCGGTCGCCGGTGATTGTCCGCATTGCCACGGACGCTTCGAAGTCTTCGCCCGCATCAGCGACCCGGAACTCAGTGTCTGTCCCGACTGCGGACAAGCCTGCAAACGCCTGATCTCCGCAGCGAATGTCGCCGTCGGTGGCAGCCACCTGCTCAAGGAAAGCCATTTCGCCGAAAAAGGCTTCACCCAATACCGACGCCTGGAAAAAGGCAAATACGAAAAAACCGCCGGCCCCGGCCCCGACCTGCTCAAGGGCGACTAAAGACCCCGCACGGCGCCCCGCAGCGCAAGTGCTGATCGGCGCGGCACTGCCCACTGGCCGCGCCGATCGGCAGGAGATAGGTTGGGCTCAAGCGCAGCGATGCCCAACAACGCGGGAGGCGCGAGCACCAAAAGCAAGATCAACCGCCCCTCTCTCCCGGCCTCTCCCCCGCAAGCGGGGGAGAGGAGCGAAGCAGAGCCCCGCTCTCCCGGCATCTCTCCCGCGAGCGGGAGAGATGAGCGAAGCAAGGGCCAGATCAACAGCCAGATCAACAGCCAGATCAACAGCCAGATCAACAGCCAGATCAACAGCCAGATCAACAGCCAGATCAACAGCCCCTCTCTCCCGGCCTCTCTCCCGCTCGCGGGAGAGAGGGGCAAAGCGCTTGGCCGTGACCAATAGCAGGGGTTGGCGGCGGTTTGTTGTGCCAAGCTGCTGCGGCTTTGCAGAGACTGTTGGTTGGCTCACTTCGTGCTGGAATCCCCGATGAAAAAATTATTGAAATGGTCGTCCTGGTTGTTGTTGACGCTGGTGTTGTTGGCGGGTTTGGCGTTCGTGCAGGTTTGGTACTTCAAGCCGGTGACGATCAATTTGTTCTACGGCAAGGTGTTCGCCAAGTTTGGTCTGCGCAGTCCGGAAATGCTGTCGTATATGCGCATTCTGCCGTCGTGGATGGATTTCTACAGCGATGATTTGGCCGACGCTTCGCTGGCCGAGGAGGAAATCGGCGCGCAGATGGTCAAGGAGAATCTGGACACTTTGCGCCGCTATGACCGTTCCGGACTGGATCGGGAAGCGCAGTTGTCCTACGACGTGCTGGAGAGTTTTCTGGCCAATCAGGTCGCCGGCGATGCGTTTCGCGGCTATGAGTTTCCGGTTAACCAGATGCAGGGCATTCAGAGCGGTTTGCCGAGCTTCATGACCGACGCCCATCAGGTGAACAATGTCGGTGATGCGCGCAATTACATCGCCCGCCTGGACAAATTTCCGCGCAAGTTCTCGCAGGTGATCGAGGGACTCGACCACTACCAGGCCAAGGGCATCGTGCCGCCGCAGTTTACCGTTGAGAAAGTGATCAAGCAGATGCAGGATTTTCGTGCGCTACCAGCGCAGGAGAACACGCTCTATGTCAGCTTCAAAGAGAAGCTGGACAAGCTCGACGCCAAGCAGGTCGATGACGCTACCCGGGCCAATCTGCTGGCAGGGGTGGAGACCTCGATCAAAGACCACGTCTATCCGGCGTATCAACAACTGATTGATCATTTCACTGCGCTGCTGCCGAAGGCGCAAGGCAACTACGGCGCCTGGCATTTGCCGAATGGCGACGCCTACTACGCCTGGTGCATCCGCAATCACACCACCACCGATCTGAGCGCCGAGCAGATTCATCAAATCGGGCTGACCGAAGTGACGCGGATCAGTGCCGAGATGGATGCGATCCTGCGCGATCAGGGTTTGAGCGAGGGCAGTATCGGTGATCGCGTGCGTCAGATCACCGCCGATCCGGCGCAGCTCTATGCCGATGACGATGCTGGGCGCAAGGCGATCATCGCCGACTATCAGCACATTCTCGATGAAGTGAATCAGGGGCTCGGCGGCGCCTTCGACATTCGCCCGAAACTGGGCGTGGAAGTGCGCGCGGTGCCGAAGTTCTCCGAGGCGACCGCGCCCGGCGCTTACTATTCCGGCGGCGCCTTTGACGGATCGCGTCCCGGCGTGTTTTACGCCAACTTGCGCGACGTGCGCGAGACGCCACGGCTGGGCATGCGCACGCTGTCGTACCACGAGGGCATCCCCGGTCATCACTTCCAGATTTCGATTGCGCAGGAATTGCAGGGCGTGCCGTTTTTCCGCCGCGTATTGCCGTTTACCGCTTATGCCGAAGGCTGGGCGCTGTACGCCGAGCGGTTGGCCTGGGAGTTGGGATTCGAGAAGGACCCGCTCGACAATCTGGGTCGGCTGATCGGTGAAATGATGCGCGCGGTGCGGTTGGTGGTGGATACCGGTATTCATGCCAAACACTGGACCCGCGAGCAAGCGATCGACTACATGCTGGCCAATACCGGCATGGGCGAGACCGAAGTTATCGCCGAGATCGAACGCTATTTTGTCAATCCGGGTCAGGCGCTGGCTTACAAGATCGGCATGTTGAAGATTCTCGAATTGCGCGAACGCGCACGCAGCGCACTCGGCGACAAGTTCGACATCAAGGCCTTCCACAATCAGGTGCTCAGCCATGGCTCGTTGCCGCTGAATCTGCTGGAACGCGTGATCGATGACTGGATCGCCGAGCAGAAATAGCTGCGTCGGTGCGCTGCTGCGCGAGTGCGCAGCAGCGCGCATCGGCGTCTGGCCTTGCGCGCCTGCGGTTACCGGCAATCAGCCAAGCGCACGCTGAACCTGCCAGCCAACGGTGCCGAGATAGGCGAGTAGCAGCAGTGTGCCGGCACGGCGACCGATGCGCATTTGCCGCCGCATGATCAGGTACAGCAACACGGTGAAGCCGATCATGATCGGGATTTCGATATGCTCCAATGCGGGTGCCACCGGCAGCGGCTGAATGCTGGCGGTAATGCCCAGAATGAACAGGATATTGAACAGGTTTGAGCCGATGATATTGCCGACGGCGATGTCGCTATGACCACGCCAGGCGGCCACCGCCGAAGAAGCAAGTTCGGGTAGCGAGGTGCCGATGGCGACCACGGTCAGACCGATGATCAGCTCGCTGATGCCAAGCCCACGCGCCACCTGCACAGCGGCATCGACCGCCAGCATGCCGCCGCCGATCAGGCCGGCGAGGCCGATGCCGAGCAGCCAGAGCGTGCTGCTCCCGCGCTGAGGCGGCGATATTTCTGCGCTGATCTCCGCCCGCACCGCCGCCGATTCCTGGCGACCGGAGCGCAGCACAAACCAGGTCAACGCAAATTGCGCGGCAAGCAGCAGCAGGCCTTCCCAGCGTGCCAGGATGCCGTCGCGCGCCAACAGCCAGAGCCAGCCGCTGGTCGCGATCAGCAGGGGGGTTTCCACGCGCAACATGCGCAGGTGGATCACCATCGGCGCGAGCAACGCCGATAGACCGAGGATCAAACCGATGTTGACGATGTTGCTGCCGACCACATTGCCCAGGGCCAGGTCGTAGTGGCCGGAGTAGGCAGCGGTCAAGTTCACCGCCAGTTCGGGCGCGGAGGTACCGAAGCCGACGATCACCATTCCAATCACGAACGAAGACAGGCCAAAACGCGCACCCAAACCAGCGGCGCCGCGGATGAACAAGTCGGCACCCACGGTAAGGATAATCAGGCCGAGAACAAAGATCAGGCTTGGCAGCCACATAGGTATTCCTTGGCAAAAGAGTGAAGACTTGGCTGCCGGGACGCCAATTTCAAGGGTCGCGTGGGTGATCAATCGGCGGCGCTGAGGGATTGATCCAGGCCAGCCGCAGCAGCCGCCACGCCAGTATTGTGGAGAAGGCAAGCCACAGGGCGACCCAGAAAAAAGCGGGAAGGTGGGTGATCTCGGCCAAGGTGTCCGCATCGGTGTGTGCGATGGTGCCGGTCGTTGGTAGCAGCACCGTGAACAGGCTGTTGTAGCCATCGAGCAGCAACTGCAAGGCCAGCACCCGCAGCAGCCAATCTTGCGCTGGCACCGACCACTTGGCTGCGGCCAGGATCAAAGCGCTCGCCAGCAGCAGACCGGCCAGAATGCCAAACCCGTTGCGCACGAACAGCAGGCAGAGCGAGCCCAGCGCCAGGCCCAAAACCAGCAGCAGCCGTGGTGCCGACCAGCGCCGCAAATGGCCCAACAACAGGCCCGCACCAAACAGCACGCTGCCGACATAGCCCGCGCTGGCGACGATGATGCGGACACCGCCGGTCGACCAGGCGCGGCCGGAAAGATCCGGGTGCACGGTAAATCGTACGAAGTCACCGCCGGTGAGCACCGCGGCGAGGCCATGGCTGAGTTCGTGGACAAAGGTACCGAACAGCCGAAATGGGAACACCAGCCAACCCAGCCACGGCACCTGCCAGAGACCGAGAATCAGCGCACTGAGCAAGAGCAATATCAGCAGTTGCGGCCGACTTTGGCGGTTGGTCGTGGTCGTCATTGACGCGTGTTCTCAAGGGTTCTGTGTGGGATCGCCACGATCAGCCGTTGCCGTGCGGTCAGCAGCGGGTGGCGCCGAGTGGGTGGTTGCCCTGACGGGCGCTCGGGTCGGCGCGGCAGCGAACGCCGGATCACGCCGTGGCCGACGGCCGCAAACTTCGGTCGGCGCACAGTATAGGTGGCGTCCGGCGCCGCAGGCGAGCGGCTACAATGCGCGCCCCGAGCGGTATGCCTTGGCTAATTCGAATCCATCTTATGTCTCTACCCAACAGCGAAACGCTGCGACGCCGGACCTTTGCGATCATTTCGCATCCCGATGCCGGTAAAACCACCTTGACCGAAAAACTGCTGTTGTTCGGCGGCGCCATTCAGATGGCGGGTAGCGTCAAATCCCGCAAAGCCAGCAGGCACGCGACCTCGGACTGGATGGCCCTGGAAAAAGAGCGCGGCATTTCGATCACCTCGAGCGTGATGCAATTTCCGTATGACGGCCGCATCATCAATCTGCTGGATACCCCCGGTCACGCCGATTTTTCGGAAGACACCTACCGCGTGCTGACCGCGGTCGATTCGGCGCTGATGGTGATCGACTGCGCCAAAGGGGTGGAAGAGCGCACGATCAAACTGATGGATGTTTGCCGGATGCGGGCGACGCCGATCATGACCTTTATCAACAAGCTCGATCGCGAAGGGCGGGCGCCGATCGATTTGCTCGATGAGATCGAATCGGTGTTGAAAATCCAGTGCGCACCGATTACCTGGCCGGTCGGCATGGGATCGCGATTGAAAGGCGTCTATCACCTGCTGGAGCGGGCGGTGCATCTGTACGAGCCGGGCAAGAACTTTACGCGGCAGGATTCCACCATTCTCGGTATCGACGATCCGTCGCTGGTCGAGCGCATCGGCGCCGACTTGTATCGTGAGTTGATCGGTGAGCTGGAATTGGTCGAGGGCGCCTCGCATCCGTTTGATCTGGATGCCTATCGTGCGGGCCGCCAGGCGCCGGTGTTTTTTGGCTCCGGGGTGAATAATTTCGGCGTGCAGTTGTTGCTCGATTTCTTTGTCGAACACGCGCCACCGCCGCAAGCGCACGCGACCACCGCCGGCAGTGTCGCGGCGACGCATCCGCAGATGACCGGGTTTGTATTCAAGATTCAGGCCAACATGGATCCCAATCACCGTGATCGCGTGGCCTTCATGCGGGTTTGTTCCGGGCACTACGTGCAGGGCATGAAAGCCGTGCAGGCGCGCACCGGCAAAGAAGTGCGGCTGGCCAATGCGCTGACCTTCATGGCCTCGGATCGGGAAATTGTCGACGAGGCCTGGCCGGGCGATGTGATCGGTTTGCACAACCACGGCACCATTTCGATTGGCGATACGTTTACCGAGGGCGAGCTGCTGCATTTCACCGGCATCCCCAACTTTGCGCCGGAATTGTTTCGCCGCGCGCGCTTGAAAGATCCGCTGAAAATGAAGCAGTTGAGCAAGGGCTTGGCGCAACTTTCAGAAGAGGGCGCGACGCAGTTTTTTCGACCGTTGATGTCGAACGACCTGATTCTGGGCGCGGTTGGCACGCTGCAGTTCGAGGTCGTCGCCTATCGCTTGCGCGACGAGTACGGCACCGATTGCGTGTTTGAGAATGTGCAGGTGGCGACGGCGCGCTGGGTGCATTGCGAAGACGCGAAAATGCTCGCCGACTTCAAGGAAAAAGCGGCGATGAATCTGGCGCTGGATGCCGCCGGTGCGCTGGTTTACATCGCGCCGACGCGGGTGAATCTGCAATTGATCGAAGAGCGCTGGCCGCAGATTCGCTTTGCCACCACCCGCGAACACGCCACGGCGATTGATCTGGGTTGAGCAGTGTGGGCGCAGATGCGCTGGGCTTGCCCATCATCCTGCGACTGTCCGCAGTCGTCTGCCTTCTGTGTTCTGAATCGGCGCGCCGCGCTGATCCAGCCTGCACACGACTAACTATCGAAGTTGCCGCCGAACAGATGGTCGGGGGCTTCGCCGGATTCCAGCGATGCTGCAAACACCTGGTCGCCGGGTTCGAATTCGCCACGGAACAACGCGCGCTCGGCGGGGGCGACGGCCATGCCAGGCGGATTGGCGGTCTGCGGATGCATCAGCCGGGCACCACCGATGGCCATCAGTACGATGGCGGCGGATGCCAGCGCGGGGGCGAAGCGCACTTGCTGCCACCAGCCTTGCCAGCGTTCAACCAGCGTGGGTCGGGTGGCGGCGTGGAGTTCGGCGGCCAGTTCGGTGGACCAGTCTTGGCAGGCGGCGAGCAGTTGCAGGGCGCTGGACTGACTCGAGCTTCGCGCCAGGCCATGCAGCGCCGGCAGTTGCCGGTCTCCCAGCGATTGGCCGTTGGCCAAGGCCAGCAGTTCGGCGGCACTGAGGCGATGATCGGTGTCAGCGGCCGAGGTGGAAGTCGCCTGACGGTAGTGCCGCTTGAGTAGTTCGTCATTCATCGATCGCATCGGCGCCTAATTCCTTCAGTCTGATTTTGAGATCTTCGATGCCGCGGTAGCTGAGTTGTTGCGCTGCGGCCACGGTGCATCCGGTCAATTTTGCGATTTCGTCGGCAGAAAAACCTTGCAGTGCCAATTGCACCGGCAGTTGCCGACGCTCGGGCAGCTCGGCAATGCAGCGCAACAACAAACTGCCCCAACGACGATGGCCGGCCTGTCGTTCTGGCGACAGCGGCCCTTGCACACTGGGGTCGATCAGGGCTTCGAGCTCGGGTTCCAACGACTGCGCTTGGCGAATCTCGGCCCGCCTCAGCGCATCGATGACCGTGGTCGCAACCACCTTGTGTATGTAAGACGCAGGGAAGTCCAGAGTTTTGTCACTTTCCAGCATTTTCCATAACTTGATGCGGACTTCTTGCTCGATGTCATCGGCGTCCAGGCCTTGGTTGCGGCCGCAGTGGGTCTCCACCAGGGCGCGCAAACGAGCGCCATAGCGAAGCAAAATCTCTTGCAGGGGACTGCGGTTGCGGGGCGCCAAGGTCGATACCGGTTGCCGAAACGATGCGGATCGAAGGGGATCGATCCGGCGCGGCATGGTCGGGCAAGCCGGGATTTGGTGCAAGCAGCGTTTCGCCGAGCGGCCGCTGGCCGGGCGCGGTCCGGGCGCACGGCCCTGGTGCGCTTGTCTGGGCGGGATCGAGGCTTTACAGTCGCCGCCCCAGATTGCCGGAGTACGCCGTTGTCGCAGATGAAGAAAAAATCCTATTTGGCGGCCTTGGAAAAACTCCAGATCAAGCTCTGCGAAATGCAACGCTGGGTGCAGCAGTCCGACCAGCGCGTGGTGATTGTGTTCGAAGGTCGCGATACCGCTGGCAAGGGCGGCGCGATCAATTGTTTTACCCAGGTGCTCAATCCGCGATTCTGTCGGGCGGTGGCGTTGCCCAAACCGAACGAACGCGAGCGCACGCAGTGGTATTTCCAGCGCTATGTGGCAGAGCTGCCAGCGGCCGGCGAGATACTGCTGTTTGATCGCAGTTGGTACAACCGCGCTGGGGTCGAGAAAGTGATGGGGTTTTGCACTGATAGCGAATACAAGCGGTTTCTGGAGCAGACGCCGGTGTTCGAAAAAATGTTGGTGGATGACGGAATCTTGTTGCTCAAGTACTGGTTTTCAGTCGATCAGGAGGAGCAGGAAGCCCGCTTCGCCGAACGCATGGAAAACCCGATGAAGCGCTGGAAGATTTCACCCATCGACATCGCTGCGCGCGAGCGATACGACGACTACACCACTGCCCGCGATGCTTTTTTCAAGATTACCCACACCCGCCATGCCCCTTGGTTGGTGGTCGATGCCAACGACCAGCGGCGGGCGCGACTGAACATGATCGCGCACCTGCTCGATAGCCTGCCGAAGTTTGTGCTGCCGGATGCCGAGCTGAAGCTACCGCCGCTAAAGCGTCGTCGGCTCGGCAAAGATGTGGTGGGTGCCAAGGCGATCAGCGTGCCGGCGCGCTATTGAGTGCCTCGTTCGGTCACGGTTGCGGCGATCAATAGCAGGCCGGGCGACTGACCGCGGTCAGCGCCGCAGCCGAACGCAGGAAGCGGTTGCCGCGGCCATCCGGATCGCTCAGGTCGATGCTGGCCGTGCCGGTGACCTCGGCGCAGGCGCCGGAAAATTGATGCGACAAAGTGCCCACGGGCTGGGCGCTGGCCGGCACCGGGGCGCAGCCTGGGCAGGCAGCGGTGAAGCTCGATAGCGTGAACATGGCATTGCCGTTGAGCGCGGGGGCGCTGCCTTGCGCCCAGCGCGGTTCACCACTGCCATCGAAATAATAGAGGGTGGCTACTTCTTGCGCGGCGTGCCCGCGTCCCTGCGCCGCCAAGGTCAGCGCCCAATTCGCATCGTCGGCACCGGCGGCCCACAAGCCATTGACGTTGACCGGGCTTTGTCCGCCGTCGCCCCAGTGCATCGGTTCGATGCACCAATGGGTTTCGTTGCCATCGATCTGCAAACTCAATTCGGCCAGTGCCAGCGCTCCACGGCGATCAATGCCGCTGGCGGCGCAGACCGGATCGTCGGCGCCGAGGCCAAAGCGCAGGGCGACGCTGCCGGATCGGGCGGGATCACGGCGCTGTGGCGGGTCCTGGTCAAACGCGTAGTGGTAGCGGGTGAGGCCAGCATCGTCGGCGTGGAAGTTCTGCCCATCGATGCTCCCCAAAGCGGTGTACCAGATCGGCCTGCCATCGGCGTCGTAGCTGCTGAGCAGAATCCGCCAGCGCGCACCGACCGCTTGCAAGTCGATGCCGTGGCCGCTGTGGCTTTTGTCCCACCAAAGCCCGGGCTGGATGTTGGCCTGCGGCAGTTGCGCGCGATAAATCCAGGCGCCATCGCCGTCATCGGAACCGGCAGCAAAGCCGCCGAAATAGAAACTTCGACCTTGATCGTCCGGAAATGGCGAGGGCGCGATGGCGCGCACTGTGGCCAGTTTTTCGTCGCCAACCAGCGGCGATTGGTAGTCGTAGACCAGGCCATAGCTGTAGCTGGCAGAGTCCTGGCGCAGCAAATACCAGGCACCCCGTTGGCTGGCGTCGCTGCCGCCCAGGCGTTGCATGCCTAGGCCGATCGCCTGTACCTGATCGCCGGTCTCCGGCTGTGTCAGGGCGGTCCACTGCTGGTTGCCAAAACTGATTTGACTGGGCGCCTGCGGCCAGATGGCGGCAAACGCGGTGGTGACGGTGAACTCCAGATGGCGACGAAAGCCGTGTGCCGGATCCAAGCGCCAAATGCGACCGTCGCCATTTTCGCTGACCAACAAATTTTCGGTGGCCGCGCCACTGGGATCGGGCACTGCTGCGAGCGCAGCCCAAACCGGGGTGGCACCGCCACCGCTTGGCAGTGCCGCGACCCGTCGCCAGCTTGGTGCCAAGCCATCAACGCGACGATAGAGCCCGGCATTGGCGCCACTGATCAGCGCGTAGGCATCGCCATTGGCGTTGACCAGGGCGACCACGTTGGCACCGTTCAATTCATATTGCGCCGACAGCGTGGGTAGTGCCCCATCGATCTCTGCGGCGCGGATGCCGACACCGGCAAAACCCAGCAGCAGCACGTCGTGCCCCAGCGCCCGGTCGTGGTGCAGCAAAGTGGCGGCAAGCGCGCTTGCCGGCGCGTCGGCCAGTAATCGCCAGTCGCTGGCAGCCGCGCGCCAAAAAATCGGCGCTACGCCAGCGTCGTCGTTGCGATGCAGACCAAGCAGCAGCAGCGGGAGCCGAGCGGAATCGGTCGCAGCGGCAGCGTTCCCACGGTGTTCGATGACCGCCAGGTGGCTGATTTTGCCGGGAAACTCATCGCGCCATTGCCAGGCACCGGTGGTGCTGGTTTTTTCGAGCAGCCGCGTGTGCTCGCCCAGGCCGCGATCGGCAGCGTTGACGGCGGCCAGCAGGCGACCGTCGAAATTGACCAGAAATGGGACGGCTTCGCCACTCGCCAGTGGGTGATCGGCGTCGCTCTGACCGGCAGCGAAATCGACAGCAAAGTCCATGTTCTCCAGCCGATTCACTCGATCAAGCGTAAGGGCTGAGAGCCACGGCAATAAAGGATCGTCGCCTTCGACACTGCCCGCGGCATCCGCCGCGGGCAATCGGATAAAGGCACTGGCCGTGCCGATGGCGCGCAGCCGATCACGAAATTGTTCGATCGATTCCTGGCTGAGGGCGTCGGTAGCGGCTGAACTGATCAACAACAACGGCGGGGTCGCGGCGGCCCGCACCTGCGCCAGCGGAGAAACCTCCTGCCAGCTTTGGGGGTTGCTGCCGAAGCGCTGGAGCAGGCCGCTGTCGGCGTTGCTCAGGCGGCGCATGCGGGCTGGCAGATCGAGGCTATCGGCATCCAGCAAGACCACACCGTTGAATGCCTTGGGGCTTAATCGAACGCCTTGCAGCCAGCGCGGGTCGACGCTGAGCAAGGCCGCCGCATGTGCCGCAGCGCCCGCGCCGAGCAGCACCATCCGGCTCGGGTCGGCATTGATTTCGGCGCTGTGACGGTACACCTGCGCAATAATTTCGGCGTAGCGCTTGAGCGTATCCGGGTAGCTTGCCAGCGCTGGCGGCGGCACGCTGACCAGCACGTAGCCGTGCGCCAGTAATCGCTCGGCTTGGGTTGAGAATTGGCGTTCGGCGGCACCGCCGGTATTCGGGTCACGGAGCCAGATCAGCAACGGATGCGGTCCCGGTGTCGCGGGTGCGTCGATGGTCAGTCGCTCTGTCGGGTCGGTCGCCGACCACAGCACGTCGCGGTGGGTGCCCGCCAGCACTGGCAGGGAAACGATCAAGGCAAGCAGGGGCAAGCGACGTAGCAGCATGGGGCGAAGGGTAGCAGCCTGGCGTTTGGGCCAATCGGGTATCGGTGCGGGATGGCAGCGGCGCGGCGCTATTCAGGGCTCGGCCGCCATGACCCGCCTCGGCGGCGGCATGAATGCCAGCTTGGGCACACCCGGGGGTATCGTTGACAGACTGGCATCTGGCGATAACATCGGCTTTCGCACCTTAACTTAAAGAGGGGAATGGCTATGTCCAAAGTGATGCTGATTGGGATCTTCGCCGTCGGTAGTTTGCTCGCGGCTTCGGTCTGCCGGGCGGAGTACATCGCCTACAGCACGGTCAACGGCCAGGAAATTCCCTTGCCCCAGGATCTGACACCGGTGCACACGCTCAATCTGGTCAATCTGACTTGGAGCAATTTTGCCGGTTCGCGCACCCGCATGGCGGTGAGCAAGGTCGATAACACCACGACCTATGCCAGTTACAACGTCGGTGGCGATACCGAATACGACGTCGGCACCGCTACCGTGCCGATCAATGGCATCGAGGCGATGATTACCGACGCGATGAACCGCACCAATCGCTTCCGCATGGTGGAACGTCAGGCGGTGGGCCACATTTTGCAGGAACAGGATTTTGGTGCCAGCGGTCGCGTGGCACAGCCGTCGGCCGCGAAGACCGGCAACGTGCTCGGCGCCCAGTTCTTGCTGGAAGCGGTCATCACCAATTACGAGGCCGGCGTCTCCAACAAGAAAGTGGGTGGTGGCATCGGCGGTTTGCTGGGTGGCAGAACCGGCGCCATCCTGGGTGGCATCGGCGTTTCCAAGTCCACGGCTGCTTTTGGCATGAACATCCGCCTGGTCGATGCGGCCACCAGCGAGGTCGTTTTCACCAAGCAGATCAATCGTGAAATCAAGCAATCCGGGCTGACCTTCGGCGCTGGCGGATTCGGCGGTGGTGTGGCACTCGGCGGTTTCGCCGGTTCGTACACGCGCACACCGATCGGCCAAACCGTGTTCGCTGCGATCAACGAAGCCGCCTACGAATTGATCCAGGCCATTGGTGCGCAATCGGCAGCGGGTTCGGTAATCAAGGTCGAAGGCCGCAACGTTTATCTGAATCTGGGTGTTGGCGCCGTGCAAGTCGGTGACCGACTGACGCTGAAGCGGCCGGG
>Ga0210033_1000295_pt1 | contig 47518 bp, 48 predicted proteins | sample CryGeymeta201501_FD_185465 | JGI IMG/M metagenome (GOLD analysis project Ga0210033, IMG submission 185465) | Groundwater microbial communities from Crystal Geyser aquifers in Utah, USA - Crystal Geyser metaG 2015-01 (SPAdes) (version 2) | ecosystem: Environmental > Aquatic > Deep subsurface >... | reverse complement strand
AAGATGATTTGATCGCGGTCAAATCAAGCTGCCCGACAATCTCAACGACAAAGCGGGCAAGATGGTCTTCAGGCAACCAATCGTCCATTGAGGGCGGCAGCAAAAACAGGGTGTTTCGGTCGACTTGGCGGAACTTATCGCTCATGAATTTTTCACTTTCTCGGGGATTTTAAATACCTAGCGAGTTTAACATTTTACGGTCGGAAAGTCCGACAAGCTGCTAGCCTAGCGCTATAAATTCGACTTATAAAAACCTTTTACACGAGATGGGAACAAGTCTTCTCTTATTTTTACGGAGAAACCAGACCTTTAAATTTTAGTGATTTTGTGCATAATAAGTGCGCTTCACTTAAAGGAAAAAAGCCATGTCTATTACTCAAAAGTTATTAGAAAGAAGTCAACACAAATGTGAACTTTGCGGATCAGATCAAAATCTATCTGCGATCGAAGTGCCGCCATCAGATGGTTCTGACGACCAAAGCATTGTGGTTTGTGAAACCTGTCGTAGCCAAATTGAAGCGCCGGATACCATGGATGCGAACCACTGGCGCTGTTTAAACGACAGCATGTGGTCACAAGTGCCGGCGGTTCAAGTGATGGCATATCGTCTATTGCATGCCTTACGTACCGAAGGTTGGCCACAAGATTTACTCGACATAATGTATATGGAAGACGACACTAGACAATGGGCTGAAGCCGGATTAGCAGCCGACGATGAGGATAACATCATTCACAAAGACAGTAATGGTACGATCTTAAGTGAAGGCGATGATGTCACATTAATTAAAGATTTAGACGTTAAAGGCGCAGGCTTTACCGCTAAGCGTGGTACTTTGGTTAAAAACATTCATTTAACTGACAACCCTTTGCACATCGAAGGCAAAGTCAATGGAACGCAAATTGTCTTAGTAGCAGCCTTTTTAAAGAAAGCTTAACCCCCTACAGAGCATTTAATCACTCAAAACCGCCAGGCCTGGCGGTTTTTGGGTTTATAGGGCAAGATCAAAGAACCTCTAGCCCCCCTAGATAAGGTCGTAACGCTTTGGGAACGCGAAGCGTTCCATCTTCATTTTGATAATTTTCTATCACGGCAACTAAAGTGCGCCCAACTGCTAGACCAGAGCCATTCAAGGTATGAACCAGCTGTGGTTTTTCTTGGCCACTGCGGAAACGGGCTTTTAAGCGTCTGGCTTGAAAATCTTCAAAGTTAGAACAAGAAGAAATCTCTCGATAAGCTGATTGACCCGGCAACCACACTTCTAAGTCATAGGTTTTGGCGGCCGAGAAGCCAATATCACCGGTACACAGAGCCATGACTCGATAAGGTAATTCAAGTGCTTGTAAAACCTGCTCTGCTTGTTGAGTTAATTCTTCAAGCGCTTGATAAGACGTTTCAGGCTCGACCAACTGAACCATCTCGACTTTCTCAAATTGATGTTGACGAATCAGGCCTTTGGTGTCACGACCATAGGATCCCGCTTCCGAGCGAAAACAAGGGGTATGAGCCGTTAATTTAATCGGTAAATTGGCAGCATCAATGATTTCATCACGATATAAATTGGTCACAGGGACTTCTGCGGTGGGAATCAAATAGAGTTCTCTATCTGAGGTGTCATGCGCTTCGTTTTTATCAATACGATACAAGTCTGCTTCAAATTTTGGTAATTGACCCGTTCCACGCAAACTGTCTTGATTGACCAAAAAAGGCACATAAACCTCTTCATAGCCTGCTTCGGTATGCATATCTAACATAAACTGCGTTAAGGCTCTTTGCAGTTTCGCCATTGGGCCTTTCAATACTGAAAAACGTGAAGAAGCAATTTTAACGGCGGCATCATTGTCATACCAACCTCTCACCTCAGAAAACGCAACATGATCTAAAGGTTGATAATTAAACTGTGTCGGCTCGCCCCATTTACGAATTTCGACATTATCGCTTTCTTCAAGCCCTACCGGCGTGGAGTCGTGAGGTAAATTAGGAATGCCGGCATAGATGTCTTCTATTTGTTGCTGAATGTCGTCAGCGGCGGTTTCGGCCTGTTTTAACTGGTCGCCTAAGTCAGCCACCACATCCAATAACGGTTGAATATCGGCGCCGGATGCTTTGGCTTTACCAATTTCTTTGGATCGAGCATTACGCTCCGCTTGCAGGTTTTGAGCATCCACTTGCAGGGCTTTACGTTGGCTTTCCAGCGTTTCAATGGCTGCGGTGTCTAATTCAAACCCTCTGGTTTTTAATTTGGCGGCAACGGCCTGTAAATCTGTTCTTAATTTTTTTGCATCTAACATGATGATTCTTTACTCTTTTGTTTTGACGCCATTGCGAATACTGCAAAATTGCCGTCCTAAAAATAATCGATTATTTTAACAGTTTCTGAATGGCTCCGCAGGCGGTTGGTTATTCAGATGCTAGAAATTCAATATCCACAATCCGTTCATTTGTAATGGTTTCAATTGCTTAGGTAATGACAAAACCTGATCAACCGGTAAATCAACTGCAAATTGCCCCACTAAACTGGCCATGCGACTTTCTACCCAGTCTCCCTGGTGTGCGACCATCCGTTTTGATAAAGATTCGACCAGGCCTGGTGAATCTTCACCCAAAACACGAATGACGATAGCCTGTTTTATATCATCTCCTTTGCAGCCCACTTATTCGGCATAATCGGCCATAGACGGGCAATGACAGATTAAATTTTTATCACCATAGACATTATCTACTCGGCCGACTGGTGACCAATATTTGGCTTGGCGCAAACTGTCTAGCGGATACGCCGCCAATTGACGAGAATAAGGATGTGACCATTCATCGCTCATCACTTCTTGCGCGGTATGGGGGGCGTTAATTAAAGGGTTATCGGCTTCATCCAGACGACCGGCCAACAGCTCATTGACTTCTTGCTTAATCTGAATCATGGCATCACAAAAACGATCTAATTCCTGCTGCGATTCCGATTCGGTGGGTTCAATCATTAAAGTGCCTGCCACGGGGAAAGACATGGTCGGGGCATGAAACCCATAATCAATCAAACGCTTTGCCACATCATCAACCGTAATACCCGATTCAACCTTCAGCGGTCTTAAATCAATAATACATTCATGCGCAACCCAGCCAGATTTTGAACGATATAAAATCGGAAAATGTTCAGCCAATCGGTGCGCGATGTAATTCGCATTTAAAATGGCGTTGGCAGTGGCCTGATAAAGCCCTTCACGCCCCATCATCACAATATACATCCAACTAATTGGCAAAATACTGGCACTTCCCCAAGGCGTTGCACACACAGCACCCACCGGCGAATCTTGTATCGGCGTTCTGGGTAAAAATTCTGCCAAATGGCTGGCAACCGCGACCGGCCCAACACCCGGCCCGCCGCCGCCATGGGGAATGGCAAATGTCTTATGCAAATTCAAATGTGACACATCGCCGCCAAATTGCCCAGGTGCGGCAACCCCAACCATCGCATTCATATTGGCACCATCAATATACACCTGCCCACCATGCTGATGCACCCAGTCACAAACGGTCTTCACGCTTTCTTCAAAGACGCCATGCGTTGAGGGGTAAGTTATCATCATGGCCGCTAAGGTTTGTGAATATTTTTCACACTTAAGCTTGAGATCAACTAAGTCAATATTGCCGAATTCATCGGTTTTAACCACCACCACTTTCATCCCCGCCAAATGGGCTGACGCGGGATTGGTTCCATGGGCTGAAGCCGGAATTAAACAGATATTGCGCTGAGATTCATTGCGACTTTGATGATAATGTTTTATCGCCAATAATCCCGCATACTCGCCTTGTGCGCCAGAATTCGGCTGCAAAGAAACCGCTGCATAACCGGTGGTTTCACACAGCATCTGTTCCAACTCTTGAATCAGCTGTTGATAACCTTTGGCTTGATCGAGTGGCACAAACGGATGCAGCCCTGACCAAGCAGACCAAGAAATCGACATTAATTCTGCGGCAGCATTCAGCTTCATGGTGCAGGAGCCTAATGGAATCATGGCGCGATCCAATGCCAAATCCTTATCCGCTAAATGGCGCATATAACGCATTAATTCAGTTTCAGAGCGATACCGGTGAAAGACATCATGAGGCAACAAAGGCGCTTGACGTTTAAGCGATGATGGCAAATCAAACTGGGTTGCAGCGTAAAGTTGCTCGGCACTGAATGAAACGTCAGGGTTAAATATCTGCCAAAGTGTTTCCAACTCGGCAAGCTCGGTGGTTTCATCAAATGAAACAAAAATACGTTCATTCCCTGCACGCAAATTAAACCCTGCTTGCTCAGCCAGTGCTAGTCGATCTGAGACGGCCGTTTCAGGAATTTCAAGCGTGTCGAAAAAGACTTGATGAACCACCTCTATGCCGAGTTTTTTTAATCCATATGCAAATAAAGCGGTTAGCTGAAAAACGCGATTGGCAATTTGCGTTAATCCCTCGGGGCCATGATAGACAGCATACATGCTGGCCATCACCGCCAGTAACGCTTGTGCTGTACAGATATTGCTAGTGGCCTTTTCACGGCGAATATGTTGTTCTCGCGTTTGCAACGCCAAGCGATAAGCACGATTGCCGTGGCGATCTAAAGACACCCCAATTAATCGCCCTGGCATAGCGCGTTTATAGTCATCTTTGGTGGCCATATAAGCAGCATGCGGGCCACCGTAACCCAGGGGAACACCAAATCGCTGAGTATTGCCAACCGCCACATCAGCGCCCATTTCTGCAGGCGATTTTAAAACCGTTAGCGCTAAAATATCCGCACAAACGGCCACAACCGCTTTCTGCTGATGGAGCTGCTCAATCACTTGCGTATAATCTTCAATCACCCCGTTGCTTCCCGGCAAGGCCAATAAAGCACCAAAAACGTCCAGGCCTGGCAGTTCTTCAAATGGATGACCAACGACCACTTCAATATCCAGCGAAGCAGCACGGGTTTTGACCACTTCGATATTTTGGGGATGACATTGCTGAGACACAAAAAATGTTTGGCTTTTGGATTGACTCACCCTTTGGCAGAGGGTCATGGCTTCGGCACAAGCACTGGCTTCATCCAACATAGATGCATTGGCTAAGGCAAACCCCGTCAAATCGGCTATCATCGTCTGAAAATTTAACAGGGCTTCCAATCGCCCTTGCGAGATTTCAGCTTGATAAGGCGTATAGGCTGTATACCAGGCTGGATTTTCTAAAATATTGCGCTGAATCACTGCGGGTGTAAAGGTGTTATAGAACCCCAAACCAATATAGGATTTTAACAGGGTATTTTGCTCTGCTATATTGGCCAAACGACTTAATGCTGCTTGTTCGGACAGTCCATTGGGCAATTGCATGGGTTGGCGAAGCCGAATTGATTCCGGTACCACCTGATCCAACATTGCTTCCAAGGAATCCACCCCAAGCGTATGGAGCAGATGGTTTTGCTGCTGGTCATTCGATCCGATATGACGCTTGGCAAACACGTCATGATTGATCAGTTTTTGCAAAGATTGGGTCATGCTTTTTCACCTAAAAATTCAAACGGGGATGATGTGAGACGTCCTTAATCAAGACAGGCTTGATAGGCCGCTTCGTCCATCAGATCATCTAATTCGCTGACATCTGACATTTCGACTTTGATAAACCAGCCAGCGCCCATTGCATCATCGTTGACTTTTTCAGGCTCATCTTCTAACAGACTATTAACATCAATAATGGTTCCAGAAACGGGGGCGACCAAATCTGAGGCGGCTTTGACGGATTCAATCACTGAGACATCTTCCCCTTTAAAAATCTCCGTTCCCACTTCTGGAATTTCAATATAGACCAGATCCCCTAATTGCTCTTGAGCAAAGTCGGTTATGCCAATCGTCGCAGTCCCATCTCCATGGACTTCAATCCATTCATGATCTTGGGTATATTTGATTTCACTCATTGTTTGTTCCTCAATTGTTATTTAAACCCTGGCAAGCCTTAGTACTTGCCGCTTTGTAATGAGATTAATCGCTATCGATAAGCGGGGTTAACCTCGATAATAATTTTGTTTGACAAAAGGTAAAGCGACCACGCTAACAGCCACTTTTTTATTGCGAACCGATGCATACAATTTGGTTGCTACAGCGGCAGCGTCGCTGTCCACTAATGCCACTGCAATCGGTTTATTCAGCGTTGGGCTAAACCCCCCACTGGTGACGACCCCCACGACTTCGCCACTGCCATTTTGCAAAACGGCACCCGCTCTAACGGGCATTTTCCCTTCTGGCTGAATCCCCACCCTTTGTCGAGCAACGCCATCCTGAAATTGTTTCATAATGGTCTCTGCACCCAAGTAACCGCCAGCACGAATACCATTAGCGCGTCTTGCAGGGGAGAGTGCCCAGTTTAATTTTGCTTCAACAGGAGTGATATCGGGCGAGAGTTCATGCCCATAAAGGCATAACCCCGCTTCCAGCCTTAATGAATCTCTCGCGCCTAACCCGATCCATTCAACATCGGATTCAGCTAAAAAGTGCTGTGCGAGTTCCTTTGCCTTTAAAGCTGGCACGGAGATTTCAAAGCCATCTTCACCAGTATAACCTGATCGAGTTACCAAGCAATCAATCCCCGCAAGGGTTAGGTTTTTCGCTGTCATAAAAGTCATGTCGGCTACGTCCGGTGCCAACTTTTGCATGACGGTTTTTGCCTCTGGTCCTTGCAAAGCTAACAAGGCTCGATCATCCAAAACTTCAATTTTACACTGCTCAGATAAATGTCTTTGCAAATGCGCTATGTCTTGTGATTTACAAGCGGCATTGACGACTAAAAACAGCCCCGTTTCAAGCCGAGTCACCATCAAATCGTCTAAAACCCCGCCCTGCTCATGGGTAAAAAGCGCATAACGTTGCTTCATGCGGGGTAAATCCACTATATCGACCGGAACCAGTTGCTCTAATGCAGCAGCGGCATCTGCGCCTTTTAAATGGATTTGTCCCATATGCGAAACATCAAACAACCCCGCTTTTTTTCGGGTATGTAGATGTTCTTTCAGTATCCCCATGGGATATTGAACAGGCATCGCATAGCCTGCAAAAGGCACCATCTTTGCTCCGGCGGCAAGATGCAACTCATATAAAGGTGTGGTTAATAGATTGGCATCATCAGACATGATGGGATTCCTTAATTAAGTGACAACGAGACTTTTGTACAGGTCTGTCTATTCAGGTTATTAGCGAATCTGAGTTCATTCAGACAACCAAGATGATGTTGCCGCTTCTTGATTAAGCGGGCAGTTCAAATTGACGCCCAACCCAAAATCCAAACCAAACCATCGTCAACGTTAAAAGTACATTCGCAAAAATATTAATCAGCGCCTTTTCCGGCTGTCCCTGCTGCAAATACAGCAATGTTTCAAATGCAAAGGTCGAAAAGGTTGTAAAAGCGCCCAAAAATCCCACAATCAATAACGCTCGCATTTCAATGCCCAAGTGGACTTTATCAATCATTAACAAGCTTAGCAGCCCCATTAAAAAGGAACCTAACACATTGACCGTTAAGGTTCCCCAGACGAAGTCTCGCCCTAACCAAACGTACATTTGATTGGAAAGCCAAAATCGGCTCATCGCGCCAAAAGCCCCCCCCACACCGACTGCGGCTATTTGTGCAAAATGAAATGAAAACATTTATAACTCCTTAACTAACGAGAGGTTGGATCGGTTCGTCTTTTATAAATCGCTTGTTTATCCAAGGTTTTTAATCGGTGTATTTTTTCTGCAATCTTAATTTCCAAACCCCGGTTTACAGGTTGGTAATATTCACGAACCGGCATATCATCCGGGAAATAGCACTCTCCTGCCGCGTAAGCATCGGGTTCGTCATGGGCATAGCGATAACCTTCTGCATACCCCAGCCCTTGCATTAACTTTGTCGGGGCATTGCGTAAATGTAAAGGCACGTCTTCTGTTCCTTGGGTTTTAACCTCTTTTAAAGCCGCTTTATAAGCCCTATAAACCGCATTGGATTTGGGTGCCACCGCTAAATAAACAGCGGCTTGCGCTAAGGCCAAATCCCCTTCCGGGGACCCTAATCGGTCATAGGCTTCAGCAGCATGGATGGTCACCTCTAACGCTTTTAAATCAGCATTGCCAATTTCTTCACTGGCCATACGGATGAGTCGTCTGGCTAAATAACGTGCATCGACCCCGCCATCCAGCATACGGGTTAACCAGTACAAGGCGGCATTCGCATCGGATCCTCTTACCGATTTATGTAAAGCGGAGATTTGGTCATAGAAAGCCTCTCCGCCTTTATCGAAGCGTCGCGTCCCGCCTTGAATCACTTCTTTACAGTTCTGAGCGGTTAAAACCGCCAGGCCTGGTTGTTTTTCCGGCCATTCAATGAAATCAACGGCCTGTTCCAACACATTTAAAAGCCGTCTTGCATCGCCATCTGCATACTGAATAAGGGCTTGTTGTGCTTGAGGTTCCACGGTAATTTCATGCGGTTGAGATTCGTTTAATAATCCCACGCCACGCGCTAACACCTGTGCCAAATCTTCCTCTTCTAAATCACGCAATACATAGACCCTGGCACGAGACAATAAAGCATTATTGAGTTCGAAAGATGGATTTTCAGTGGTCGCACCGATAAAAATAAAAGTGCCATCTTCAACATAAGGCAAAAAGGCATCCTGTTGCGCTTTATTAAACCGATGCACTTCATCCACAAATAGCACGCTACCTTGTTGAAATTGTTGACGCTGCAACTTGGCTTGCTCAACTGCGGCACGCACTTCTTTCACACCATCTAATACCGCCGACAAACTTAAAAACTGCAAATTAGATTGATTGGCAATTAATCTGGCCAAGGTGGTTTTTCCAGTCCCCGGCGGCCCCCAAAAGATCATAGAATGCAGCCGCTTTGATGCAAACAACTTGGACAGGGCACGCCCTTCCCCCAAAAGATGAGTTTGCCCGACAAACTGATCGAGCGTTTGTGGTCTCAACCGATCGGACAAAGGTTGGTATTGGTTAATTTCTGTCATCGCATTTCCAATGAACTAAGGCAACGGTTGGCCAATGACATCCACCCCTTTAGGGGGGGTAAATTCAAACTGCTGTAAATCGACCGGTTGGTTTTGGCGGATATCGTTAAAAGTCACTTTGGTGACATTATCGGCATTTTGATACATCCAAATTTGCACCAACCTACCATGACTGATGGCAACTTCTAAACTTTGAAAAAAAGTACCCTGCTTAGGCTTGAGATTGTACCAGCTTACCCCGGTTTTTTTCTCACCAACAATAATATCAAAACGCTCTGACAAGGGTTGTTGATACAATAACCAACTGAGCGGGAAATCGGCTTCAACCCGGTCAAGCGACTGAACGGTCACCTGATCAAGGTCTTCATCGTAAACCCATACATTTCTGCCATCAGAAACAATCTTTTGCCGTTCTGGTGTTTTATAAACCCAGCGTAGAAGTCCAGGCCTTTGCATCACAAAATCCCCTGTGGAAAGGTTTTTTTGGAATAGGGTTTCATCCGGCTGAATCTGTTCAAAACTGGCACTAAAGGTTTGTAGATTATTCACAAAATCCGTTAAATCGGCCAATTCTGCTTTGGCACTCAATGCAGGCCAACTAACCCCCCAAATCACCATTGCAATGACTATTTTTTGAAGATTTAACAATTTATTTCCTTTGTTTTTAAGCCTGAATCTCATCGGATTACGCCTAGTCATCATGCATTTTTTTTGCCAATACATCTCGATTGCCATTGGCTTTCATGGGAGAAACCACACCTGCAGACTCCATCGCCTCGACAATTCGTGCGGCTCGATTGTATCCAATTTTAAATTGACGCTGAACCAATGAAACTGAAACCCGTTGATTTTCTACAACAAACGCAACAATTTGATCATACAATAGATCTTGTTCAGCATCTTCTTCTAGGGTGTTATTGGCCTTATCCGCCTGATTGGCTTGTGTGACACTTTCAAGGTATTGTGGCTCGCCTTGAGATTTAACAAAACTGACCACAGAATGCACTTCTTCATCTGACATAAAAGCTCCGTGAACCCGTTTTGGGCTTCCGGTACCCGGTGGCATAAATAACATATCCCCCATTCCCAATAACTGCTCTGCGCCGCCTTGATCGAGAATGGTACGCGAATCTATTTTGGTATTCACCATAAATGAAATTCGCGTGGGGATATTGGCTTTGATTAAGCCGGTAATGACGTTAACGGAAGGCCTTTGGGTTGCCAAAATCAGATGAATTCCGGCGGCTCTGGCTTTTTGAGCGATTCGTGCAATCAGTTGTTCGACTTCTTTACCCACCACCATAATCATGTCAGCAAATTCATCCACAACCACCACAATATAGGGCAAGGGTTCCAGAGTTGGCGGCGGTTCAGACATTTCATGACCAAAATTCGCTGTTTGTTGATAGAGGGGATCAAGCAATGGCTCACCCTTGTCAATCGCACCTTTTACTTTGGCATTGTATCCAGCGATATTACGCACACCCAATTTAGCCATTAATTGGTAGCGCCGATCCATTTCAAAAACACACCAGCGTAAGGCATTTGCGGCCTCCGACATGTCAGTCACCACCGGCGTTAGCAGATGTGGAATATCTTCATAAATCGATAATTCCAGCATCTTTGGATCAACCATAATCAGACGAACTTCTTCCGGGGTACTCTTATACAGCAAGCTTAATATCATGCTGTTAACCCCAACAGACTTACCGGAACCGGTTGTCCCTGCGACTAATAGATGCGGCATTTTACCAATATCAGCCACAACCGTTTTCCCACCGATGTCTTTACCCAAAGCAACGGTCAATGGCGATTTGGATTGTTGAAATTCTACAGAGGAAATGACTTCACGAAAACTCACTATTTCGCGCTCTTCATTGGGAATTTCAATCCCAACAACCGACTTCCCGGGAATAATATCGACAACTCTAACCGATTTTACTGACAGGACTCTGGCAAGATCTTTGGATAGATTATTAATTTGACTGACCTTAACCCCCGGTGCAGGTAACACTTCAAATCGCGTTACGACTGGCCCAGGTTGCACAGCTTCGACTTTTACCGTTACCCCAAATTCTTTTAAACGCTGCTCCAACAACAACGATAAAGCGGTTAATTCATCTTCTGAAAACCCCTCTTCATATTCTGGAACGGGCGCTAATAGCTCAACACTCGGTAACTCCCCCGAGCTGACCACTTGCGCTTGCGCTTTATAAACCGCTTTTTTCCCAACCTTAACGGAATGCGATTTTGTCTCTACCCGGTCAGATTGTTCTGCATCCTGATCGAATGATAAGCTTTGTGCAGCTTCGCCTATTTTTGGTTCGGTTTTTGGCGTCTGTTCATGCGCTTGGCTAAGCTTTTTGGCTTTCATTTTATTGGCCAAGGCGCTGAGAATTTTTGGCTGTTTTTCGGGTTGTTTTGAAAGCATTTTAGCGTGTGACGTTTCGGCAGCCATTGGCTTAGAAGCATTAGACATCGCAGAGTTGTCCTTCGATTTTTTCAGCGTTAAAGCGGGTAATTTAGGTTGAATACTACGCCCCCCTTTGATGAGTTGATCCAATAAACGCCAAATAACTAGGCCTGTGGCATCCATAATGGTCAACCAAGAAAAACTCGTCATTAAACTAAACGCCAGTGCAAAAACCACCAATAGGATCAGGGTCGCGCCGAGTAGATCGACCGCAGAGACTAAAAATTGGCTAATTTCATAGCCGACAACGCCGCCCCCGGAATAAGGGAGCTGAATCACTTGCTGTTCAGGTTCAAGATATAAAGTAGCTAGTCCTGCGCCGCTTAAAATCACCATCACCAAACCCAGCAAACTGAAACCAAAATGGAATAAATCCAATTCTAAATCTTCACGAATTTTTAGCGTGACAATGCCGGCGAATAGTAACCCGAATGGAATCATAAAACCGAACACGCCAAATACATAGAGTACAAAAGAGGATAACCATGCCCCTGTTGCCCCACCATAATTGTGTGGTTGCTGATCCTTGCCAACGGTTTCAAATCCAGGATCAGATGGATCATAACTAAATAAAACAACAAACAAAAATATTGATAACCCAACGCATATCAATAAGATAGCGTCTTTTATAATCCAATCGTACTGTCGCTTAGCAGACATATCTGACTGAGAGGAAACAGGAGCGGACGACTTGGCGACTTTAAACGACATAAATAACCATAAACCTTTGCGGACTTCTCCGAAAAAACAGTACAAAATTAAACTGCAAAACATTTGGAAAATTGCTAGAATTTTAGCACATTAATTTAAGGCAAGGGAGTGGGTTCGATGCATCTTTATCAAGGTGCGACCACGATAGACACCAAATTTACTGAGTGAGAAATTGCCCCACTCCCAAAAAGAACGCATACCGATTATAAAGGATCCATTTTATGTCAACCAAACATTGTAAACTTTTAATTTTAGGCTCTGGACCAGCGGGTTATACAGCGGCTGTTTATGCAGCTCGTGCCAATCTTAACCCGGTGATCATTACCGGCATGCAACAAGGTGGGCAATTAACAACCACCACTGAAGTCGATAACTGGCCCGGTGATGTTGAAGGCCTAACAGGGCCTGACTTAATGGAGAGAATGCAAAAACATGCGGAACGCTTTGGCACTGAAATTCTGTTTGACCATATTCATACAGCCGACCTGCAACAGAGGCCTTTTAAATTGGTTGGAGATTCTGGGGAATATACCTGTGACGCACTCATTATTGCCACCGGTGCTTCTGCAAAATATTTAGGTCTAGAATCAGAAGAAGCCTTTAAAGGTAAAGGCGTTTCGGCCTGTGCAACTTGTGATGGTTTCTTTTACCGCAGTCAAAAAGTAGCGGTGATCGGTGGTGGTAACACCGCCGTGGAAGAGGCGCTTTATTTATCAAACATCGCTGCTGAGGTGACCGTTATACACCGTAGAGACAGTTTCAGCTCTGAAAAAATCTTATCAAAACAACTTATGGACAAAGCGGCTAATGGCAATATCACCCTTGAGTTTAATAGCCAACTGGAAGAAGTGCTTGGCGATAAAATGGGGGTAACAGGATTGCGAGTCAAAAATAACGAGACAGGAACCACTAAGGATATTGATGTTGCAGGTGTTTTTATTGCCATTGGTCACTCGCCCAATACCGGTATTTTTGAAGGTCAATTGGAAATGGATCATGGCTATGTCAAAGTTCAAAGCGGCTTAAAAGGCAACGCAACGCAAACCTCAATTCCGGGAGTGTTTGCTGCGGGTGATGTGATGGATCAAGTGTATAAACAAGCCATTACTTCTTCCGGTGCGGGCTGCATGGCTGCATTAGACGCTGAAAAATATTTAGACCATTTAGAAACAAACGCCTAATCATCGTGCCCCTATAGAACCCCTTAAAGTGGCCAGGCCTGGTCACTTTTGGCATTTCTACTCTTTTAAATTAAATTTGAGAATTTTTATGAATAAAAAAATCTTAGCCATATTCATCAGCACCGGTATCGCCAATATGGCATTTGCTGATGCCGCTTCACTCAGTACCCATGAACAAAAAGCCAGTTATGCATTGGGAGCCGATTTAGCCAACAACTTCAAGCAGCAAGGTGTCCAAATTGACATTCCAGCCTTAACACAAGGCATGCAAGACACCTTCTCAGGCAATAAACTCAAACTAAGTCAACAACAGATGAAGGAATCCGTTGAGGTAATCAAACAAAAAGTGATGGCTAAGCAAGCAGAAGAACGCAAAAAACTGGCCGAGACCAATGCCCAAAAAGGCCAGGATTTTTTAGCAAAAAACAAAAATAAAGAAGGCGTCAAAGTCATGCCTTCAGGGTTGCAATACAAAGTTATTGAATCTGGAAAAGGCGAATCGCCTTCACCCGAAGATAAATTGATTGCACACTACCGTGGCACCTTAATTGATGGAACCGAATTCGACAGCTCTTATAATCGCGGTTCACCACTTGAATTTAAAATGACCGATGTCATTAAAGGTTGGCGTGAAGCGCTACTGAAAATGAAACCTGGTGCAAAATGGGAAATTTACATCCCCCCCGCTCTAGCCTATGGCTCTCAAGGGGCTGGTAAGGTAATCGGACCGAATGAAACATTAATATTCACTTTGCATTTAATAAAAGTTGAACAATCATCAAACCCAGAAAAATAATTTTTAGGTCTCTTTTAGATATAAAAAACCCCGGCACTCAATTTGATGTGTCGGGGCTGTATTACAATTGAATACCAAATAGGAGGATTAGTTAAAAAATTAACTAGGCCACAGTTTAACAAAAATTCTATCGTTAATAATTCATTGTTTTTATATAATCAGATAGTACTATTTAATCAGCCTTCAAAATCACTTCATGGATCAATACTCAAATCTGCTACCTCAAACATTTTAAAAACTTCATAAGCTGGCTCTTCGTATGGATGGGCGCTTCGTAAAGCTTGAATCACGGCTGATAAGCAACCCGCTTCCAGTACCATTTCTACTCGGTATTCCTCAACAACTTCAAGTTGATTTTGCTTGCCTAGATACGGCTGACTACCCGCTAAAGGACGGAACTGTCCTTCCCCTTTGACTTGCCAACAGCACTGATCATATTGGCCGATCTTTCCCGCGCCTGCTGTAAATACCGCTAATTTAACATCCTCAAGATGACTTTCTGGTACAAAAAAACATAATTTCAACATTTCCACTCTCCAAACGACTAAAATATTTTGCACTTCTTCTATGCAGTCAACATTAAAATTTGAGATCTACTTTATGAAAAACATTTTAATCACTTATTTAATTATTCTAACCTTGGGCATTGCTTCTATGTTAACGGGCATTCATTATTTTGCCAATATTGCCGGGTTTATTTCAGCCATTGGCTTTATGATTATTTTCTTTAAAGAAACCCCTGATACTGAATCCTTAACAAAAGAAGCTATCGAGAAGGACAATAGACTGCGTCGTTATTGGTATATTGTTTTTGCTACAGGTCTTTTCTTTAGCTTGGTTTTTGGCAGTTTCTGGAATAGTGAAATGGGGAATATGGCTTAAAAATCGCTTATTTTTTATATAAAAAAAGCACCTAAACGGTGCTTCTTTTATGGCCTTTTGATTTGATACGGCTTCACTTAGAACAAATCAATATCGCCCTCCTCCATTGAGCTAGAAGAAACCCGCTTCATTCGACGTGATTCGATTGATTGACGCTCTTGATGAATGCTATTTCTAAAGCTGCCTAAACGCTCTTTATGCTCTTCTACTGACTGAACAGGATCGTTTTTACTTTGCTCAATAAAACGACTGATTTCGTGAGAAAAACCACTCAAGTTTTCTAAGTGATTCAGCACCTGCTCAACTAACTGACGAACAATATCTTCGAACTGTAATGAGCGCATTGCATTTGAGACACTTACTTCAATCTCAGAGATAATGCCGGAAACATCACCCAGTTTATGTGAAATGCCTTCATTCATATCTTCTAAGTCTTGGATTAAACCCGTGACTTGATCTTGTGACGTATTTGCTTCTCTCATGTCTTTTGCGGCTGTATCACTGACAAGCTGTCGAACATGATCAACTGTATGCTTGGCTTTTTCCGCCTGCTTGCGGATTTGTTCATTTAATTGATTTGAATTCAATGAAAGTTTACGAACCTCATCTGCAACCACAGCAAAGCCTCTTCCGGCTTCCCCGGCTCTTGCCGCCTCAATTGCCGCATTTAAGGCCAATAAGTTGGTTTGATCAGCAATCCCCTTCACATCTTCTAACAAAGTAAAGATAGATTCTATTTGATTGACCATATCATCGATTTTATTAACCGTTTCGTTACTGCGTTGACTTGAATTTTTTAACAAGGTAATCAGCGTACTCAACACCGTTTTAATTTCCGATGAAAACTTCTGAATACTCATACCTTCGCCCGATCCGCCAAGGTTATCTAATAAAGAAACAACCAATTGGTACTCAGCTTGGGTTTGGCTATGAAGACCGGAAAAGCTATTATTTAAGGTATCAATAGCTTCAGCAATCAGCTCTTTTACCTGAAGCAATTCGCCACGAACTACTTCGACTTCTTGATCAACGACTGCATCAATATCATTCATAATCACTTGTAAAGAATCGTCAATGATCGTCGCATCAAAATTGGAAGTCATTGGGTCTTTTACAGGGGCACCCGTTACCTGAGGTTGAGTATCATGTCGAGCTAACCTTGCTACGATCAAAGACCAGACAATCGACACCACCAATATGGCTATGACGTCAATATAGGGAATTTCAATAAAGACTGTCCCTGCCCCAACCAATGTAACCAGCCAAGCTGACCAGTAATGCTTAATGATATGCAACATATCTTTTATCCTTAATCGAAAAATTTAAAAATATTAAGCATTTTATATGCCAATAGAAAAATCACAATGCCATGCACTTATTTCACAGACTCGTTCAATAAGTTATGGGAAGCGGCTTTGAGTATTTACTTTTTGACAAGATCAAGGATCTTAGCGGGAACCTGCTCCAAAGACAAGACATAATCTGCAGCGCCTAACTTAACCGCTTCGCCTGGCATTCCCCAAACAACACTGGTTTTTTCATCTTGCGCAATGGTAGGGACGCCGATTTCTTGTAATTCTTTTAATCCCTTAGCACCGTCTGCCCCCATACCTGTCAATAAAATGCCAACGGCATTCTTGCCATGACTTTGCACGACCGTTCGAAACATGACATCTACAGAAGGTTTATGACGGTTTACCGGTGGGCCATCATTTAAGCGGCAAATATAACCTGATCCCGTGGCTTCTATCAGAAGATGTTTATCGCCTGGCGCGATATAAACATATCCAAATTGAATGGGTTGACGATCTTCAGCTTGTACGACTGTCATTTCGCTGACAGTATTCATACGTTGCGCAAACGGCAAGCTAAAAGCGGCAGGAATATGTTGAGTAATGACGATAGGCGGCGTTTCTTTTGGCAAACGCATCAGAACCTCTTTGATGGCTTCCGTTCCACCCGTCGATGCCCCTAAAGCAATAATCACATCTGAGTGGTTTATGGCTTTTCCTGGCGCTTTTTTCTGCACGATGACGTCAGCGGTATATTTTTCACTCACCCTTGTCGTCTGTGTTTGTTCAGGCGCTGACAACACAGTTGGCGCGTGTTTTTTATTGGCAACATAACGTTCGTATTGCCTTTCCAATTGATCCTTAGAAACTTTTGCGGCGGTTTTTACCTTGTGACGAATTTCTGCTGCATAAGACTCAAAGGTATTACGTAGATTAATTTTGGGCTTGGTAACAAAATCTACCGCGCCTAAATCTAGCGCTTCAAAGGTAATGCCGGCGCCTTTTTCTGTTAGCGTCGAGACCATCACAACCGGCAACGGATGCAAGCGCATAAGGTTTTTCAAAAAAGTAACGCCATCCATCTTAGGCATTTCAACATCCAGCGTCAGAACATCTGGATGTAATTGTTTTACTTTTTCTCTGGCATCATAAGGATCAGACGCAGTACCAACGACTTCTATATCAGTATCTTCACCCAACATTTCTTGTAACATTTGCCGAACCAAAGCCGAGTCGTCAACAATCAGGACTTTTATCTTGGCCATACCGCCTCCTCTTTCATGGATTTCTTTGTCATCATTTTTTATGGTCATTCATGGCAACATACGTTGTATTTTATTTTATTTTTTGGTAAATCGTTTGCCCAAGCAATTTAAAACGGTCCGATACTTTGTATAAAGACTCTGAATGACCCACTAATAAATGGCCGTTTTCAGACAATAAATTAGCATAACGATCAAAGAGTTTTGATTGAGTGGGCTTGTCAAAATAAATTACAACATTCCGACAAAAAATAACATCCACTGCATCCTTAATAGGCCATTCATTCATTAAATTAATCTGGCCGAAATCAATAATTTGCTGCAACTCTGACTTCACTTTAACGAAACCATCTCGGCTGCCACTGCCTTTCATAAACCACCGTTTTACGCGTGCCTCGGAAACCCCTTTCAAACGGTCAATTTTATAAACACCCTCTTGTGCTGTTTGAACCACATTAGTGTCTAGGTCTGTGGCAAGCACCCGTGCATCCCAATCACCGGGCACGGTCTCTTTCAAGACAATTGCAATCGAATAAGGTTCCTCTCCGGTAGAACAACCCGCTGACCATATCCGAATTTTGCGCTTGGTTTGATTTGTTTTCAACAATCCAGGAATAATGGTATTGGCTAAATATTCAAAATGATGATTTTCACGAAAGAAAAACGTGAGATTGGTGGTAATGGCATTAATAAGATGAACAAACTCAGCTTCGCCTTGTGCTTTTACAAAGCGAAGGTACTCAGAAAATGAATTCATTTCCAAAAAACGAATCCGTTTAGCTAAACGATTATAGACCAGGTTTTTTTTGGAATCGTTTAAATCTATTCCCGCGAAATCGTAAACCAGCGTTTTGACTTGCGCAAAATCATTATTGGTAAAATCGAACTCTTTTTCACTCACGCAGCCTATTCCTCAATCTATTGACTTGTCACCTAAAGTTAGGTGGAACTGAATTATAAAGCGCTTTGGCCAAAAAAGGAACCGAAGCTGTCGGTAAAGTCACCCCCCAAATGTTGCTTCCCTCATAACTAGGGTTTAAGATGTTAAGGCTAGATAAAACAATTCAGGGTTCCTTTAATTATGGCAGTTTCACCAACATCGTCAGCCACAATCTCATCACAAGGCACCACCCTAAATAATGCCTCTGCACAAGGGCTTAAACTGTTACTTGGCAACACTTATACCATTAGTATTAATAAAGTCGTCGGCAACCAGGTTCACTTTTCACTGGCCGGTAATGCCTTAACGGCCACCAGCCCACAAAACCTGGAGGGTGTTAAACAACTTGATGTTAAGGTAACCCAGCTGACCCCAACCTTGACGCTTCAAGCTCAAGCCAAATCGCCATCAACCGCCAATTTAGAACAAAAGAACCAAGCAGTCGTTCAGGCGGCATACCGGCAATTGCTGCCTAACCAAATACCCGTTAACCAAGGATTACAACAACTTTTTCAACTCAGTCAGACGGCTAACCTGCCTGCTGCCATTCAAACACATCTAAGTCAACTCTTTGAACAACTTTTCAGGCCTAATGGTCAGATGACAGCCAAAGACCTCAAAAACCAACTTCAAGCCAGCGGTCTATTCCTGGAAAATAATTTGGTTAAACAAGGGAAACCCGTCAAAGGGGATATCAAAGCAAAACTGCTACAGCTGCTCGCTTTAACGCAACAACAATCTCCCAACACCGAAACCGACCTCCTTAAGCTTTCCAAAGCGATTCACCAAACCTTAAATAAATTAACCTTACAACAATTACAAATCTCTGAAAACCCGAGTATGGTGAGCATCCAGTTGCCACTTCAACCAAACCGACAATTTCAAGAGATATCCATGGACATTCGAAAACAAAAGACTGATACAGAACCTGTTTGGGAGACACTGCTTAATATACAGCTCAACGAAGGAGAAATGGCCACAAAAATATCTCTCCAAAATGAAAGCTTATCCATGCGTTTTTGGGCAGACAATCAACCACTTGAAAAAAAAATTGAAGCCGGCTTTGCAAATTTAAGAAATGCACTTGAAGAGATTGGCCTGACGGTCTCCCAACTGTTAATCTCAAAGCAAAAGCCCACCAATACAGTGACTGCAAAAAAAATCGCTTTAATAGATATTCACATATAGAGAAACTCAATTAACCCAAAAAATAACAGCCACACAAAAATTATGACTGAAATTCGATAAAAAATTAAAAATCGGTTTGATTATCGCTAGACCTTTTAAGCTAAATAGGGTAAGTTATTTGCCATATTGAAGGATAAGCAAATCATTCCTAATGAGGCCATTATATGAGCGAAAACATTGAATCCGTTCAAGAACAAATTAACCAACAAAGCGATGCTGACAATCAAATTTTAAGTTTTTTGCTTGGCGATGAGCAATATGGCGTAGACATTCTCAGAGTTCAAGAGATTAAAGGCTGGGAAAGAACGACTGAAATCCCAAATTCTCCCGATTATGTTATGGGGGTGATTAATCTTCGCGGCGCAGTTGTACCGGTAATCGATTTGCGTGTACGTTTTGGTCTTGATAAGATCACTTACGACGAAAGCACGGTAGTGATTATCCTTCGTGCGGCTGACGAACAAACCGGTATACAAAAAATCATTGGCATCGTCGTTGATGGTGTATCGGACGTACACACAATCGACTTAAACACATTACAAATCTCTCCCGAGATCTCTGGTAACATTCATACAGAATACGTCAGAGGGTTAGCAACTTTTGAAGATAAAATGGTTATTGTGCTGCATATTGATCAGCTCGTCAGCAATGGCATTTTGAAAGAAATCAAAAAAAGCTTAATAATAGATGAATAATTGTATAATTATATAATTATTGGAAATTTTAAAACATTGTTTAATGAAATATTGAGAGGAAAAAATGTCTAAAATTCTTGCAGTTGACGACTCTAAATCTATGCGACAAATGGTTAGTATGTCACTCAAATCGGCAGGACATGATGTCACTGAAGCTGAAGATGGTGCGATTGCTTTAGACATTGCCAAAAGAGAACAATTTGATTTAGTTGTCACTGACATTAACATGCCAAATATGAATGGTATTGAATTAATTCAAGCACTTCGCTCAACTTTACCCAATTACAAATTTACACCGATTTTATGCCTGACCACTGAATCTTCAGGCGACATGAAAACGAAAGGAAAAGAAGCAGGTGCGACTGGCTGGATTGTTAAACCTTTTAGCCCAGAAAAATTATTATCTGTTATTAGCCGTGTTTTATAACGAATGACAACCAAACAAACCTGATTGAGGGTCGAAATGAGCGAAAACATCATCGAATTGCCTGAGAACCTAACCATTCACCATATTGAAGAGCAATTTAGAGAGCTCAAATTGGCTTTTCAGTCCGATTCCGACACCTACAAGATTATCGCCTCCAAGGTTGAATCAGTCGATACTTCTGGACTTCAGGCACTATTAACACTGATTAAACATGCTCAGAACAATCAAAAAAACATTGTTTGGGAGGGTGTCAAAGATGAGTTGCGCAATGGTGCCGCCAAAATTGGCTTAATTGATAAGCTATTATTAGCGAGTTAATCCGCTCATCTTATGGCAACCCCTGCTATCACCCTTGATAAAAAAGTTGCCATTACCCTCCAGTATGATGGTCAATCCGCACCAATAGTAACGGCAAAAGGCTCTGGCGCACTTGCTGAGCAAATCATTAAAATTGCTGAAGAAAATAACATCCCTATCAAAGAAGATCATCATTTGGTGGAGTTGCTTTCACAGGTTGAGTTAGATCATGAAATTCCAGAATTGCTGTACGAAGCGGTCGTTCAGGTATTAATCTTCGCTTATCAGCTTTCTGACAAACCCATTCCTGAACGAAAATAAACAAATATCCCCCCTATATCGCTATGGTTAAGAAACAAAAACGACCAGGCCTGGTCGTTCTTCGAGGAGCTTATAGCTTATACATTGACTTGGTGTTTGATAAGCCTAAACTTTTCCGGAAAACATACTATCGACATCAATCAATACAATGACATCACCTTTATAATGAGCAATCCCTTGTAGATAACGTGAGGCGCCTTCTTTAGTAGTTGACATGGCTTCAAATTGTTTTTCGGGAATGTCTTTCACTTCCTCCACAGAATCCACCATCATCCCAACAATATTATCGGTATCCAGTTCAACAATAATGATTCGTGACAAATCATCAGCCGGTTTAGAAGGAAGCCCATAAGTCATGCGTGTGTCCACGACCGTTACGATCACACCTCGAACATTAATCACACCCAAAACATTGAATGCTGACCCCTCTACACGCCTTATATGACCAACTCTTAATACTTCACGAATCTTTCTGACATTGATGCCATAAATTTCGGAGTCGAGATTAAATAATACGCAACGAATGCTTGGACCAGAATATTTTTCATCCTCATCATCACTCAATGAAAACGCTTCCAACTGATGGTTATTGGATTGCAAATTGGATTGAACTGCCATTAAACCAGTCTCCCTTACTTATTGAAAACGCTCGACCACACCAGGCAAGTCTAAAATTAAGGCAATATTGCCATTTCCAGTAATGGTTGCGCCTGCATAGCCTTGTAAATGTTTCATCATAACCCCAAGTGGTTTAATCACAACCTCTTCTTGACCATCTACTTGATCAACGACTAAGCCAGCACGTTGATTACCAACGGAAACGATGATGACCTTATCTCCCAAATAATTTTCTTTTGCAGAATCAGGGTTTAACCATTCTTGCAGAAACAACAATGGAATACTTTTTTCACGTAACCGTACCATCATTTGGCCATCTATTCGATTGGTCAAATCTGCATCATAATCAAAAATTTCTTGAACACTGGTTAATGGAATCGCGTAACTATCCTCATCAAAAGAAACCATTAAAGTTGGTAAAATCGCAAGTGTCAGAGGAACTCGAATCTTAATCTGTGTGCCTTCGCCTAAAACAGAGTGAATATCAATACTCCCATTGAGCTTGGTAATCATACTCTTGACGACATCCATCCCCACACCGCGGCCAGAAATGTCGCTAACTTGCTCTGCCGTCGAAAAACCGGCAGACAAAATTAGCTCAAATGCCGCCTTATCATCAAGTTGACTGGCACTGACTTCATCCATCATCCCTTTTTCGACTGCTTTACGGCGCAATATATCCGGATCCATGCCTTTGCCATCGTCGGTAATCGATAACAGGATATGATCCCCTTCTTGCTCAGCAGCCAAGATAACTGTGCCTTTTCGAGGTTTATTATCCTGTTCACGATCATCAGGCATTTCAATACCATGATCGACAGAATTTCGAACTAAATGCACCAAAGGATCAGCTAAAGCCTCAACTAAATTCTTATCGAGGTCTGTATCTTCTCCTTTTAACTCCAGTTCAATTTCTTTACCTAATTTGCGGGCAAGATCTCGTACCACACGAGGGAAGCGACCAAAAACTTTTTTGACAGGTTGCATCCGCGTTTTCATCACTGAGGATTGTAGATCCGTTGTGACATGATCAAGATTCGCAACCGCATTTGATAAGTCTTCCTCTGACTGTTTACTCCCTCTTAAAGTCAGTAAACGATTACGAACCAATACCAACTCTCCAACGAGATTCATAATTTCATCTAGGCGGCGAGTATCAACACGAACGGTTGATTCAACATTTGCCTTGGCCTGAACCTTATCATCCTTGGCGTTATCCTTCCCTGCTGTTGTTGCTGGTTTAGCAGAACTGGCAGGTGCAGGTTTATCAGCCGGCTTCGGTGGCTTTTTCGGTGTTGGTTCAGCGGCAGGAGTATCCAGCGTTAAGCTATCACGTTGCTGCAACAAAGCCTCAAATTCATCATCTGAAATTTCACCATCCGGATCGACCCCTTCTGGGAGCTTCAACTTAGGTTCATCAGCTTCCCCCCCTGATAAAGCATCACGTTGATTTAAGAGCGCCTCAAATTCATCATCTGAAATTTCACCATCTGGATCAACGCCTTCGGGCAGTTGCAGCTTAGGCTCATTTCCCCCATCAGCTGATAAGGCATCACGTTGACTTAAGAGTGCTTCAAATTCATCATCTGATATTTCGCCATCCGGATCTACGCCCTCTGGTAATGAAAGTTTCGGTTGATCAGTTTGCGCGGGTTCTTCTGTGCTAGTGACTGCTTTGCTAGGTTTCCATAATTGATCTAATTCAGCCAGCAAGCTTTGATCTGCATCACCAAGCTCTCTCTCTCCATCATTGAGTTGTCCGATATAGTCAGAAATAACATCAAAGGCTCGCATTATGACATCTGCAGCGGTTGCATCATAAGAAACATCACCATTTCGAATCTTGTCAAATACATTTTCTGCTCGGTGACACACTTCTATTAAAGGTGTGACCCCTAAAAATCCAGCGCCACCTTTAATTGTATGAAAACCGCGAAAAATGGCATTTAGTAAATCAGCGTCAGTTGGTGCATGCTCTAACTCAACCAATTGCTCATCAAGCCGCTCGACAAGCTCTCCGGCTTCGACTAAAAAGTCCTGTAAGATTTCTTCATCCACAATAAAACCCTCTTCATTTTTCAGTGTTAACCAGACCTGTCAAAAAGCCATCACTAAAAATCGTTATTACGTCTATAGCAAGAGTTTAGCAAGGTTCATGCCACAGAACATAAACCTCAACTTTAAGATGAGATTAGACTAAATCCCTAAATCGTCTAGTAAATTGTCTACATCCTGCTGAGATTGAGCGAACTGTTTCTGGCTAGATTGCGTTACATTAGGACCTAGTCCCTTCATTTCTTGAGCTTTCTGTGCTTCTTTTGATTGCTCAGGCAAGGTAATTTCATCTAACGAAATACCCGACTTTTCAATCAACTCCACCAAGCTTTGCTCAACACTGCCAACCAACATGATCACTCTATTTAAAACCTGACCGGTCAGATCCTGATACGATTGTGCCATCATAATTTCTGTGATTTCGTTTTTGGCTTCTTCAAGCAATTTACGCTCCGACGCGCCTTCAATCGAATCGGCTAGCGTCTCTAATAAAGCGCTGATATTCTCAGCTGAAGACAAGGTTTTGTTACTGGCTTGTTCCGTCGTCTCAATGACATACTGCAACCGCTCTGTGGTGTCGGGTAAATCCTGCTTAGTATGCTGCAATAATTTTGCATCCTCCCCAAAACCATCCAGTGTTTCATGCAAATTATCGGCAATCTCTTCAACTTGATGTAACAAATCTCTATTGCGACTGGCAACAATCAAATCTAGCACGTCGGATGCCTCGTCATATTTTTCGGATTCAAGTGCGCTTAATAGCTGTTTGACATGCTCTAAATTAATCTCTTTCACTGACTTCCCCTTACAAAAAAAGCTTTACCCTCAGAAAGAATAAAGCTTTACCATTTATGATCACTTACGCTCTGTCAACGGCCAGAGGCTTTTTTTCGTTCAGCAACACGTTCAAAGATTTTCTGAATTTTGCCATTTAGCGTCGCGGCAGTAAAAGGTTTTACAATATAGCCGTCAACGCCCGCTTCCGCTGCTTCTAAAATTTGCGAGCGTTTTGCTTCAGCAGTAATTAATAAAAAAGGTGTGTCTTTTAATTTTTCATGCTTTCGGACATTCCTAAGCAAATCTATCCCGGTCATTTGCGGCATATTCCAATCGCTAACAATAAAATCATACTTACCACTTTGAATCATCGGCCAAGCTGTCGAACCATCGTCGGCCTCATCAAACTTACTGAATCCGAGTTCTTTCAGTAGGTTTTTAACAATTCTTCGCATGGTTGAAAAATCATCAACCACTAAAATATTCATATTTCTATCGATTTGCATTTCTTTTCCTCAAATCACTTTATATCCAATCTTTAAGTCGTGCCTTTAAGCGTTTAATTGCCTGACTATGAATCTGACTAACGCGAGATTCACTGACTTCTAATACTTCACCAATTTCTTTTAAGTTAAGCTCTTCATCATAATATAGCGCCATAACTAACTTTTCTTTTTCAGGTAATTGTTCAATTTGAGTGGCTAATGCACCTTGAAAATCTGATTCTAAAAGTTCTGCAATCGGTGTTTTGATTTGCCCAATCATCCGATCTTCGGCTAATTCATCATGATCCGGTTGGTCGATTGAAAGTAGCTGTGTGGCGTTAGTATCTTGTAAAATATGAAAATACTCTTGCAAGGTCACTTCCATCATCTCAGCCACCTCTTCATCTCTCGCCTCACGGCCTTTTGTGGCCTCAACCTGAGCAATCGCATCCGAAACCTCTCTAGACTTACGATAAACAGACCGAGGCGTCCAATCTCCTTTTCGAATCTCATCCAACATAGCACCCCGTATCCGTATCCCGGCATAGGTCTCAAAACTGGCACCTTGTGTTGCATCAAATTTTTGTGACGACTCAATCAGACCAATCACACCCGATTGAATCAAGTCATTAACCATCACACTATCCGGCAGACGTCCCTTTAAGTGATAAGCAATGCGCTTCACCAAAGGTAAAAACGCTTCAATATCAATCACTTCACCCGCAGTGTGTTTATGAATATTTGCGTAAGCCTGTGTGCCTGTCATAGAGAACTCATTCCTTATCTACTCAGAAGGTGTTTGAAACAAACTTTCCACAAAAAACTGTAAATATCCCGTAACCCCTGTTGGAATAGGCCAGTTATCAATATCTTGAGCGATTTTTCTAAACGCTTTTGCCGATTCACTCATCGGATTCGCAATCGTAACCGGTGATTGCTTTTGAATCGATTGTCTTAAGTCATGGTCAAATGGAATGGTTCCTAAATATTCGATGGAAACCTCTAAAAACTGCTCACAAACTTGTGAAAACTTATCGAACAGCATCTTACCATGTTTTTCTGACCGTGCCATATTGGCTAATAGTTTAAAGTTATTGAGCTTGTACTCTCGACTCAAGACTTTTATTAAAGCATAAGCATCTGTCATTGAAGCCGGCTCATCGGTTACCACCACCACAACTTCTTGTGAGGCACGACAAAAACTGACCACACTATCAGCAATACCCGCTGCTGTATCGACAATCAATACATCCAGAATACCATCCAACTCTGAAAAAGCGTTAATAATCCCAGCATTTTCCATCGGTGTCAATTGCGCCATTCTTTTAACACCCGAAGCAGCCGGAATCACTCTGAGCCCGCCCGGTGCACTCACCATAATTTCTTTCAGTGTTTTTTCGCCGTCTAACACATGAGATAGATTATACTTGGTTTGTAAGCCCAGCATGATATCAACGTTGGCCAACCCCATATCTGCATCCATTAATAAAACTCGATTGCCTAGCTTACTCAAGCCGACACCCAAATTAACAGAAACATTGGTTTTGCCCACGCCGCCTTTACCACTGGCAACAGCAATCACCCTAACCGGCTTACTTTTACGCGCTGAACTCACTTTTGACTCACCATGATTTTTCATTTGCATTGCTCTTAATCCAGCTGCTTGATCATTGTGCATCAGACATTTCCTTCCCCATCCCTAATCGAAACGCATCCTCATGATGCTCTGACGTATTTTGCTGACCCAACACCAAGGCTTTATCCAATAAATCTCTCACTCTAACAGGCTCCAAATCTTCGGGGACTCTTTGTCCACCGGATAAATACGAAAGGGACAATTGATGCTCAATTAATACCGTTAGGACATTCCCGAGTTGTAAAGCTTCATCCACCTTCGTTAAAATACAGCCTTTTAACCCGACCTCGCCAAAAGACTTCACAATATCATTCATCACACTTAACTGAGTGGCTGCAGAAATCACCAAATAGTTCCGTATATGTGTCACACCAGCACGTTGTTTAGTTAGCTGCTGACTTAAACGAATATCTTTCTGACTAATCCCCGCTGTGTCAATCAAAATCAATTTCTTTGATGCCAAAGCACTTAATAAACTTAACATCTCTCCATCTGAACTGACAACGTGAACCGGCACCCCCATTAATTCTGCAAAGGTTTTCAATTGCGCCTGTGCACCAATTTTATAACAGTCCGTCGTCACCAATGCGATTTGATTTGGGCTATTACGCATAACAAAACGGCTGGCTATTTTGGCAATGGTCGTTGTCTTACCAACGCCTGTGGGTCCCACCAATGCAATGGTTCCGCCCGATTCAATAATATCTTTTTCATCAATTGGCACCATTAACTCAATATGCGCCAATATTTCTCGCCAGGCCTGGTCATTTTTTGCATCCACCTTACTCACGAGTTTTTGTGCAAGATCCCAGCCAATGCCAATTTTAACCAACCGTTTAATCAGCGCAATTTTATTTGGATCTTGATTTTCTGTTTGATTCCATGCCAAGCCGGATAGTTGATTTTCCAGCAACTGCTTTACCGCTTTTAACTCATCTGCCATTTTAGCCATTTCACCATGGCCTCTCATACCGGCATCCGAACTCAATTCGGAGGACACATAACTTGATCGAGTCGTCGAAAGCTGCGAGGCTTCTTTATATTGTTGTGCTTCAGGATCAATTGCCGCCACCAATTCAACCCCATCAGGGGTATTACGTGTTGACATAATAACCGCATCATCCCCCAACTCATCACGAACCAAGATCATTGCTTTTCGCATAGTAGGCGCAAGATATCGCTTCAGCTTCATTTATCCTCCCTGCCCAACATTTGCAACAACACTGATTTGACGGTTTTCTGGCACTTCAGAATAAGCCAATACATGTAAATTTGACAGACTGAACCTAAACAACCGAGCCAATTGTGCTCGAATCTGTGGAGCGACCAATAAAACAGGGGCCTGTCCATCCATCTCTAACTTTTGTGCCTCTGCCTTTAGGGTTGTATGCAAGCGTTCTGCTAGGCTAGGTTCAATGGCTAACTGCCCTTCTGGTGAACCTTGCGTAGCTTGAAGCAACAACTGTTCCAATCCAGGTTCTAAGGTAATGACTTTTAAATCTTCATCTGCTGAGACAATCCCTTGGATAATAGACCGCCCTAATGCCGCACGGACATACATCGTTAAATCCGCTGCGTTTTGAGTCACCGCAACCTTTTCAGTCAAGGTTTCTAAAATGGTTCTTAAATCACGAATCGACACTTTTTCTGTCAATAAGTTTTGTAGAACCTTAACCACCACAGCCAGTGTCATCTTATCCGGCACCAACTCCTCCACCAATTTTGGTGAAGTTTGTTTAATTTTATCCAATAGAGTTTGTGCTTCATCATGCCCTAAGAGTTCAGCTGCATAGTCTTGAATCACTTGACTGATATGGGTTGCCACCACGGTACTGGAATCGACCACCGTATAACCCAAAGCTTGGGCTTGCTCTCGATCGGAAGGCACAATCCAGACTGCATCCAATCCAAACGTAGGATCTTGTGTTGGCACCCCGGCAATATCACCAAAAACCTGACCGGGGTTAATCGCAAGCTCCTTATCCGGGAAAACCTCTCCCTCACCTGAAATAACGCCCATTAGCATAATTCTATATTGATTGGGCTTTAAATCCAAATTATCGCGGATATGGACAGGCGGCACCAAAAAGCCGAGTTCTTGAGATACTTTTCGGCGAACACCTTTAACCCTTTCTAGCAACTGGCCACTTTGTGCTTGATCCACCATTGGAATTAAGCGATAGCCAACTTCTAAGCCGAGAATGTCAACATTTTGCACATCATCCCAACTTAACTCTGGAGATTTTTCTTCCGTTTCTTCAGTCGCTTCAGACAAGGCTGCTTCGGCAGCGGGTTTTTGTTGTGATTTACGATGGATCAGATAAGCACCGGCTCCAGCAATACCAGAAAACGTTAAAAAAGCTAAGTTGGGCATCCCCGGAATTACCCCAAACACGCCGACAATCACCGCAGTCATCCCCAAGGCTTTGGGGTTGGTAAACATTTGAGTTTGGACTTGTTGCGCCATATCTTCTTTATCACCCGAAACACGAGTCACAATAATGGCTGTGGCAGTTGATAATAGCAAAGATGGAATTTGTGCAACCAAACCATCACCCAGTGTCAACAGGGTGTAGACCTCTATCGCATCTGAGAACGACAAATCATGTTGCCCCATGCCGATGGCAAAACCACCAATTAGGTTAATAAACAGAATTACAATCCCGGCGACCGCATCCCCCCGAACAAACTTACTGGCACCATCCATCGAACCATAAAAATCGGCTTCCGATGTGACATCTATACGTCTTGCCTGTGCTTGCTCTTGGGTGATCAGCCCCGCATTGAGATCCGCATCTATCGCCATTTGCTTACCCGGCATTGAATCCAAGGTAAACCGAGCGCTGACTTCGGCCACGCGGCCGGCACCTTTAGTAATAACCACAAAATTAATGACCACAAGAATGGCAAAGACCACCAACCCCACAGCGAAATTTCCGCCAATCACAAAGGCGCCAAAAGCTTCAATGACATTCCCTGCCGCAGCGGGTCCGGTATGGCCTTCTAATAAAATGACACGGGTTGAAGCAATATTAAGCGCCAGTCGAAACAGAGTAGTTAATAGAATAATGGTTGGAAAAACTGCAAAATCAAGGGGGCGCTTTGCATAAAGCGAGACCATTAATACCACCAGAGAAAGTGCAATATTAAAGGTAAAGAAAACATCCAGTAAGAAAGGGGGTAACGGAACCACCACCATTGCCAAAAGCGCCAATATAGCGATAGGAATCCCGATACCACTTTTCATGGAATGCTGTATTTGGCTGAGTAGTTGATTAAAATCCATTAGCGTTTAATTATGACTCATTTTGTGTAGGGACTTCATCGACCTGCATCTCTTTTGGTATCGGTAAATCTTTAAAATCGACGGCTTTTGCTTGTTTGCCTTCTTTTAACTGATATACATAAGCCAAAATTGCGGCAACGGCACGAAATAAATTATAAGGGATTGGCCGGTCAACCTCCGCATTATAGTATAAAGCACGAGCCAAAGGGGGCGCTTCAATAATGGGGATTTTATGTTCATTCGCCAGCGTTCGAATTTGCACTGCCATGAAATCTGATCCCACTGCAATCACCATAGGTTCTGACATTTCATCAGGAGAATATTTTATTGCCACCGCGAAGTGTGTTGGGTTGGTAATCACCACATCCGCTTCAGGCACTTTTTGCATCATCCGTTTTTGAGACATTTCTCTCTGTAACTGACGAATCCGACCTTTTACTTCCGGACTCCCCTCTTGTTGCTTATGTTCTTCTTTGACTTCCTGTTTAGTCATTTTCAACTGAGTGATGTGTTGGTGCATTTGAAAAGGCACATCTATTGCCGCCACCACTAATAATGATAAGGTCACAAAAATAAAGGCTTCAATAATTAATTGCGCAGAATGTGCCAACGCTTGCTTGGTTGGCTCCATACCGATACTCAAAACCTCTTCATAAGAATGCCATAAAAAATACCCTGCAACCACCGACACCAATACAAATTTCGCAAACGCCTTTGACAACTCCATTAACGCATTCATAGAAAACATTTTTTTAATGCCTGAAACCGGGTTTAACTTACTTAACTTAGGCGCCATGGCTTGGGTGCTAAAATTCCAGCCCCCCAACAACATCGGTGAAATAATCGCGATGAAGACCATTAGCGATAAAAAAGGCAAAATCATCATAATGGCGTGTACAACCATCCCTAAAATCAAATTGGTAGCCATTTTGATATCATACGCATGAGAACGATCAAAACTCAGCCCTTGGGTAAAAATAATTGAAAAATCTCTAATAATAAGATCGCCAAATAGATACAGAAACACCGCCGCACCCAACGTCATTAATAGCGTTGTTAATTCTTTTGAACGAGGAACCTGACCCTTCTCTCGAGCTTCTCTAAGCTTTTTGTCGGAAGGTTCTTCAGTTTTTTCGGTACCGTCTTCGTTTTCAGCCATAACTGCTACGTCGTTAGTTCAAGTTTAGATAGCAATTCTACCAGGGTATTCATCAGCAACACGAGGTTTGGTAACACTAACGGCGTGATAAACAACAACATAATAAGCCCAACCAACAAGGTAACGGGAAAGCCCACTGCAAAGATATTTAATGCGGGTGCAGCTCGGGCAATCACCCCAAAAGAAATATTCACCAATAACAATGCCGTCACCAAAGGGAGTGCAATTGCAACACCCGATTCAAACATTTGCGCACCAAAGTTAAAAATTAATTTTAAACTGTCTTGCGTAAAAAAATGTAATCCTATTGGCAAGGTCTCAAAGCTTTGCACGATCGCTTTAAACACTAGCACATGACCGTTCATCAGCAAAAATAACAAGGTCGCAATAATAGTGAAATAACGACCAATAATGGGGGTATTCACGCCCGTTGCAGGATCAACCATACTGGCCATTGCCAGCCCCATTGCCATCGAAGCCAAATGCCCGGCAATAACAAAAGCCTGAAAAACCACGGTAAAAATCAGACCGATGGCAACCCCAATACCCAACTGTTGCATAATTAACAAAATACCATGCCAGGTAAACGGATCAATCGGCGGGGGGAGCGTTAAGGACGGGGCAACCGCTAGGGTAATAAAAACCGCTAAAAACAAGCGAATGCGCATTGAAACATAAGTGCCCGAAAATAACGGCACCATTAGCAGTAGACCGGATAAGCGCACAAAAGGCCAAAAATAAAGACCTAACAACTGCATAAATTCCGTGTAACTAAAGGTCATATTGCTCGCCTATGCGTTTTCAGAGCCAGCCAGACTAGCCAATAAAATTAGGAATGTTCTCAATTAACTCTCGTGAAAAAGAAATCAATGTCGTCAGCATCCAGTTGCCTCCAAGAACCAAAGCCAAGCCCACTATGGCGACTTTTGGAATAAAACTTAACGTCATCTCATTGATCTGAGTGGCTGCTTGAAACATCCCCACCAACAACCCGACCGCCAAGGCAGGTAACAACAAGGGTGCAGCCAGCATCATCACCACTTCAAGCATTTTTTGACCAATACTCAAGACCAGTTCAGGTGTCATCAGATACTGCCTCCCGAAACCACAAAGCTATTCGCCAGAGTTCCCATAATGAGTGCCCAACCATCAATTAAGACAAACAACATAATTTTGAAAGGTAACGAAATAATCATCGGCGACAACATCATCATCCCCATCGACATCAACAAAGTCGCTACCACCAAATCAATAATCAAAAAAGGAATAAAGATTAAAAACCCAATTTGAAAAGCTGTTTTTAATTCACTGGTCATATAGGCGGGAATGAGCACTTTAAACGGTACCGATTCAGGATCGGTTAACTGAATGTCGGCCATTTCAGCAAACATACCTAAATCATCGGCACGAGTTTGTTGAATCATAAACTGATGAATTGGAATTGACCCCAGCTCGACAGCTTCTTTAAAAGGTAATTGTTCATCCAAATAAGGACTCACTGCTGTATCGTAAATTTTGTCTAAAACCGGTGACATAATAAAAAGCGTTAAGAATAAAGCCAAACCGATTAATACTTGGCTAGACGGGGTCTGCATGGTACCCAGCGCCTGACGCAACAAGGCCAAGACCACAATAATCCGCAAGAATGACGTCATGGCAATTAACGCCGCCGGCAACAGCGTCAGCCCCGTCATCAATAATAAAATTTGAATGGTTAACGTATAGTCTTGATTGCCTTGCGCATCGGTTTCAACCGTAAAGGCGGGAACGCCTGGTTGAGCCAATGCCCACAAAGGCAATAACAACAATGCCAAACTCACAAAAGCTTGAAGCCTTTTCATATAGACGTCTCTTCAACCGGCGTGGTTTTTTTGCGACTCATTGCTTCTTCAAGCCTAGCTGCAAAAGCGCCCCTAACAGGTTTTTCGGATTCAATATCAACAGGCTCCTCAAGCTCATAAAGCAATGAAACTCGGCTGGCAGTCACCCCAATCAAAAGTTGCTGTTTACCCACTGACATTAATACCACCCTTTCTCTTTGACCCAGCGTCATCACGCCTAATATCTTCATTTGCTCCCCCGCAACCCCATTGACTTTACCAAATCGCTTTAGCATCCAAGCTGCAGCAAAAATAATCAATAGAATAAAGATAAGAGACATGGCGATTTGCCCCAGATATTGACTGGGTTCTAACGAGGCTGCTGCACTGGTGGTATTGGCTTCAGAAGTCGCAGCAAAACCTTGCAGCGAACAACAAAAAAGCCCCAAAAACAGCCAGGCCTGGTGGTTTTTAAGATTAAAAAAGTTCATGGGGATTTATTGTAATGGATAACACTGAAAAGTGTAAGCAATTCAGAAGGGATAATCACTTAGCACAATTTTAGAGGGGATTCGATGCGCCCTTTTCAGCAATCACAAAGGCTAACGCATAATGCTTTTCATCACTCAAGCTGATTGACCAATGATGAATGCCTTGGTTGTGAGCAATTATAGCTGTTTCCCCTGATAATTGAATCAGTGGCTGACCCAATGGAGAATGAGAAATCGTCATATCCATAAAACTGACACCTTGACGAAAACCGGTTCCTAAAGCTTTAGAGATGGCCTCTTTCGCTGCCCAACGTTTCGCTAAAAAATGGACGGGCTGGGCATGACCTGAAAAGTCGACTAATTCTTGCGATGACAACACCCGCCGTGCAAATGCAGACGGGTGTTTTTGATAGAGGACTTCAATGCGTGCTATTTCAACCAAATCGGTCCCAATCCCCACCACCATGCGATTTATCCTAAATAACTCTGGCGACGGGCTTCAACCATTAAGCGTTTCATTTCTGCAACAGCCTGGGGTAATCCAGAATAAATAGCTTTCGCAATAATGGCGTGACCAATATTAAGCTCCTCAATGGATTGAATTTCTGCAATGGCTTGTACATTATGGTAATGCAACCCGTGTCCTGCATTAACGGTTAATCCTAGCGAAACTGCCAAATCGGTAGCTTGGCGAATCCGTTGCAGTTCAGCCGCAATCTCGTCGGCTTTCGATAATTCGGCATAATGACCCGTATGGATTTCAATCACTGGGGCACCCACCGCCTCAGCGGCACGGATTTGCGTTTCATCGGCATCAATAAACAAGGAAACCCGCGTGCCAATATCCGCCAATTTAGCACAATACTCTGTCAGCCAAGGCTGTTGAGACGCAACATCCAAACCGCCTTCGGTCGTGAGTTCTTGACGTTTTTCAGGAACCAAACAAACATCTTCAGGCTGGCATTTTAATGCAATCTCCAACATTTCAGTTGTGGCTGCCATTTCCAAATTAATCTTAGTTTGTCTTAATGCCGTTAAGTGAAAAACGTCTGCATCTTGTATATGGCGACGATCTTCACGCAAATGTAAGGTAATACTATCCACACCCGCCATTTCAGCATCCAATGCTGCTTTGACCGGATCTGGATAGCGGGTGCCACGTGCTTGTCTCACAGTGGCAACATGATCAATATTGAGTCCCAAAAAAATTGGATTCATGTTGTTTCCTTTGTTGAAAAACCTCCACGCGAGTCCCGCAAAGATTTTATTAAATTAAAATAACCATCAAATGAATAGGTTAGAGCGGCTTACATCTCACGTTGAAACAAAGCTCTGGCTTGGATGGGCGACTTTCCTAAAAAAGGCGACAAGCAATAACGCAATAACGCTTTCCACTCTTTTAAACAAGATTCGCAATAGTGTCTGTTTGCAAACTGTTGTAAACACCGCCCTGAAACCACCAAACCTTCTTGTGTGTCCTTAAAGGGTTCGGGGAAAAACCCCAGTTCTATATGAAACAAATAGCGTTTATTCGTTGAAATGGGTTGACCATAATAATCAACTTTCAAATCTAACGCTACCCCCAAGTCGGTTAACAATGAGAATTCAAATTTTCGCAGTGCCCAGGCCTGGTCATTTCTAGTCTGAGAAACCGCTAAATCATACAATGCTTGCTGGTAGGCTTGAAATAGCTCAGTGGTTTCAATCGAAGGATACAAGATGCGATACAGCAATTCATTCAAATACAAGCCACACAAATTGCTTTCCCCCATCAAGGGAAAACGCGTTGGCACTGACTCGAAGTCATAAAGCGTTATTAAGTCGTGATTCGCCGAGGCTTTTTCCCGCCAACGCAGTTGTAGCCCTTGGAAAGGTTGCAGCCAAGCCTGTTTGGCCTGTGACGATTTTGAAGCGCTGCGCACCCCTTTTATAATCGCATTTTGTTTACCATATCGTTCGGTAAAAAACGTCACCAATAAACTGGTTTCTCGGTAAGCGCGTCGGTGTAACACAAAAGCCAGTTGTTCAATATGCTCACCCAAATGAAATTACCGGTGATCTTCTGTATAACCCAGACTGGCCAAAGCGCGCTCGTCATCCGACCAATTTTCTTTCACTTTAACCCAAAGTTCCAAATGGACTCGACCCTCTAATAACTGGATTAAGTCTTTGCGTGCCTGAATCCCCATTTGCTTTATTTGCTCACCACTTTTACCAATCACAATTTGCTTTTGACCCGGGCGCTCAACCAAAATAAGCGCGTTAATATGCCAACGATTTTCATCTTCATCAAACTTTAACTGCTCAATTTCAACCGTCGCACCATAAGGCACTTCTTCCCCCAAGGTTCGCATGAGTTTTTCACGGACAATTTCTGCTGCTAAAAACCGGGTAGAACGATCGGTGATATAATCCGCTGGGAAAATCGCAGCTTGCCTTGGTAAATGCTTTAATATTTCAGAGACAATCGCATCAAATCCCGATTTGGTATAGGCCGAAATCGGAATCAAAGCTTCAAACGTCACTTTTTCACCGACTTTTTGCAAGAAAGGGAATAAAGTTTCTTTGTTTTTAAATTTATCAATTTTATTAATCAGCACAATAATCGGAATATCCGATTTTGTGCACTTATCAGCCACAGCCTGATCTTCTTGAGACCACCGACCCGCTTCAACCACAAACAAAATCACATCCACATCGCCAAAGGCACTGTTTGCAGCACGATTCATGTAACGATTAATGGACTTAGAAGCCCCCAAATGCATACCTGGGGTATCTACAAAAACCATCTGAGCCTGATCGGTGGTATGAATACCATGAATTCGATGACGCGTTGTTTGTGGTTTTGCTGAAGTAATACTGAGCTTTTGCCCCAAGAGGCCATTCATAATGGTTGATTTACCAACATTTGGTCGACCAATCACCGCAATAAAACCCGCTTGGTAATTTATCTCAGACTGGGATTGAGTATCCTGACTCATAGATTGCCCTCTAAAACCGACAAGGCCTCTTCAGCAGCAAGCTGTTCTGCTTTACGTCGATTGGTGGCAACTGCTTCAAACTTTCGATTTAAGGTTTCCACATAGCAACTGACCGTAAACTCCTGCGCATGAGCAGGCCCATTCACACTGATAACCGTATATTCCGGCAGGTCTTGTCGGTTTGACTGCAACACCTCTTGTAACCGTGTTTTAGGATCTTTACCAATCATCGCTGGATCCAGCTTTTGCAATCGATCATGATACAACCTCATGACTAACGCCCGACATGCCTCTAAGCCTCCATCTTCATAAACCGATGCGATAATAGCCTCTACGGTATCTGCGATAATTGAGGTACGACGATAGCCACCACTTTTTAACTCGCCCGGCCCCAGCATGAGATAATCTGATAATAAATATTCCTTACCGATTTTCGCAAGGGTTTCTCCCTTCACTAAAAAAGCACGAATGCGACTCAAATCCCCTTCAGAAATATTCTTAAATTGATGGTAAAGCGCATCCGCAATAATAAAGTTAACCAAACTATCGCCCAAAAACTCTAATCGCTCATTATTTTTAGCGCCCATACTTCTGTGTGTCAGTGCTTTCTTAAGGTGTTCAATATCTCGATATTGATATCCCAACCCTTTTGCTAAACGGTGAAGCTTTAGCTTTTTCTCAATGTCTGACATCCTAGTTGATCCCTTGTCCAATGCGACCAAAATTTAACCCCTGATCCCAGTTCATCCAGATACCAAATGCCTTACCTTTCAAGTTTTTTTCAGGGACAAATCCCCAAAAACGGCTATCGTTACTGTGATCACGATTGTCTCCCATCATAAAATAGTGCCCCTCCGGCACCACCACGGTCATTAAATCCTGACCGGACTTTTCCTGATCAATTAAAATTTGATGGGGCTGATCTGAATTGGCAAAAAACTCATCAATCAAAGATGCGCCAGTCATCATTTTGCCGGATGCCTCACCATGATAGACCCCCTGGTAAACCTGTTTAACAGCTTTACCATTGATATAGAGCAATTTACCTAAATAAGCGATTTCATCGCCAGGCAACCCAACCACCCGTTTGATATAGTCAACATCCGGATCGTTTGGATATTTAAAAACGACCACATCCCCTCTTTCCGGCAAGTCTATCGACAAAACCTTGGTTTGCGTAACAGGCAGTTTGACGCCGTAAGCAAATTTATTGACGACGATAAAATCACCAATTTCTAAGGTGGGATACATAGATCCGGATGGAATCCGAAAGGGTTCTATCACAAAGGAACGCAAGACTAAAACAATCAAAAAGACCGGAAACAATGACCGCGCATATTCAACAAATATCGGCTCTTTTTCTGTGGTCACCGACCGTTCACGTTTCGGCCGCCAAACACTGCGGTCAATATAGACGATTACCCCGGCAATCGCTGTAATGATGACTAAAATTAATTCAAAGGTCATTAGAAAGGTCTCTTAATCTTCATCTGAGGTACTGAGTACCGCTAAAAATGCTTCTTGTGGCAATTCAACACTCCCAATTGATTTCATGCGTTTTTTACCTTCTTTTTGTTTTTGAAGTAGCTTTTTCTTACGAGAGACGTCGCCCCCATAACATTTTGCAGTTACATTTTTTCGTAACGCTTTCACATTACTGCGGCCGATAATTTTAGCACCAATTGAGGCTTGAATGGCGACATCGAACATTTGTCGAGGAATAATTTTACGTAATTTCTCAATCAAGACCTTGCCTCTTTGAACGGCAGTTGCCCGATGAACAATAATGGCCAGTGCATCAACAGCTTCCCCATTGACCAAAAACTCTAGCTTAACTAAATCATCTGCCTGGAAGCGTCGGAACTCATAATCCATCGAAGCATAGCCCCGGCTAGTCGATTTCAAACGATCAAAGAAATCTAAAACCACCTCATTCAATGGCAATTCATAGACCATAGAAACCTGATTACCCAAATACTGCATATCTTTTTGAAAGCCTCGTTTTTCCAAGCACAGCTTCATCACGGCTCCCACATGCTCATTGGGCACCAAAATATTAGCCTGAATAATCGGTTCACGAATTTCTTCAATATAGGTTTGGTCTGGCAAACTGGACGGGTTATCAATTTCAATCAACTCACCTTTTTTGGTGAGCACTTGATAAATGACCGTTGGGGCAGTGGTAATTAAATCCAAATGATACTCGCGCTCTAAGCGTTCTTGGATGATTTCCATATGCAGCATACCCAAAAAGCCACACCGAAATCCAAACCCTAACGCATCAGAACTTTCGGGTTCAAAATACAAAGCCGCATCATTTAACCGTAGCTTACGAAGCGCTTCTCGTAGATCTTCAAAATTTTCAGAACTAATGGGAAACAAGCCGGCAAAAACACGAGGCTGAACAGGCTTAAACCCTGGCAAGGGATCTGTTTCAAAACCTGAAGCGGTAATGGTATCCCCCACTGGCGCACCATCAATATCCTTGATACCCGCAACCACATAACCGACTTCACCGGCAGATAAAAACGCTTTCGGCGTTCTTTTTGGGGTAAAGATACCGACATCATCAACCATAAACTCTTCTTTGGTTGATAAAATTTTCATCTTGATTTTTTTGCTAATTTTGCCATTAATAACCCGAACCAGCGAAACAACCCCTAAGTAATTATCAAACCATGAATCAATAATTAATGCCTTTAAAGGTGCCTCTAAATCCCCTTGTGGGGGTGGAATTTTTCGCACGATCTCTTCCAGGGTTTCTTTAATGCCGATTCCTGATTTCGCACTGGCATGAACCGCATCATGCGCCTCTATGCCAATAATCTCTTCAATTTCATCCACCACTCTTTCAGGATCTGCCGCAGGTAAATCAATTTTATTTAACACCGGTAAAACTTCTAAACCCTGTTCTATGGCGGTATAACAGTTCGCAACGGTTTGCGCCTCAACCCCTTGCGACGCATCGACAACCAGCAATGCGCCTTCGCAAGCCGCTAAGGAACGCGACACCTCATAAGAAAAATCGACATGACCTGGGGTATCAATAAAATTAAGTTGATAGGTCTTACCATCATCCGATAAATAATTTAAGGTGACGCTCTGTGCTTTAATCGTAATACCACGTTCTTTTTCAATATCCATTGAATCAAGCACTTGCTCGGCCATTTCTCGATCAGTGAGACCGCCACAAAGATGAATAAAACGATCTGCAATTGTCGATTTACCATGATCAATGTGCGCAATAATAGAAAAGTTACGGATATGTTCAAGCTGGTTTGACATTCAAGCCTCAATTTAAAAAATAACAGTCATCAAAAGTTACAAAAAAAAGGGTGCCTAAAGACACCCCTTATTCAAAAAACCGGGAAATAGCAATCGCGGTATTTTACGCTATTTGGATCAAAATCTCACGGCTTAGTTAAGCACCAAAGGCAAAAAGACCGAACGATTACCTCGAACAATCCGCACAGGGATTGATCGCCCTTTCGGAGCTGCTTCAATAATGTCCAATAAATCGGCGATTGATTTAGCAGGTTTAAAATTGACTGTCACCAAAATATCCCCCGGCAAAATGCCTGCTTTATGCGCTGCACTGTCTTTTTTAACTTCAGCCACCCCAACGCCAAAAGGGAGATTAAGTTTGCTAAGCGTTTTAGACGGAACCTCTTCTAACACAACACCCAGTGTTTTGCTTTGCATTTCAGCCTCATCCATGGCCAATTGCGTTTCATCCAGTGACTTCAATTTTACCGTCAATACTTTATAGTGACCATTTCGTAACACCTTTACTTTTAAAGGTTTATTCACTGGCGAAGCACCTACTACAGGGGGCAGATCCGCTGATCTATCAATGGTTTTTCCATCAAACTCAACGATAATATCGCCTGGCTCAATCCCCGCTTCAGCTGCGGCCGAATTTTTCCCCGTCGAGGTGACTAAGGCACCCATCGGCCGTTCCATGTTAAAGGACTTGGCTAAATCGCCAGACACTTCCTGTACCCCGACACCCAAGAAACCACGTACAACACGACCTTTTTCTTTCAGTTGCTCTGCAACATCCATGGCAATATCGATCGGAATCGAAAAGGATAGGCCAACAGACCCGCCACTACGACTATAGATTTGGGCATTCACACCAACGACCTCGCCCTTCATATTCAACAAAGGCCCGCCGGAGTTACCCGGATTAATTGGCACATCCGTTTGGATAAAAGGCACATAAGTATCATCTGGTAATGCGCGCCCTAAGGCACTGACAATACCATGTGTTACGGTGTAATCAAGACCAAAAGGCTCGCCTATCGCCATGACCCACTGCCCTACCTTTAAGGTTTCAGATGAACCGATTTTGGCAACCGGTAGGTCTTCTGCTTCAATTTTTAACAATGCAATATCAGAACGCTCATCAGAACCGACCACTTTTGCTTTTAATTCTCGACGATTATTTAATTTCACAATCACATCATCTGCATCGGCGACAACATGATGGTTGGTGATAATATAGCCGTCTTCAGAAATGATAAATCCAGAGCCGAGCGAACTGACTTGTTCTCTAGGCATCTGACCATGAGGAGATTGGCCATCGCCATTAGGAATGCCAAAAAAGTAACGTAACATTTCTTCAGGCATGCCTCTAAATTGAGGCGGTATGGTTGGTTGTTTTATTTTTTTTAAGGTACTGATATTGACAACCACCGGGCTATTTTCTTCGGCAAGTTGTGAAAAATCAGGCAATGTGACCGTGGGTTGCAATGTGGCCGATTGCGCTGAAACATTAGACAGCGCCAACACCAATAATAAACACACCCCCAAAACACCAACATTTAATTGCTGTCTAACCTTCATTCCTGCTCCTTTTTCTGATCTTTAATCCTGTGTATTACTTTGTGAAGTCTAGGCAATTGTGGCCGATAATAGCGACGAGTCATCCACCAACCTGACAGTAACCCGAGTAGCGAACCTATCAGCGCATACCCATCCGCAGCCGCATCTCCTTCGCCGTTACCCAGCCACTGAAAACTCAGTGCGCCCACAAAAAGCCCCAATAATGGTAGTCCATAGGCCATCAGAGAATGATGAATTAACCGTGACTCATCCATTGAGAGTTCAACTTCATCTCCTGCCTTCACATCTAAGGTATTTTCGACGTCAATTTTCGAACCATTTGCAGGGGAAAACAATTGAGCCAGTACAGAAGTACCACAACTTTTCTGAGAATCGCAACTCTGGCAACCGTTGGATCTTTGGGTCACCACATATGCCCGATCTTTGTCAACCGATTCTACCCATCCGGTTGCAATGCGCAGTGAGGTTGAATCCAAGTCATCCTGCGCGGATTGATTGGACAGACTTTTCTGATTCATGCGAAATCCTATTTATTCTTTACGGCAAAGATTATGGTAACATTATTTTTATTTTCAAGCTGTCCACGCAACTGATCTTAATGACGAATGGAACTCTTTTGACACAACACCTTCAGCACAACTCCGATATTTTAGTCATTGGCAGTGGCATCGCAGGATTATCCATTGCATTAAAATTAGCACGCCACTATCGCGTCACAGTGATTGCCAAAGCATCGCTAAATGAGGGCAGCTCAGTTTATGCCCAAGGCGGCATTGCTGCTGTTCTCGATCCCTTCGATTCTACAGAATCCCATATTAAAGATACCATGGATGCGGGGGCGGGGCTCTGTGACCCTGACACGGTAAAACAAGTTGCTGAAAATGCAGCCGATGCCATTTATGAACTCATTGAAATGGGTGTTGCTTTTAGCAAGCAAACACAAGGCGATGCCTACCACCTAACCAAAGAAGGGGGTCATAGCCACCGCCGAGTCATTCACGCCGCCGACCATACAGGGAAAACCGTTACCAAAACATTACTCGACTTGGTACAGGCATCTCCAAATATCACGCTTTTACCCAACCATATGACCGTTGATTTAATTTTATCTAAATCAAAGGAACATTGTTTGGGCAGTTATGTTTTAGATCAGCACACCAATCAAGTGAAAACGCTAATTTCCCGTTTTACCGTACTCGCCACAGGCGGTGCCAGCAAAGCCTATCTCTATACCAGTAACCCTGACACCTCAACGGGCGATGGCATTGCCATGGCTTGGCGAGCCGGCTGTTCCGTTACCAACTTAGAATTTAACCAATTTCACCCAACCTGTTTATACCACCCACAAGACCGTTCTTTTTTAATCTCAGAAGCGGTAAGAGGTGAAGGTGGCATTTTAAAGTTGCCTTCCGGCGAAGCGTTTATGTCTCGTTATGACGCTAGAGCGGATCTTGCCCCCAGAGATATTGTCGCAAGAGCCATTGACCAAGAAATGAAAAAACACGGCATTGATTGTGTTTTTTTAGATATATCCCATAAACCTACAGATTTTATTATTCATCATTTCCCGACGATTTATGCACGCTGTTTAAAGGTGGGGATAGATATTACCCAACAAGCCATACCGGTTGTACCCGCAGCACATTACACCTGTGGCGGTATCACCACCAATCAGGTTGGACAAACTGATATCTCCCAACTTTTTGCTATTGGAGAAACCGCCTATACCGGATTACATGGTGCCAATCGACTCGCCAGTAATTCACTGGTTGAAGGGCTGGTTTTTGCCGAATTGGCCTATCAGGAAATTAAACGTCAATTTAACCGACCCACCCAAATATTAGAAACGGAGTTGGTACGCGATTGGGACGATCGCTACGTTACCACGCCCAAAGAAAAAGTGCTGATTAGCCACGACTGGGACGAAGTGCGTCGTATTATGTGGGATTATGTCGGTATTGTCCGCACAGACAAACGTTTAAACAGAGCGCTGAAAAGAATTGAAGTGTTAAAAATTGAAATTGAAGAATATTATCGCGCTCATACCTTAAATGCCGATTTACTAGAACTGCGTAACCTAGCTCAAGTAGCGGAATTGATTATCAAAAGCGCATTGAGCCGCAAAGAAAGCCGTGGGCTCAACTACAACCTAGACCACCCTCAGCGCCAAGAACCAACTTCGCCAACCCGGTTAGTCCCGCCTAAGCTTTCCCTAAAACCAAAACCCTAACCATTCCGCATGGGTAAACCATCTTCTTCACCCTGAGTAATCTGTTCAATCAACCCTTCTGAAGCCAATTTATCCAAATCAATCACGATCACCATCTTACCTTTGTTACTTTTGGCTTCGCTAATGTCCATCGACTCATTATTCTGTGCGTCTTTTTGATTTTGATCAAAAATGGTGGTTAAACCTTGGATATATTGGCTATCAATGGTATTTGAAATATCGGGTGGTGCTTGTAAATTATTCAAATCAAACTGTTGCACATCAGACACCGCATCCACCACCAAGCCAACTATTCGTTCACTGTTTTGCGTGATCACATTCACAACAATCACAACCGTTGTCGCGCTGAAATCCGTTGGTAATTTAAAACGCTCTCTTAAATCAATAATCGGCACCACTGACCCACGAATATCAATGACCCCTTTAACAAAGGAAGGCACATTCGGTAGCGGGTTGGGTGTTTGCCACCCGCGAATTTCCTGCACCCGATCAATGGCAATGGCAAACTCTTCTTTTTTTAACCTAAATGTTAAAAACTCTTTCAATAATTTCGACATGAGCAATCCTTATGAATAACGCTTATGAGAGAGATATTACAGCCTCAACCCCAGTTTATCAATCCTTAATTGAAAGTGTTCCCCACAAACCAATCGACCCAAACTTCAATGTATAATACACACCAACATCAAATGGAAAGGAAGCAACATGAACGCAGATTGGAAAACTTTTTTGACCGATGCCGGCGCCCAACTTAACGATCAAGATGAAATCACCACCTTCGGTCAACCCGATATTGAACGATTTATGATTAAAAATGGCCCCGTGATTACCAGCCTGTCGCATCAAGCCATAATCAAGGTGAGCGGAAAAGACGCCTTTGATTTTTTACAAGGACAACTCAGCAACGATTTAAGCGAAGTCACCAACCACCAAGCGCAATTAACGAGTTATTGCGAACCGCAAGGAAAAGTGCTGGCAATCATAATGATTTTCAAACAAGCGGATGACTTTTACCTCAACTTTGATGGCTCTTTAACAGAAACCATTTTAAAACGACTCAGCATGTTTAAAATGCGCTCAAACGTCACCCTAGAAAACCTGTCGGACGAATGGATTCAAATAGGCTATGCAGGGGAATTTGCCGACTTAGATGTGCAACGCCTGCTTTCAACCAAAATCAAAAACATCTATGAAGTGCAGCCGCTCCAATCAGAAGACTTGTCCGACATTCTTGCCGTCAAAATTCCGGGGCCTTACCACTGCTATCAGTTTTTTGGCACCATTGAACAAAGCAAATTACTTTGGAAACAACTGAAAAACAATGGTGAATACACCAATAACCAAGACTGGAAACTCATTCAGATTGTCAGCGGCCAACCCCAAGTCAACCAAGCCACCTCAAATGAATTTATTGCTCAATTTTTAAACCTAGACAAACTCAACGCCATCAACTTCAAAAAAGGCTGTTTTCCAGGACAAGAAACCATTGCCAAAATGCACTACCGTGGCAAAGTCACCAAAAGAATGCTACGGCTTCGCTTTGAAAAAGTGGTTGCACTGCAACCCGGTGAACCCTTTAAATTAACCGATGAGGCAGGCCGAAATTATAAATTCACCACCATTCTGTCGGCAGAAGACATAATGAAAGGCTCGATTTGTTTAGCCGTCACCACCTTAAAACCCTTAGAAGCCGCCCAAGGCCAACTCAAAACCGAATCCGGTGTCGAAGCCCATTTAGAACCGCTGCCCTACCCAATTACCGACCAAGAATAATGTAAACCCCGCCCAAAACGCCCAGGCCTGATCATTTTGGGCTATCAAGCTCGACCTAAAGCGCAGCTACCCGCGTTCCCAGGTTCCGCACTACCCTCGTTCCCACGCTCTGCGTGGGAATGCCATACCAGCAGAATCAATCGAGTCTGATGGTATGGACACGCCCGATCATACAAAACGGCTTTACGTTATGCATTGAGCCAGTATGATTAAGGTATTAACTCAAAAAGGAGCGTGCCCATGACTAATGATATTACTACTATTGGTGTTGATATTGCAAAACATACTTTTCATTTAGTCTTTGCCAATCAACAGGGTAAACCGATTCAGCGTAAGCAATTGAATCGTTCGAAATTTAAAGAACTCATCCAAACGCTTGAGATAACCACCTTTGCTCTTGAAGCTTGTGGTACCAGCCACTATTGGGCAAGAACCATTCAACAAGCTGGCTATAAAGTAAAGCTCATTAACCCAGCTTTTGTAAAACCGTTTGTGATGTCGAATAAAAATGACTTTAATGATGCCACGGCGATTGTAGTAGCGGCGACTCAACCGACCATGCGTTATGTTTCTCCTAAATCTACTGAACAACAAGATGTTCTAATGCTACATCGCATTCGTGAGCGCCTAGTTCATCAGAAAACGGCACTCATTAACCAGATTCGAGGGTTATTGGCTGAATTCGGTATAGTGATAAAAGGAGGCGCTAAAAACCTGATTAATGAACTGCCCTTTACCTTGGAAGATGCTGAAAACGGTTTATCACCTTTAGGTCGAGAACAATTTTATTTGCTTTATCAAGACTTAAAACAGATGGATCAACGTCTCAATGAGCAAAGCCTCAAGATTGAAATGCTTGCCAAACAAAACCCCGTGGCCTCAAAACTGCAAAAACTCCCTGGAGTGGGATTTTTAACCGCATCCGCCATTACCGCTTCCGTTGGCGATCCGCTAGAGTTTAAAAATGGTCGCCAGTTTTCCGCTTGGCTCGGGTTAGTGCCAAGGCAGAATTCTACAGGTGGTAAAAATATTCTGCTTGGCATCTCTAAGCGCGGAGACAGTTATTTAAGGCGGCTTTTGGTACAAGGTGCTTTAACCGCGATTGCTCGAACTAAAGGCAATGACAGTCAAGTGACTTGGGCTAAAAAATTACGGCAAGCCAAATGTACTCAAGTTGCGGCGGTGGCTTTAGCCAATAAAACAGCCAGAATCATGTGGTCATTAATGGCACACGACAAAGAATATCAAGTGATGTAGTTCAAACACAATTAAAACTACTTCACTTTAAACGCTTACCTTGAAAGCCAAAGCTCATGGTAAAACGGGTTAATCCCACCTTAGCAAGACCTGAAACTGGGGTCAGGGCTTTAAAAGCCCGTGAGTCTGAAGAGGTGCTAGGGTGCGGATAACATGATGGCTAGTCGGGCGCCTTAAGCCCGACACTTAAGAGCCGAATATACGACCGCTTAACTCGCTTTTAACCCAAGCCAATAGCAGTGTGAAAAGGTAATCACTAACTAAAAAATGCTGAAAAATGCATTAACGAGACCTTTGCACGAGAACCATTTGAAAAATGCAAAATATTCTGATATGCAAAGTTCATAACTATTAAAATAAATCCAAATAAATCCATCAAAAAACACCTCAATGGAGCAATAAAATGGCCTGGAAAAATCTAACCCAAACGTCCCTTGCTGACGCCTTTATATATCAGCATGAAGCCCTCACTGAGTTAGACGACCTCAATCAACTGATCGATTGGAAATCCATTGAATCCCAAATGAACACTATTAACAACAACCCCATGGGCGAAAAAGCTTGGCCGCCTTTAGTGATGTTTAAAATTCTACTGTTGCAAAGTTTTTATAATCTTAGTGACCCGGCCTGTG
>Ga0210033_1000293_pt1 | contig 47570 bp, 42 predicted proteins | sample CryGeymeta201501_FD_185465 | JGI IMG/M metagenome (GOLD analysis project Ga0210033, IMG submission 185465) | Groundwater microbial communities from Crystal Geyser aquifers in Utah, USA - Crystal Geyser metaG 2015-01 (SPAdes) (version 2) | ecosystem: Environmental > Aquatic > Deep subsurface >... | reverse complement strand
GTATTGATTACATTCTTTAATAGTTTTATACTTGTTTTTGAATTTTTCCATTCGTTCTTCAAAACTTTTAGAGTCTTCGGAGCGGTGTCCTTTTTTTCCTAGCCTTCCCATTTCTTTTGCATGTTGTATGGCTTCTTTAAATAAATCATCTTGAGGTTCTAACGGTGGCATTGAATCTTGCTCAGTTAACGTATTTACCAACGAACGATAATATTTATTTTTTGGTAATCGAACATCGTCCATGTAATCTTTTAAGTACGTTTCGGCAAAAAGTTTACCGTTCATTCGAGCTAAGTTGATATAGAAAATAACTTTTTTTTCTTGAAAGGAAATGTCTTTTAAAGTTCTAGCACTATTAGCAATGGCTAAATCTTTTGTTTTCCACGATTCAAAAGGAGTAATTTTTTGGGCAGATACACTAGCAGTAACGACTAATAGCAAGGAGAAAATGTAACAGCAATTCTTTGTCAAAAGATAATTTTATTTGTCGGCAAAACTATTCATTTAATCGATAAAATTAAGCATCTAAAATTATTTTTTATACTATATTTGAATAGTGAAAATTTAAAAATTAAACTTTTACACAACAGCAAAACTTTTATCGCAATTGTAGTTAGAATTTTAAGGGTTGTAGGAAAAAGAAAGCGATTCTTTTTACAGAACCGCCTTAAATGTTTTCACAACGGAATAATCCTTATTGTGATTTGCTTCAAAATGTAGCACAAATGTATTAAATAAATTAACATGAAAAAAATTTTAGGTTTAGATTTGGGAACGAACTCAATTGGGTGGGCTCTGATTGAACAAAATTTTGAAGAAAAACAAGGTAAAATTCTTGGACTTGGAAGCAGGATTATTCCTATGTCGCAAGATATACTAGGAAAATTTGATAGTGGTCAATCTCTTTCTCAAACAGCAGAAAGGACTGGATGTAGAGGTGTCCGCAGATTAAGAGAAAGACATTTATTAAGAAGAGAAAGATTACATAGGGTGTTAAATATAATTGGCTTTCTACCAAAACATTATTTAAAGCATATTGATTTTGAAAAGAATTTTGGACAATTCATTAATGAATCTGAGCCTAAAATAGTTTATAAAAAAAATGAAACAACGAATGAATTTGAATTCATTTTCAAAACATCATTTAATGAAATGCTTGCTGATTTTGCAAAGGAGCAACCGCAATTATTGGAAAATAATAAAAAAGTCCCTTATGATTGGACTATCTATTATCTCCGCAAAAAAGCACTAACAGCAAAAATAGAAAAAGAAGAACTTGCCTGGCTGTTGTTGTTAAACTTTAATCAAAAAAGAGGCTATTATCAATTAAGAGGAGAAGAAGAAGAGGAAATCGAAAACAAATTGGTAGAGTTTCATTCTCTTGTTGTAGTTAAAGTTGAAGATAGCGGCGATAAAAAAAACAAGGATGAAATATGGTATAATGTTCATTTAGCAAACGGCTGGCTATACAGGCGAACAAGCAAAGAGCCATTAGATTGGGTTGGTAAAACAAAAGAATTTATTGTTACAACTGATTTAAATGAAGATGGAACTGTAAAAACAGATAAAGAGGGAAAAGAAAAACGTTCATTTAGAGCACCAGCTGAAGATGATTGGACATTAGTAAAAAAGAAAACAGAATTTGATATTGAAAAGAGCGATAAAACAGTTGGCTCCTATATTTATGATACATTATTACAAAATCCTAATCAAAAGATAAAAGGAAAATTAGTTCGTACAATTGAGCGTAAATTTTATAAAGATGAGTTTAAACAAATTTTAGAAAAACAAATTCAAGAACATAAAGAATTACAGGATAAAAACCTTTATACTGCTTGCATTGAAGAGTTATATGAAAACAACGATAATCATAGAAACAACATAAGTAATAAAGATTTTGCACATTTGTTTTTAAATGATATTATCTTTTATCAACGCCCACTTAAGAGTAAGAAATCCGAAATAAGTGACTGTAGTTTTGAATCCAGAAAATATGTATTAAATGGAGAACAGAAAGTTGCCCCTATAAAATGTATTGCCAAATCTCATCCATTGTTTCAGGAATTCAGATTACTGCAATTCGTTCAGAATCTAAAAATATACGCGAGAGAAAAGGAAATAAATGGAAAACTTGAAACCGATGTTAATGTCACAAACGATTTTTTTAAAACAGAAGCCGATTGGGAAAGTTTATTAGAATGGTTGAATGAAAGAAAAGCTATTGAACAAGAACCTTTATTAAAACATCTATTATCAGGTTTAAAACTAAAACCGAAAGCATTATCTGAAGAAACTCAAAAGTACAGATGGAATTATGTTGAGGACAAAATTTATCCATGTAATGAAACGCATTCACAAATTAGTTCAAGATTAGAAAAAGTAAAAATATACCAACTGATTTTTTAAATAAAGAAAATGAAGAAGCTCTTTGGCATATTTTATATTCCGTTGAAGATAAAGAAGAAATAAAACAAGCTCTTGAAACATTTGCTACAAAACACAATTTAGACAAAGAAAGTTTTGTTGAGAATTTCAAGAAATTCCCTCCTTACAAAAAAGAATATGGTTCTTATTCTGCGAAAGCAATAAAAAAACTTTTGTCTTTAATACGTTTTGGGAAACACTGGAATGAAAATATTATTGATAAAAAAACATTAGATAGAATAGATAAACTATTAACAGGTGAGTATGATGAAAAGATAAGAGATAGAGTGCGTGAAAAAGCAATTGAATTAAAATCAATAAATGATTTTAAAGGCTTGCCTTTATGGTTAGCCAGTTATGTTATCTATGACAGGCATTCGGAAAGTGGAAATATTCAAAAATGGAAAACACCTGACGATATTGAAAAATTTTTGAAAGAAGAATTCAAACAACATTCTCTGAGACATCCAATTGTTGAGCAAGTTATTGCCGAAACATTAAGAGTCGTGAAAGATATTTGGAAAAGTTATGGCAGTAGCAGTGAGAATTTTTTTGATGAAATTCATATAGAACTTGGCAGAGAAATGAAAAATCCTGCTGATAAAAGAAAACAAATGACTAATCAGATAGGTGAAAATGAAAATAAAAATTTAAGAATAAAGGCTCTTTTAACTGAATTATTAAATCCAGAGCATAAAGTAGAAAATGTTCGCCCTTACTCTCCTAGTCAACAAGAGATTTTAAAAATATATGAAGATGGCGTATTAAATTCAAACATTACTATTGATGATGATATTTTAAAAATAAGTAAGTCGGCGCAGCCTACCAAATCAGAATTAACAAGGTATAAACTTTGGTTGGATCAAAAATATCGTTCTCCCTACACAGGTGATGTAATTCCATTAAGCAAACTGTTTACTCCCGCTTATGAAATCGAACATATTATACCCCAATCACGTTTTTTTGATGATTCTTTTAGCAACAAAGTAATATGCGAAGCCGAAGTAAATAAGGATAAAGATAATAGTACAGCTTACGCTTATATCAAAGATAATTCAGGTAAAAAAATTGAATTAAGCAGAGGTAAAGAAGTAACGTTATTTAAAATAGAAGATTACGAACTCTTTGTAAAAGATAATTTCTCAAAAACAAGAGGCAAGATGAAAAAGTTATTGATGGAAGAAATTCCGGAAAGCTTTATTGAACGCCAGTTAAACGATAGCAGATACATAAGTAAAGTAGTTAAAAACTTATTATCACAAATAGTAAGAGAAAATAATGAACAAGAAACAACATCAAAAAATGTTATTTCAAGTAATGGCAGCATTACATCTACTTTAAAACAGGATTGGGGATTAAATAATGTATGGAATGAAATTATTACTCCCCGCTTTGAACGGCTAAATGAATTAACTCAAAGCAAAAATTTTGGAGAGTGGACAAATAAGGAAGGAAAAAAAGTATTCCAAACTCAAGTGCCATTGGAATTACAAAAGGGATTCAATAAAAAACGGATTGACCACAGGCATCACGCATTAGATGCTTTAATAATTGCTTGTGCTACACGCAATCACATTAATTTATTGAACAATGAATATGCAAAAGCAACAAAAAAAGACTTGCGATATGATTTGCAAAAAACATTAAGAAGAACCGAAAAGGTAACCATTACTGATAAAAAGACTGGGCAACCAAAAGATATTAATGTTTCAAAAGAATTTCATAGACCTTGGGATACTTTTACACAAGACGCAAGAGAAAATTTGCTTACAACAATTATTAGTTTCAAGCAGAACATTAGAGTAATAAATAAGACTGTAAATTATTATCAAAAGATTGAGAACGGTGAGAAAGTAACAAAAAAGCAAGAAAAAGGTGAGAGTTGGGCGATTCGCAAACCAATGCACAAAGATACCGTTTCAGGAAGCGTAACACTTCGTTTCAAAAAAATTGTACAATTGTCAGTAGCTATTGATAATTACAAAATGATTGTAGAGAAAACTTTGAAAACAAAGATTACACAATTGATAGCAGAAAACTATGATAAAAAGAAAATCCAAAAGTTCTTTAAGGATATTGAAAATAAATGGAAAGAAAAAGATATTTCAAAAGTTGAAATATATTATTTTGATAATGAAAATGTGGCATCAAGAAGTAAGTTAGATGAAAGTTTTACATCTAAAAGAATTAAGACTTCAATTACAGATACAGGCATTCAAACGATTTTATTAAAACATCTTGAAACATATAATAAGACAAATGCAAAAGGTGAAACAATTGAACAGCCTGAACTTGCATTTTCCCCTGACGGAATTGATGTATTAAATAAAAACATTATTACATTAAATAAAGGTAAATTTCATCATCCTATTTCTAAAGTACGAACCTATGAACTTAAAGGGAATAAATTTAATATAGGGGTAACAGGGAACAAGAAAGACAAATTCGTAGAAGCGGCAAAAGGAACAAACTTATTTTTTGCAATCTATCAAGATGTCAATGGTAAACGAAAATATGAAACAATACCTTTAAATATTGTTATTGAAAATCAAAAACAGGGAGCATTACAAAAAATCAAACCAGAACTTTGTTCAGTTCCCCAAAAAAATGAAAATGGTGATAACCTATTATTCTTTTTGTGTCCTAATGATTTGGTTTATGTACCAACTAATGAAGAAATTGAAAGCCCTCAAATAGTTAATTTAAAAAAACTTAGTCAAGAAAAAATTTCAAGAGTTTATAAATTTATTGATGGTTCTGATGGTATTGCTAATTTTATACCACATCAATCTGCAACACTTCTCTTTAATCTAAACAAAAAGGAACAAGAAAAACTCAAAGTAGATTTTAAAATTCAAAATGAATACGGTGTGGGAAGTCCTCAATCAAAAAGTCAAAAATCTATTGAAGGTATAATGGTAAAAGAATTTTGCTGGAAATTACAAGTTGATAGACTTGGAGAAATCAAAAAAACAATAAAATGATTAAACGCACTCTCTATTTCGGAAACCCATTTTATTTGAGCTTTATTAAAGCTCAAATGCCAGCAACAGCAAACCTAACAGGTTTTAAAAACCTGTCAGGTTTGAAGGTTTGAAGGTTTGAAATTGAAACACCCATTTGAAAAGAAACAAACAAATGATTAAACGCACGCTTTACTTCGGAAACCTATTTTATTTGAGCTTTATCAAAGCTCAAATGCTAGCAACAGCAAACCTGACAGGTTTTAAAAACCTGTCAGGTTTGAAGGTTTGAAGGTTTGAAATTGAAACCCATTTGAAAAAAAAAACAAACAAATGATTAAACGCACGCTTTACTTCGGCAATCCCTCTTATTTGAGTTTATCTAATACTCAATTGGTGTTACGTTTGCCCGAAGTAGAAAAAAACAATTTATTACCTACCGAATTTCAACGAGATGCTTTAGTTACCATACCAGTAGAAGACATTGGCATTGTTATTATTGATAACCCACAAATAACCTTAACAAGCGGTTTATTGCAAGCCTTACAAGAAAATAATGTTGCCGTTATTGTTTGCGATTATCGACACATGCCGCCAAGTTTGTTGTTGCCTATTGAGGGAAATAGCATACAACAAGAACGCTACGATGCACAGTTGGAAGCTAGCGAACCTATTAAAAAACAATTGTGGCAGCAAACTGTTGTTCAAAAAATAAAAAATCAGGCAGCAGTTTTAGCTAGTTTATCATTGCCTTCTTCCTATCTCATACCACTCCATCGCAATGTTAAAAGTGGCGATACCGATAACTGCGAAGCCACCGCTGCTGTATATTATTGGCAAACTATTTTTAAACATGTAAGTGGTTTTGTGCGATACAGAGAAGGACCTCCTCCCAATAATTTTTTAAATTATGGGTATGCTATTTTAAGGGCTACTATGGCACGAAGCATTGTTGCTGCTGGTTTGCTTCCTACTTTAGGAATTTTTCATAAAAACCGTTACAATGCATATTGTTTAGCCGACGATTTAATGGAACCTTACCGTCCTTATGTCGATCAAATTGTACATCAACTAGTTGCAGAAATGGGTATTACCCACGAAATGACCAAAGAACACAAAGCAATACTTTTAAAAATACCAGCTATTGATGTAACTATTAATGGAGAAAAAAGCCCTTTAATGTTAGCCACACAACGTACTGCTGTAAGTATTGTAAAATGTTACCATGGAGAGCAACGTAAATTGCTTTACCCTGAGTTTTAGCGTTTAAAGCCTCTGGAAAGTTAAATTAAAAAATATGCAAAATAAAACTGGTACCCTAGAACCCGAAGCATTCTACCATATTTACAATAGGGCGAATGGAAATGAAAATATTTTTTTCAAAGATGAAAATTATTTGTTTTTCTTAAAAAAATACAAAGAATATATCTCACCCATTTGCAACACTTATTGTTATTGTTTAATGCCTAACCATTTTCATTTTTTAATAGAAATAAAAAATGAGGAAGAGTTAAAAAGCTATTTCAAAAATAAAGACCTAACAGGTTTTCAAAACCTGTCAGGTCTGGTCTCAAAAGAATTTAGCAATTTTTTTAATGCCTATTCAAAATCAATAAACAAGCAAGAAGGAAGAAAAGGGTCATTATTTATGCGTCCATTTAAACGTAAAAAAATAGAAGAAAAATCTTATTTATTTAAACTCGTTCATTATATCCATTTTAATCCAAAAGAAGCAGGTTTGGTTAAAAAGATAGAGGAATGGAAATACTCTTCCTATCATTCATTACTCTCTAATTCTCCCACTTTATTAGAAAGAGAAACGGTAATAAATTGGTTTAACGATAGTGATAATTTTAGGTATTTACATCTTCAAAAGCCGGAAGAAATAAAATATAGTTTTGATTAAATAAAAATAAGAAATAAACCTAACAGGTTTTTAAAACCTGTCAGGTTTCTACTTGAGAAAATAAGGAAAAATAAAAAAATGAACCTAAATACCGAACGCTTAAACGCTTATCGAGTTATGTGGACATTAGTAATGTATGACCTGCCAACCGAAACTAAAAAAGAACGAAAAGTTGCTGCTCGTTTTCGTAAAGAGTTGATAAAAGATGGTTTTAGCATGTTTCAGTTTAGCATGTATGTGCGGCATAGTGCAAGTAGCGAAAATGCTGATGTACATAAACGGAGGGTAAAAATAATATTACCAGAACATGGAAAAGTTGGAATTTTACAAATTACTGATAAACAATTTGGGCAAATGGAATTATTTTATGGGGCAAAAGTTTTTGAATTGCCAAAAATTCCTCAACAATTAGAATTATTTTGATTTAGACCTGACAGGTTTTTAAAACCTGTCAGGTCTGCATCTAATAAAAGGTTTTTAAAACCTGTCAGGTCTGCATCTAATAAAAGGTTTTTAAAACCTGTCAGGTCTGCATCTAATAAAAGGTTTTTAAAACCTGTCAGGTCTGCATTTAATAAAAGGTTTTTAAAACCTGTCAGGTCTGCATCTAATAAAAGGTTTTTAAAACCTGTCAGGTCTCCTTTTAAGCTAAATAGAAACAAAAAATCCGAGCATAACTCGGATTTTTGATTGATAAAACTTCATTTTTTTGATTGATAAAATAACCTAAACCTATTGATTTTGTTGTTGTTTTCGACCTATCTGTTGTTTATCAATAAGTCAAAGATACATTTTGAAAGCAAATCACAACGAACCAGCTATCAACTATTTTGGTGCTGAAGTTGTTTATCAATAAGTCAAAGATACATTTTGAAAGCAAATCACAACGTGCAGTACCCGACCATGTTCCATCATTACGTTGTTTATCAATAAGTCAAAGATACATTTTGAAAGCAAATCACAACCTGGTACTCTTTATCGATTTCGCAATGGTGTTGTTTATCAATAAGTCAAAGATACATTTTGAAAGCAAATCACAACAACTTGTTGGTGGTAATGCAGAATCAACTCGTTGTTTATCAATAAGTCAAAGATACATTTTGAAAGCAAATCACAACCCTTTCCGTCATTCGTTTGAATGTCAATTAGTTGTTTATCAATAAGTCAAAGATACATTTTGAAAGCAAATCACAACAGAGTTAGATAAGAGTTAATTTTTTCAATTGGTGTATAAGCTATCTATCATAGAAATGTTTATCAGTAAGGTGAAGAACGATTGAAAGTTTTATTTTTTTAATCCTAGCAAATATAATCTTATTTTTTAATGGAGAACGCCAACTCACCGTTAATAAAAGTTTGGAGTACTTTAGTGGTTAAAATGTGTTCTTCTTTTATGGTCATCAAGTCGTTATTCAATAGTACAAAATCTGCACTTTTACCGACTTCTAAACTACCTTTTTCATTTTCTTCAAAGTTGGATAAAGCTGCCCAAATGGTCATTCCTTTTAATGCTTCTTGTCGAGTTAAAGCATTTTTTGGTTGAAATCCATGAGGTGGAAATCCTTTTTTATCCTTTCTAACAACAGCAGCATAAAAAGTAGCAATTGGACTGATACCTTCCACAGGAAAGTCAGTTCCTAAAGCAACAATTCCATTTTGTTTTAATAATTGTTGGTAAGCATAAGCACTTTTTACACGATTTTCGCCCAATCTTTCTTTTGCCCAATACATGTCTGACGTGGCATGAGTAGGTTGAATGGATGGAATGATGGTAAATTTTTTAAATTTTTCTACATCTTGAGGATTAACAATTTGTGCATGTTCAATTCGCCAACGTTTATCATTTACCCCTTTTAATACATTGCCATAAATAGTAAGCATTAAACGGTTAGCAGAATCACCAATGCAATGTGTATTCATTTGAAAACCGTTATCGTAGATGAGTTGAGCGTATTTTTGATAAAAATCTGCTTCTTTAATTTGTAAGCCATATAGTTGTTGTTCAATAATGTCGGAGTAGGGCTCAAGTAAACAAGCACCTCTTGAACCTAAAGCACCATCGGCATAAAATTTAAAAGAACAAACACTAAGTTTGTCTGTTTTGTATGGTCCTTTTGGAAGATAATAATCCAACATTTCTTTGGTACCACTTATCATGGCATAAACTTTTATTTTCAGTTGACCATCTTGTTGTAATTGATTAATCAAGTCAATTGTATCTTTTGTTAAACCAGCATCATCTACAGTGGTAATACCAACTTCAAAAAGCTGAAATTGAGCAGTAATTAAAGCACTTGTCAACTCTTTTTTTGTTGGTTGAGGGAGTATTTTGGCAACTAAATCAATTGCATTGTCTATAAGAATACCTGTTGGTTCGGGATGGTATTTTGAGAAAGAATTTGTTTCAGAGTGATTGCTATTGTTAAGTTTAAAATCCTCTTTATTTTGTGCTACATTAAAAGTAATAATTCCTCCATCAACTTTTGTTTGGTAAGTGATGTTTGCCCTTCTTAATACTTCAGCATTGGCAATAGCTGCATGTCCATCTATTCGGGTTAAAAAAACTGCTCGATTGGGGAATAATTCATTTAATTTTTCGTTGGTTGGAAAATCTTTTATTTTCCAATCATTTTGATCCCAACCTCTACCAACTATCCATTCGTTATTATTAGTCTTTGCAAAATCAACCACTCGTTGTAGCACTTCATCAAAAGATTTGGTTCCAACTAAATTAACTTCTTTTAAGCTTAAAGCATAACCAACAAAATGACAATGAGCATCAATAAAACCAGGATAAATAGGGCTTTTTTTTGCATCTATTATTTTAGCAGCAGAATATTTATTTAAAATTTCATTTTCAGCACCAATAGCAATAATTTTTCCGTTGGTTATCACCATTGCTTCGGCAACATCAAAAGCATCATTTACGGTATAAATTTTTGCATTGTGAACGATTAAATCGGCTGTTTCTGTTGTTGTACAATTCATGAGCAGCATAATTAAAAAGAGAAAAAAAAGTTGAATATTCAGTTTCATAATAATTTTTTCAAAAAAGGAAGTTTTGTTTTCATTTTTCCAAAGTCAATTAGTATTGATAAAGAAATCAACAATAAAATTAAGCCGGGAATTTTATAACGTACAATTGCTCCAAAAACTGGAGTAGTTAATCCGATGAGAACAAATAGACTAAACACAAATGTGAGATTGAAATAGATGATATTTTTATGAGAATTATTGATTTTTTTCCGATAATAAAAAACAAGAATAAAACAGCCAATAATAAACACATTTTCAAAAGCACTTAACCATACAAACAAAGAGTTGCATTCCCAAAAATAAGGTCTAATCATCGTGTTTAATAGTGCTTGGGGTGAATAAATGATTAATGACCAACCATCGGATAATTCGGGGATTACGAATCCACTATTGGCAGGAACTTCTGCAATAAAACGCGAAAAAGTTTGCTGCTTGTTAGCAATTTGAAAAACAACATCTAATTGCTCATTAATAAGTGGTGCAACATTGATGGTGATTAGAAATATTAATCCAGCAATGAGGTATCCGAAAAGAGGATTTTTTAGCCTTCTATAATAGTTGATTAGATATCCTAAACTAGGTATCGATAAAGCTATAAGTAAATAAAATTTAGTAAATATTAATAAAATAATAGCGAAAAAAAATAACAACAAATAACTTGTTTTTAATTGATTAGTAAGTTTAAATAAATAATAAAAAAACAACCCAAACGCAAAAAGAATGATACCTTCTTTTAATAAACCAGAGCCCCAAAATAAAACGGAAGGAACCAAAAAAACTACATAGAACAACAGTTTTTCTTTATCCAACAAATAAAGTTTAAATGCTTTGTAAATTAATGTTAAACCAATTAATGAAACAAAATTGATGAAGATGTGATGTACTTGAAAAAATCCGAAAGAAAATAATCTTACGAAAGCATTAAATCTAATAATGATGTGGCTATCGCTAATAAGGTCGGAGGAATACGGTCGATTCCAATGATTCATAAATTGATAATAATTAACCTGATAATAATTGTAATTAAAATCGATGCCCAACAACATTTTAAAATAATCTAGTGGATTGCTTTTTAGGGCACTAAACATCACTTTGCTATCATCAAAATATTTAAAAATATCGGCAGTAGCTCTGTTGTTGTAGTATTTGGTATAAATTAGTGTTAACAAAACACTTACGCCAATTTTAACTCCAAAAATAATAATGAACCAATACTTAGGAATTTTGCTGTCTTTAAAAAATGATAATTTGCTTATTAAAAAGCAAAAAGCTATAAAATAAAACGTACTGAGTAAAAATTCTATCATAGTAACTCAACTGAGATGGATAAAAATAGTAAAATAATTCACGTATTTTTGTTTTATGACGAAGAAAGAAAGATACCAGTTATTTGTAGCCTATTTTAGTGAACATCAACCCGATGCAAAAACAGAACTTAACTATACTAATCCTTATGAGTTGCTTGTTGCAGTTATTTTGTCTGCTCAATGCACCGATAAACGAGTGAATATAGTTACCAAAGATTTGTTTAGAAGATTTCCTGAAGCCGATTCATTAGCTGAAGCTGATGTGGCAGAAGTTTTTGAATACATTAAAAGCATTAGTTACCCCAACAATAAAGCCAGACACCTTATAGGAATGGCTAAAATTTTGGTGAATGAGTTTAATAATATTGTTCCTGCTCATATTGATGAATTGCAAACAATGCCTGGTGTTGGACGTAAAACGGCAAATGTTATTGCGAGTGTTATTTACAATCAACCAACAATGGCAGTAGATACACATGTTTTTAGAGTCGCAAATAGAATAGGATTAACCACTGAAGCAACAACACCTTTAGAAGTTGAAAAACAATTAGTAAAGAACTTACCAAAAGAAGTCATATCTCTCGCACACCATTGGCTAATATTACATGGAAGGTATGTTTGTGTTGCTCGAAAACCTAAATGCGAAAGTTGTGAAATAAAAAGTTTTTGTAAGGAGTTTTGGAAATGATAATCTAATAGGTTAACGCATACAAATGTGTATTCTTTTTCGATAGTTTGGTAATTGTTGATTTTCTCAATCAAAAATTACCAAGAAATTATCTTGAAATAAGTTTATATTTGTTTCAATAAAATCAATAATAAAAAACAACATGGGCATAAAGTTACGACTTACCATCATGAATTTTCTTCAATTTTTTATTTGGGGATCATGGTTAATCACCATTGGTGGATATTGGTTCCAATCTAAACAATGGAGTGGTGCTGAGTTTGGAGCAATTTTTTCTACCATCGGTATTGCATCCTTGTTTATGCCTGCCATAGCTGGTATTATTGCCGACCGCTGGATTAATGCAGAAAAATTATTGGGTGTTTTTCACCTTATTGGTGCAATAGTACTTTTTAGCGTTCCCCTAACAGAATCACCCTCGGCCATGTTTTGGGTAATGTTGGTTAACATGATGTTTTATATGCCCACCATTTCACTTTCTATTGCTGTTGCTTATGCTGCGTTGAAAAAAGAAAAACTGGATGTGGTAACCGTATTTCCTCCCATTAGAGTTTGGGGAACCATTGGTTTTATTGTTGCCATGTGGACGGTAAGTTTATTAAAACTAGAAACCTCAGCCGCTCAGTTTTATGTTGCTTCAGGAGCTTCATTGTTATTGGGGATTTATGCATTTACCCTTCCAAAATGTGAAATAGTACAAGTATTAGAAAAGAAAGATTTTGTTGAAGCACTAGGCTTAAAAGCCTTTACCTTGTTTAAACAAAAAAGAATGGCGTTATTTTTTGTGTTTTCTATGCTATTAGGTGCTGCATTACAATTAACTAATATGTATGGCGATACTTTTATACATGATTTTGCAAAATTCCCTGAATTTAAAGATTTGTTGGCGGTAAAATACCCTGCAATTATTATGTCTGTTTCACAAATTTCTGAAACCGTTTTTATACTTACCATTCCCTTTTTCCTAAAACGATTTGGTATTAAAAATGTGATGTTGATGAGTATGTTTGCTTGGGTGCTTCGTTTTGCATTGTTAGGACTCGGAAATCCTGCTGATGGACTTTGGATGATTATTTTGTCGTGTATCGTTTACGGGATGGCATTCGATTTTTTCAATATTTCAGGTTCACTTTATATCGAAACAGAATCTGATTCAGGTATTAGAGCAAGTGCTCAAGGTTTGTTTATGATGATGACCAATGGTTTTGGTGCCATTATGGGAAGTGCATTAAGCGGATTAATGATTGATGCTTTTTTTAAAGCGGAAACTGGCGAATATTTATGGAAAGGAATTTGGTTTTCTTTTGCAATTTATGCTTTAGTAGTGGCAATTATTTTTGCTTTTGTATTCAAATACAAACATAACAAAGAAGCAATGGTTGAGATTAAGCATTAAATGGTAAACTTTCCAAAATTTCGATTAATATCAGATTAGTAAATAATTTCCCATTTACTCAAAAATAGAAGTACTAGAGGTGCTTAAGGTGGGGTCTAAAAATTGATTTCTTTCAAAAAACAAAGATAATAAATAAGATGCAAGGCATATTTTTTTTGGAATAGCCTTAGCTATTGCAAAAAAATATAACGCAGTCAGATTGTTTGTTATATTTGCTCCCATTGGGTTTTTATAGTTTTTCATATACTGCTTCATCCGTCAGCTGACGGAATCCAGATAGTATTTCAAAATTTTTCATTGTCTCTAAAAAATATGAAAATTTTGATGCGAATCAATTTTTAGAACCCACCTTAATGATATATTTTTTTAACATCACTAAAAATAATTAAATTATTTTTACTTTAGATGCAACTTAATTCGATTGAATTAAGTCTTACTTTTTTATAAAACAATAAGCTTCATTTATATGAAAAAAATAGTTCTATCATTATTAGCAACAATTGTAATCAATACTAGCTATTCCCAAGTAGTAACAAGCAATACCAATACAGTAGCAAACTATGTGCAAAATGTTTTGTTAGGAGGGGGGGTTACAGTTTCTAACATTACCTTTAACGGAGGACCTTCCAATGTTGCAAATCCTCAATTTGGCGAATTTACAGATGCTACATCAAGTGTTGGATTATCTTCAGGAGTTATTTTAGGAACAGGAGATATAACTTTAGCATCTCAACCAAACATTGGAACAGGTTCATCTTTAGGGGGTACAGGTAATTCTGGTTCTGACCCAGATTTAACTCCAATTTCAACTGCTGGAACTTTTGATGAAGGTATTATTGAGTTTGATTTTATTCCTGTTGGTGATACGTTAACATTTAACTATGTTTTTGCTTCAGAGGAATATGAAGAATATGTCTGTTCAGGATACAATGATGTATTTGGTTTCTTTTTAACTGGTAATAATCCTTTGGGAGGAACTTATAATGCAAAAAATATTGCATTAGTTCCTGATCCTTTATCACCAGGAAATTATACAACCACTGCTGTTGCAATTAATACCATCAACCCTGGAGTTGCTGGGGCTTATGGAAGTGCAGCTACGTGTGCTGCTCAAGACCCTAATTGGACTACTTACAATGTTTTTTATCAAACCAATCCTACAACAAATTATGAGTATGACGGGAGAACAACTGTACTCACTGCATTTGCATTGGTAAATTGCGGAGAAACCTACCATATTAAGTTGGCTATTGCTGATGCAGGAGATGCCGCTTTTGATTCAGGGGTGTTTTTAGAAGAAGGAAGCTTTTCTGCTAATGGAACATTAGATGCTTTAACAGCCGTTGTTCCTCCTGATGTTACCTTGTGTTTACCTCCTTATAATGTCAATTTTTCTGCTGGTCCAACTCCTCCTCCTAATAGTTATTGGGATTTTGGAGATGGAATCGGAACTTCAACCCAACCCAACCCTACTTATACTTATGGTGATACAGGAACTTATGTGGTTACCTTTATTGCTAGCGACCCTTCAGCATGTATAACTGCTGATACTGCTTATTTTACTGTTACAGTAAACTTAAACGATTCGTTAGATGCACAATTTTTATTTCCCCCCTACGACCCATGTGTGGATAGTTTAACCATACAACTAGATTTTACAGGTACTGGAGCTGATTCCTTATTCTGGGACATGGGCAATGGTTCAACTTTTATTAATGATACTTCTGTTACTTACACTTATACTGTCCCTGGAACTTATGTTGTTACCTTGGAAGCTTATGATTTATTATGTAATAATACATTTGTTTTATCGGATACTGTTGTTTATAATCCAAACATAACAACCGTTAATGCTACTCCACCGCCCAACATGATGTTATGTTCTGCACCTTACAATGTTAATTTTACTGGAAACACGCCAACTCCACCCAATAGTTATTGGGATTTCGGTGATGGACTAGGAACTGATACTGCTGCAAACCCTTTGTACACTTATGCCGATACAGGGACTTATAATGTGATGTATGTGGTGATAGATTCCTCCACTTGTAACATTGCCGATACCGCCTATTTTAATGTGACCATTAACCAAAATGATTCTTTAAATGCGCAGTTTAATTTTCCAATACCAGACCCTTGTGCTGATAGTATGATGGTGCAATTGAACTTTACTGGTTCTGGAGCAGATTCCTTATTTTGGGATATGGGTAATGGTACCACTTTTATAAATGACACTTCTATCACTTATTATTATACCAATACTGGGACTTACATTATAACCTTTGAAGCGTATGACTTACTTTGTAACAATACGTTTACATTAATTGATACGGTTGAGTTTAACCCAGTATATTCAATTGTAAATGCTACACCACCACCAAATATGCTTTTGTGTTCTGCTCCTTATAATGTAAATTTTACAGGAAACACACCAAATCCGCCCAACAGTTATTGGGATTTTGGAGATGGTTTAGGAACTTCCACTCAATCTAATCCTTTATATACTTATGCAGATACCGGAACTTATAATGTGATGTATGTCGTTATCGATTCCTCAACTTGTAATATTGCTGATACTGCCTATTTTAATGTAACGGTTAGCCAAAATGAAACATTAAATGCACAGTTTAATTTTCCACCATACGACCCATGCACCGATAGTTTAACCATACAATTAGATTTTACAGGCTCAGGTGCTGACTCTTTATATTGGAATATGGGCAATGGTGCCACTTTTATTAATGATACTTCTATCACTTATACATACACCACGCCAGGAACTTATATCGTTACTTTTCAAGCCTACGATTTTGTATGCAACAATACAGCAACGATTACAGATACTGTCTTTTTTAATCCAAATGTAACAACTATAAATGTTGTGCCACCACCTCCAATAGTGTTGTGTACCACACCATTAGTTGTTGATTTTACTGGAAACACACCTTCACCGCCTAACAGTTATTGGGATTTTGGTGATGGAGTAGGAACTTCAACGCAAGCTAACCCTTCCTATACTTATGCTACAGATGGAATTTACACAGTAATGTATGTTGCGATTGATTCATCTACTTGTAATATTTCAGATACGATTACTTTTAGTGTAACGCTAATTCAAGCACCACCATTTTCTGCCACAGTGGCTTTTGAACCACCAAAACCATGTGAAACAGATTCTTTTACAGTAGAACTAAAATTTACAGGTGTTGGAGCAGATTCTATTTTATGGAATATGGGAGATGGAACATTATTTACTTCTGATTCCATCTTTTATTTATACCCAAGTGCTGGAATATATAGTGTTTCATTAACAGCATACAATGCGATGTGTGGTGATAAAACATTAGCTTTGGGTGATGTTGAATTTATTGAATTATCAGAATCAACAAGTATTATTCCGAATGTGTTTACACCTAATGGAGATGGATGGAATGATGAATTGGAATTTGTTGGAATTGACCAAAATGCGGAATATAGTATTAAAATATATAACCGATGGGGAAGAAAAGTATATGAAGGAACAGATGCTTTGGCTCATTGGGATGGAACAGGACACGATGCTGGTGTATATTTTTATGTTTTAAAATATACCGATTTATGTAGCGATGAAGAAAAGATTGTGAACGGTTACGTTACTTTGTTTAAATAATGTTAGAATAAATAACACTAAATTTTAGTGTTATTTATTCTTCTTTAATAACTTTTAAAGTCTTACTGCCTTTGTTATTGTTAAATTGAATTAAATAATTACCAATTGGGTAGTTGCTTAAATCAATGGTATTTTTTTGTTGAATTACAGGTTGGTTCATAATAACTTCACCAAGTACATTTATCAATTGAATGGAACTATTTTGTAAATCGTTACTTCCTAAATCAATGGTTATTGTATTTTTTGATGGATTTGGATAAATGTTAATTAACGATATGTCGTTGGCTAAATCTATAATTGATGAACCTCCAGTTGCTATATCTATTTGCTGTAACCATATATTTAAAAATCCATTTCTAGTATCTCCCCAAACAGCATAAACAGTGTCGTTAATGAGTTGTACACACATAAAATCGTTTCCATTTTCAGCTAAAATATTATTGTAAGTAATGCTAGAATCTGTAATTACAAAATTTGGAGAAAAATTAGCCGAATCTTTCCAACGAACTGCTCCCCAAATTTCTGAATTTGTTTCGTAAGTGGAGTCAGTAGCATTTCTTCTATCTCTCCAAGCAACTATTAAATCTCCATCATTATCAAAGTCTGCCCACACTAAATCTTGCATTTTATTGTTAGCAATAGGATCATCATTCACTCTAATAGGTGTTGTCCAAGATGCTCCAGCATTTAAACTTTCAGTACTAAAAATATCTAAATCGCCATTATCTGAACCAAGATAGGTAAATAGGAGATGATTGACATCAGCAGGATTGGAGAGTAAAAGATATCCTTTTTTAGGCAAAGTATCAGTAGTTGTTGAGGTAATAATAAAAGCAGATTGGTGAGTAATAGTTGAACCTCCATCAGTTGAAGAAGCTAAGATATACTGAGGAAAAATACTTTGAGTGGTATCATAACTTGGATATAATGCATGAAATGTTCCATAAGCTGAAACTGTTGGTGTCGCCATTGGAGCAGCTATAGAATTACCAATTAAAAAATTGGTGGTATCTATGTATTTCCATGGTTCAAAAGTATTTCCTCCATCAATGGAACGAATAAAGTAAGACCTGTTTGGTGCAGGAATCCAAGGAGCAGGTTTTGAAGTAATATAAATATTTCCATCATTTGTTCCCCCACTTCTATCAATTACCATCCAAGGTCTATCTATAGGAATTTTGCTTCCATCTGCATTAGCGTTAATGACTTCAACAGCTGTTCCCCAATTTAAACCACCATTAATAGATTTTACTACATAAACAGCTCCTGCTGCTGGAGAAGGAGTATAATCAATAAAACATAAAAACAAATTTCCATTATTATCAAACGCCATCGAAGGGTCTGCAGATTGATAGGTACTTATCGTATGAGGGATAGAATTTATTGTACTCCAAGTTTGTCCGGCATCAAAACTTACTCTTGTTTTAATAACGATGATGTTGTTCAACTTCCAACCCATCCATGCAACTACTAAGTGTTGTGAATTGCTTGGATTTATAGCTAAAAAAGGCTCTCCATCAAAAACAAAACTATTGGATAAGTTTTTATTTTGAGCATTACTCCATAAAGAGAAAACAAAACAGGTGATGAAAAACAAACATCTTATCATTGTTTAATAATTTTATAGGTTTTTGTTCCTTTATTATTTGAAAATTTTAGTAAATAAATTCCGCTATTATAATTTTCGATATTTATCTTGTTCATTTTCTGATTTAGTTTTTCAATAAAAATACGCTTTCCTAACAAGTCGAAAATTTCTAGTGTTGCATCTTGAAGGCTATTATTTTTAGTATTTATAGTGATATTATTTTCAGTAGGATTTGGATAAATAGACAAACTTTCTAATTTATTTTCAGCAATATTAACAGGTTCTGCACCCTCATAAACCCAAATGTTATCGAGGTACAAGTTATTTCCACTTTTATTGACGGTGACAAACTTTAAGAGAACGTCATTGCCTGCATAAGCAGTAATATCAACATAATCCTTTCTCCAATGATGAGGGTATAAGGGGATAAATTGAGCAGATAAAGTATCATGAGTTTGTAGGTCGAGACCAAATTTTTTATAAACTTCATTATAAGAATCACCACAATCTGTTGAGATATAAATTTTTAACGTATCTGCAATTACAATATGAATGAGTTGATAAGCTAAATCGAATCGTAAGAAAATAGAATCTTGTGCTGGTAAAGTAATGTTAGCAGATATTAACTCATCTATTTGTTTAGAACCACCATAGTTATATAATTGCATAGTAGCAGAGATGCTGCTATTGTTTAATCCCCAAGTTGCTGTGGTGTCCCAAGTGGTCATTCCATCAGGATTTTTCACCAGCCATTCTGAACTATCTAACCTCATGTTCTCAAAATCTTCTTGATAAGGAAGCGTTCCAATAATAGTTCTAATATTAAAACGCTGCACTCTTTGGTTGTTGATGTAATCACTTTCAATAAAATTAGTATCAATGTCTGCTTTTATTTTCAATTCATAATCTCCATAGCCTAATGCATTAATTGAAGGAAGATTAATAGAAGCAGTATCTCCAGAAAGCAAAGTTCCTATCCAATTATAAGTATAAGTGGGTTCATCGTTCAATTGATAAGTAATTAGTGCATTGGTAATGGCACTATCACCTCTGTTTTTTATTACCACTTTTGGCGAAACAAGTTGATCACATTTTAATTCACTAATTGGATTTAGTATTTCACTAACAGTCATATCGTAACTATTTAGGCTAGGAGGGGTAGGAGTATGAGTTAGCGAAAGTTCATTAAAAGCAGCCAACACATCTATCATTCCTTTTCCATAAGTGTTGTCTTCTCCAACAACACCTAAATCAATTGCAGAATTGTAAAGTGCCAACATAATTTCCTCACCACTCACAGTCGGAAAAGCTTCTTTTAATAAAAGAACTGCCCCAGTAACATGTGGACCAGCCATAGAAGTTCCGTTATAAGAAGCATAGTTATTAAAATCAATACTAGAACGAACATTTAATCCGGGAGCAACAACTTCTGGTTTAATTTGTAACGAACCTAAAAGTGGACAAGCAGTTGGGCCATGACTTGAAAAACTAGTTATTGGAAATGTAGGATTTGCACCATTTACTGCACCAATGGTAAAAGTGTTTACCAAACCTGTGCTTACATATTGAGGTTTTCCAATGGTGGTATCAGCAGGACCATCATTTCCTGCAGAAAAGACATTAGCAATTCCTGCTGCTTCAACAGCATCAAACATTTGTGTTACATAACCCGTACAAATAGAGGTGTCATGACTTTCTCCACTTATTCCCCAAGAATTGTTGATGGCATCAGGAATATCATTAGTAGTTGCTGTATCTCCATCAGGATTTAACGCAAATTGAAAAACATCAATGTAATCGGGGAGAGGTTTAATTGCTGAAACTGTAGTGACAATAGGGTCGGAAACCATGAAATAAGCATTAAAAGCAACACCAATCGTATCATTGGTAGCTGGGTCTAAACCTAAAACTGTTCCTGCGGTATGCGTACCATGTGTTCCAGTTTTATCTACTGGTGTTGGAGAATCAATTCCATACCAAGCTTGATTAATAGGTTCATAATTTCCCAACCAACCATCAGCAAGAGCAGGGTGTTGAGGCCAAACGCCAGTATCAATACTGTAATACTTTCTTGCTTTTCCAGTATATCCCATAGCCCATAGTGCAGGTGCGTTAATTGCTGCTAAACCAGGTTCAATACCTCCAACAGATTTGTTGATACCAACTTCCCCCTTCATAATTTCAATTGGTTTTCCTTTAAAATTATCAAATTCTTCGATGTAATCAATTGCAGGAAAATTACTTAACATATCGATAATATCCTCAGTGGCTTCAATGGTCATCATGTTAATAATCCAAAACCGCTTGTACGATTTTACTTGATTGGAATAATCATTTAATAATTTAATGATAGGCTCTTGTTCTGTATTTGCTAATTGCATCGATTTTCGAATCACAATTTTTGATCGTTCATTTACAGGCACATTTTGCTCTTTAAATTCAGCATTTAATAAACCATTGTGCACTTGATTGGTAAATACAATATTTACTTTAATAAAATCGGAAGGTTTTGACTCAACTAATTTAGCACTAAGGTTTGGATTGATGAAAGCTGTCTGACTGCATAAATTAACAGAACCACTTATTAATATAAAATACAATAAAATTCTTCTCATAAGTTTGATGTTTAGCATCCAAATTTAATAATAATGTGGTAATAATTAGCTGCTTTAATTATTGATTATCAATATTGTAATGCAAACCAATGTTCTTTTTTTGTTCAATTGCTGCTTTAGTTACTAAATAGGCAACACTTCTCAAATTTCTTAATTCACAAATACTTACCGATAATTTGGACTCATTATAAAGCTCTTCTGATTCTTTATAAATCAGTTTTAAACGAGATAATGCTCTTGCCAAACGTTGATTAGACCTTACTATTCCAACATAATCACTTAAAACATCTTTAATTTCATTTTTTGTATGTTGAACCAGTATTTCTTCATTTGGAATGGTAGTTCCTTCATCATCCCAGTTAGGAACATTTAGCTGAAAAGAAATATTTTTTAATTCTTTTGCACTCACAAAAAATGCTCGATGGCTATAAACCAACGCTTCTATTAAAGAATTGGACGCTAAACGGTTGGCTCCATGTAATCCAGTGCAACTACATTCGCCACTAGCATACAACTGTTTAATACTTGTTTGTGCGTTTTTATTGACGGCAATTCCTCCGCATAAATAATGTGCTGTTGTTACTACAGGTATAAAATCTTTGGTAATGTCTAACCCAATAGAAAGGCATTTTTGAAAAATATTAGGAAAATGGTTTTTTAATTTGGCTTCATCAATAACTGTGGCATCTAAAAACAAGTATTTTTTTCCAGATTTTTTTAATTCTTTATCGATGGCTCTGGCTACAATATCTCTTGGAGCTAAATCTTTACGTTCATCATAATTTTCCATAAAAGCTATTCCTTCATGGTCTCTTAAAATAGCACCAGCACCTCTTACCGCTTCAGAAATTAAAAAAGAAGGATTATCATTTGGATTGTATAAAGCTGTTGGGTGAAACTGCACAAACTCCATGTTTTTGATGATGGCTTTAGCTCTATAAGCCATAGCAATCCCATCGCCAGTTGTTACTGTAGGATTAGTGGTGTTGCGGTAAGCCTGTCCGATTCCACCAGTCGCAATAAAAGTAATTTTAGATAATACGGTAGTGATTTTATTGGTTTTTCTATCCAACACATAAGCACCAAAACATTGTTTGTTGGGAGTTGCTCTAGTTACCTTTTTGCCAAGGTGATGTTGCGTGATGATATCAATTGCAAAATGATGGTCTAAAACAGTGATGTAAGGATGATTTTCAGTTTTTTCTATTAAAGCACGTTCAATTTCGTTTCCTGTTACATCTTTATTATGTAAAATTCGGTGAGCGGAATGACCACCTTCTTTGGCTAAATCATAATCACCTGCCTCATTTTTATCGAAGACAGTTCCCCACTCAATTAATTCCTGAATTCGTTCGGGAGCTTCTTCAACAACCATTTTCACCACTTTTTTATCACAGTAACCGTCTCCCGCAATTAAGGTGTCTTGGATGTGGTCTTTAAAAGAATCTGTTGGTCGAGTTACAGAAGCAATACCACCTTGAGCGTATTTTGTACTACCATCTTCTTCGTTTTCTTTGGTGATAATAGTAATACTGATTTTTTCATTTTTTTTACGAAAATGTTCAGCTACTTTGTATGCGTAACTTAGTCCAGCAATACCAGAACCAATGACGAGGAAGTCGGTGGTGAGTTTAGGGTTTGAAGTTTGAAGTTTGAGGTTCAAAGTTTAGAGTTTGAGGTTTGAAGTTTATGGTTTGAAGTTTAAGAGTTAAAGTTTAGTTCAATTTTTGATTTTTGAGGAAGTTTAATATGGAATTTTTCACAAATACATTCTATGTTTTTAAATTTCCAATCTTCCATTTTTGGATGACAAATTATTTCAATATCATCAAAGAAGCTATCATAAAGTTTTATTTTATGAAATTTAGGATTGTTATCTATCATATCGTTTGTTGAACAAATAAGTAATCTATATTCTTCTTCATGAGAAAAACAAACATCTTTTTTAAAAGCACTTATTCTATTTGGTTTTTCATTTTTATCAAAAAAATCTGGAGGGTTAATTTTGTCATAAAAAACACTTCCTGCATAAGATAAATGATTTGGTAATAAGTCTTTTTGATTTTCAACTACAGTTTTTAGATTATCAATAAATTTTCTTCCATTAAGTGCAATAGCAATACTATTTGAGTTTGAATACAAGTCCCACATCGCCATTGATTCTCTTTCTAATCTATTCCAACAATTAACAAATTGAGTTTTTTGGGAAGAATTTATTTCAATTTCACAATCTTTTAAAGTTTGTTCTTTTTTCTTTTTTTGTTCATCTAAAAAACCTTCATAAAAATCTTTTTCTAGGAGTGGCTTTGTAGGGATTTGTTTGGCTATATGTCTTTTAAAGATAAGGTTTCTTGTTGCTCCTTCAAAAGGGTCTTCAAATTGGTCTAAACGAGTAAAATGTAGCTTTTTACTTGAAATTAAATCAATCAACTTATGAAAATCTAAATATTTCCACAGGGCATCATTTTTACCTAATTTTTTATAATCCTCTTCTTCGAAAGTCATTTCCAAATTTTCAAATTACTTACTTAATTCCAATATTCTATTCATTTATTTCTAAACATCCTATGCTACTTTCTTTGCAAAAAGAATGAATGATACCATATTTATCTTGAAATAAAAGTGCAAGTTTTTTTGTGGTTGTATTTCCTACCCTTATCTAGATTATTTTTGGAGGAAATCCATAAAGAGTAGTTAGGTTTGAAAAATCAATATCAAAAGTTACAATGGTGTAATTGTGCTTTTTGGCATAAAACCAAATATCTTTATCACTCGAATTTTCAAGATGTAGATCTCTTACTTGTTTTGCATTGGGATATACATCCTTAATCTTTTTTAAAACTCTAAATGAGATATTTTGATCAAAAAGTAGTTTCACGAAGCAATTCTTGATTGAGCTTCCCGATTTGCAGCAAAACCTAAACAGGCATTTATTTGTTCTTCGGTTATTTCTGGGTAGTCAGAAATAATATCTTTTTTATTCATTCCACTGGCAAGCCAATTCAGAACATCATAAACAGTAATTCTAGTTCCAATAATAATAGGTTTTCCAAATCTCTTATCAGAATTAATTTCTATGTATTTACTAAAATCAATCATACTACCAAAGTTAATCAATTTTATTTAATTTTTTATATTTTTCTTTTTCGAAAGTCATTTTTTCTTTTTTATCCCTTCTCTTTGCCCGCCCGACACGGTACGGAGGTAGAAGGTTAGGATGGGACACTCAATTCCAACATTCTATTAACCGATTTTAATGCTTTAAGACGAATATTTTCTGGCACAAAAATTTCGGGTTGTAAGTGTACCAAACTGGCATGGATTTTTTCTAATGTATTTAATTTCATATACGGACATTCGCTGCAAGCACAAGTATTATCTGTATTTGCAGGTGCAGGAATTAATAGTTTATGTGGGACAGCTTGTTTCATTTTATGAATAATTCCCACTTCGGTTGCAACAATAAATTCGGTAGCTTTATCTTCTTCAACAAATTTCAACAAGGCGGTGGTAGAACCAATAAAATCAGCTTCAGCCAACACATTTTCCATGCATTCAGGGTGAGCAATTAATTTGGCGTTTGGATATTTTCCTCTCAAAAACTTTAATTTATCGCTAGAAATCTCCACATGAACTTCACAAGTACCGTCCCATAAAACTAAATCTCTACCTGTTTTTTTAGCTACATATCTTCCTAAATTAATATCGGGAGCAAAAATTATTTTAGCATCTTTGGGCAAACTATCCACAATTTTTACTGCATTGGAGGAAGTACAAATAATATCGCTCAATGCTTTTATTTCTGCCGAGCAATTAATGTAACTGATAACGGTATGGTTGGGATAATTTTTTACAAAAGCTTCAAATTTATCTGTGGGTGCTGAATCTGCCAATGAGCAACCTGCATTTAAATCGGGAATAATTACTTTTTTGGTTGGATTTAAAATTTTTGCTGTTTCACCCATAAAATGAACACCTGCAAATAATATTACATCGGCTTTTGTTTTCGCTGCTTCTTGGGCTAAACCTAAACTATCGCCAATATAATCGGCAATATCTTGTATGTCTTCTTGCTGATAGTAATGAGCAAGAATTATCGCATTCTTTTCTTTTTTTAATAGAGCAATCTCTTTAACTAAATTTTTCCCTTTAGCTAAATCTGCTGTAACGTACCCTTGTTTTTTTACTTGTGATAATACCATAATTATTTACTTGCTACAAAGTTAACCAACCTCAATAAAACAACTCACAACAATTGTTATTATTTTTTGGCATAACATTTGGATTTAGTTTAAAAAACATCATATCATGAAAAAGTTAACATTACTATACCCCATCATTCTCTATATGTTTTTTACAAGTTGTATTGTTGTCGATAACACTCCTGGTACTTATGGTAGAGATGGAAAAGCTTATTTTGGTGTAGATTATGAACATCATGCTCCTTATAGTTATTGGGACAATAATAACGCTATCCCTAATAATCCAATATTAGGCGAATATTATCCTACCAACCCAGGGATTTACGATTTTGAATATTATGTTAACTCGCACGATTATTGGTATGGAACCTATGAGATTTGGATAAATAGAGGTGGAGCTGGTGGAGCACATGGTGAACCTGGATATGATGGATTGGATACTTATTTGATGTTAATATGTGACCCCAATGGTTTTCATGAACATGGTTACAGATTAAAAGAAAATGAACCTCTTATTATTGAAAACAAATCTGGAAAATACAATTACAAAATAATGATACAAAAAGGGAATATTTTAACGAGACCAACACAACAACCAAAATATATACAAAATTAAAGTTAGTTTTTAGCGTGAGTTTAGGTGAGAGATTAGGGATGTGAAAGCATCCCTTTTCTTTTATAGCGAAAAAAAATCATCGATTTTCGATACAATTTTTTTACATTACATTTCAAAAAATCACTCAAATTGACAATGATTTTTAGAATCGAACTCAGGTATATAATAAAAAAATATTGATAATCTGTCTAAACGAAAGACAGATTGCTTCACGGAATTTATCCTAAATAAACTGAAAGACTGCGTTCTGTTCGCAATGATAGAAATTAGAAATAATTAATTTGATGAGATAAACTCCTAAACTTTTTAAACACACTCCTTATTACTTACTCCTTATGCCTTTCTAAACTTTCTACACTACTTTGCATTTACATCTTACCCCTTATGCCTTTCTCCCTTCACTTATTCAGGAAAAATAGGAGTGTCTTCATCGCTCCACAAAACACCCCATTGTATTTCAGATAGTTTATCGTCTTCAAACCAAAGGTTTAAACTAGCAGCCAAGTAACAAAGTAATTTTTGTTCAATGGTATCATCAGATAAATCTTCTAATTCATTATCTCCCAGGTTAGCCTCTTCTAATAATTGGATAACATCATCTATTTCCATTCCAATCAATTGATGCCCATTGAGTTTGCAAGCAGGAGAACTGATAGAGAAAGTAGTTAATTTCCAATTATCTTCTTCATCAAAAGAAACAGAAAATTCATATTCATCATAATGCCAAGTTTCTGTCAAAAACTCATCTTCATCACCAGAAGCATTGTAGGTATCAATTTCTTCAGGTTCACCTAATAAATGTTTTAATTTATCTTTGGTGCATCCAAACTGAATATCACCTAAACCTTTACCTATTTTAATGTCGGTTACGTTAACTTTCATGGTGTTATTTTATACTTAGTTTCTTTTTAATTACAGAAGGGATAGCGTCTTTATGAATCAAAATGTTCATCGTTTTATATTTTACATAAGGATAAGATGCATAAAAATAGCCATCACATTCATTATTATCCAATCCCCATGAATTTTTAACAATAAAGTAATTGGTTCCTTTTTGATCTTTAACAATTCCTGTTACATGCATTCCATGGTCATCAGTAGTTGTTTGATTATCAAATCCTTCTTGTCGTAATACTTGAGTTATTTCTTTTTCTTTAACAGGCACATCAAAACAGTCGGCAATTTTTTCGGCACCAGCATCGCTAAAATTTTTATTATCTTCTCCTTTTTTAAGGATGGTAGATTCATCTTCTGGGACTATTGCTAAACCGTTTTTAAAAGAGAAACCTTTTTCCGAAACATCAGCACCCCAAGCAAATGTATAGCCATTTTTTATTGATTCTTCCATCACCATCATCAATTCATCCAAAGGCAAGTTGTAAGATTGTTTCATTATCCAATTATCTGGAATTTCCAACACAAAAGAAGAGTAGAAAGGATGGTGAGTGTAGGAGGTAAGTGAAACATAATTATTCATGTCTAATCCTAAATAGTTGGCATAAGATTTAGGATTATATTCTTTTCCATCTACATTAAATTTAAAATCTTCAGTATTGTCTGGAACATCACCTAAATAAGCATCAACCACATCGGTATATGCTTTTTTCCAACTTGGAGTTAGTTTTCCTCCTTGAGGTTTATTGGCTAAAACTTTAACCATTGCGGTTAACATTCCATTTAATTCGCTATGATTGTGTTTTTCTTCGCCATAATTTAACCCGGCATAAGCACTAGTTGGAACAATGCCATATCTTTCGATTACCCATGGAATATCGTGAAAAGCACCGCCTTCTCCAAAATTAAAATTCCCATACATCCTTAAGTAATTTTCTGCTTTTCCTATGTATGCATTTCTTACCACGTACATGGGTGATAATTCAACTTTACCTTTGCCCATTCTAATTAATTCGGATTCAAAATAGGATAAAGAAGAAAAACTCCAGCAAGTTCCTGTTCTATTTTGATTTTTAATGCTAGTTGCTTCGTTGTTGGCGACTAACTCAAAAAAATAATGACCATTTTTTTTGTTTTTTATGGTGTCATTTTTTGTTTTATCTGTGGGTATAGAATAATTTCCGTCGTCTTTTTTATCAACCTGAGCTTGACAAATTCCAACAAACAAAACTGTAAATAATGTAATTGTTACTATTCTCATTGCATTAAATTTTAAGTTAAGAAGCGTTAAAAGTAGAAAAATAGTTGAAGAAATAATTAATTTAAAGTGTCTTTTTCCAACATCTTTTTCTTTTATGTTGAATGTTCTCGTAGTTTTTCCAGTTTTGAATCACTTTTTGATTGGTTTCAAAAATTCCCGTTGTTTCCATTTCAGTTACTCCATATTTTTCCATTTCTTTATGTAGCTCATAAAACAAGATTGCTGTTACACCTTTTGCTTGGTATTCTGGCAAAATACCAGTTAACATAAGGTCGATAACTTTTGGGTGCTTAAGTGCTTTATTTAAGTGAAACCAACCGAAAGGGAACAAACTTCCATTTGCTTTTTGTAAACCTTCGGAAAGAGAAGGTAACCCAATAATAAAAGCGATTAAATTTTCTTCATTATCAAATACCAGTTTAACAAACTCAGGATTTAATAACATCAAGTATCGTTTCACATAATAATCAATCATTTCTCTATCCAGCGGAACAACGCTGTGAAGCTCTTTAAATGCTTCATTCAAAATTTCAAATAATTGAACAGCATAAGTTTGTAACTCTGAATTTTTGGTGAAACTTTTTACCGTTAAGTCACTTCTTTTCATAACAATTTCAGCTCCTCTTTGTGCTTTTTCTGGCATTCCTTCAAAAAACAAACGGAACTCTATCCAATCAATTTCTTTTTCATACCCCAACTTTACTAAATGGTTTTGGTAGTAAGCATGGTGGTATTCTGAAGCTGCAGATGGCAAATGGTTAAAACCTTCTACTAACATTCCTTGGTGGTCGAGGTTGGTAAAGCCTAATGGTCCTTGAACTTCGTTCATTCCTTGTTCTTTTAACCAGTTTTCGGCAGTGGCAAAAAGTTTTTTAGAAATTTCTAAATCGTCAAAAAATTCGCCTCGAGTAAACCTACCAATTTTTACGTTGTTGTTTTCATTGTATTTATGATTAATTATTGCACCAATTCTTCCAACGCATTTTCCATCTTTTGTTGCAATCCAAAATTTTGCAGAGCAAAATCGGAAAGCAGGGTTAAATTCATTTTTAAGTGCTTTTATTTCATCTTTTTTAATAGGAGGTACCCAATAAGTATTTCCTTTATAAATATCAAATTGTACATTTATAAAATCCTTATAATCTTTTGGTTCTTTTACTTCTTTTATTTCTATTTTCATCTTTTGAGTTTAGAGTTTGTAAATTACCTTTTGCCTTTTTACACACCCCTAACCATCCGTCAGCTGACGGAGGGAAAACCAAATGCACATTGCCATTTCCACTTATCCCTTTCCCTTTCCCTCGTCTTCCTTTTTAAGGTCTTTAGTGATAACTAATGCGTCAATTAATTTTTCAAATTTTTTTAATTCTTCAGGAGCACCATCTCTGTCCAATATTTTTTTCTTCTTTTCTTTATAATTAATTAATAAAATACAAGAAGGAATATCTGTGATTTTTGAATCGTAAGTATCTTTTAATGCAAATATATTCAGTAGTTCAAGTTGTTCTTTAAGTTCTGATAATTCATTTTTGTCCAATTTTTTGGAAAATTTTCCTTGTTTTTCTGCAAACTGAAGTCCCTCATAAACTACATTTCCAGTATTAAAAATTGTTATTTTATAACTCGGGCATTTACCAAAACATGGAGTTCTTTCCATGGTAATAAAAATGCTTTCTTTAACAGGCATTTGGTTATTTTCTTCAACCACAGGTTGACTTATGGCTAAAGATGTAAAAATAAGGAAGGAGATAATTGCGTTCATGATTTATTTTTTCTTTCTATTTTTTTGCATTTCTTGAGCTTCTTTCATTTTTTGCTCCAATTTTGCTGCAAACCCACTTTTCTTTTTCACTTTAGTTTTATTGGCTTGTATTTTTGCTAATAATTTATCTTCATCTACAAACCATTTTTGAATAGCCATTTGCATAAAAATAGTAATTACGTTGGCTATTAAATAATATAAACTTAACCCAGCTGCATAACTATTAAAAAAGAACAACATCATCACTGGCATCAAATAAGTCATTATTTTCATTTGTGTAGCCATGGCTCCTTCCATACCGGCTCCAGCAGTCATTTGACTATTTGCTTTGGTATAAAAAATCATGGAAATAGCCATTAATAAAGTAAATAAACTAATGTGATCGCCATACATAGGAATATGAAAACCTAAGTTGTAAATAGAATCATAAGTTGATAAATCTTCAGCCCACACAAAACTTCTTTGACGCAAATCAAAAGTTGCAGGGAAAAACCGAAATAAGGCAAATAAAATTGGCATTTGAATTAACATTGGAATACATCCTGCTAATGGGTTGACTCCTGTTTGTCGATATAATGCCATGGTAGCCTGTTGCTTTTTCATGGCATCGTTTTTAAATTTCTCAGTAAGTTCTGTAATTTCAGGTTTCAACACCCTCATTTTAGCACTACTTACATAAGTTTTCCAAGTAATTGGAAAAAGGATGAGTTTAATGATAAGTGTTAATAATAAAATCGTTAAACCTATATTCATTCCTGTGTTGTTAAGGAATAAAAAGATATTTCTGATGACATATTTATTTATTTGTTTAATGATTGGCCAACCAAAGTCAATGGTGTTCTCAATGTCAAAACCTACTTCTTTTAGTTCTTCGTATTTATTAGGACCAAAATAATATTGCATGGCGAAAGTTTCACTTGCTCCACCTTCATAAGGAATAGAAAGATTGGTCGCCATTCCTTGAACATAATTTTTGGATTGTCCTTCTTCCAATTTAATAGTTTCTATGTCAGAATCGGAATTAAATGTTTTTTGCTTTGCAATTAATGAAGTATTAAAATATTGTTGTTTAAACATCACCCAATTTATAGGTGCTTTCATGTTCTCTTTTTCATATTTCATCGGGTTGATGTAATCTACTTTTTCGTTCTGGTATTTGTAATAAATAGTGCTAACAGTTTGTTGATTAACGATGGTTTTTTCTTGATTGGGGGTAAACATATTCCAATGCAACAAATAGTTAAAACCTTTTGGTATAATGGTGTTTAACCCAACAGTATTGAGTTCAAAATCTACTAAATAGGAGTTTCCAGAAAGGGTGTATTTGTATTCAATGTATTTATCAGTTGCTCCATAAAATAGCTTCATAGAGATACTTTTGCTATCCGTGCCAGAAACATCAAATGATTGGTTATCGGTTTCAAAATATAAACTATCTGTTTTTATTTCTTTGTTTCCAGAAACTCCATCATTCATAATGAAATCAATATAAAATTCAGAAGAATCTTCATGGAATAAGAACAAAGGGAGTGAGTCGTAAGTATGAAAGTTTTTTAGCTCTACAGCACTAACTCTTCCACCTTTGTTAGATATTGTAACTTTAATCCGCTCATTTTCAATAGTAAAAGTTTTTTTCTCGCCAGTTAGTGCACCTGAAAAATTACCATAGATTGCTGTCGAATTTTGTTTATTAATAGAATCTTGACGTTGAATTTCTTCTGGAGTTAGTATTTTTTCTTTCTCAATAATAGTGGTATCAATGGTTGAATTAGCAACTATTTTATTCTCTTTTAGTGTTGCAGCTTTTTCTGTTTTTACTAACTCTTCTTTTTCCTTTTTAGCTTTAATTTCCTCTTCAGTAGGTCGAGTCATGATGCTAAAAATTAATAAGATAGCTCCTATTAATACTAGTCCTATTATCGAGTTTTTATCAAATCCTTTTGCACTCATTATCTATTTTTATCTAAATTTAATGGAATTATTACTACTTTTTTTAAAATTATTTTTGCTCTTTTGCAGACAAACTAGCCTTAACAAAGTTAACAAAAAGTGGGTGAGGATTGGTTACGGTACTTTTGTATTCAGGGTGGAATTGCACACCAACAAACCAATGGTGTTGGGGAATTTCTATAATTTCAACCAAATTATGATCAGCGTTAATCCCAGTGGTTTTCATTCCAGCTTTTTCAAATTCTTCTTTGTATTTGTTGTTGAATTCATACCTGTGTCTATGTCTTTCGGTAATAGCTACTTTTTTATAGGCTTCAAATACTTTCGAGTTTTCAATAATTGTACATGGATATGAGCCTAATCGCATGGTGCCACCTTTGTCTGTTATTGAACGTTGATCTTCCATTAAGTAAATTACAGGGTTGGATGTGTTTTTATCCATTTCTGTAGAATGAGCATCGGCATATCCTAATACGTTTCTAGCAAATTCAATCACAGCACATTGCATTCCTAAACAAATTCCAAAAAAAGGAATATTGTTTTCTCGAACATATTTAATGGTAATTATTTTGCCTTCGATACCTCTTTCACCAAAACCTGGAGCAACGATAACACCGTCTAAATGTGAAAGTTTTTCTTTTACATTTTTATTGGTTACACTTTCTGAATGAATCCAATCAATTTCTACTTCAGTTTCATTAAATGCACCTGCATGAATAATAGCTTCTGTAATAGATTTATAAGAGTCTTTTAATTCGATGTACTTTCCTACTAAACCTATTTTTATTTTATGTTTAGGATGTTTCAGTCTAAAAAGGAATTCTTTCCAGTTGGTTAAGAGTGGTTCATTTTTATGTGGTAATGAAAGTTTATCTAACACTACAATGTCTAATTCCTCTTCTTTCATTAAGATAGGAACTTCATAAATACTATCTGCATCAATTGCTTGTATCACTGCTTTTGGTGCGATGTTGCAAAAAAGGGCAACTTTGTCTTTTACGCCTTCAGTTAACTTATATTCTGTTCTTAGTGCCAAAATATCCGGTTGAACTCCAGATTCTAATAATGATTTAACAGAATGTTGAGTTGGTTTAGTTTTTAATTCTCCAGAGGTAGCCAAATAAGGCACTAAAGTTAAATGTACAACGATACAGTCAAAATCGGGTTCCCATTTTAGCTGACGAACAGCTTCAATATAGGGTAATGATTCAATATCACCAACTGTTCCACCTATTTCTGTAATAACAATATCATAGTTTCCAGTATTCCCTAATAATTTTATCCTACGTTTAATTTCATCGGTAATGTGAGGAATAACTTGAACTGTTTTACCTAAATATACTCCTTCGCGTTCTTGATTAATTACATATTGATAAATTCTTCCTGTAGTAACATTGTTGGCTTGAGAAGTAGGTACATTTAAAAATCGTTCGTAATGTCCTAAATCTAAATCTGTTTCCGCTCCATCATCAGTTACAAAACATTCTCCATGTTCGTAAGGGTTTAGCGTTCCTGGGTCAATATTAATATAAGGATCAAGTTTTTGAATCGTAACAGAATATCCTCGTGCTTGTAAAAGTTTAGCCAAAGATGCAGCAATAATTCCTTTTCCTAGTGATGAAGTAACGCCTCCTGTAACAAAAATGTACTTAGTTGATGACAATATTTTTCCTTTTTACCTAAATTATCGGGCAAAGGTAAAAATATTAATAGGTTTAAAAGAGATATAAATCAGTTTATTTTATAAAATTTGATATAAAAAAAAAGCAATCGATTTCGATTGCTTTTTTTTAAAATTTTTACTTGATGTTTATCGAAGAACAGTCACAGTTCGTTGGTCTAAGGTAATTGTTTCATTTCCGTAAATTCCATGTATTAAAACAAAATAAGTACCATTAGCAACCTTACCACCACCTTTATTGGTTCCATCCCATTCAAATATTGGATTGGTTTCACTTTCAAAAACCAAAGTTCCCCAACGGTTAAATATTTGAACTTTAATTTCATCTGTGCAAGGATTAGAAACTCCACCAACTCTTTCCCCATTTTTATTAATATATCCAAGAGTATAAACATCATTCATTCCATCGCCATTAGGAGTAATTACGTTTGGAACGACATCTAAACTATCAAAAGGAGGTACAACAGATACATTAAAATTCATGGTGTCTGGTACAACTCCTTCAGAACAATCAAGAGAAGATAAGATGGCACGAACATTATAAGTATTTCCAATATGTTCACAGTCAGGAATCCAACAAAAACGAGAGCCAAGAGAAACTGTATTTGGAGCATTATTTGGAACATTGGTGATTAATGAACCATTGTATAAATAATCGTTCGCTAATGTTGGAAATTCGGCTCCCAAACTAAAAATTTCAGAAGAAATATCCATCATTAACATATCAACGATGCTAGTATCATAGAAAACGATATCTTGACAAGTTTCAATACCATAAGGGGCTATTAACTCACCTGGAGTAGCTAAGTTAAGTGGGGGTGGTATAACTTTAAGATTAAAGATAACACTATCTTGTGTTTTACCATCACATCCCAAAGAGAATGCATTTACTTGGAAAGGATATGTTTAATCTATTTGAGTACAAGTAGGTGTCCAACAAAAACGATTAGCGACAGTTGTAATGTTCCAATCTGCTCCAACAGCTGTGTCAAATTGATTAGGCGGAATCACAACAGAATCATTCCAAGCAGAACCATTCCAGTTGTAATAATAATGATAATTTCCACTCATATCAGGCACCATAACAGGAACAAAAGCACCAGAGTCGAAAACGTTAGATATCATTTCTATATATAAGGTGTCTCCAACATTAATATCATTAAAAATTAAATCTAAACAATATTCTCTGTTATAAGGAATTTCTATAGTTTGTCCCATTGAAGGAACTGTATTTAAAAAGCTAGGAGGATTTCCACTGGTGCAAGCTTGAGATTCATATTGTGCGTCTCTACGGGTTTCTCCAATTTTTACCCCATTTCTAAATTCTTCTACTAAAACTCCAAAAACCCAAGTTCCAATTAAAGCAGGTGATGCAGTTATTACTCCAGTGTTTTGATTAATGGTCATAGGTGGTACACCTCCTACCATGTTGGCTAAACTATAACCACCAGCATAAGCTACATTATTGTAAGGAAAGGTTGGTGCTGCATTCATTGTTCCATCATCAAGTGGTGTAACTAAAGAATAAACTAAAGAATCTCCATCAATATCGGTAACATTAAATTGAAACATTTTTGGACTATTCACACACAAATATGCATCTAAAGGATAATCACCCATATCAGGACTAGAATTGTTTAGCGTTGCAGCATTTCCTGGATCTGGTATTTCACAATAAAAAGTCATTCCATCACTAGAAGGGTTTGATAGGTTAGTAATACCAGTATTTCTACAGCAAATTTGATAAGAAAGAAAATAACCATTTGGGTTGTTAGGTATGGTAACATTTTGAGTAAAAATACCTTCATCCACACAAAGCCCCTGAGGGGTAAAACAGGGGTCACCAAAAGGTAAGTTTGCATTAATAACAGGATTGGTTATGGTGTAGGTAGTTGTGGTAGCATAGGTAACCAAATCGTGTAGTAGAACATTAATGGAGGTAGGCATTGTTGCGGTTGAAGGTTGGCAAGAACGAAATATTCGTACTTGAACTTGAAAATTATTTTGAGTTGGACCTATCCATTTTACGGTAATATCTCCTCCAACAATATGAGAGGCTTTAGAAAATGATAAGAATAGAAAGAGCGATGTTATTAGAATTAAAATTTTTTTCATGCCTTTTATTTTTTTAAATATTTATTCAATGTTTAATTGTTAGATGTAAAAATAATATAAAAGGTTGCATTACCTAATTTTATTGATGCAATATATACCAATTATGGTGATAATTAAACTAAATAATTGAATAGTGTTAATTTTTTCGCCATCAATAATTCCCCACATTATTGCAAAAAATGGAATTAAATAAGTAACACTTGTAGCAAATAATGCAGATGTTTCTTTTATTAACATATTAAATAAAATAACAGCCACAGCAGTACCAAAAACAGCTAAAATAGCGATGTAAAATAGTGCAATACCAGCTTGAGAGTTGTTGTTAAAAATCGTGATAAAATCGGTTGTAAATAAATAGGTAATAGCTAGTGGACCAATACTAATAAAAGCAATAGATGTGATAACGATAGAACCAATATCTTTTAAATGTACTTTTATAATATTAACAGAAAATGCATAACAGATGGTGGCTAAAACTACAAATAAACCATAAGCCATTTTTGAGTTTTCGATGTCGATACCATTTGATGCTATTAATCCGATAGCACCTATAAAACCAATAAAAATGCCGATAATTTTTAGTTTCTCAGTTTTTGTTTTAAATAATAAAATTCCAACAACTAGTGCAAATATTGGTGTTAATGAATTTAACATACCACTTAATGAGCTCGAAATTTCTGTTTGAGCTTTTGTAAACAAAAAAGCAGGTATCCCATTGCCTAAAATACCAGAGGCTATTATGTATTTCCAATATTTCTTTTCTACTTTTTTAAGATTTTTAATAGCAAAAGGAAGTAAAAATAAAAAAGCCATGGATATTCTTAAAGCAGCCACAACACTATAAGAATAAACTTCTAACCCTCTTTTCATTAAAATAAAAGAGCTGCCCCAAATAAATGCAAGAATTAATAGAATAACCCATTGCCATGTTTTCTTATTTAAGTCAAAAAATCTCATTATTAAAAAGTTGCAAATGTAATTAGATTTCTAAAAGATATTTTATTAATTTTGTTTCCATAATGAAGGTAATGGAATTAAAAATAGTAGGAATGACTTGTGGGCATTGTGTAAGTGCTGTAGAACGCATACTTCATAAAGCAGATGGAGTAATATCAACTGTTGTTAGTTTACCTGATAATGCTAAAATTGGTTTTGATGAAACTAAAATTAGTATTAATGATATTAAAAAAATTATTAATGATTCAGGAATTTATAAAACCGTTTAAGATGAAGACAATTAATCAACTATTAGTTATTGTTTGTTCCCTTTTCATAATTATTTTAATTCCATCTTGTGGTAGTAAAGATAATACCGAAAGCGTTAATATAGAAACAGAAGTTTCTGCAGCAAATCTTATGGTTGTAGATTATGCAATTGAAGGTATGGTGTGTGCCATGGGTTGTGCTGCTACTATTCAGGAAGAATTATTAAATATGGATGGTGTTGTAAATTGCACAGTTGATTTTGAAGCGACCAAAGCACACATTGAATTTGATAAATCTAAATTATCTGAAGTTGATATTATTACTAAAATTGAAAGTATAGCTGACGGTCAATACAAAGTGAGTAAGTGGAATGAAAAAGTTGAAAGTACCGAAAATGTTGAACAAAACGCTAACGAAGATGGAAAAGAGACTGTTGAAGATGAAACTAAAGTAAAGGTTAATCTACCTAGTTTTCAAATCCCAAACTTGTTTACTTTTTTAATCAATCAAGTTTAGTTTTTTTCTTTAAAACATTAAAATTAAACCCTAATCCAAACGACAAACGAACTTCATCTAAAGTTATAACTCTTTGGTTGGATAAGTGTTTTCCAGCAATATATCTTCCTTCAATAAACAAATGGAACCACTTTGAAGCATAATAATTAAATCCACCTACAACTGAGATTAAAGGGCTAACTTCTAGATTATTCTTTTCATCAATTGTTACAAAATTCGCTTGAGTTAATGCAACTCCAGGTTGAATTCCTAAGTAGGGTAAAAAATTGCTTTTGGTACCAAAGTGATAGGACATCCCTGCGAAAAGTTGGTGGTTTAAGTTTAAGATTTGCTTATCTCCTGACTTTAAATAATAGTAAATATCCCCTCTAGCAGTAATGTTATCTGTTACAAAATATTCTAAAGCTCCTTGAAGATAAATATTGATTTGTTTTTCTTTAGTCATTCTACCAAAACTAATGGTTCCAGTAGTTCGTAATAAGCCTTTTTTTGCTACGATATCGTTCATTTCTTGAGCGGAAAGAAACAACGGTGAAAGTAAAATCAGGATAACTATTTTTTTTACCATAATTGTGCAATTTATAGAACCCCCCTAATGGTAAATAAAAGATGACCTTCAAGGCTTAAATCTTCATGGTTATCTTCAAAATGAATCACGTCTTTTCCATTTTCTTGATGTGAATGGGTATGAATATCGTTTCCTAAATGTATCATGTATTGACTAGAAATGGAAAGATTAAAATTATGAGAAAAATTAATATGAGTTCCAATTCCTAATTGAGTAGCTGAACTCCAACGTTCTTCAACTAAAGCTGTAGGTTTCTCATTAGAAGGCTTTAAGAGGAGAATTTTTGTGTAATCAAAACAATGACCAGCTAAGATATAAGGAGTGAAAAGTTGTTGTTCTCTTTTAAATGGATAAAACATTACTGACCATCCTATGTGAGCATCATTTCTATTGGCTAGTCCATTAATGTCTTCCGTAAAATAATCGGCAAACCATTCTGTATTCAGTCGTTTTCCTAAACTTAAACGAAATTGTCCTCCAAAGCCTGTACCAACATTTCCAGTACCTCCAAAAGTGCTGATAGTAGAACGTGTTCCAATTTCTAAAACTCCACTTTCTTTAAATCTATTTTCTTGTGCTTTGATTGAGAAACAAAGAAAAATAAACAGGCTAGATATTATTATTTTTGTATTCATAAAATATGTTATATAACACATAACGTACCAAATATAATATCATTTTATGAATTAAGAAATAAATACTGTTTTAACAATTATTACTTTTACCTTAAATTTATTAATAATGATTAACAAACACAATAAACCCATCATAATTTGGCTTTTAACAGGCTGTTTGTTAATTTTTATAATGGTAATTATTGGAGGCATCACAAGGTTGACTAATTCTGGTCTATCTATGGTGGATTGGAACCCAATTATGGGATTTATACCTCCTTTAAATGATGCAGATTGGAATTTGATTTTCGATAAATATAAACTTTATCCAGAATATCAATTGGTAAATTCGCATTTTACACTACAAGAATTTAAATCTATTTTTTTCTGGGAATATTTCCATCGCTTAATTGGTAGGGTAATTGGAATTGTTTTTCTACTTCCATTCAGTTATTTTTTATTCAATAAAATGTTATCGAAAAAATTATTAATACAATGTTTACTGTTGTTTGGAATGGGAGGTTTGCAAGGTTTTATTGGATGGTGGATGGTAAAAAGTGGCTTAGTTAAAGATCCAGATGTAAGTCACATTCGTTTAGCAATTCATTTAGTAGCAGCATTTTTAACTTTTGCTTATACATTATGGGTAGCTCTAGAATTAATTTATGAAAACGAGAAAAGAATAGACGTTCCTTATCTAAGAAAAGGGTTGTTTACTTTATTCGGAATAACTATTTTACAGATTATTTATGGTGCATTTGTAGCAGGTTTAAATGCAGGTTTTATTTTTAACACATGGCCTCTTATGGGAAATCAATGGATTGCAGATGCTGTTACCACTATGCAGCCTTTTTGGAATAATTTTATTAATGGATTAGGTGGTGTACAATTTATTCATCGATATTTAGCGTATGTTGTTGTAGGAATAATTCTTTTTTTAGCGTTAAAGAGCTCTAAATTTAAGTTGAATAAACTCCAATTAAAATCGATAAAAGTATTGTTAATAGTTGTTTTCATTCAGTTCTTACTAGGAATTTTCACACTAATTTATGCTGTTCCAATTTGGTTAGGAGTTACACATCAAGTTGGTGCGTTTTTATTGTTAGGAACTATCGTGTTTTCTTTAAATAGTTTTAAAAAACCTATTTAAAGGTGGGTTCTAAAAATTGATTTTTTTCAAAAAACAAAGATAATAAATAAGATGCAAGGCATATTTTTTTTGGAATAGCCTTAGCTATTGCAAAAAAAAATATAACGCAGTCAGATTGTTTGTTATCTTTGCTCTTATTGGGTTTTCATGGTTTTTCATATACTGCTTCATCCGTCAGCTGAAGGAATCCAGGTAGTGTTTCAAAAATTTTCATTGTCTCTAAAAAACTATGAAAATTTTGATGCGAATCAATTTTTAGAACCCACCTTAAATTATTTCCATTCAAAGGTTTCAAAGATATGCTCAATATCTTGCTTAATAAAATCTAATACTGGTTGAATAGAATCCTGATTAGGAATGTTATTGAAATATAAAGAGCCTCTTACAAAATGATGAACACTATCTGTTAAATGGAATTGATAAGATGAAGCAGCATTTCCTTCAATTTGATAAACAATACCGTAAACTTTATGTGTTGGAATGTTAATGATTTGTTGCTCAATATCGTAGGCTTTAACAGTATGTTTAAAAGCCAATGTTCTAGAGTCTTCCAGAAATGTATTTAAGTCTCCATTTACCGATTTATAACTCATGTAAATACTGGCATTTAAAGGATTAAAATCGATATTAAACCAACAAGGTTCATTCGGTGCATTAATATCCGGTTTTGTTGTGGCATAAGTTGGTATTTCAAATGTAAAAGGACAACCTTTATCTAACAGCGTATATTTTTTCTCTGGCAAATCTATTCTAAAATAGGCTTTTGGTTTAGGTGTATAATTATCGTTTTCACAGCTACTTAATAAACAGGTTAAAGCAACTAGTGAAATTAGGTATAATTTAATTTTTATTGGAAGATCCATTATCAATTAGTTTAATTCTTTTTACGCGTCTTTTGTCAGAATCTTCAACAATAAAAGAATAGTTTTTAAAGTTTATTTTTTCATTTTTTAAAGGTATTTTACCTGCAATTTCAATGACTAAACCTGCCAAGGTATCTGCTTCTTTTATAACTTCATCAAAGATGGATTCGTCTTTTACATCTAAAATCTTAAAAATGTTGTTTAACCCAGTTTTGCCATCAAAAATATACGTATTTTCATCTATTTTGGAGTAAACAATATCGTCTGTATCAAATTCATCACTTATTTCACCAACAATTTCTTCTAATACATCCTCTAAGGTAATAATGCCAGAAGTTCCACCATATTCATCAACAACAATTGCCAAATGAATTTTTTTTGCTTGAAATTCTGATAATAAATCGTCTAACTTTTTATTTTCTGGAACAAAGAAAGGATTTCGCATTAATACATTCCAATTAAAATCAGCTGTTTCATGAATATGAGCTAGTAAATCTTTAATGTAAAGCAGACCTATAATTTTGTCAAAGGACTCTTCATAAACTGGAATTCTGGAATGACCACAGTTTATTATTAATGAAATAACATCTTTAAAGTTGGTATTTTTTTCTAGTGAAATCACATCAACTCTAGCTTTCATTACTTGTTTAACACTAGTTTCTCCAAACTTTACAATACCTTTAAGAATGCGATGTTCGTCATAATTTTCAGAAATATCTTCTGCTAAATCGAGTGCTTGCGAGAGTTGTTCTACTGAAACATCTAACCCTTTTTTCTTGATACCTTTCCCTATTATTCCTGTTGAATAAATTAATAATTTGATAATGGGTTTAAATATTTTTTTTAATAAGGAGATAGGTTTCCCCATCATTTTCGCCATTTTCAAGGCATGCTTTGTTGCATAAACTTTTGGTATAACCTCTCCAAAAAGGAGAATGACAAATGTTATTCCAACAACTTGAATACTAAAATTTAACCAATCAGGAATGGTAGATAAATCAAACATACTATTGATAATATCATTAGATAAAATAATGATAGATACATTTATAAAATTATTAGAAATTAAGATGGTTGCTAATAGTGCTTTTGGAGTTGCTAATAATTTTTTAATAAGTAAGTGAATAGTCGAGTCGGATGCATTTAAAATATCCCTTTCACTTGGTGTTAAAGAAAAAAATGCTACTTCAGATGCAGAAATAAGTGCAGAGAAAAAAAGGAGTACAATTAAAACCAACAAGGAAAATAGTATTCCTATAGAAAATGGTTTTAAAATACCTAGAAATAAAGCTAATGTTAAGTAAGGGTAAGGATCGTCCAATTTTATTAACTAATTAAAATGGTAAATCATCTACCTCACCATTTGGCTCATTTAAATTTGATGGAGGAGGTGATGCTATATTGGCGGACTGATTTTCTGATGCTTCATTAGAATTATATTCTTCTTTTCTACCTAACATTTGAAGATTATCTCCAACAATTTCGGTAGTATAACGATTGTGTCCGTCTTTATCTTGCCATTGTCTGGTTTTTAATTTTCCTTCAATAAAAACTTGACTTCCTTTTTTAAGGTATTTTTCAGCGATCTCCGCTAAACCTCTCCAAAGAACAACATTATGCCATTCTGTTATTGTTTTTCGTTCACCAGAATTTTTGTCTTTAAAAGTTTCAGAAGTGGCAACAGAGAAGTTGGCTACAGCTGTTCCTCCTTCTAAATATCTAACTTCTGGGTCTTTACCCAAATTTCCGACTAATATAACTTTATTTATTCCTGCCATTGCTTTTTTATTTCAACCAAAAATAAGAAATTAAAATAATGTTTTTAAATAATTTTCTATCAATTTTGGAACTGGGTATTTGTTAATGTCTTTTATTGAACATTTAACACAAGTTTTTGCTGCTTTGTTTTTAAAAATTCCAGATACCACCCAAAATGTTGCATATATTTTTTGATGACTTAAAATGTGTTTGTATTCTTTAGATTTGCTAATCAAAAAAGTAGTTGGAGAAATGAAATTATTATTTTGATTAATACTATAAAGTTCTTCAAAAAATTCAATAGACTGTTCAGTTTCAATTAATGGGAAATCATATAAGCCATTCCATATATCATTTTCGTTTCTTTTCGTTAAAAAAATTTCATTTTTAGTGAACAAAACGAGATAATTAAAATATCTATTGCGTTGTTTTATTTTTTTTTCTTTGTAAGGAAGAAGATGAATTTTTTTATTCTTAAAAGCATAACACATTAAAATAAAACGACAGTTTTCGCAATTTGGATTTTTAGGGATGCATTGTAAAGCACCAAACTCCATTATTGCCTGATTATATACACTTGGATTTTTTTTATCTATTAAATCCGTTGCCAAATCTTTAAATATTTTTTTTCCATTTTTAGAATCAATAGGTTCTTCAATTCCAAAAATACGCGACAAAACTCGAAAAACATTACCATCGATAACTGGGAAACACTTGTTGTAGGTAAAAGAAGTAATGGCCGCAGCAGTATATTCTCCGACTCCCTTTAATTTAAGAATATCATCGTATTTTTTTGGAAAAACTCCCTTGTAATTATTCGTTATATATTTTGCAGTAAAATGCAAGTTTCGAGCTCTTGAATAATAACCCAAACCTTGCCAAAGGTTTAGCACATCTTGTTCAGATGCATTTGCCAAATCAATAATTGTTGGATATTTATTGATGAAGTTATTAAAATAACTTAATCCTTGAGCTACTCTAGTTTGTTGTAAAATAATTTCAGACAACCAAATAACATAAGCATCTTTAGAATTTCTCCATGGCAAATCTCTTTTGTTATCTTGATACCAACTAATTAGTTGAGTGGAAAACCCCATATTTTATTGGTTAAAACTATTAAATATTCAATTTGTGCTAAAATTATAGATTGTTTTTCTTTCTATTAATTAAAACTTGTATATTTGCAACCCTTAAAAATAAAGTTTATTAAGATTTAAATAGTTAAAAGATATTATAAAATGACAAAGGCAGATATAGTAAATAAGATTTCAGATAAAACTGGTATTGAAAAATTAGCTGTGCAAACTACAGTAGAAGAATTTATGAAAACAGTGAGAAAATCTTTAGAAGAAGGAAAAAATGTATATTTAAGAGGTTTTGGAAGTTTTGTGGTTAAGAAAAGAGCACAAAAAACTGGAAGAAACATTTCTAAAAATACAACCATTATTATTCCTGAGCATTTTATACCTTCTTTTAAACCTTCAAAAACTTTTGTGGAGAAGGTTAAAAAAAGTGTTAAATAAGAACTTAAAATATTAAAACATAAATCGAGAAGATATGCCAAGCGGTAAGAAAAGAAAAGGACATAAAATGGCTACGCACAAGCGTAAAAAAAGATTAAGAAAAAACAGACACAAAAAGAAAAAATAATTTTTTTCAACGGGTTTCTATTGATGTCCTATCAATAGAAACTATTTTATTTTCTTCCACACTTATTTTAACCTTATTTTTTATAGGGGCATTTCGTTTTGGTTAAAAAACTTTTATATGAGTGTAGAACTTGTTATTGATTCTTCACCAAAAGAGGTTACTATTGCCATTCTCCAGGATAGTAAACTGGTTGAGCTTCACAAAGAAAAAAGCAATAATAATTTTTCGGTAGGTGACATATACCTTGGTAAGGTTAGAAAAATTATGCCCGGATTAAATGCAACTTTCGTTAACGTAGGTTACGAAAAAGATGCATTTTTACATTATCTCGATTTAGGACCTAGATTCAAGTCTTTTGTTAAATATACCAATGGTGTTATCGGTGGAAAAATAAATAATCCAGCATTAGAGTTTAAGTTTGAGGAAGAAATTGATAAAAATGGAAAAATAGAAAGAGTTCTCACTTCCAATCAACAAATTCTTGTTCAGATAGCGAAAGAACCTATATCTACAAAAGGGCCACGATTAAGTTCTGAAATTTCATTAGCAGGAAGATATTTAGTTTTGGTACCATTTTCAGAAAAAGTTTCTGTATCACAAAAAATTAAAAATTCAGCCGAAAAAGATAGGCTTGTTCGATTAATTCAAAGTATAAAACCTAAAGGTTTTGGAGTAATTATTAGAACAGTAGCTCAAAATAAAAAAGTAGCAGATTTACATGCCGATATGAGTGATTTGGTTAGTCGCTGGGCAATATGTTATAATGCACTTAAAACCGCTCAAGCCCCCAAAAAAGTGTTAGGCGAAATAAACATGACGGCTGCATTATTAAGAGATCTGTTAAACAAAAACTTTAGCAACATTCATGTAAATGATAAAGTTTTATACAATGAACTTAAACTTTACCTTAAAGCTATTGCTCCTGATAAAGAAGAAATTGTAAAATATTTTTTAGGCAATGTTTCTATTTTCGAAAATTTTGGAATAGATAAACAAATTAAAGCTTCTTTTGGAAAAAATGTTGCCCTTAAAACGGGCGTTTATCTAATTATTGAACATACCGAAGCATTACATGTTATTGATGTAAACAGTGGTCAGCGAGGGAAAAAGAAGGATAAAACACAAGAAGAAAATGCACTTGAAGTTAATTTAGAAGCTGCTGAAGAAATTGCTCGACAATTAAGATTGCGAGATATGGGAGGAATAATTGTAGTAGATTTTATTGATTTAAAAGATGCTGCGAACAGAAAACTTTTGTTTGAAAAAATGAAAGAATTTATGAATGAAGATAGAGCCAAACATAATATTTTACCTCCTACAAAATTTGGGTTAATACAAATTACCCGACAACGAGTTCGCCCTGAAATGGATATCAAAACTTCTGAAAAATGCCCTTGTTGTGGAGGAGATGGTGAGGTACATTCTACTTTATTATTGGTTGATGAAATAGAAAATAACTTACGTTATGTGTCTAAACAATTGAAAGGTAAAAAGATAAGAATTAATGCTCACCCATTTATTGAAGCTTATCTCAACAAAAGAATAGGCTTATTCTCTTCGTTGCGTAAAAATTGGCAAAAAAAATATAAATCTTCCATCGATATTTTTCCAACCTCTTCACATAGTTTCTTGGAATATCAATTTATTGATGAAAAAGGAGAACGAATTCATTTATAGTTTTCATGCAACAATTTAACGAAGATGTAATAGGAAAAGCATTGTTAGCTTACCTTGATGGTGATTCTACTCCTAATATTATTGTAAAATCTTCTTTTGGAGAAGACACACTTTCTATTCCTTATTTATTTAGAACAGCAAAACAACTTCCGAAAATTGAAAAAACTGCTTTAAAATTATGTAAAGGAAAAGTTTTAGACGTTGGAGCAGGAAGTGGTTGCCATAGTTTAATTCTTCAAAAAAGAAAAATGAATGTTAAAGCCATTGATGTTTCTAAAGGTGCCGTAGAAGTGATGATGAAAAGAAAAATTAATGCTTTTCATATTGACTTTCACGAAGAAACCAATCAATTCGACACTTTACTTTTTTTAATGAATGGAGTAGGTATTGCTGGAACAATTAAAGGATTGAAAAAATTATTAAAAAAAGCAAAAATATTGCTTAATGTCGATGGACAGATTTTATTAGATTCATCTGATATTTCCTATATGTTTACCGAAGATGATGGTTCTATGAAAATTAATTTAAATGCTCCTTATTATGGAGAAGTGAGCTTTCAAATGCAATATAAAGATATAAAAACACAACCTTTTGATTGGTTATTTATTGATTTTGAACTATTAGAAAATATTGCTAAACCACTTGGCTATAAGTGTGAATTAATTATTAATGGACCTCATTTTGATTATTTAGCTAAATTATCGCTCAAATAAAATGGTATAATTTTATAAAATAGTTTTCTTAAATTTTAATCATTATACTTGTAGTTTGCATAAAAATAATGGAAGAAAAAACAAAAAACAAAAAACAACAATTTACCGCTTGGGTAAACGATTTTACGGACGATTTAATGTCGTGGGCATATCATAAAACTTCATCAAAAGAAACCGCCGAAGATTTAGTGCAAGAAACTTTTTTGTCGGCTTACAATGCATTCGATAACTTTAAAAACGAAAGTGCTCCAAAAACATGGTTGTTCTCTATTTTAAATCATAAAATTATCGATTTTTATCGCAAAAAAAGCAAAAGTTTGTCGATAGCTGACAACAAACAAGAGGATGAAGCCAATAATAGAGTAAACGATTTGTTTGACGAAAAAGACAATTGGAAAAATCCAAAAGAACATAGTTTTGAGGTGGAAGAACATTTGTTGGATAATGCTGATTTTAATTCGACCCTAGAAAAATGTATGGAAAATTTGCCCGAAAAATGGCGAATGGCTATTCATTCGAAATACCTTACTGATGTTACTGTTGACGAAATTTGTAAGCAATTAGAGGTTTCAATAGCCAATTATTGGCAAATTATACACCGAGCAAAATTGCATTTAAAAAATTGTATCGATAAAAACTGGAAATAATGGCTACATTTTTTAATACCTTACTTTATAGCTGTAAAAAAGCAACCGAACTGATGGATAGTAGTGAGGCTAAACCCTTGATTTTGATGCAAAAAATACGTTTGTATTTCCATAAATTGCTCTGCCCACCTTAAACCAAAATGATTATGATTAGC
>Ga0210033_1000290_pt1 | contig 47792 bp, 61 predicted proteins | sample CryGeymeta201501_FD_185465 | JGI IMG/M metagenome (GOLD analysis project Ga0210033, IMG submission 185465) | Groundwater microbial communities from Crystal Geyser aquifers in Utah, USA - Crystal Geyser metaG 2015-01 (SPAdes) (version 2) | ecosystem: Environmental > Aquatic > Deep subsurface >... | reverse complement strand
ACAACAAGAAGTTCTTGTTCGATACCTATACGGTTGAAGCCTCACCGGCAGCCAAAGCAGCAATAGCAAAAAACGGCAACATCAGGGTCGAGTTCTTCAAGACATCAGTACCAGCGCCTATCGTAATTCCTATTGTATTTCCAAATAATTTGAATTTGGTACCTTACACATTCCCTAACAATCCATATTGTGGCACTACGTTGACAACATCAAATAATAGTTATTATTGCAATACTTCTAACAATACTTCTAATTTAATCGGTGGTGTTTTTGGTAGTTTAAACGAGAAGTCTATCAAGACAGGCATAATAGAGGGAGGAGTAAAGTCAGACCAGAACTTCACCAATTACAATGGCGAGTTTGACTCATGGCCGTTCTTCACTCAGTCTTATCAGATACTGCCAATATCGGCGAAGCCGGTAGAGATCTCAAAGATCAGAAATTATTGTAGTGAATGTAGTAACAGGATAAGGAAGACCTCTTGGCATTTCTGCCCTTCTTGTGGCACTCGATTATAACAATTGAGAACTTGATCCTACATTATTTTTAATTTTCAGAAGAAGAACTTGTTAGTATTAATAAATTTAATGTTAAAGATAAAGATGGAAATAAATTTAAAATATTTAAAAATGATCCAAGATTTTTAAGTGGAGAATTGGTTGGTATAAATAAAGGATTAAAAATACAGAAAGTCAAGATAATTTCTTGACTTTCTATAAAATAAAGAATTAATGTATAACAGTCACGTCAATAGCATTTAATCCTTTCTTTCCTTCTTTAAGTTCAAATTCTACTTCATCTCCTTCTTTGATCTCATCGATCAAACCGGTTACGTGTACGAAATGTTCTTCATTTGTTCCTTCTTCCATGATGAAACCAAATCCTTTGGTTTCGTTGAAGAATTTTACTGTTCCTCTACTCATAATTTTAATGTATTAATTAATTTAATTTAGACTACAAATATACGATAACCAAATGATATTTACCAATTTTCATGGAATTATTAACTTTAAAATCGTTTTGTAATCAGTGTATATAGCACGATGGCCCAATTTTTTTCGCCACCGAATAATATCTGCGTTCCTTCGAACTCCGGCCATGTCGACGGGTTGGTATATATCTTGTGCAGCATCGATTCCCAGATGTTCCTTCCAAGGTATGGTCGCAATAATTCCGGGTAGTCAAGTTCCAACGGCGGTTCGATGCCGAGATTCATTAGTCCCTTCTTCACGTTTTCGATCCAACTCACGACTATGTCCCCTGTACAATCCATCTGGCGGTCCATCCTTCGCATCAAAAAATACGATCTCTACCCCATGAGAGAGAACCCGTAGAACGCCGCATACGTGCTCTCCGTGCACATCTCGTTGGACGTGAACTGGTCAGTGCCTCTCGCTATGAACACTCTCATGACTTCTTCTCTCCATTTCTGCAGCGTCAAAACATCTCATAGTCCGTCTATTTTATCATTGATTAATTTTTCAAGTTGTACTGCTAATGACATTTGCGATTGCGATGCTCTCCTGTTGTAAATGAATGTCATCGTTAGGCTGTGCTTTATTAGGTTCAGCATATTTTTGTCCTCAGTGTCCTTTAGACCTGCTATTGCTTTGCGCACTGCTTGTTTTTCCATCTCCTGGAATTTCTCGAATACGACATCGATACTTGCCTCGATGTTCTCTATTTCTGTTTTAACAAATTCATTCATACCATCCTGGTTTTAAGTCGGCGATCTTCGTTGATGCGCCTGTGTAATCTTTATAGTTATCCCAATCGAGATTGGCGAGAAGGTGCACTATTGTCCGACGCACGGACCCAGAGAGAACGGCATCAAAGGTTTCAAAGATATGCTCAATATCTTGCTTAATAAAATCTAATACTGGTTGAATAGAATCCTGATTAGGAATGTTATTGAAATATAAAGAGCCTCTTACAAAAACCGACCGGTATGTAGAGTACAATTTTTATATTTGTCTTTCACAAAACAAAACCGGAATATGAAAATTAGCAAGGACGTAATTGAAGAAAGAGAAAGTAAGCTAGAATCGACAAAAATATACCTTAAGTCACAATTTATTGGAATAGATGAGATCATCGACAAATTTATCGATGGTGTTCGAGATATGCTTCTACCCATTCAAGGCGTGAAAAAGGCAAACTGATAATTTCAATCTGCTTCTCTATTTTAATTATTTTATAATAAGATTCGATGGGTCCAAACCCATGATCCGTTCTGACTTGTTCATGCTTGTTCTCACTGTAATTCAGATTTATTATGGTGTGTGGTTCGTCTGGAAATCCAGTCATGAAGTCCTCGAAAGTTATTTTATGCAAAATCCACCCGCCACCCGGCAAACACCGGCCTTGTGCAATTGGATACACCGCGTCATGCTCTTTTAGATCCTCATTTGACAACGTGTATCGTATGTATTCCGACGCAGCGCATCCGTTACCTGGACCATATACCTTTTCTACTTGCATTAGTTTGAGGTTATACCAACATTTTTATTACCGTCTTCACCAACCACCACATATAATCTGTCATTAAATGTATTATATGAGTTTTATTAACTAATATATAAAATAATTTAATAAATATATTGAAATTACATATTTTTTAAAAAATACTTTGATATATAAAATAAAAAGCAATTGAAAGCAAAAGAAGTTTTAAATACACTTGATATATGTAGACATACATTAATGAAATATCATAAAAGTGGACTAATAAAAATTGATGCACGAATAAATGGGCAATATGTTTATAATGATGATTCTGTTTATGCACTTATAGGAAAATATAATAAAAAACATAACAGAATTAATGTTTCTTATTCAAGAGTTTCTACACAGTCACAAAAAAGTCAATTAAAAGAACAAACGATACGCATTTTACATTCTTGTACTCATAAAGGGATTCAATTAGATAAACAAATTGAAGACATTAAAAGTGGAATGTCATCTGATAGACATGGACTTACTGAACTTTTAACATTGGTCTCGAAGGGACAAGTTGAATTAATAATCATTGAAAATAAAGATAGACTTGTTAGATTTGGTTATGAAATTCTTGAAAATATGTTTAAATTGTTTGGTACAAAGATAGTTGTACTTAATAATTTGGTTGAAGATAAAACTTACGAACAAGAATTAACAGAAGATTTAATTTCGATAATTCATTATTTTACAATGAAAAGTTACTCTCATAGAAGAAGACTAAATAAATTAAGAAAAGAAATAGAAGAACAATGATTACCATTAAGCTTCCTTATACATGTAATGACGAAAATTTTACTGAAATTCTCTTTAATTTAAGGAGACTTCAATCGTCATATTTACGGTCGGCGTATCAACTTTTCAATGAAGGACTTAAGCAAAAAGAAGTTCAACAAAATGAAACTTTACATTTAAAGTTTGAACTTTCAAGTTGGTTTAAGCAAAGTGCTCTAATGGAAGCAAAAGGACTTTTTGCCAAATCAAAAGGCATAAAGTTCATCTTTGGCGGTAAATTTAACTTACTTAAACGTTTAAAAAATGAAATCACTAAAGACGAATGGAAAGCCAAAAGACTTTCAAATTTAAAAGTTCAAGGTGAAACACTGAAAAAAGGTAACCGTCATTTTAGTCTTAAAATAGAGGATAATGTATTGATTTTCAAACCTTCACGTAATGAAAAGTTTACTTTACATCTGCCTAATCTTAAACCAAATTATAAGAAAAAACTTGAACTTTTACAACTTAAATGCTCTTTAAAAGAGCAACCGTTTCAAGTTGAGCTTAATGAGAGCTTCATTTACATTTCTTTTGATGAAGTTAAGGAACCTACACCAAAGGTCATTGAAAATCGTTACTTAGGTATTGACTTAAACCCATCAAATATTGGATGTTCAATAATTGAAACTTTAAAAGACGGTTCAATTAAAGTCATTGCTGTAAGAGAATATTATGTTAAAGTGTTGATAGACAAGATAAAAGTATTAAATGTTGCTTCATCCGACCCAAAGTTTAAACATCTAAATAATAAATTGAACTTTGAAACGATAGAAATTGCAAAGTCGGTTAACGAACTTGCAAAAGAGTATCATTGTAAAGGAATTTTCATTGAAGACCTAAAGTTTAAAGACAAGACAGATAAAGTACACTCTACATCATTCAACAGGTTAACAAAGAACTTATGGAAACGTGAAACGTTTTCTTCTAACTTAAAGAAAAGAGCAACCTTAAGTGGTCTTACTTTCTATGAAGTTAGTCCAATCTACTCATCTGTCATTGGTAATTTAATGTACAACTTTACTGACCCAATAAATGCCTCAATTGAAATTGCAAGAAGAGGCGCACAAGTAATATTTGAAAAAGAAAAAATGAAAAGGAAATTCTATCCAGAATTTAAAATAAGTTCTCTAAAGGACCAATGGAAGGAACAATTTAGTGAATGTAAAGACTGGAGAGCAATATTTCTTAATTTAAAAAACTCTAAAATGAAGTATAGAGTTTCTCTGTCTAGTGAATCATTAGGAAGAGTTTTTAGCTTAAACTGTGTAAAAAGTTTTACTTTTTATCATAATTGTTCATTCAGTTAAATAATTTAAGTACTTTATTCATCAAGCATTATGTGTTATAAATTGTTTCAATGCTTGTCTTATGGTTTTTTTCCATTGTTTCTTTTCTACTAAAATAGTAATAGCACCATTAATTTTTTTTTTGCCTGTTACTACTGGTTGTAACCCATCACCACTTACAGCGAACAATCCGTTATCATCGTAAATTACATTCGGTGCTGAACCAAACCTTGTCCAAGTTTCTATTACAAAATCTACTTCATATTTGTCAAAGTTTTTTCGGATAGCATTTGAAATCTGTTTTTGTATTTCATCGACCCGTTTGTTTTTACTGTCTTTTTTATAGAGTGCGTCTCTTTCATCTAATAAGGCACTGATTACTGCTTTTTCCATCGTTATTAAAATTTTATCAAGAGTTATGTTCTTTAATGATTTTACGTAATTCTTCCCATCTGCCGCCGCACTTGCAGTTGCCTACTCGTTTGGCATTCATCGTGCCCTCAGTGTGTCTGTTCAGCAGATGCCTTGCCATCGACATGTTGAACTTCTCGCAGCTGAAGCCGTCCTTATCCGCTGTTAAGAATATACAACAATCCGTCGTGCCTGGTTTGCATACGTCTTTAGCATCATAGTTCTTGACCAACGTGCCGCTGTTGCCGTGCGTCATGTATACAGTAGGCACATCGTCGTCGAATATGTTTAGCTTTATAGTCAGACATTCGTCATCAAGCTCTAATACTATCTTACGACCGGTAAGTTCTGTCAGTCTGGATTCTATTTCATATCGCGTGTTAGTCCATCCGAATCCAGGCTCTGGCATTGCCAGAGCGATGCCAAATCGCTCTAATTTGTTCCCGTTGTACTCACGAGTGTATTGTATGATACGATCGCTATCCATGATCTTGATGGAGAAAATCTCGCGACCAACTACCGCCACGGCAGACTTGCCGTTGTTCTTCTCGAAGAAATCATATATGATTGGCGCTATGTCTACTCGTCGTCCGCTGTTGTGTGGACCATCACATTCTGTATCCAGCATTATTGGCTGGTCCCAAAAGCCTATGAAGCTTAGCGTGCCCTCAAGCACATTTAATGTCTTTTTTTTCATTTAGTTTTTGATTTGATTTTATCTCGGACGATACAGGCCAGTTCATACATTTCATTATTTACCGCTTTTTCAAGAGCTAATTCCAGTTCTTGTATTGATCTATTATCGTCATTATCTAAAAAAACGATCTTTTCTGCTGCTTCAGCTTTGTGCAGTCTAGCAGAAAGGCTGTGACAACATATAGGCTTAAACTTTAATGTCTCGTTCGCCTTTTCGTGTAGGTTGTTACGGAAATTATTGTGATTTATCTCGGTTACCGTGCAGTTTGTTACGTGATATGACTGCAATGCAACTATAATTTCATCTATTTTGCTATTGCTTAAGAATGAAAACATCAATACAGTACCGAAATTTGCACTCCCCGGTACTTCATCTGTTTCAGCACTCACAAATGGATTAAGTACCTGAGTAATCAAATCCACCATTAGATTAGAACCGCCAATTTTTATTATCAAATATCGCTTCATACTTGTTTAATTTATAATTTATGATGTAAAGATATGCAATTATAGAATACGAAAAAAATTAATGGAAATAAAAATGTGGCAATAGTAATTATACAACTAGATGTTGTACATAATAATAAATTGTTGGAAAGAGAACAATTTTACCTTGATTATATAAAACCGATATATAACATAGCTATTAATACAACTTCTCCAAATTTAGGTAAAAAATGTCAGAAGAACATAAACAAAAAATTAGTGATGCGAACAAAGGTGACAAAGCTTATTGGTATGGTAAAAAATGTCAGATGAATCAAAAGAATTAAATAGACAAACACATATAGGTAAAATTTGTACTGAAACAACAAAAAAACGAATGTCAGAAAAAAGAAAAGGTAAGTATATAGGTAAAGACAGTCCATGTTGGGGAATGCAGGCATCTAATAAAACTAAATTAAAAATGAGTGAATCACATAAATGTTTCTACTCAGATGAAAATAATAAAAAAATAACAATCCGATAGAATGAAAATCTGGTGGATAAATAGAAAAAACAATAAAAAATGGTAATAACTGAACTTTTGGGCACGGAATCTATATCTGGATCAAGATTCACGATTAACTCTAACTTTAACTCACTCAATGATGAGGTGACCAACATCGAATCGGTGTTCGGTCTAAGTCTAACATCGGGGAACATAGATGTAACCGCAGCCACGGGTGGATCCATCAAGGGCAAGATAGGTGCGTTCAACTCCTTGTCATTTCCTGCAGCGGGCACACCTACGATAACGCTAAACGGCGCTACCGGATTCATGACCGGCGTTAAGCTAACCCTGACATCTCAGATCATTACCCCGGCAGTTAACATCACACTTGGCGGCGCATTAAACAATTCCGGAACAGCCGTATTCGATGGTGTATCAACATTTAATGAGATAGTCAAGATATTAAATGGTCTTGTCTATAGCAAAATAGATGTTGGCGTCACAGGAACACACACTGTGCTAAACAGCGATAGGGTAATCGTATTCGACGGCACAACATCACCGGGGTCGTTATCACCGACGCCAGATGTTGCACTCATAGACGGACACGTTATCACATTCGTGAAGAAGGGCACAGGCGCTTGCTTATTGGATCCTACAAACATCTTAGGATTTTCTACTGGTTCTATCGATTTTTCTACTAGTGCTTACAAGTCGTCAATTACACTGATGTGGAGCTCTGCAGATGCAAAGTGGATCATCATCAATTCGTCTAACATGACAATATCGTAATGGAGAAAAAATCGGGCATATACCAAATTAGAAATCGTTGTAGATTTACAAAAGGATGTATTCCTAATAATCACAGAAAAATAAAAATAGATAATGAAATTTATGAGAGTATATCTAAAGCTTCATATATTTTAAATATTCATAAATCTACAATTGTACATAGATTAAAATCTAATAAAAACTTAAAATATACATATTTATAATGGCTGTCGCTCCTTTTATCCGTCCACTTCAAGTAACCGGCGGAACGTTCTACACGTTCAGCTCTTCTGCCGAAGATCTGGGTATGACCTTCTCAAATTCTGACACGAAGTTCAGGTTCACGAAGTATGTATTATTGTCGATTCCTAACATTGCTACACCGGCGTATCAAGATAATAAAATCCAATTTGACGCGATTGATGGCGCGCTCATCAACGGGCTCAACGGTGACTTGAACATCGATCTGGCTCAATCATTCCAATCATATTGCCTCAATTTGGAGGCCATGCTGGTATCAAGACCAGAGTACGACAGGACCGCCAAACAGAACGTAGCAGAGAAGGTTTTCTGGAAGTGGATGAAAGAGGTGGGTGCCATCAGGTTCACACCTGCTAACTCCATGCAGTCAACGACTAACCTTACAACAGATCCGAGATGGACTGAAGAAGCAGACGTTACGACCGGACAGGTTAGGTACCAGAAGATGGTCAAGTACATCGGCGACATCGACATCGTCAATGCAGTACAGAACAATGTCAACGCATACACCGAGATATACATACACATTCCCACAAACGACGGGCACACGCCATTGATAATGTTCAAGACCGAGTCAGACGATAATTACCCGCAGGACTTCACGCTCATACACGAGCCGATGGACCCGCTCAACAACGAGATCATATTCGGTAGGAACTACTACGACACGCAGCCGGCAGGCCTAAGCATAAACGCGTTCTTCGACCAGGACACGCTAACAGAACCAGATAGCTATTTCTGGAACGGGGCCACGCTAGCGTTCGACATACCACAGAACTGGTACGACCCGAAGACCGGGCCTAATTCGTTCTTCACCGATGTCAACTTCACCGATTCTACTAATGACAGGATCAGGAAAGTGTACGGGCTTAACTCAGTTGAGTACACCAGAAGCAGGCTGGACGGGATCAAGCTGGACTTCGATCCGATCAACTACAAACCGGTTGCTGACAATCCTAGAATATCGACGTTGCAGGAATACAACAGTACGGTTGACGCGGAGAACTTCGAGTTCAACGCAGTGCTCGTGTACTACGACGTGTTCGACCCAAACAACACATCGGACTTCGCCACAAACCTTTACGGAATATTATTCTTAGAAAACGTGGAGCAGATCTCCACCGAGTTCGGCATACCTAGGTTCAAGAAGTTCAGACCAAACGTTGTTACGAAACTTAACGGTAACTCGTATGGATTCAAGATAAACCTCAAGTTCGACACCTCTGTAGATAACGTCGGGGTTGAGAAGGCCATAAATGACTTCAGCAGCTTCTCCATGGAGCTTTTTGTTGACTCGATGAACATCCTGCAACAGGCTTCGCAGGTGATGAATGACCAGACCACTGCATTCATAGGACTGGCAAACAGGGTGGCAACACTAGAGGACCAGATAATCAACTTGTCGACGCAGAGCGAGATCAACATGAGACTCGACAACCTAGAGACTAGCTTCCAGGTCAGCCAAGCGTTGTTCAACAACACTAGCGACATCGTCTCACTGATCAACAAGACTAATGACGAGCTAACTAACATCATCAACAACCAGACTAGCATTGAGGTAGCTTACAACTTGGACGCCGTCAAGAAGGGGGACGGAACGGACATCGACAGGTCGGTGCCTAATCAGGTAAAAATCCTCAACACGGTACAGGGCTTGACAATAAGCAACACGGATCCGTTTCAGGGCGACGTTACAGCAGGGCTAACTGTCAAACTGCAGAAGTACAACAACTACTTCAGACACTACGTAGCTGGTCTTACGCTAACTGCGACCGGCGACATTGTGTTCAACATAAACGACACGGACGTTAAGTGGAAGAGAGGACAGACATTCAGACTAGTCATCGAGGACACGCTTGACCTTGTGACATACAATCTAATAATCAAAACGGATGCAGAAAACAAGTTTGGTTTGGGCTCGTACGGGATGATAATCGCATCACTGTCAGGACTAGATTTCGACACGGCAAATGACAGGCCGATATGGGATATTACATGTGTTGACGAGGTGAACTATGTCTTTATTGTTGATCAAATAAGATAGGTAGATGAATGTACAAAATGTAAATATTATTAAAGACGGATCTTACTATAAAAGAATGTGTCCATGTGAAACATGTGGTACTCCGCGTTATTTACGTTGTACTAAAACAAATTTGGTTACTACATATCGACCAAATTGTAATAAATGTACATTAAATAAAAATAGGCCGGCTCGTAAGAATAAAATAGTTGACGAATTTAAAATAATTGACACGCCAGAAAAATCATATATTTTCGGATTTTTATGGGCAGATGGTCATTTAAAATTTGGTGGAAATTCTAGTGGAAATTCTATAAAATTGTGTATTCATGCACAAGATGAAGCGGTACTCGATTTTATTATTAAACATATCGGTGGTAAAAAATTTAATAGAGATTATATTGATAAGAATACAAATAAAATAGTTCTGCGACGAACATGGGAATTAAATTCAAACAATATTTACAAAAATTTTAATTCGTTAAATTTTCGTAAAAATATAAATGCAGTACCAGAAGAATACATTTCACATTTTATACGAGGTCTTATAGATGGCGACGGGTGTTATAGCATAAAACAAAACAAGAATTGGATAGATTCAATTTTTATCACATCTGATTATAATCAGGATTGGTCTTTTTTATCAAATATTGATAAAATAAAAAATCATATCATAAAACGTTATGTAAAATCAAATGGTAAGGTTTCATTATTTTATATTTCAGGTAATCAACAAGATAAAATAGATTTTTTAAAATGGATTTACCAAAATTCGTCATTTCATTTTGATCGAAAATATAATAAAATTCATAAATTTTTATAACATGTCAAACACAAAAAATAGCATTTCCTCGGTTCTCGAACAGTTTCTGATTCTACAGAAGAACTCGTTAGAGATAATATCCAAGCTCCAAGAAGTGGCAACTTCTTCGCGAGAGAACGTTACATTCAACATAACCGAGGATGACGGCACCATAACGCAGAGCGCTGTGCCTTCACTTGGTTTCTACAAGAGCGAGATAACCAGGGTTGAGAACACCGTGTTGAGCTTGACCGGACTTGGCGACTCTAATGCTGTCATAAAGATGCCAGACGGAACTACCAAACAAATATTTGCAGCGTCGGTTTTAAGAGATCCAATCAGAATAGGAACGCTGCAGGTGCCTAAGTCGTTCAATATAAAGAACAACTGGTTTTTCGAGAGCTTCCTGAATCCTTTGTTATACATTAGCTACGATGTGGCGGGACAGGTCCCAGGAGACATGGAAAAGGCGGTCATGAAGAGGATCATAGTTTACGCCGATACCGATGACAAGAAAAACTGGTATGACTCCAACTACAAGGGCAGAAACGACGTGTCGCACGATGCTTTCCTTATCGATCTTGACGTAAATAATATACAGTACTTCCTAGACGAGGACACTGTTAACTTGCCACTATCTGTAATACGTTACTCTGGCAGGTTCGACATAATGGGAATTACTGACGAGGACGTTGACATCGTATCAAACGAGAAAACGATAACTGTCAAGAAGAGAAAGTACAAGCTTGACAAGCTAACGTACACGGACGTGTTATCGGGCACGGCAGATAGCAAGACCCTCGAGAAGGGTAACATACTAATAACAGCTGACGGATCCAAGTACGAGATCGACTCAGTAGATGCAGGCAAACGACAGGTCGTCTTACGAAGGATAGCAGGCACACAGGCCATCACCATCGGCGTAAATGTGCTCACTATCTACTCACAGACATTCGCCAGCAAGGAGATACAGATCAACGTTGGTTTCGACGAGAGAGAGATCATATTCCTAAAACCGGTCGAACCTAAGTTCAACGTGGCAGCCTCAACGTGGTCGCCGGGAACTGCTATCTGGACAAACGAGCTAACAATACAGACGGCTACAGGCTCTGATACATTAGAAAACTTCTACAAGAACCAGGTGGTAGATTTTGGCATGCAGTTCATGAACGCTGCCAAGGAGAACATGGTGCCGTCATTGTTGGGCGAGACGCCTAACGTGCCTACGCTTGATCCGACCAACTTCAAGGTCGTATCGGTGAATGATCACAAGAAGGACACAAAGGAGAACGAGGACATACAGAACAAACTATCCAAGAAAGTAGCGCTGGATAACGAGATCAAGCAGCTTGATGAGGCCATCGACGGCAAGAAGAACGACTTGAACAACAACTCAACGACAAAGTCGGACGCGGAGAAGAGGAAGATAAAGACCGACCTTCAGACGCTCGCGAGAGAAAAGATCTCAAAGGTCAACCTGTACTCGTCCGTCGTCAAGGAACTTTCGGCGAAAGCCAAGAGCAACCCTACCATAGCAGGCGCCAATAAATACAGGGTGAGAGGCTTCTGGCCGATACCTGCGCCGGTTGACAGTGACACTACGCTTCCACAAGAGGTCGTGCAGTTCAGACTATCTTACAGGTACATCAAGAAAGATGGAACAGCGCCACAGACTCGACAGATGGAGTTCCAAGACATCGACGGCGTTGCCAAGACTGGATTCTTCTCAAATTGGACCGAGGAGAGGACCGAGATCAGGAAGAAAATATTTAACATAGATACAGGTTTCTATGAGTGGGCAACCGAGGACGTAGCAGACGCTGACGCAGTTAACATAAACCAGCTGGACATATCCATCAGCAAGGGCGAGCAAGTTCAGTTGAGGATCAAATCTGTGTCCGAGGCAGGATGGCCTACTAACCCATTGGAGTCAGCTTGGAGCGAGTCGATAACAATAGACTTTCCAGACGACCTACAGATAGAGGACGAGACCACAGCAATATTGAGCGAGACCGCTGCCGAAGAGACAAGGGTAAAATTCCAGGAGGAGCTTAGCGCACGGGGATTGGACTTGCACCTACTATCGTCATTCACTTCTGGCGACAGGTACTATGGTCATCAGGCCACAGACATCACGTCTGGTTTCTTCACGCCGGAGGGGAAGGTAATAGACCTTTACGAAAAATTGAAATCGATTGATACGGAACTGACCACGCTTAAACAGCTAATACTGACGGCCAAAGGATTTCTTTCGTTGTTTCTTATTGACTCTGACGGTAACGTCACAAACATCGGAGCGAACTCCACAACACAGGTATTCGCAGGATACTACAAGGAGCTAATAACCACTGGAACCGGCTCATCTGCCGTCCTATCGCACGGAAAGGTCATCACCAAGTCGTACGTTCTCAGGATAGAAAACGGCGCGGCCACTGCCTTAGAATTGGCCAGTTACATGCCTGGCGGTACTAGCGTCAAGGTCGACGACTCGGCAAATCCATTGAATACGAACGAGGACTATAAAAATAACCGCAAGTACGACCTGGTGCCCATTACTTTGACGAACGCCGGAACCGGCTCATACAACTCGTTACAGCAGGTGGCGCCATTTCAGTCAGCACAAGTGAAGAGTCTGTGGCTGTATAACAGAGAGAGATCGGTTGGACTAGAGGACGACCTGTACGGTCTCACGACACCAGGCAATCCTAACACGACTACTGGTCAGCAGGTAACTGGATACACCGGTACAATACCGCAAAACGGTTGCTACCTGTTCCCGACATTACCTGGATCCGGTGGTAATCCGGACATTTGGAACGGAACAGCACCTGGAGTAGGCGGCGGAACGTTGACTGAGTTCTCCATACACAAGGACCACCCAGATCTTACTGGCGCGTACAACATTGACATGATAGAGCCAAATGTAAACACGGACTTGACTTTCAACTATCCTAAATTTATGCACTCAGACTTCTTCTATAAGGATTCTACAGATGCTGACGGGAAGAAACAGTTAAAACACATTATACCAAACCAAACTACTGCGCCTACTACAACGACCACTGATGCCACGCACTATCCGGCTAAATTAGGATTTTATGCAAATGATGAGTACTTAGTTGGTAAATATTCGTGCGGATCATACCTATACTTAGCGCCGTTGAACTATGACGTTATAGCCGTGGACGGATCCACAGAGTTGGCAAAAAAACTACTCGAGTTTGGCGAAGAGCAGTCGGTAAACATACCGCTTGTGTTCCAGTTCAGGTGCTCTGACAAATTAGGCAACATCGGCGGATACCGTAGCACCGGTAACATATCCAACATAACGTACATCAAGAAGATAGGCGTTGACATACAGGCAAGGAACGAATCGTTGTTCTCTTTTGACATCGAGGTATCTTGCAAGTACGAACAGGACTCGCTAACGAGACCAATCTACGTACCTAACGTTGCGCTAGACAGACTAAGCGCCATCAGGACCCAGGCTTCTTCTTCAGGAACGAGCTCTAAATAAAAACGAAATGCCTCTCGAGAGGCATTTCTATTATTATTGCTTTTTAATTGATAGCAAACTTTCTTATACACCTTACGTCAGTTTTGCTGGGTAATTTCGTTTAAATTGATAGCTGTGTGCAAGCAAAACCGAACGCATACAACCACCGTTAGGCGTAATTGTAACGCTCCTTGAAAAGTTCGTATGTTTCATCCATCTTTCCAGCCAATTTTTTCGAAAGGGTAGAATCAACTTCAACCACTCTCCAAAAATCCAACTTACAACAATCACGCTCTAAATCCCTATCAAAGTTTGGTATTTCTTCTTCCGTTTCATTTTACTTCTTCTATTTTTTCCATTTTATTAAAATTGGGGGCTGTTTACAAGTTGCTATATTTGCACTATTGTGTTAAGATTTCAATTTGTTATGTAAATATACGAATAAATTTATAAAAAAATTATTGGTAATTTATTTTTACTTTATTTGTATGATTTGAAAAAATGAATCTTGACCCAAAGTTGATGACGAAATGTATATTTTTTCGTCTTTAAAAAAATAAAATAACTTATCTACACTATCACTGGTTAATAAAATGATATTATTATTTTTCTTTAAAGTACAAGTTGCCAAACCTTCAGTATTTCTAAATTTAACCAGATATACACCTGTTTCTGCCACATTATATTTACCAGTTATTACATTATAATCACCTGTATTTACTAAAGTACTATCAAATATCATTATAGTATCTACACCAGTATAATATGTATTCATAGTACCAAGATATGCAGATGCGGGTTTGCCAGCATTCAATGCGTAGGGTACTGATAATAATTGGGATGCACCAAGACTAATCATTACTCCTCCAGTATCTACAGATAAGTTAAGCCAATACGACGATGTTGCCCAATCAATGTCTGCAAATGTTCCAGATAAAGAATCGCCTTGTCCAACATTGACGGAGAAATATCCAGATGCTGATGTAATAATACCGCTGTGCAGTTCACTGTATACAGTATCTGATAATGAATTATAAATATCAAATTTAACATCTATTGTATCATTAGCGTATGGATTCCCTGCTGCATCTTTAAGCGTTGATTGAAAAGCGAATGCCTGTGGTGCCTGTGCCATACTTATCGCAGACATTAAACACATTATTAAAATTATTGTTATTTTTTTCATTTTTTTTCAGTTTAAAAAGTTAATATTTAAAATTTTATGAACATTACAGATTTATATCCGGGTACTACCATAATATATGTACCTGACGATAGGTTCGTGACATTAATTTGTTCGGTTGTTGACATAAACACCAGATTACCGGTCAAGTCATACATATTAATTTGTGTAGACTTTGGAACGTCAACGAATAACGGTCCTTCGGTTGGATTTGGATACACAGAGAACGTTTTCTTATCTGGTATTTCCATTATGGAAACAGCAGATGTTGTTATCTCTGATTGACAGCCGCCTTCTAATGTAATAGTACCAGTACCATTTTGATATTTACCAAATGATATACCACCTGCTGCATTAGTGGCAACTATGTTGCCGTTTGTCTCTGTCCACGCAACTGTAATTTGTGCGTTAGACTGTAATGTAATCATGACGAGACCGATCATGAACAACCAATTTAATTTTTTCATAGTTTTAATTGTTAATTATTAGTGTTAATTTAATTTATGATGTAAAGATACTGATAAATTTTGTAATAAAAAAAATATTTTGTTAATTATTTTCGTTCTTCTGGTGCACCGCAATAAACCCGTTATCAGTTTGATCAAATTCAAACTGAATAGTTTTAAATTTAATTGTTGATGCTTCCATTTAATTATCCTGTTGTGTTATTTTAATTTGTTATGTAAAGATACGAATAAATTTGATATAAAAAAATTATTGGTAATTTATTTTTACTTTTTCTTTGTTACCAATGCGTAACTAATACTATCATTTCCATATAATAGTATGTTGTAAAATATAATAGTATGTTGTAAATGTATAAATAACAAAAAAGAATATAAGATTGGGTTATCTTTATGTCGTTTATAATAATTTAGATGGTACAGAAGTTAAAATATGGAATAGTATTCGGGAAATTATAGAAACCTGTGATGATAGACTTAACGATCATTTAAACAAAGTTTTAAACAATAGAAAAAAATCGCATATATATATGCAGGGTGCAGAGATAGTAATCCTCGGTATAATTTTATTTGGAAATATATAAAATAATGATAAACACAAAATACCTTTCCGACAAATCGTCGTCTTTCGGTCTGATCAGAAGTAACCCTAAGATAACAGGTAACGTAAAAATTACAGTGGACTCTACAGGTATGGTGTGGCTCAATACCATCAATGCCACGAAGGAACTATCGACATCTGACCTTAAGAAATACAGGACCACACAGACGTCCACATACGCGTCTGACCTCAAAAGGTTCATAGGTAAGCTCCCGCCGGATATAGTGTTTAAGGTGAAGCCAGGCGCAGATCCAGGCGCGACTTCAACTTCATTCCAGGATCAGTACGACTTGTTTTACTCTATGGGCGTCCAGCCTCTGATAAGCGATGCGTACAGTGAAGACTACTCGTACTTTGCCCCTATATGGATGAGGGACACATTGCCAGACTACTTCGTAATATTCAGGGTGAACGACCCGTTAGATTTTCCATACAACAATAATGTCGGAGAAACTGACCTAGTTATTGGTAAGGAATATAAAGTCATGGGCGCCGGATACAACGTCATATACGAGAACAAAATTTATACAGATGGACAGACGTTCACTGCAGTTGCCAGCACAATTTACTCGGTGTCTTCGGGCGCCGGAATCGTGGTGGACCTGGACGAGAACAAGGAGCTTCCGTTAGACTACTCCAAGATGTTCAGCGACATAGTTGCTAAAGCAGAGGTCGTGGAGACATTCGACCTAACCGAGAACAGCAAGATAGGCAAGTACATAAGGAGAATACAATCAGACGCCAGGTTTCCACAGGCGCCGATAACCGTACGGTTCGACGAAGGCCTGCTTACCACATGGAACGGCATATCTTACAAGGACGGATCGATGACAACAAAGGGCGAGAGACTAGATAAGTTCTGGGAAGATGCGCAGACGCAGATAGATTTCGAGGAGTACATAACAAACGGTTTTGAACGACAGGGAATCATATCTCCTTTCATGCTCAACCTTGAATTCCTGTTCGACGACGAAACGGCGAGCCTATATTCCATACCTAGATACTTCGGGTTCTACGTCAACAAGAGCGAGATAGGATCGTTTCAGCTGAGTGGTCAGCAACTGTACGACAACAGGAACGTGTCAGGCAACACGCCATTGCCAAAGAGACCGAACAGGGGATTCAAATATCAGGACGACGACTACTACCAGAACAACCCTAATGGCGTCAAGCTATTCTACGAGAACCCTAACGGAATCATACCGGATTCGACATACTTCGAGCCTGCTAATTTCGAGCCAAGGTTCTACTGGATACAGGACAAGAAGGGCAAGTTCTACTCGTTAGATAAATTGGGCAGCGTGTACAATACGACCGATACTGACATAGTTATTAGGAACAAGAATGTTAACCTCGGTGACTTGACAGGACAGTTTGACGTTATGTTACAGGGCAAGGGATCTTACCTGACAGATAACGGCAGATCATACATCACCATAAAGGTAAAAGATGAGCTGTTCCCTAACGATACAATAAGGATATACTGGAACATAGGATCGCAGACTGACTCGTTTGGTAAATACGACGAGATAACCGGTGCTGATCTTAGGAGAACATTCAACGTGTTGCCTGGTGGAACAAACGTGTCCATATACGGCAACGTTTCCACATTGTACAACAGCGGTGATGTGCTAGGGATTACTTACGCGCCGGACAACAGAACCAGCAGAACCATAACAAGCGTTCCGACATACATCGCGCCATACACCACATTCACGATAGACCAATCCATCAATCCAACGGCGACCGGCGGTTACATAGACATACAACCTGGATGGGGTAAGGGCAGTGCGCTGTCAGCACAGAACAACAACCCGATATATTTTCATCCATTCGGAACGCCAGATGACGTCGTCATAGCCATTGCAAATGCGTTTAATATGCTGGAACAAAGGACGTTCGATGCTATAGCGATAGGAGATACATGCGTCATACGTATGAGAACGGGCCGGTCGGTTACAAACCAGTTCTTCGCCAAGTTCAACATGACCTTGTCAAATAGAGTAGAGGTACATGGCATTGACTTATCATTAAATCCTACTGCATCATACAACTTCGAGGGTGGCACGGACAGGGCAAACATCAGGTTGAGAGTAGAACTCGACGACCTAGAAAAAATGTCAGAGCCTGATGTGTACGTCAAGTCGAAATTAGGCGTGTCAAAGATAGTGCATGCTGGCAGATTTATGGATGCTGTCATACAAGAGGTTGGCGGCAGTGATCCGTCGGACATAGATGGATTCGACAAATACGCTGTGATAACAATAGAGGACGTGTTGGATATGCCACTAATAGGAAGCACACAGGAGTACGTGGCATACACGCTATTCAGAATACCTGTCGGCATATTCTCGGTGTTTAACGTCAAGGACATGGACGGAGATTTTTGGAGTTCCACATACAACAGGAGTCCAGAACACGAGTTTAAGAGGTACTTCAACATACCATCGGGCGAGAACATGCTGGTCATCGGTAGGGAGTACTACATTTTCAGCGACACGTCAGTGGCAGCGACGGCGATAATACACGGACCGAGCACTGTTTACAGTGGTAACTCTTTTGTGGCTACGACTACAGATTTTACGGTGTCATCTGGCACCCCGTTCGTCGTATCAAAAATATTCTTTAGTAAATCATACTCAGAGGCGGACGTACTACAACCAGGAACTTATGAAGTACTTGGCGATCCATTTACTGATACAGTAAATTTTTATACAAATACAGTTCCATTTCCAGGTATACCAGCTAATTTAATTTCACCTTTACCTGCCGGATCAACATTTACATTATTATCAACAGGGTCATTCAAAGTTGTGAGCGGAATTCCAACAATTGTCCAACCGTCGATAGACATAAACACTGCTGACGGCGACCTAAAATCGTTCCCTGGATTCTCGAAGTTTAAGGACTTCTTAACCATAGAAGATGAGAACGTTGACAAGAACACAGTCGCGTTCAAGCTGAACGACAAGTATTTCTTCAACGATCTAACGTCTGAGTACGACTATTTAAAAGAGAATTTCAACAAGGAATTGGCGACCAAGTCAAGGCTGGTCCAGTATATCACCAAGTGGGTGTTCAAGGGCGGTCTCGACGTGAGGGACAACCTGTACAGACTAAACACGCACCCTGTATTCGGGACGTTCAACTTCGCTCCTTCGTTCAACATTAAGACGCAGAATCCAGAAGCATTCACGCATGAGTGGTATTACCTTGAGGGCACGCCAAACCAATACTCGGACACGTACGCTAAGGATAACTACTACTTCTTTCCGGACATGTTAGATTTTTCTAAAATAACCGATGCTAATCCATCTGTGTCTGATTATTTTACGCAGTACTTCACGTTTCAGCCTACTGCAGATTCACCTCTTCAAGAAAGATACACCATATTCGACTACAACACAGAAATCGGTTTGTCCGAGACATTCTTTCGTGGCGCTAAGATAAGAATAAAAGAGATCATACGAGACACACAGGCGGTAGAGCTTCGTGGAATCAAGCCACCGTTCAAGCAGAATTCGACGATGTTCGACGGATATAAGTTCACGTCGATATTGCGCGTCAAGAAGGAAACAAAAGATGTTGTAGAATCTCCTATAGAGATCCAGATAATCGAGAACGTCACGACAAAAACGATAACGATGATAATCGATGTGATAATCGAGGACTACAGATCGTTGAGTCTTGAGGACCCCGGATTCTTAGGTACAACAGATTCTCCATACATAGAGTATCCTGACACGCTAGATGCAGCAATAGACTACACGCTATTGTACTCGATGAAGAGCAAAAAGATCGAGTCCACATTTATAGATATGTCTAATAATTTCATAAAAGGACTGGACACAAACAAGATAGGTGACATAAAACTTAGTGTGTCGCTAAACCTGTCATCGCCATCTGGCGCTATTAGTACTAATATGTACATAAACGTATTTGACAATCCTAACTACGACTGGGACCTCAGGGATGAAGTCAAGAACTTCAATCCTATTAACACGATGTACGGCAACTTCGCATTCGGTGATACCAGTTTTCCAGCAGCAACTGGCGCTAATCAAACACAGATATTGTTTCCCATAACAGGAACGTTTACTGCGCCAGTCACGCCCATATCAGCAAATATAAGCATACCATACGGATCTACGTTCGAATGGAACGGATTCGCTACGTACATAAACGAGGGCGGCAAACTGTACTACGAACCTATAATGCAGAGACTGTCTTTCGCCAACGTAGCGGCTAAGATCAATGCGTTCAGCAGTTTCATCAAATACAGGTCGTTCCAATGGGACGGTAGCGTTACAGAAGAAGTGGATCCTAAGTTTTACATCGAGTTTGTCGCACCTGCTACCATCATGAAGAAGAACTCTTTGCTACCTATACCTGATGATGACAAGCCAGAGGAATTTGCCAACGAGTCCGTAATAGGAACCGTATTGACGCGTATAAACTCGGCACAAACCATCAACAGGTACGGTGGTCCGTATGAGCCTAGATTTAGAAACGTCTTCCATTTCAAGGATCAAATACACGATGCGTTACCGCACCCTAATGACGTCAGCCCAATATTTGACTTGTCTTTCATGCAGGCGACGTTCAATCCAGATGTAGCAGGATTCGGTTTCATAGAAAATTTCGGATACCTGAAGGTGGCTAACACGGACATACTTACACTAGTTCACAATAATAAGTACACCGCAGCATATCCGCTGGTGGACGAGGTAGCCGTAGACAGGATGAACTTCCCCGTGTTCCAGTCTAACTGGGATCCAGGTTTCTGGCGAAAGTTCATCAACAAGCGCAAGTACAAGTACCAGGCTGGAACCAGGGAGATGTTAGAGGTAAAGAATTTCATGGCCACGAAGGTTATGAAGACGCCAAAGGACATCAGTCTGCAGACGTTCATCGTGACGCAGGTGTCAGACATCAAGACAATAAATACCAGAACGTTATCTGACGAGATAGTGTTTGCTGTGCAGTCTGCAGAAAATTCGCTAGCGATAAACAAGATAGTTGGTTACATAAACGTCCGTGCGCGTTTGTTGAGGTACCTAATAGAAGACGGAGCATCAACAGAGTTCGACAAGTACCTTATGCCTGAGTTCGGTGTAGGCGATCCGGATGTGCTGTCAGATGACGTTGTAGATTATCTAAGTCTGAATGTTTTACCTACGTTCCAGATAGATGCTGTGAAGCCTTACGTATACAAGTACAAGAGCATAAGCACGTCGTATCCTTACGTGGATGGTTCGATAACAGATGAACAGAAGATACAGAATGGATACAGACCTATAAGCGATCTAAGCACCAACAAAATAAGCGACTTTGTGTACAAATTCGAGTATAACGTCGAGGCAAGTCAAAATGTATCGCTTTCGTTCACTATTGATGTGAGCAAAATTTAATGAAAGAGTATATATGTTATGAAGATATGCAGTAAATGCAATATAGAAAAAGATGAATCTTGCTTCGGAAAACGAAAGGGCAAGACAGGTTGCGGACTTAGAATTATAAAACTTTAAATTTAGATAAAATGAACTTAGACTTGAATGAAGCAGAAAACCCGCAATTGAATATAGGTGCTGTTAGGCGTTCGTTGCCTTTGACAAACCAAAAGTTGTGGGAAATGGCAAAACTAATTACAGACAGACAACGGAAATCGAAAGAGTTTCCAACAGATAAAGTTGATTGGAATATGCTTGAAGAGTTTTGGTTTGATTGGTTGGAAGAGGAGTTGTTTGGCAATGACGCCAACCTGATCAGATAACATTAGTAAAGGAAATAAATAAATAATCATGGCAATACCACCAGTAACATTAAATCTACTTCAACTTCTCCATGGTGATGATCAACAGACATTCACCGACAAGATTAATTACAACCTAGATCAGATAATTTCTCTTGGAGGTGGTCCTCCTGGACTAACAGGAAGCATAGGTATACAAGGTGTACCTGGATCACAGGGTATAATTGGATTCACAGGAAATGCTGGAGATCCCGGATCCTACTGGTATGTGCAGTCCACAACGCCTGCTACATCTCCATCTCCTAACGTAAATGACTACTGGTTCAATATAGCTACGTTAGAGGTATCCCAGTGGAATGGTACGACATGGGTTAACATAGGAACGCTGACAGTATCTGGAGTCTTCAAAGAAGCATTGGGAGATACTGATAGACTCATATTCTCTAGCCCTACACCACTAAAATCGTTGGTGTTATCACACATAGATTACGGCATTGGCTCGCCATTAGCTGGATCGTACAAGCTCAAATTGGTCGGATCGTCCGGTAGCAACATTATGAATTTCGCGGTAGATGACGGCGGGGCAGAGAACCCTGCCGGTAAGCAGTCATACATCACGGTAAGCACAATATCTACTGGAAATACGTACAGTGTCGGATTAATAAACCCTGCCGGTCCCATAGAAATAAACGCGCCTGGCACATCATTTAAACTGGTCCCTCAGGCAGGATTAATAAGTGACTACGAGTTCAACGGAACGAGCCTAAAGATCCAGATTAATGCAAATGAGAGGAACTTGGGATTTGCAGCTGCTGCTGGTAGTGGACTTGGTTTCCATATTGGTCTACAGGACGCACTAACAGTACCAGCATCGAGAGGCCTATCCGTAATAGATCTTGTGACAGGGTTCAAAATTTCGCTCAGAGGAGCGCATTCAGATTCATTCGCCAGTGATGCTGCTAATTTTCCAAGTGGCATATTCTTCGATTCTAAGCACAACCAGATAAGCACAACAGCCGTAGGGTCAACACAGCTGTGGAGTAGATTCAGAAGTAGCGTCAGCATTTTGAACTCAATTTTCATGAATGTAACAGGTAAACGTACGTTTGATGATCCGGGATCGTCAGAACCTGGAAGATCCGCACAAGTAGAACTCAGCGTTGGTATAGATGCTGGGACATGGCACAGCCTATTGTTCTCAGGTGGTGCCAAAGACGCAACACAGGGAACTAGAGCTACACTTAGATTCCGTACGCCAACTGGTAACATAAGTTCGGCCATAGATTACAACGGATACTGGGCGTTCGGTTCTACTGCGTTCATAACTGACAACAACAGCACGACTGACGCGGGCAACATATTCTATTCTAAACTTAACATAGAAGGTCCTGTTACCCCTACTGTAGCCATGGGCAATAACTTGTTTTCTGGTATACATTTTGTTCCTGCGAATTCAACTGCAACATCTGACAGGATAATGGGAATCACAGCAGGTCTGTTCCACCCATTGGATGGATCTTCTGCTAGACAACGTACCAATGCTGGTATGTTCTTCACTAGGACAAATGCCGGTTCATATATGAATATCGAGTTCGCTACTGGCACAAATACCGGGGGCACTGGTACATTGGGAGCAAGAACCAGGATGTCGTTAATCGGAGACGGAACAATATACATGCACGGAATCAATAACGTGTCAACTAGCACTATAAGGGATAACAAGTTAATATTTGACGTGGATAAGAGCCCGTTTAACAAAGGTCTAACATACATAAGTAGCTTCGACTCCTTAGCAGATGGCCACACCGGGATGGCGCAAGACATCATATTGCAGTCTATCACATCAAATCAAATCAATTCGGACGACGCTAATTATAGAGGAGGAGGCTTCCTTGGTATAGGCGACTTCTCATGGTCCATAGGTAGAAAGCCGCAGACAAAGTTTCATGTTAATGGATCGACTACTTTCGGTACCAGAACAACTATAACGGATTACGATTCTGACGTGATGGCTAATGTCAGCAATGTCAACTGGACATTCGGCGAGTCGCACACAGCCAACGGACATAACGCATTAATACTCGGCAGTTACAATACTCAAGTATTAAATCCTGCCAGCAACGTAGTCGTTATTGGATCAGCTAATGGCGGCACGTTAATAAATAGTAGTACGCAGAGCAACATGGTAATCATACCGTCTTGGACTTACATGACTACCGAGTCGGTACAGACTGTAGCGTTTTCATCGATTCCTCCTGAAAAAGGCGGCACGTTCGCTGTGGGTTATACTGGTACAAACATTACCGATTTCTTGATCAACACACATACGACAAAGGCAACAACCAGAATACTGTATCTAAAAACTCGAAACGATGCCACACACGCTTCTAACGGGTTAGACATCATAGGTCTAACCTCAGCAGCTGGAATTAATGGTAGTACTATTAATAACGACGGTGGCACGTCATTAACGAATCCTGTAAAACAAGGATATTTTTTACACTGCATCGGACGCGAGTACACATTTACACAACAAGCAGAGAAGACTGTATTCATAGTGGACGGCTACGGCAAGACAGGTATCGGAGACGTGCCTATATATAAGCCTAACAACCCAATATATGACAGCAGATTTCCTACGACTTGGACAGGATTTTCTGGTCCAAATCCATCATACTGGAACGATAAGTTCAACTCGTTCTTACAAATTGGTATGCGAAATGATGTTAATATGCTAACAGGTATAGCATCTACCGTTGGCGGCGGTATATCGCTTGCGAACGGTATAGAAACAAGCGGTGCTTTTGATAGAATTACACGAAATGATACGTCACAGTATTCTTCGATAGCGCACATAATAACTGACAACGTGACCAAGTCAAATACGGACGTTCTTCATAGTCGTCCGATGCTGATCGCCCCTGGCACCACGTATGGCGATCCATTAGGCGATCCATTAATTGATGGTAATCAGAGAATATTTGGTTCGTCTTTAATCATAAAAGGCGGCGAGGCCGGATCTAATACAACAGGTGGTGTAGTTAATGGTGGAGACGTCATAATACACGGCGGACGCGCGTGGGAGAGTAATGATAAAGATAATGTAGTAGATTCGACACTCAATAACAACCCAAGCACGGATGCAGGATACGGTAATATATCATTAGCATACGATTGGGAACATGCTACAACAGCAGGTGCGGTATCTATCGGTGTAGGCACGCCAGTTTCTGGTATGTATATTGGCAAGCTACGTTTGACAAAAACAGGTTCATCAACAGGCACTGTTCAAGTATTATCAGGCAAAGATTTTATGGGCAGATCCATAACTGCAACTGAAAATTCTAATGTTTATACTGTAACTGCTACAGTAACGTGGCCTACTCCATTTCCGACTGGTCAAAATTATTCGGTTATCTGTCAATTGGATACAACTAGTGCAAATCATTATACATGGAAAACGTATTGTATAAATGCAACTAATACTGGATGTGATATAACTACAACAAATGCCCCCAGCAATTGGTCCAGTGGATCAGTAGATATAAGTTTTATCGCTTTTTGTACAATATAAATTAAAAACAAGCAATAATGAAGAAAATATATTTTTTCGGGTGGACAAACTGTAAGTGGTTCATGAGGGAGATCGTGAAGATATACTCAAGCACGGACTCATATTTCTCCAAGAAGAGGATAGAGAGCGGCATCGCATTCATTATTGCCCAGTACGGGATGATAAAGTATTTCAACTACAAATATGCTAGCATGGACATGTACGACATGCTCTTGTGGGCAGGTGTCGAGTTCTCCGTATGCGGATACATAATCAATGGCATACAGGCTGAGAAGAAGCTGCACGACAACGTGCCAAATATTAAGGAAGAGTCCATAGAAGAAACGAAGGACGGTCCAATTAATTCATGATGAAAAAGTTTTTATTAATACTAACGTGCACATTGGTATGTGCTGTTTGTCTTGGACAATATCCGATAGTTGAGGAGTTCAACCCTGGCACATCATGGACGTTTACCAACGGTGCAGGTATACAGAACTACGGTCCGCCTGAAAATTATGCGACCATGAACATTGGTACAACGCCATACCCAAATAATGCAACTGTAACTATTACAAGTCCTGTCTATGATTTTACTGTATCATGTAGTTCTGATATAACAATTAGTTTTCCTATTAGTGGTGTTATTGAAAATGGATTTGACTTTCTATACTTTGAATATTTTAATGCTGGTGCTTGGGTTAATTTAGGTTTTTTTACTGGTAGTGTAACAGGAACATATACTAATACAGCAATTCCAAATACAACAACACAATTTAGATTTAGATTAGTTACAGATTGTTCGGTTAATGGATATAAAGGTGCTGGTTCACCTTGTAGTCTTATAGGGTATCCAACTACATGTACACCTAATCCAGGAAATTGTAATGATGCTATTAGTGTATATTATTATGACATCACAAGATTTACGATAGATTGTGCTACACTACTACCAATAGAACTATTGAAGTTTGATGGCTATAATGTTGATAAACATGTCAACTACTTATATTGGTTAACAGCGTCAGAAATAAACAACGATTACTTCACAATAGAAAGAAGTAGAGATGGTATATTTTGGACTTGGATAGGAAAAGTTGCCGGCATAGGAAATAGTAGTGAGATAAAAAATTATTACTTTGTTGATGATGCATATATTGACGGTGTCAACTACTATAGACTATCTCAGACCGATTTCGATGGACACTATGAGACATTCGACATGATCGTTATCAATACAAATACAATAAAGTACGAAGACCCGGTAGCATACTATAATTTGTTAGGACAATTAGTTGACAAAACCTATATGGGATTTAGAATATTGATATATAAAGATGGAACTGCATTACCCGTGCAAGTCGGATCGAAAAATCCAGAGGTTATAAAATAATTAAAGAATACATGATTAAGAAATTCAAGAGTTTCACCAGCATAAACGAAAAAGCTTCGTCCATAGTGCACGGTAACATGTACGATATATTATCGTTTCCTTCCGAGGACGAAGAGCTGCCAAGCATGATTCATGTGGAAGCTGGAGATGCAGGCATATTAGGCGTTAATGACGTGAACATTCCATGGGATGTCGTTAAACAGCTCGTCGAAAAATTTGCTAAGTAACCGACTAGAAATTTTCCTCTAGCGCAGCATATAATTCTATAGGTAATTGGTCCGCTGACAATCCAGACACGCCGCCATCGCCAGCTTCTAGTACCAATGCCTCAGGTCCGTCCTCTCCCTCGACAAATACGAAATCTATTGTGTAAAATCCAGCCGGAATCTTTTCGGCTATCTCCTTGATCCATGTAGGAGGCTTCAGGGCTTGTCCACCGGTGCCGTTGGCTTGCGCCCATGTAATCAGCTTGTCTTTGATAAAGAATGCCCTGTACTCCTCGTTTAACCCGTCAGGACGCTTCATCACATCGACGAACTCCTTGTAAACTATCCCGCCGTAGAAAAGATCTCCTCTGGCCTCTATCATATTAGTTGTGACCGACATCACTTCAGCCGAATTGCTCGAGTCATTTATCACAGTAGAACCTGGTGTTCCCTTTGTCGACTTAACCCAATCTTTAACGAACAGCTTCTTTTTCTCCCCGAAAAATTTAACTATCTCGGCGTGATCCACATCGGTATCGTTCACTATGAATGACTTCACTGCCCTTGACTCTAACAGCGGGTATATGTTTGGGTATACGTGACACGTATTATACTCGTCCGGCGTGGTACTCAGAACACACCCGCGCTTCTTCAGTTCGACATAAAATAATTGATACTGTTCCGGCGTCATCATCCATCCCCGGTATACCCACACGCTGGGCTCCGCCAACACAGGTATATTTTTAAACGATTCGTCTATGTCGTTTTTTTTGAATAAATCAAAATCAAATAACATGGCAGAACCGCCCAACAATCTAACGGCAGCATGCTCTGACTTGAAATCAGGGTCTATTATTCTTGCATCTAGCGGCAAGCATGGGAAAACAATTTGCAATTTCATCGTATAATAGTATAATGCCAGTTAGTGACCTGGCCAATTTTAATATACGAATATATATATAAGACGAAACAAATGAGTCAAAACAGGAAACTAATAAATTCGAACGAGCAGGCTGATGCAATAAACATAATGATGCGCTTTAAGAGGATACACGACGACATCCAAGCTTTGGAGATTCAAATGAAAGAAATACAGACAACGAAAGACACGCTGCTTGACGATCTCGAGATGGCGCGTGCCGACGATAAGTACTACCAGTCAAAGTTAGAAATGATATACGGACCAGGTCAACTGGACACGACCACACTAGAGTGGGTAACTAAAAATGATGAAGATGAAGATACTAATGACAATGTTTAATTACCTCAAGGACCCTAAGGGTCAGAGGAACGTGCTGTTCACAGCAATCATAATAACGATAATATTCTTTAGAGGTTGCGGATCTGGTACGTCCGATGTAGATGCGATGATGTACGAGCAGAACATAAATGCGCTGAGGAACATCGTCAGGACATACGTCGCTAAGAACGGCGACCTAGTGTTCGAGAAGGCTGCTTTGTTGACCGAGTCCGGTGATTTAAAGAAGTACAACAAGGACCTTGCTGACGAAATGAAAAACCTCAAGGACAGAGCCATATTCCTATCCAAGATAAAGACTAAGGTAAAACATGACACACTATATTTAGAACCGAAGATAGATCCGTCTAGCATAACATACAACGTTGACAGTACGATAAAGATAATACCGTTTACATGGGGCGATACCACGGAATATGCGCCCGACAACTATCATAGGATAGCTGGTATGTACATCATAGAGGTAGACTCTAGCTTAAACGTATCCACCAAGAACTTCGCCATAACTACAGACGAGATTGGTATTTCGTTCACTACCGGTATAACCGAGAACAAGGACGGCCTGCTTGAGATATTCATCAAGTCACCGTACACAGGATTTACGCCGACTAGCATAGACGGCGCGTTAATAGATCCTAGAGAGTCAAAAGTAATAAAGAAATTCTTCCCGCCAAAGAGATGGGCCATTGGGCCATATATGGGATATGGATTATATGTTGGTAACGGAATTGGTTTAGCACCAAGTGTTGGCATTTCATTACAATATGGAATATTACAATGGGGTAAAAAGTAAAATATTGATTTATGAATAAATATAAAGTGTATGTTTTAAAAGATCCTACAACATTGGATATTATGTATGTTTGTTTGTAAAAAAAATTATCGAGTGAATTAGTAACAAATATTTACTAAATTTGTTACAAAAAATAATAAAATTAGCGTGTCAAGACCAAAAGCGAACTTGGAAATTTATCTGGAAATATCAATAATTTAATAATGAGTAATACATCAAGATGGGTACAATTAGCGCCTTATTGCTTGCTAGAGTATCAGTACACAAGTCCTTCATCACCTGAAGATTATAGTTTCGACTTCATTCGTATAAATAACTCCATAATGGACTACATTCATTTAATGAATGTGGATAGCGCGGATGATACAACTAAAAATACTAGAGAACGTAGTGCCGTACAGATAACGAATGGTAGTTATGTAGATACTGATAAAGATCAACTTCCAAATTATCTGGCATACGATCCGGACATGATAGAGACCATCGTAACGGCGGCTAACTGTCCGTACGATCAAATTAAATTTCATTTTCTCGCCGGGTATAATTTCGAGAATCTCGATGGTGTGATGTTACAAATAAACTGTGATGAAAGAGCAGTTGATGATGTGACAGGCGGACCGCACAGACTGATGTTGGCAAACATCGTATTCCTAAAGACATCGGACTACTTCGAGTTCAATCCAAAACCGGTGTTACTTGGAGATAAACTTTATGATAAATTCGTGAAGGTTAAAATACCTAGCGTCAAGCTGAACAACGACATATACTATTCACTAGAGGGCAATCCTACACAACCGCTGAGTTTCGTAGCTAAGGTCACATCTAACAACATGGGATTCTTACGAGCTAATCCGTTGAGAATTAGTGTGATAGAGATAAAGAGCACAGAGGCTATAGACACTGGATCTGCTACATACAATAAGTATAATATAGGTACGACGACAACAGTGTCCATTAACCAAGCGGACGAGTTCGCTCTTCTTGGCGGAACCATACAGCCAAGTTTGGGTGGAGACTATTTCGAGTACTTCGCTACGTGGGCTGGCGGGTTCATAGAGGACTACATAGGGCAGACGTCAGGACTAAACGGGTATGACTACATAGTCATACACGAGATAAGGGTGTTAGAGCAGGTTGGATCGATGTACGCGCAGACGATGTTCTTCCAGTCTATACAGGAGGAGGACTTCGACCAGCCACAACTGTTCAGACCGATCATACACAATGGCGGGACCGCTGTGAGCTTCACAATAGAGTATGTGATGAGACTGTACAATAAGGCAGACAGTCAGCAGTTGATAAGGACAGCGTCGTATACCGATTACAACCCCAAGATGTGGGGACGTAACATAGCGAAGATACAGCTGCTCAACGAGTCAGAACCTTTCAAGGTATACAACAAGATAGTTGCAGGTCCTCAGATGGATAACACAACATTTCTGAACAACTCGCTACCTGTAACGGCGGTAGGTTCTTCACAAGAGGTCATAACGAAGGTTGTACCGGCGTTCTTCAACAGTTCGCTGATAACGATACAGACAAACACGATGAGTCTCGACAAGAACGGACAGATGCAGCTGCAGCCAAGTACTACCACGCAGCCGGTGTACGGGCAGGGCGACGCAACAATAGTCATGTCGCCGTTCGACAATTACTTTAAATTCACGATACTTAAGAGCGAGTCCTCTACTGGACACGTACCGTCACCGTTAGACCTTGGTCAGAACGCAGAATATTTCATCGTGTTCATGACCAACGAGGGGCTGAAGCAGAGATACCCATTCATACCCGATGCCAAGATAGGTGATCCACAGGCTGGTGACCTTGTGTTCAAGGTCCCAGGATCCGATGCGGTAAACATACTGCAGTACAAGAACAGGCAGTTCTGGTTGGTATCCAAATTTGCAGATACCGGTTCAGAGACAGGCATATATCACGGGGAGTTCGTAACAGTTGACGAGATGGAACTGAAGAGAAACAGAGAGACTGCTGCAGATAAGAGATCAAAGACTAGTGTTGAGCAGGAAGCGAGAATAGCTGAGCTGGAAAAGAAACTAGCCGATGTGAGGTCTCAACTGTTAGACAGGACATCACTTAGCAAAAATGCGGCAACAGCAATAGATGCCGGCGGTCTCGGACAGAACGTCACGAGTGAGGCAATAAAGTTACCGGCCGGCCTCAAACAGGATACGATAGAGCAGATCCAGGTAAAAGTACCTGGCCTTAGCAAAACACTTCCGAAGTCCGACAAGACATCTGTGGTTGCCAACATCAAGCCTAAGGTGATACCAGCTACTTTCAAAAAACCTACTAAGCCATGATAATAAATAGCAGATCGTCCAATTTCGTATTCAATTTCCCGGTCGGATTCTTCCATTCCGACATCGAGACGAAATACAGGCCGTACATACAGAGGATGCCTGGACTACCTTGGGACACCGTTTCGTCCATGATGAATGCACACGTGCAGAGCATAACCATGCCGTCGATGTCGATGAATCCGGTATCGCAGACCAGGAGGATAGGTAAGACACAGACGTACAAGTCCGGCCAGCCGGTTCCCGACTATTTCACGAAAGAGATGACGGTTACGATGAAGGCGGTTGACGGTTACATCAACTATTGGATATTCTTAGAGAACACATTGTTGTTCCTAGACCTCAGCGACAAGCGGCTGTACTTCGAGGACATGTTCGTCAGAGCTGTAGACCAGGAGGGTCACGTGCTGCAGACGGTGAGGTTCGAGAAGCCAATGTTAAGCTCGTTGAGCGAGATCTCGCTGTCTTACTCTGACAACAACCCGGACTTCAGAACATTTGACTGCACATTTACATACAATGCGATAGAAATGCTGGTAGAACACGATTAAAAAAGATATATATATTAAAATCAACAATTGTACATGAAACACTTAATGCTATTTGAAAAATTCGATGATTCTCTCGTTAAATACGTTGGAGCCGATGATTGGGGCCGAGGTCTATATAAAGTTGAAGACGGAAAGACGTACGTCGACGTAGATGGTGTTCTTCACACGAGGTCTGATCAAGGAGAGCCTCTTTCACCAGCGAAGAATCTAAAACCTACAAAGGACTACAAGAAGACCATGCTGCAAGTGGACCTAGTGAAAAAGTATGCTGAATCCGGTAACGACGAGGAGTACAGAGCTAAGTTCGAGGAGTACAAACCGAAGATAAAAGGATTCACTGATAAAAGTGGTGATTACAACATTGGTGACATAATCGAGATTACTGCGGGTTATAACGACGACATCAGATACACAGTTGAGATCCTTGGCTTTGATGGCGATGGCGAAATTTATCTACTTTGGGATTCGTTTTGGGCACCGATCAAAAACAACGATGTTAGATCTATTAAATTAATCAAGAAAGCAATATGAGACATCTTAAACTATTTGAAACATTCTCAAATGATCGAGCATGGCTAGTTCAGTTCGAAAGATTCTTGGACCACCCATGGCAAGAAGACACCGAGATCAACATAGTCGTACAGCTGTCCGAATATCGCGACAAGTTCAAGTCCGATCCTACCGGAGCACACGATTATTTCAACAGGTGGAACAAGGAGAACAGGCAGATAATAGACGGTAGCCAGATGGTGTCAGACAACTTCATGTCAGAATACAACAACTTACTAGGTGGAGTCAACGAGGCTAAGAAGGTCAAGACTAAAACAATGAAGGATATGAGCTATAGCGAGAAAATTGCCGTTTACAGAGATAAGATCTCTGCAGAGCGCAAGAATCCTACGCCAGACCAATCTAAAATAGAGACGTTCAAGTCGAAGATTTCTGCGCTGGATATTAAGAAAAAGAAAAATAAATCATGAAGGAATTCAAGGAATTCAAGGAATATAAGGAGGAAAAGAAAAGACGGGAGCATGAGCTAACAAAGATGTTAGAGTGCTTTCTGTGTTCACCTACGCTCAGTATATCCGTTCCTGAAAACGAACAATCGTGGATCGTAGAGCCAGGTCTTCCTGAATACGATCAGATAAAGTCCGTCATTCAAAAACGAGTTGATGAATCGAAGAAAAGTGCGGATGTTAAAATTCCGTTGTTTACAGAGTTCAAGGGCAAAACTAATTACGGAATTGAGTATCTTACGGAGTCCGAGAACACAGAGATTGAAAGATGGTCGCAGATATGCGAGGACGAGTTCGGAGGCAACCCAATGGACGAAGGCTTCCTAAGCAAATTGGTCGGCGGCGTCGCAGGATTCTTGGTTGGACCTGCGATAGGTAAGATCATAGCAAATGCGCTTGGTGTAGAACACGGAATACTGTACGACATGTTCACATCTAGGCTTGTATCAGCAGTACTTGGCACGGCAATAGCAAAACAATTCGGCGGAAAATATAACAAAGACTAAACACATTTGAGTGTGGAACGCACTCTTAAAAATCAGAACGAACTGCCAATATTAGTTGGAATGTTGACTTCTGAAGCTTGTACAACAAGTAGTTCATGATAAACTTAAATACAGAAAAGAAGAATGAAACACCTAGACAATTTTAACTCATTCATAAATGAGAACGAATCAGCATCTGGTGAGTACACCACAGATGAGATGGACGCATTCGTGCACGAAGTAATAGACCTCATGCAGTGGTCTGACGACAGTCTACCAACGTATAAGCAGAATGTTCTTTACACACCGTCAGATCGTAACTCTTCAGTTGCGTCATACGACGGAGAAGAAGCAACCGAGAATTGGGCAAACTCCATACGCAGGTACAAAAAGGATGCTGGCCTAAAATGGTTCGTGTGGAACTTAGACGCGGGAGGTCAGTTCTCGAAGGTGAAACCTATAAGCACACAACGATACGACATAGACGAGGTGTTGAAACTTGCAAGGAAGCACCCTGATTCTATTCGAAAAATATGGATAAGTATGATCAGCAACGATCAGGCAGACTTCACTAAGGCCATGAGATCCGAGAACATGGGAGACTGATGAAACACATCACAGCATCTTGCGTATAATATTAAATTAGATGTCATGAAAAAATATTACGTAATTTCAAAGGCCGGCGAGCATGCATACAATATAACGATAAAGGACAACGACGAGGACGGTACAGTTGTTTTTTCATTATATAGGTCGAATAATTCAATGTGGTGCGAGCCTAACAAACACGTAATGGATATAGTGAATCATGACGATCTTACGATGACCATACCAAAAATGAACAGAAGAATAGATATTAGCACGGCGTCGGATCTGACATTGCTGCTACGGTTCATCGAGTTATACGAGCAAGGTATTCATTTGGATGAACTGTCGTATGATATAATAGAAGCCGAAAGCGGTTATAAAATATAAGATATGTAACGTTATGTATGTAGATGGCGAAAAACCATTGTTATCACAACCGCTTAGAAAAAGGATTCATGACTTTCTTTCTTCAAATGGCAGGTAACGAGTGAGAAGGTTTGCTTAGATAAACTTTAAATTATAGACAACTGCTGAATAAATGTATGAAATGTAGGCGAATAGGAACTACTGCCTTATCCACCTATACAAACTAAATAGAAAGTAGGAAAGTATAAACTAGCACTGAAGTGCTTTATTTTTAAGTGTTATGAATAAATCAATTGAAATTAAGCATTTTTCTTTAATAGATTATAACATATTATTGAAAGTGGTGACTGAATACATTAAACAATATCAAATTAGTAGAAATAAGTTTGAATACGAAAAGGATATGTTTGATTTAACTGACGCACTATATGCTTTAGAATGTCATAAAAATGCAGTTAATATTGAAATAGAAAATCATTGGAAATCATTTTGGGTGAAAGTGCGAGAAACTAAAACTAAATATAAATTTGAAATTTGGTACGCTTAAGGCTGACCACTACCGACAAATCAAAGAAACAAACATGGCAACAGTAATTTATGAAATTCCAGATTCCGTAAAGGAAATGTTTGAACAGGGGGAGAATAGTTACAGAATTATTGACTACTCAATTAACGAAATGGACAACAATCAAAGTATGCAATATTTCCTTGATTGTATCGGTGCATCTGAAAATATTGATATTGATGATGGAACGCAAGTAGTTGTTAAACACCCAGACTTTGACCATAAACTTGTAATTGATAGTGGTGGGTGCTGTTCGAAAATGAAAACGAAGAGAAATTTCCATCTGAAGATTTTGGTAAAGCAACAGGCATGGAATGGATATACACAGAATGGAAAATTCCAGATGACGGCAGCATAGACGAGTTCGGTAAAAAAATAAACAAATTGTACGACGAACTAGATAATAAGCGTACCGCGGCCAGTGCTGCTGCAGGTATGCTAGACATGTATAACATGTTTCTACGAATAAACCCGGACATGACGAACTTCGGCAAACCTACGTCTTGGTTAAACATATACGATTTCATAAACGGAGTGATAAGCAAGTTCAATGTGGACGACATCAAATATTATGCTAACATGGATTGGCCCGACAGGGCCAAATACAATTTGTATAACAGGCCAATCATAGATCAGATAGAAAAGAAAGCAGGTCATAGTACTGAATGGGTAATGAGTCCAACGACAATCAAGCGGGTCAAGAAGGAACTCGGCATAAGTCACAGGACTTAATTCCAGACCATAATACTATAAACTATTTAATTTGTTACATTTACTGTATGAATACAGACAAACACCAACTAGGAACAATAATATCGGCAAAAATGATAATGCCCGAGTCGGCTTCGCGTAGCATAGCACGTGAAGCTCTTATCGGATTAGATCTTGCTGGACAACCAACAGATAAAGAGGACATATTTAAAGCAGCCTACGACAGACTGAAAAAATATTATAGCGGCTGGAGCGACGACATGAACAAGCAGTTGGCACAGACATTCACAGAAGCATATATTACATAATGACAACAGATAAAAATAAAAAAGATTTTGAAGCTTGGTATGTTTGTGATAAAAAATTAAAAGAAGAATCTCTTGATTTTTTTTACGAATTACCGTTTGATATGCAATATGGTGTATATTTAAAATATTATCATGCAACAAAAGGTTGGATTCTAAATGTTAAACCATATTGTGATAAATTTGCTATTATAATTGAAAAGTTTTGGGATGAGACAATTTTACATAGAAAATTAATTAACAATAATTATAATAGTGCTCAAATAGAATTAATTAAACAAGCTAATAAAGTGGCGAACGAAAAGTGAAACTATCACATCAAAAACTTGTTTATGAGTCGTAATGTATCTTAGTCATCAGATAATTTATAATTATTTCGTATCCTTTCGAACAAGGATTAGTAATTTATAGCATCGATTATTTCCGTGCTAACTATGATGCACTTTGATAATTTATGTGGAACGCAAGTAGTTGTTAAACACCCAGACTTTGACCATAAACTTGTAATTGATAGTGGTGGGTTGGGTGATTTTTATTCTCACGGATACGATGTAACTTTATTAGAAGCAGTACAGTAACATTTAGAAAGGAATAAAGTAATACGAGAATGTTATTTGAAAGCCATTCAGTAGTGCTTGTGCATAACGGTTGGGGGTATGAGAAGGTTTGCTTAGATAAACTTTTAAATTACCACCGAACTTGACAGCAAACTTTCTTATACACCTTGTTATGTTCTCGTGCCGAATTATTAACAACATAAATAAATAAAATAAATAAAATGAATATGAAAAAAGTAAAAAAATTTGAAGAATTTGACAGAGTTGATTTGTTTAAGAAAAAGTTTATTTCAAAAGATTATTATGGTGCGTGTAATATAGTATTATCTGGGTGGGGTACAAAAGAATTACCACTTAATAAAGATGAACACAAACTCATCGATAAATTTATAAATAGTCGTTCTAAAAATGAACAAGAAGAGTATGATAATGCGATGAGAGGTGTACAGGGTACATTTGGTTAGTATTGTGTATAAAATCCTTAAAAAGTATAGGGTGAAACTTGAACAGCATAACAAGGAATGGGAAGAATTGTGCCGTATACTTATAACAGCGTATAAACTCAATTTAAAATTAAGCCTACACACGTTTCTCGTTCTTAGTAAATAAGCGATAGCGACCCGTAGGGTTACTTATAACGTAACGCAAGTATGAGTAGTGCGACTTTGGAACACGGAACTTTGAATTAAACAATAAACTAATAATTAAAATTTAAACAATGGCAAAATTTAGAAAAAGACCTGTAATTATTGAGGCAGAACAATTTGTGGTTTATAGACCTGATGACAAGGTTGTAAACAAAGTAGTGAACGGAGTTAATTATCCTGTTTACAAAGACGAGAAAGGGCATCATATTTTGATACCAACTTTGGAAGGTACAATGAGGTGTGATAATTTAGACTGGATAATTAAAGGAGTGAGCGGTGAATATTACCCTTGCAAACCTGATATATTTGAAAAAACCTATGAATTGGTTGTTTAAATTTTAATTATGGCACTCGATTTTAAGCACGGCAGTAAGCATTACTTATACTTGCTGTTGTGCAATCGTTTTTATGTTGCACAACGCAACAAATTTAAAATATATCAAAATGAAAAAATTAATGACTTATTTAAAAGGTGGCTTAATAGGAATGATAGCCGAATACTGTTTTAGAGTAGAATTTGGATATTTACAAGGATTTATTCTATCTGCTCTCATTATTGGAATGATTATCGAAGTTGTACAAGATTGGAATAAATAGTGTATAACGTATCGGAGCTATGCGAAGCCCACGAAGGGTTGGCAATAGTGCTGTTGCGTGGGTTTTATAACGGACAGGTATATGAAAAGTAGCATGACTACAAACTTTGATTTTATGCACCGACCTTTCATAGGCTATTTTTTATATACCATGTTATCGGCTGATGCGGTTTATCTACCTGAATTTCAACACGAAGAAGTAAAGAAGTTTTTATTTTTTAGGGTAGGAAGAAAATTAATTGAAAAAGGATTTGTTTATTTGAAATAAAAGTATTACCTTTGACGTATAAATTAATAAAATAAAGAAATTATGAAAGCATTATTCAGATTTGATTACGAAAAAATAGCATTCAAAATGTTAAGAGAACATGGGTTAAATGATTGGATTTTTTGTACCGATAAGGCAAAATCAAGATTGGGGCAATGTAGATATGCGAGTAAGCAAATCGCAATATCTGAACATATATTGGATGAGTTATCACATGAAGAAATTATGGACACCATAATCCATGAAATTGCACACGCTTTAACAGAAGGTGATGGGCATGGTAAAATTTGGAAACAAAAATGTCTTGAATTAGGGTGCAGACCAATGGCAAAATATATTCATGACTATTCAATTTATAAAGCTAATGATGAACATAAATTTGATGGTGTTTGTCCAACATGTAAAAGAGTTCATATCAAAACAAAACCTGTTGGTTTATGCAATTCTTGTTACCATGAAAGTTATATAACTAAGAAAAAAATAGATTCTCACTTAATTTTTGAAAAATTATGAGTAAACGAATTTCATTAAAACTAACTCATAAAAATGATTGGTTGGTTGATAAATTGAACGAAGAAAAAGAAAGGCAAAATAGACCATCATTTAATAATATGGTAGAAACTATTTTGGTTGAATATTTTGAAGAGCGTGGGCAAAAAATAAAAACTTCTAACGAAAATGTTGATACGAAGAAGTAATGTAGCATTTGCCGATAACGGTACGCAGGTATATGCAGTTGATTAACACAAAACTAAATTAAAAGATATGATTGAGAAATTAACAGATTAACGATTCGGGGGTTGGATAATTTTTTTATTACACATAACGTTTGGTGGCTTGGCGAAGTACCGAACTTAAAGATTATGTAAAAAGATTTGGTCATGAAAAACCTGCTTACTTGTTGTTATAGGGCGTTTTAATACTTAATTATATATTTTAAAATTCAACACCCAATCCTAATAAATACATAAATACATAAATTCATCAGGATAAAACATATCAAAAGAAACTGAAAAACGATAGTCTGACCATTTATCAGATTTTACGATAAAAGAAACACCATTGAAATATCTAAATGTATCATCCTCAATAGTTATGTGAAATATTTGTTTTCGTGTTTCAATCTTAATTTACACAACTCTATAAAGTTTTCTTGTTTTAAGTTTTTCAGTTTCATATCCTTTCGATTAATTTTAAAATACTAAATATAACAACAAATATAAGAAATAAATTTTTATTTATCTATTTTTTATAGGAAAAATTTACTTCTCATATTTTCGGACGTTATAAGCAAGCACTACTTTACTGCTCCGATTCGACATTTTCGTTAACAGTTTTATTATTTTTTTGCCAACGCTCCTTAATGAATTGAAACAATTTAAAATTCCAATTAGCATTGAATATAACGGTTTGCAAATATGAGCAGTTATTAACGAAACTTAATTAGAAGAACAAAAATTAATATTAACCAACAACATTTATTTGGAAGTAATGAAATAATTGCTTATATTTGTTGTTATAAAATGTTATTTATATGGAAATCAAATTTATTGAAAGTCATAGTTTCATAGGTGAACACATGACAATGGAAGTAAACGGTAATCAACATCGTTTAGAATATGATAAGAATTGTAGTTATGAACAATATGCTGTAAATTTACTAAAAGAGATTTACGATGTTGATTTTAAAGTCGAAGATGTTAAATTTGAGTGGGATGGCTCTTTATAATGTTTTATAACGGATTGGCGGTATGGTTTTGTAAGCCTACCACACCGCATCAATCCACAACTAAACTTTCAAAGGCTTATAAACTATACCGCCTGTTATAGGCAGTTAAAAATTTTATTTGAGCGATGGCAAAATCAGAAAAAGTAACTCTTGATTACATTATTGGAGAACATCCAAATGTTAAAAATAGAATAGTGATAGCATTTGATAATACAGGTTTAGATGTGAATAACGCTGAACACAAACACTTTTTGGATGTTATTAGTAAGGTGATGACTACACAGATGTATGCAAAGGCGAATAACATTCCAATGGAAAATGTTAAATATTAGTGGTGTGTAGGCAAAATTTTTTATTGCCTATAACGGCTGCGGATATATGAATGTGAAAAATTAATAATTAGAACGTATGGCGGTATGAAACGTGCCGCATAGTAGAACGTTTCAAGTTACAAACCAGCCTAATTGCGGCATGTTTTATGACCGCTTGTTAGGCACAGTACTTTTAATTATGGATAGTTTAATCAGAGAACGAAACGGTAAAGAAGAAATTTGGTATTCAGAAGGATACTTAAAACGACAAATGGAAATGGCGTATAGAGCTGGAATACATAAAGGTATAAAAGTAGAATTTCATGCAGTAACACCCATGAATGGTGAAATGGTAAATGATTTAACGACTGAATTTAAAAAGAAGGTTGAAGAAGAATACCAAATAGCTTTCGCTAATAGTGAGGTGTGGCGTGTTTCTTAATTGTGCCTAACGTTTGCGGCTTTCTGCTGTGGCCCGCAGGGAGTTCGACCTAAAGAAAAGTGTCCAGCCATAGCAGAAAACCGTTTGTTAGCTGCTGCCAATTAGGAACTTAAAATTATTTTTTTTAAACAATAAAAACTATAAAAATGACAGGACAATGTATTTGCTGCGGTAGAACGCAAGAGTTAAGATTAGGGGTTTGTTGGGATTGTGCGGAAGCCGAAAGCGTAATTGAAGATGGTACTGATATGAGAGATGTCGCACCACCAAAAATAGAAGGCTTATCAATGTCAATGAGTAAGTTGCAATACATACTTAGAAAGTATATGAAGATAACAACTACTCCACCGTCAAAATTAGGGTAGTTGCGAAAGGTAGCAGCTAACGTATGAGGCTATGAGCAGTTGAGCGTAGCCTGTGCGATGGGAAGAATTGCTTATAGCCTGTGTTATGTTGGTGCGGTGGAGTTTTGAGCGAGGGGCAGTTAAATATTTTAAATTAAATTTTTGCGAGGGAATTATTAACTAAAAACTAAAAAGATGAAACTATTTTTTGACACAGAATTTACAGGGTTGCACAAAAACACAACCTTAGTTAGCATTGGAATAATTGCTGAGAACGGCAAAACATTTTATGCGGAACTTACAGACTATGACCAAAAGCAAATTGATGAATGGTTACAGAAAAATGTAATTGAGAAACTAACCATTGACAAGGATAGCTTAGGTAAGTTTGGGGATGATGCGAACTGGCTTGTAAGAGGCGATACAGCAAGCATAAAATATTATTTAGAGGAATGGCTAAAGCAATTTGAAAAGGTTGTGTTTTGGAGCGATTGCCTTAGTTACGATTGGGTTTTGTTTAATCACATTTTTGGACACGCATTTAGCATACCTGAAAATGTTTACTACATACCATTTGATATATGCACACTATTTGAACACAAAGGAATTGATGCGGATATAAGTAGAGAAAGGTATGCTGAAATAACCAACGATAAAGGACAAAACCAAACATCGGAATATATGATGAAGCACAATGCTTTGTATGATGCTAAAGTGATTAAACTTTGTTACGAAAAACTGTGTGGTGGGAAAATTTAATTTAAAATATTTAATTGAACATAACGGTTGCAGATAAACACAGTTGCGAATTAAAAGAATAAAACTATGATTACAGAAGAAGAATATAAAGAAGCACTAACTATCGTTGACCAATACAGAAAGCAATTGAGTTTATCTGTTGTTAGCGGTAGTTCTAAGTTAGATGTTTATGAGTGGATAAAAGCCGAAATGATGGCTACTACTGACATAACATTAGAAGAATTTGAAGAAGTATTACAGATGTGGATAAACGTCAAAAAGAAAGAACTAAGCATAAAGGAGTTTGAAAAGAATTACCGCTAACTAGTATATATATGTAATAGAACTTAAACAATTGATTATGAACGAGAAAGGGAAATCAACTTTAAAGATTTGTGAACGAAAACTTAATTATCTGAATTACGCAAATTCTACTAAAGAATGTTATACTAATCCATATCTGTTATTTTTTTAGGACTTTTACGAAGATTTAGAAGATGAATGCACAAGTAGTGGATGTAATAACGAAAGCCAAAACTTTTGCGATTGCGGTGCAGTGTACGAAGATTATGAGATTACGGAAGTAGTATTGTAGTTAACGTATGGTGCTATGAGCAGGTTTGCCTTGCAGAAATGTTCAAAATAAGCACAAATGTTATTGGCAAGCTTGCTTATAGCACGTGTTACCTACTGGCACGGTTAATTTAGCAGAAACTTTAATACGAAGAACGAAACAAAAAATTAAAATTTAAAAGCGATGGAAAAAAAGAAAACAATCTGGGATATGGCATAAATGGGAAGGAACAAAGAAAGAATTAATCAAAGCGATTACTACTGGTGAAAAAGAAATGTATCATATTTTGCCAAACCACTGTTATAAGCCGTTTTTTATTTGTGTTTGGCGTAAACTTTAAATTGTAAAAAAATGGGAGCAGAAACTCAAAAATTAGCAACTGTTAGCTTTGTAACAGACACTGATGTTAGTTATTACGAAATTGGCGAAGTAGAAGGTTCATTTCAAAAAGACGAACTTAAAGATTATGTAAAAAGATTTGGTCACGAAAAACTGTGTAGCCAATTAGCTTTTTTACAATTTCAAGTTTGGGAAGCGTTGCGAGAAGTCAATTCAGAACGTGAAAATGATGGTGCGAAGTCGTGTTCTCAAAATGGCTTATAACGGTGGTAATATGAAAAGTTGGCTTTGCAGTCACTTTCAAGTTACCACAGCAGTTTGATAGCCAATTTTTTATATTACGTGTTATCGGCTGCCTTTATTCTTAATTTAATTATTCACTTAAAAACTAAAATATTATGTGTGACGGAAATTTAGCAATGGCAAATGCGTTAGAATGCAACGCAGACCCAATTGAGATATTAATCTCAAAGTATGAAAATGCAAAAAGACAACAAGAGGAATTGCAGAAAGAAACTCCTTTAACAAATGCTGTTCAACATCAGTTATTAGACCAAAATATACATATTTTCAATGGAATAATTGAGGATTTACGTAAGCTTCTTTAAGGTTGCCGATAACCGTCTGCGTGTATGACACGTTGCTTACACAGAATTTAATTAGAATTACAAAACTTAAAAATTAAAATAATGGTTGAAAATAGATATGAACAGCAATGTGTTATACACGATGTTATAGTGCGTTGTTGTGGATGTGGTAATGTTGAAACACAAACAATTGATATATTTGAAAATGTTCAATTTATAGAACAAGATTGTTGTGATAAATGTAATGATGATATTGAAAAAGTACCTTCACAATCTTGGTATGATGCAGAATACAATGCACTATAACGGTTAAGTGTATGAGCAGTAGCCGAACACAGAATTTAATTAAAAGTACAAATTTAATATTAACAACTGCAATAGTTAAAACGCCTAACGGCTATTGCTTATACACTTTGTTAGGCAACGTTTTATTATGACAGCACAAAGTTTATTAATGTTGAGTTTAATTTTTTGCCTTATTTCAATAATGAGTGCAAATGGCATGATTACATTCTCAATAGAAAAAATTGGAATTCCGCTTTTTTGGAATGACGTAAGATGGACATGGTTCATATACAGAAACATGAAAAAAGCAGATATAATTGATAAGGAACACTTAAAATATAAAGATAAAATAATAGTATTTTATGATTCATGGCTTTTTGAAGTATACGAAGGACAAACAAAAGAAGAAATAAGGAATAAGTATGATTTGGGTGGTCAATCTAATAAAGCAGATTATTTAACTTGGTGGCAAAAAATTATTGGCAAAAAGATTGAAAAATGGTACTTGGCAAATGTTGCCTAACGTTTTGCGTATATGTGCAGTACGCATAGATGAACTTAATTATTAACAACAAATACCGAAAACGTATTGCACATATACGCTGTTAGGTGCAGTTTATTTTATGATTTACACAGAACAAAACATTGAAAAAGCGGTTGCTAATTTAGTAAGTAAAAAGCAAGCACCGATAGTTAGACATTATGATGGATATATCATACTTGCACAAAACGAAAATGATTTTAAATCAAAAGTTTCAAAAATACAAAGAGGTGATACTTTTGCAAAGTAAAAATAACATATATGAGTGATATAGGTAAAACATTTAGAAACTGGCAACAACAAGACATTGACAGATTAAAAAACATTAGAGAAAAACACGAAAAAGAAGATAATATTATATGGAAATGTTTTTTAATTGGTGTGGTTATTCTTATTTTGTTTATACTTTGTTATGTTTAACGAAGTGTGGTTGTGAGGAACGAATAATTAAACATAACGTTTTGCGTGTATATGTCAGGTGGTGTTTAGAAGCACTTACCTTTCAATACAGCGGAATGTTTGATAGAAGAACAAATGTTGAATAAACCACAAAACCGCCACTTGTATATACACGCTGTTATAGGCAGTGGTTTTATTAAATCAAAATTTAAAAACAAAAAAAATGGATTACAGAATTATTATTGAAACAGAAGCAAGTGGCAAAAAATGGTACTACGTTCAAAGACGTTACTTACTTTATTTTTGGCGTTACTTGCGTGAAGTAAGAGATATTTCAATGTACCCGTATAAAATAGGTTGGCATACTTTAGAGGAAGCAGATGCACACATTCAATCAGATGTAAATGCAAGATACGCTAATGACCAAAAGAAAATTGTAAAGCGTGAACATCTTATTAGGTAGCGTCTTTACCATTGCCTATAACGGTATTTGGCTTTACGCAGGTGGGGCTAAATAGCACAGAACTTTAAACCCGCACAAAAGATTACTAAAAGCACGTAAGATGGGTTTAAACGCTAACCCCCACTTGCGTAAAACCAATGTTAGCTGCCGTTTTATTATGGAAAGAACAATTAGAACACTAAAAGAAATGAGAGAAAAGGCTGAAAAGTCATTTATTGAAAACTCTATCATTGGTCCGATACCACAAAGTCGGATTTGGAAATGATTATAGAATTGAACCAAGCAATTTCAACTTTGGAAAATTCTACAATGGCAAAGTCTGTCGTAAATGGCAGCTAACGGTCGGCAATATGAAACGGTTGCCTTGTAAGACGTTTCAATTTTAGTAACAGCCTGATGACAACTGTTTTATATTGCTTGTTAGGCACAGTAAATTTTAATTATGACAAGAAGTGAAGCATACAGACAAATGAAATTTTTAGGAAATAGAGTTACTCATAATGACTTTCTGAAACACGAATACTTAGAATGGAAAGATAACCAAATAAAAACCGAAGATGGTTACGACTTTTCATCACAATTTCACAGTTTAGAAAGGCTTGAAGATGGTTGGTCGCTTTATTGTGCCTAACGGTTGGGTGTATGAGAAGGTTTGCTTAGATTAACTTTCAAATTAACCACGACTGTTGTGTTGTTAGAAACGATGTAATGTTAGAAATTGGTAAAAAAGAAATTAAAGAAAATACCGACACCTAAAACTTGGCTATGAAAAATAAATGTTTAATCGGCTATTCACTATATTTTGTGTTAGCATTAGTTAATTATTATGAAAACATTAAAACGTAAATTAAGAGCAATATTAGATATTATTAAAAGTGATAAATTTTTCTTGGCAACATTTAAAGAAGATAATGAACTTGATTGGTGGACTGAATTTAACATTGAAAGAGATGATTATATCGACCAACTCTAATTAATGCTAACGTTGAGCGTATGAGTAGTGGCGGATTAGATGCACCTACCTTTCGTTTAATCACAAAGATTGAAAAGAGAACTGAACTTGAATATTAACACAAACCCCGCCATTACTTTACGCATTGTTAGCGTTTCGCTTTTGAGTGGTGGCGGTGTAAAAATTAAATAAAATGTTAATATTTAATTTTTCGTGTTTGGTTTGTACAACGAGAAGAAAATGAAAGTACTTTTTTTATTACAGAACCAATGGATATTTGAATAAGTGCGTTGACAAAATGAACGCTAACGTAAATTAATTGAAAGAATAAAAGTATGAAAACAGAATTAAGTAAATTAGAAACACATCAGGAGCAATTGGATATAATTAGGAAGGGTTTCGTTCAAGTTATGAATGGAAACGAACTTTGGGTAAACACACAAACCGATGAAATAGTAAAATTTGTTGTAAAGGACAGAGAAACCCAACGTAAATTATATTGTAAGCACGTTAAAATTACAATAGAAGTTATTGATGAAACTGAACTCGATTAACATTGGGTATAACGGCTTCGTGTATGAAACGTTGCCAACACAGAAATGGATGGAGAACATTTGAACATCACGATAATTGGATTAAAAACGAACATTATCCAAATCCAACATTTGACCAACAATTTGATATAGGTAATGCTTATAAAGAAATGTTAAAAAACTAAAATTTAAAACTATGATGAAAATTAAAGCAAAAAAAGACGGTAAAGGAAACATTTTAATATCGGAAGATTCCTTTGAAATGATATTAGCTTGTTTAGATAATCAAAAATTTGTTGGCGAACAACCACAAAATGGAGATTCACTTTCGGTAGGTAAAGATGAATATTGGAAAGGACAACAAGATATTCAAGACGCTATTGACCATTATAATAGAGAATGTAGAAAAATATTACATCAAAAATATGTTTTAAGAACAGAATTTGATGGTTATTTTCTTGTTAAAAAATATGAACATCAAACAGAAGATACTGAATGGACTGGGGAAGATGTCGGTTTAGTATATGAACTATTCAAAGATACAAGAATAATTTATAAAGAAACAAGAGATTTACTACCATTAGACGGTTCAGAAGAAATTACGGATGGAACTGAACCTATTGGTAAAACAAAAGATGGTTGGATTGCAGTTGAACCAGAACCAAGACCTTGGCTTATTGAAAGACCATTAAGATATGATTATCAATATTTATCAATATCAGAAGATGGTAAAACAAATAGACCTTGGAAACAAGATGAAATTAACAAAATTCAAGAATTATTTAATAGTGGGGGAAAAGAAAAGAAAAAGATATTATAGAATATACCACTGAAACCATTATGTTTTATACACGTTGTTAGCACCAGTACGGTTTATTTAGTAAAAAATAAAAAAATATAATATGAAAGAAGATTACAAAAACAAAATGATTGATAAAAGTAGATATTCTGTTGTGAATATTAATGATAATAAAATGACAGAAGAAGAAATGAAAGAAAAAGGTTATATTTTTGCACCGTATATTTGTGTTGATATTTGTGTTGAACATACTGAAGAAAGTTCAATACAATATGACGAATTCATGGAAGAATATAATAAACAACATGAGTGCTGTCCTAAATGTGGTGCAACAGAATACACATCAACATTAGTTGGTTATGTATTAAATTGGGATAAGAAAGACGAATATAAAGATATGAATAGATGTGAATGTATGAAATGTGGTGATAAACATTCGGCACATGATAGAGTACCTTCAATCGAAGCACTTCCGTAGTATTGGTGCTAACTAGTATATATATGTAATAGAACTTAAACAATTGATTATGAACGAGAAAGGGAAATCAACTTTAAAGATTTGTGAACGAAAACTTAATTATCTGAATTACGCAAATTCTACTAAAGAATGTTATACTAATTAAATTA